>Ga0208644_1000137_pt1 | contig 48655 bp, 48 predicted proteins | sample VirMetDEL_Nov_18_FD_184517 | JGI IMG/M metagenome (GOLD analysis project Ga0208644, IMG submission 184517) | Aqueous microbial communities from the Delaware River and Bay under freshwater to marine salinity gradient to study organic matter... | ecosystem: Environmental > Aquatic > Marine >...
ACTACCTCAGTAGTATATGTTCTTTCAACTTCTATTTTATAATATTTCATAATTATACATTTACAGTTACTTCAACCCAACCTTTTTCGCTGTGATCAGCGTTTACATTATAACCATCTCTAGTTAATATTGTTTCTAGCTTCATTGCTGCTACCCAAAGCTCTGGCTCTGGCACTTGATCGTGGTAGTCATCGTACACTATTGCACCACGACATTGATAAAATATATCATCCACGTCTTGTTTAACTAACTCAAACTTCCAACCATTAACAGTTACATAGTTTGATAAATCATCTATTTTACTCATCTTTTTCTTCATTAATTTTAATTGTAAACCAAGATCCAGTAGGTGCGTCATGGTGGTAACAGACTCCTGCAAGTCCATCACCATCCATCCACACATCTGTGCGACATTGCCCATCATGCATAAGCAATGCATTTGCTATCTTTTCAGGATCACTTGATGTCATGTATCCTGTTTGTCCACGCCAGTTAGCATTTTGAACCTCCACGTCCCAAACACTACAACCCATGTCTTTTAATGCATTTATCATATCTTCCAGATAGTCTTCGTACTGAAATTCGTCATGCGTTTCTTCGTAGCTTGCTACGTATACTTTGTGATCATTTTTCAATAAATCATTTTGTGAGTTATTGTAATCTAGCCATTCATTGCTCATAATTATACTTCTTGTAAATTAGTTAACATTCCTTTTTCCATTAACTCATTCTCAATGGTTTTAAAAGCTATCAAGTTCTTTTTGTATCCAGAACCTGTCATAAGATTTTCATCGCCTTTATTATCAATGTGATTTGTATAATAAGTTACAGCATTAAATAATCCCCAGAGGGTATTACCTTTTGCTGCAAGCTCATGCGACATAGCTTTACCAAAGTTTTCAATTTGGTTCTTCTTACGTGTAGAGTTATCACTAACCTTACTATTCATATCAACTTTAAATATTTTTTGCATAACACTTTCAATGATAGTTTGATCTACAGAAACTCTATTCATCGCTTTGTATGTAAGCATAAGATTATCATCAAGTATTAAGGCTTTTTCAAACTCGTCTACAGCAAACTGTAATCTTTGCGATGCACTCATAGTATGCCTAAACTTAGATAGGTCTTTCATAGCCATGTGAAAGGTGTTAGAACACGATATAACCGTGTTGGTAGAACCAAAACCTATAGAGTGTGAGCCATCATGCGAGTTTAAACAAGTAATATGACGTTTTAACGTGTCGCCATTAATGCTATAATCTTCTAATGATAGTTGATAGTATACTTTTTGACCTGCAATTCTACCCATAGCATTACCTTTAATGTCACCACCAAATCTCTGTTGTATTCTAACCATAATTTCAGCTAGTTCTGCGTTCTGCATAGGAACGTATCTTTCACCAACAGTACTTAACCATTTGTTGTTATCAGATCTAAATAAACCATAGCTCTGCGTTTGTTTTCCGTCTTGTGTAAATAGCGGTTCTTTTTGTACAGACCAAGCTGTGTTAGTGTTGTACAATGTTTCGAAAATCTTTTGATTATTATCCATAATATTATTAAATGTGCCCTCCATTTCCGTTAGGCAGTTCGTATAAGTATTCAGTTTCTTCTGTTGTGTCTGACCATCTATTAGTCGTATCACATATTCCAAAACCGTGATTTAATGGACATTTGTCCATATTTTCTGCTAGCTTATCAGCCCATAAATCACGATGATCCATAAGATATTGATGTACACCAGTAAAATCAGATTCTTCTAAATTAGGTATATCTATTTCGATAACACCTACTTTGTAAAAAACCTGTCGTTGTAATAATTTAACTTTCATAATTTTTTTTCCATTCTTCAAAATCTTTATATTTTGTGTAATATTTTTCACTTTCTAATATAAGATGCCATTCAGACCATTCGGCACACTCTGTTATGTTTTCTTTTAAAACACCACAGTAATGTTCCACATCATATTTGTCTGCTAAATCTAATGTATAGTGTTGCACGCTTATAAAATTGTCTTCACATATTTTTATACCATGTTCTAATACTCTTTTAATTTTATCTGGATTGTCTTTATTAACCATCCATAGTCTACCAGAGTGTATAAAGTTATGACAATAGTGACATAAAGGGACAATTTTATTAATAGTTAAACTACCTTTAGCCCAATCTATTACATAATCCTCGTGTGCTTCTAACCATTGATGTTCTTTTGCTTGTGATTTATGTACACCACAAGCTGCACAATGATAGTTAGTAGACGCATAGGCTTTTTGCCTAGTTACATCCCACCAGTCCTGCCCCTTGATTACTCTTGGAGCAAGACCATGTAAAGGTTTTGGAATTTGAGAATGTTGTAATAATTCAGGCTTCATATTACTGGTATTGTGCCTAGTTTTTTATAGTTTGTAAGTATAGCGCCACCATCATTACCTTCATCATCCATGGAGGGTATAAGAATACCGCCATCGTCAAGATGTATTACGACTGGTGTTTTATACCACATCCATTCTTTTACCTCTTCTTCAGGCATGTATTCTATCTTAACGATAGTGCGACCTTCAAGTATTTTAGCAACTTCTTTAGTCCAGTACTTTCTTGTGTCTTTAATCATTATCTTTCTTTTATTTTATCATTTAAATGTTCAACAACTTGTTTGATTTGTATTGTAATATGCTCCTTATCAGGTGCAATACAATGATGAATCAACCACATGATTTCATCTACAGGATCGTCACATTGTTCATGCAACCATACTGCGTATTGATGCATTTCTTCTTCTGTTAACCTACTAAATAGGTGTCTTTTTTTATTCATCGTTATTATGTTCTTGTGCATCCTCTCGTCTGCGTTCGTTATATTCGTATTCACTAATCATTTCATATTGTGAATCGTCTTTTTCGCATTCTGTGCATATCATATATTCATCTGCGTGTTCTTTACACTCGCCACAAATATCTGTATGTCCCCAGAATCTAGCGTCACAGCAATTACTTGCTCCGCTTCCTTCCTGCTCCACGCCACAACAGCTGGTAACCTCGTCAGAGGTCCAGCCATCGTCTTGTGGATTGGATAGTTTCCAATTATCGTAACTCATTACCAGGAAGATGAATAATAGTAATCAACATAGAATAATGTACCTGATGGATAGTTGTCTATTATATTTCTAAGGTTATTGTAGGTTTCAATAACACTTTCAAAATAGTATTCATCATAGTCTTGACCACCAAAGAAGCAACCTGCTTGTGTAGGTAACAATTCAGCAGCTTTATCTCTGTTGTTTATGACTTCTTCACAAAGATCTCTCAAGTCTTTAAGCTGATCTAATGAAACAGGATATTGACCACAGTTATCTTCTCCTTCTTGTACGTTTTCTACAAACCATGCGTGAAAATGATTTGCTTTACGCCAATACATAGCCGATTCAGTAATTTCCTCTATTGCATGTGGGTTTATACCTACATCAACAGTTTTACCTTCACTTTTTACTGTGATTTCTGCTGTAACACCTCTGTGTTCCCATTGCGTACCAAGATATGTCTTCTTGGTTAGATACATGTCTAATCCCATAATTATTTAATTTTTAATTTTTCTATTAGTTTATTATACCTGTATTTAAGTTCTATTTTAAGATGTCCTACATCTCTTTTGAACTTATTTTCATCAAACTGTTCTACAGTTCGTTGTGCTTTACGTAGTCTATTCAATATTTCTTGACGCATAATCTAAATTTAATTTTTTATTAAATACTTTATTTACAAGGATAGCGTAATCACGCATAGCGCCACTACCATGTGTTGTTAAAAAGTTTTCTATAAGATTAGCTGCGCTGTCCAGCTGTTCTTTAGTAGTGCAAGATTCAATTACTATTTGACAATAATTGTATGCTTTCTCTTGTGATTCTGTTACTGACATTATCTATTATTATATTTAGCTTCTAGGTTTTCTTCTGATAGACCAGCTTCAGCGTTTAACTCTGCTATTTCTGGGTTGATAATACTATCTTCTGCCTTTTGTAAGGCTAGCTTTATGAGTTTGCCTTTAGCAATATCATAATGTTTGTTGTGTACAGCGTAGTGGTTACCATAAGCGTTCACATATCTAGGATTGTCAAGGTTTTCTTGTTTCTGTGGTATTATAGTTATAGCTACATTACCATCTTTATCTACCTTGTCTATTAGACTTTCAAGTTTAAGTAAAGCGTTAAGCTTTATTTGACCTGTTTGTTTACATTCGTATTGATGTATCTTACCTTTAATTAAATTAGACTTTTTCATTGTTATATATTTATTGGTTAAACTTTTTCATTAAGGCTGTGCCTACTGTAAATATCAGACCAGTTAAAATGGCTGTAACCATACCTGAAAATGTACCCAGGAATAGTAATGGTAGTCCAAATGTTAGTAGGACATCCCACAATACATTGGTTTTAAGAAATACTTTTCTTGACATTATCTTACGTAGTATCAAGTAGAAACCAGCAGCGCCAGCTGCACTCATCCAAATAATATTCATATTATTTATTTTTTAAATTATTAATAAAGTTTTTTAATTTAACTAGTTCATCGAATCTAGCTATTTCAGCTGGATCGTATATTTCATCTACATAGTCCGCCATAGTTCTACGCATAACATCAAGTCTATCGTTTATATAGTTTAATGTAGATGCGTAGTGATACATAGCATTATATGCTTCATCACATACTCTCTCTTTTTCACACTCTGCTTGACGCATAGCCATGAACTCTTCTTTGTTTCTCTTTTGAGCTTCGTTAGCCCACTTACTAATTGGATCTTTCATTTTACTTTCCATAAATTAACTGTTCTATCTGTTTCAGGATCTTTGTAGTCTCCTGCATATTCTACTACGTTTTTATTACGCAGTTCTGTAACACGTCCTGTTACTCTATTTATATCCCAGCTTAAAGCTCGAGCTATATGTCTGTTGGTGCATTGACCAAGCGTCATTATAGCGTGATATACTTGCGCTTGTCTTTTGCTTAACACACCAGACTCTAATAATTTGTGGTAGCTGTCTACCGACTTATCATTTATCATAACTAATTATTTTTAAATTTACCTTTATTATAATCATAAAGAGCGTAGCAGTATAATGCCACTACGCTCAACCAAATGTACAACCACATTACTTTAAAAAGTCTCCTAGCTTGTTAGTAGCTAGTTCATAGTTAGACATTCTTTTCTTCTTGAATTTACCAAGATACTCTTTAATAAACATACGTTTACGATAGTTGTATGTAGAGTTCTTGTTTTGAATCCATTGTTGCATTTTAAGAAAGCTGTTCTCAAAGAAGATAGGTCTTCTAGTTGAGCCATCTAGCATTGTAACAATCATATTCTTTTTATCAACAGACTTAATAATGTCGTGTGATTCTTCCCTACGAAATGCTTGATGTGCTCTTTCGTATGGATTAACCTTCAACGTTTCGAGTAGCTTATCGTACTCGTCTGATAATAAGAACTGATGCCAGTTCTCATCTTTCATTGCAGCCTTGAAATATTCTAATTTCAAACCTGTTACATCCATTGCAGTTCTATCATACAATAGATAATTTCTAACTTGATTGGTATTCATAATTATATTCCCTATTAAAAACACTCAAGGGTTCCTTGTTTTTAGAGTGTTGGTTAATTATTTATAAATCTAATGGTGTAGATGGATTATCATTATACTCATCTATTTGTATCTCAAGAGATGTACAATAAGCTCTTAATGATTCATTACGTAATTGTAAATCTACATTATCTGACTTTAGTTTTTTGTTACGTAATCTTAACTCAAGATTTTCACATTGCTCTTCAATGAGTTCTTTTGATAAACTAACACTATCAGGTGTTAATTTATTATTTTCTAAATTCATTTCATCAGCCAATGATTTACGTAACTTTGATAGTTTTAATCTAAGTAAAACATTTTGAGACGTTAATCTATCTACCTCAGCTAACGCCTTGCGTAGCTCGATATTCTTTTTTAGTCTATCCATATCTATTATTTTAAACTCATAATATATGTTACATTAGTATAGCCATCAATCTTTTTGAAGCTACAGTTATTACTGAGGAACGTACGGAAATTATCCGTAACGTTCTTCATTTTGCAGATGTTGCTCCAGTTATACCAATGGTGTAACTTAGGCAACTCTGCTTTTTCTGTTTTATTAAGTATAATAATTCGTTGATTACCATTCTCGTCAGAGAATCGAATTATATTCTTACCGTTTGGCTTAGTATATGCCTTGATATACTTTGCCGTGAACTGATTCTGTTTCATAATTATAATACAGTTATTGGGTTAAACTTTCTTTTAGGAACATACTTTTGCTTCAGAGCATTGCATACTTTAATATTGTTACCAAAGTTCTTTGTAATGAACTTGGTAATGTACCTTGCACGCAATGTCTCGTCTGGATTCAAGTGCTTGACTCTATCCATACAATCCTGCATTATCTCTTCAGCAGTTTTTGTGTGCGCTTTCGCATACTTATGTATGCTTGGGAAAGCTTTAGTAATTAATTTAGATTTTGAAACTCTTGGTCTCATAGTTATTACACGCTAACATCTATTGTCGATGGCCGAACCGTGTTTGGGCTGGTTAGTACCTATGCAGGGAATCGAACCCTGCTTAAATCCAATATAGGTTAGTAGTGTTTTTTTATAAAGTCAGAATACTCAGATACACCACCATTAGGTACTGTTTTACAAACATCATAATAATCATCATGCTCTTCATAATCTTTATGCAAACGACATAGTAGTGCATGGTCATAAAACCTCATTTTTAACTTTAGTCTGTACCAATCAAATTCACTACAGTATATAATTTCATGCACCTGTTCAGATGCAAAATCATATTCATCGAATTCATTTTTGTCTATTGGTAAATAGCAAATATCTTTAGGATGTGTACCAATTAAGGCAACAACCATATGTGTTGCTTCACCAAAGTTTCTAACAGGAACAATTTTTGTACCCATTTTAATAGCAGTCAAACCGTGTGGCATATCTGTTACGCCTGTTACCAGGACTTTTTTAATTAATAAATCTGTTTCGTTCTTTTGAACTCATCAGCACAAATACTCATTTGTGGACAGAAATGACTTGACTTTGTAAAAAAAAACGGCTAACTTTGAGGCCATATTGGAATGTTACTTATTAAATAATAGAATAACAAACTAATACAGTAACAAAGCTAACCATCTTAATTACTTAAATAAATTAGTTTAACACTATAGCGCACTATTTCAAGGTGTTACCGCTTAACTTATTGATAATCAGACTGTTAAAGTTCTACCTTATTGAATTTAAGGTCTTTATCGAACTTAATGTCTGGGTATAGAGTCTCTGCCTGTTGTCTTAACTCATGCTGAGTAATGACATCAACTACTTTGTAAGAGACATTTTTACAAGCTTTTAGCGAGCCAGTAGCTTCATCTAGCTTGTCAAAGAAGATTTTATGTGCAGCAATTGGTATATGCACAGGACTTAACAGTATATCTTTACGAAACTGCTTGTCTTCTTTAGCTAGTTGTACTGTTGACACAGCTAAATTTGTTAGTGATTTAAATAATCCCATTGTAATATAAGTATTAACCTGCTATAATTAAGAGAACAGTAGAATGCGTGCAGGTATTACGCAAAATACTGACATAATCCAATATATGTTACACGGGGTGTAAAAAAATATAGGACAGGGTAGGGGGTATTTAGCATAAAGTATCCCTTCTCTACAAATACACATAATTTTTAGTACATTTGCATTATGAGTGATGATAACAATATCTACGGGCCATATACTTTACCAAATGTTTCTGTAGAACCAGAAGTTAAGTTGTCAATGCCACCTTTACAAGGACAAGGTAGGACAGAATCTACAATGTCTCCTGTTGAAATGCTTTTGTTAGGTAGTGGTAGTTTGTTAGGTAGATCAGTTCCGTCAATAACTAATTATGGTTTGAAGCAAAGTAACCCTTATAGAAAAATGATAGATTCTATAAAAAGGTTAAGAAGTGATAAAAAGTACAAAAAATTAATGGATGGATTAGATATGGCTAGTAAAGTAGTTGATCAAGCTTTTGATGCTTATGCTCCTCTTAGTTTAATGGAGAAGACTTACTATATTGCTAAAGAAGCTCCTGGAACTCAAATTTACGGTGCTGATCCTAATAATCCAATGTATACTACTGGAAGATATGCCGATGATTATTATATAGAAAATAATAATGTATATCATAAACCAGAAGTAGAGTTTGATTGGCTTTTAAAAAATATATTTACTGGTGATTCAGATAACAGAAGGTTTCCAAGTAGATATAGTATATTAGAGGATGCCATTAAAGAAAAAAAATAATGCCACATACACCTAAACATAATCCATACAGAGTTAATTCAGTACAAGATGCTAATAAGTATATGCACGACTTAGTTCAGTCTATACTTGTACCAGCACAGAATAATAATGTTAAGTTGAATAATCAGCAGAGTTTAGAAAATGCTATAGATAAGGTTGTTTCGTATGAAAGTGAAGGTTCGCGAGAGGTACTAGACAATTTGCTTACTATGACGGCATTTATGGAGAATAGTATGGGGCATGACTTAAATGCTTATGGTAGAACATATACTGCTTCTCCTATGTCAATAGATAATGATGCTTTTCAAACTTTGTTTCAACAAGAGAGCGATACAAGAGATAAGTATAAGGTAAGGTATAATGAATTAGGATTACCTAGCGATGCTTTTGGATTAAACATGTTGCTTAAACAAGATGATCCTTTAGCTTCTGTGGCTGTCGCTAGACAGGTATATGGTCTTTCTCCAGCTCCTTTGCCAGAAAATACACCTATGGGGCTGTATAACTACTATAAGGATTATTATAATAGGAAAGGCATGAAGAAACATCAAGACGATAACACCTCATACAAAAGGTTTATGCAAGGATATAATAAATACGTAAGGTAATGGCAAATATATATAACACACTACAAAAAGCTAAGGCTGGTAATATTTACGAAAAGCCGCAAGAAATACAGCCAGACGTTAAACAAGCTAATCCTATGGTAGCTAGAAATCAAATGATGCAAGCCAATGCCGCTAGTCCTAAGCTACCTAATCGTCAAATGCCAATAAATGTTGCGCAAAGAGGTAACTTTGTAGATCCCTCTGTAATTATGAGGCTACAGCAAATGCCTAACCAGGCCTTTAATCCCTACTTATTTAAAGAGACATACGGTAATAATCCGTATATAATTTGATTTTGAATATTAAAATCTTTGATTTTGGTATGAAAAAAATCGAACGCTTCGCGTTATTTAGTTTTTATACTGCTATATTTGTTATATGATAAATAAATATTCAAATAGTCACGGGAGCGTTTGGGTAATTAATGACGACATATTTGTGATGGAGAAATATTATCATCATATGGATAGTCTAATAAATGATGAAGATTCTCTTATAGAAGAAATAACTAGCTTGTCTTTTGTTATATTGAAACAAACCTATAGCTCTATAGAAAATGAGTCCTACTTACTTTTACAAGACTGGAGAGGATTTAGCGAACCAGCGGGCCCAGAGTTTATTTGGTGTGTTCGTTACGATTTGCAATATCAAGGAGAATAGTATATTTTTGTAAAATGTATCTATTAAAGTTAGATAAACAGGGGGATATAGTAAAACAAGACGATGGGGTTATGGCTATTCCAGAGTTTGTTAAAGTTATAAAGGCTGAAAAGCTAGGAGCAACAGCAATGAAGTGGATAGCTCTTGTTTGTGACTATGATAGTCCTTACAGACATTTTACTGAATCTGAAAGAAAAAAAGCTGTCAATAAAGACTTGTATGGTAAGTACGAGTGGTATGGTGAAAAAAGACCAGAGGTATTGGCTGCTATTGATAAGTACAAACAATTACAGTTTGATCCGTTAGACGAACAGCTAATTGCTTTTAATACAAAGATTAGTCAGTTTACCACCTATATGAACAATATGCATATAGATGAAGATACAGCTGAAGGTCTACAAAAGATAATGATAGGGATTGAAAAGATATATAAGACAAGACAAACGCTTGTTGATGCAATTGAAAGACGTGGTGAGCGTCAAAAGATTGTAGGAGACAAAAAGTTATCTTTCTTGGAAAATAAAAAAGAAATGAATGAAAACATTTAATTAATATGTACGAAAAAAAGAAAATGAAAAAAGGTGGTAAACTAAAATCAGTTGATTCTAAAAAAAATCCAGGATTAGCAAAATTACCAACAGACGTTAGAAACAAAATGGGCTATATGGCTTATGGAGGAAAAATGTCTAAATCAGACAAAGAGTTTATGTATGGTGGTAAAATGAAGAAGATGATGAAGGGTGGTAAGATGAACTATCCTGGAGGTGGTCGTATACAGCATGACTAAAAAACCTAAATTACAAAATCTTAAATATAGGTTTAATAAGTTTATGAAGGAGGGGGACTTTTCTAAGGCTAAACAACTTAGTAAATATACTGAATCTATACATGGAGTTAATTTAGACGAAGAGTACCATGCTAAACTAGAAGCTAAACAAGATCCAAGAGATCCATTTGGCTTAGGAAAAATGTCTGGTTTTAAAAAGATTAAGTATGGCGGTAGGTAAAGAAGACTATAAAGATTCGCAAGTACGAGAAAAAAGAAGGATTAAAGTTCCCAAAGTTACATTAGCTAAAGTTGAATTAGATAATGATGATAAAAGAACAAGAGCCGAACTTTTAGACTCAATTGAAGAATTATTTCAAAATACATATCACGCTGGTAGAAAACTTAAATACGACAAAGATGTAGATTTAGATAGTCTTAAAGCCATACTTACTATGCTGGTTTTATCTGCTGCTAACAATTCAGACGATATAATTGGTGCAACACAAGCTCAAGTAGATGCTATAAATTTAAATGCTGTTAATATAGGTAGAAACGCAAGTGATTTAGCTACTTTCATTAGCAATATATCAATTAGTAATGATAAAGTTGGCATTGGAACTACAAGTCCTGTAGCTAAGCTTCACATTATGCCATCTACAACTATAGGTTGGAGTAGCTTAGGCGCCGCTGGAATATTAATTGGAACTAATACTGGCGCTGGTATAGGTATAGACCAAAACGAAATAGCTAGCAGGGGCGATCATCTTTATCTTGGTACTATTGACGCTAATAAAGACTTAATACTTAGAACAGGAGGAGCTACAAACAGGCTTGTTGTTAAAGGAGATACTGGAAACGTCGGTATTGGAACTAGTAGTCCTTCTAATCCTTTGACAGTTGTTGGTTCTGACTCCGTTGGTATTGATGATTATATACTACACAATGATGATGGTAATACAAAATTTGGATTTCCTTCTAATGATACTTTTAAAGTAAGAACGGCTGGTAGTGATAGATTTTATATAAACTCTTCAGGCAACGTTGGTATTGGGACTACTAGTCCAAGCACAGAGTTACAATTAGGAGATGGAACAACTTTGCAGCAACTATTACTTTTAGGCCCTAACTCTGCCACTAATTCTTCTGAAATTATTTTAGGTGATTCTACTGCTGTAGCTGGACCTAACCATGCTGGTGTTGGAATCAGATATGATTCTGCTAACAACATTCTTACTTTTAGGTCTTTTTTTAGCGGCGTAAGCCAAGACGTGAATATGATGGCGTTAGTCAGAGATAGCGGCAACGTTGGTATTGGTACAGCTACTCCATCTGAAAAGCTAGAGGTCAATGGTAACGTGCAGGCTAGCTCGTATAAAATAAGTGGAGTAACAGTACTATCGGGTAGTGCAAATGTTTCGCTAGGTTCTTCAGGAGCAACAGGAACAATATCTTTAAACACGCATACTAGCACCGCTCTTTATGTCGCGGGTGATGACAACGTTGGTATTGGAACTACTAGTCCTGGTAAACTTTTAGACGTAAACGGAACCTTTAGAGCTAGCGGCGAAGCGTTTTTATTAGGAGGGTTTGACGTTACGGCGGGTAGTAGATTTAGAGATGGCGTTGCGGTAAACTTTAACACCAACAGAACAGCTAGAATATTTACTGATACTAACGATTTAATAATTCAGCAAGGAGAAGATGATAAAGATATAATATTTAAGTCTGACGACGGTTCAGGTGGTACAACTGATTACATTAGAATTGATGGTGGTGATGAAAGCATTAAATTTTACAAAGACATAAGCAATCAAGCTAACGCAAACCTAGTAATGGGTGGTGGTCAAATAAAGTTTTCTGACGCTGGCCGTTTTTACGCAGGAGACAGCAATGATTTACAAATATATCACAACGGAACAAACTCTAATATAGAAAACTTTACTGGTACTTTACAGATTGTTCAAAATGCAGATGATGGTAACATTGCTTTCAGAAGTGATGACGGGTCAGGAGGTACAACAGAATACTTTAGATTAGACGGAGCTCTTGGTTATACTAGATTTTGGAAACACCTTAGACTTGAAGACAACGTTGAGCTTAGGGTTGGTACTGGTAATGATTTAAAAATATATCACAACGGTACTAATAGTACAATAGAAAACGAAACTGGAAATCTTTATATATTAAACGACGCTAACGACGGTGATATAGTATTTCAATCAGACGACGGCAGTGGCGGTACAGAAGCATACTTTTATTTAGACGGTGGTAATAACAATATAGTTTTTCAAAAAGATATAGTATTTGTAGATAATGAAAAAGCTATATTTGGCGTTGGTAGCGACTTACAAATATACCACGATGGTAGTAATAGTTATATAGACGACGCTGGTACTGGAAATTTAAAAATTAGGTCAAATAGACTTCAGTTAGAAAAATATACTGGTGAAACAATGGCTGAGTTTATAGCTGATGGATCTAGTAGTTTGTATTATGACAATAATAAAAAGTTTGAAACAACATCTACAGGTGTTGAGGTTACTGGTAATATATCTTTAACTGGTAGTGTACAAAAACAAATACAAGTATTTCCAATGAACTTTACAGATGATTTGGGTACAGATAAACATTTTATGCCTTTTGTAACTAACACAGAGCAAACAGTTAACTATCAGGAAGAAGCAGCTATGGTTATGCCAGCAGACGGTAGAGTTGTATCTGTAACTGTACACTACGCTCAAATGCATGGAGCGGCAAGTGATATAACAGTTGGTATTGAAACATCGCCTTGTGGACAATCATATACTAATGCTTGGACTATAGAAGAAACTGAAACTATATCAGCTTCAGCAGATGACGACCACCATGTATTTCATTTTGCTTTTGATAATGCAAAGCATTTTGAGTCTACAGATAAAATGGCACTATCAATACAGCAATCTGTTGATTTGCAAAACGCTAGTAGATTTTTTTGGGTAACAGCAGTAATAGAATATGATTGGTCAACCTTCTTAGGTGGAACTAGTGCAGAGTATGGAACAACACCATAAATTAATAGAATATGAGTTATTTTAAAAATATAGGAAAAGATAAATATAAACACGCTGCGGCAGGTATTATATTTGCATTAATATTTACTGAAATGGGTATGTCACAAACTGATGTTTTTCTATCAGTATTAGCTGTTGGTATATCAAAAGAAGTATATGATTATTTAGATTACGGAATGTTTGACAAATGGGATGTATTAGCTACAATATTTCCATTAATAGTATATTACATATTAACTAGTTTAATATAATGCCAAAAGCAAAAAAAGATCCACAAAGATACAGACCTGTAGTGAATAATGGTCATCCAGATTTAAATCCTGAATCTGTAGCTTATCAAGAATATTGGGAGCAAGAGCTTGACAGGTGTAAAAATGGATATAAGCCCAAGGGTATGAAAAAAATATCTGGCAAATATTATTTCTATTTAAATTACTATAAAATACTTGGTAATGACGGAACTACAGGATCTCGTAAAACTTTAATTAGTCCATGGTATAGACAAATGGATCATGAGTATTTTGAGTTATTTGAAACTTGCAAAGAAGAAAATAAAGGAATGATTGTAATAAAAGCTAGGGACAAAGGCTTTAGTTATATGAACTCAGGAATGATTGCTCACGAATACACTTTTTATCCATTTAATGATGTTGGTATAGCAGCAGGATTACAAGCTACCGCAGATGCTTTTTTTGATAAAACTAAAAAAGGACTTAATGGTATACATCCTAACTTTAAACATTCTTTTCTAAAAGATACAGACGGCATATTAAGGTCAGGATACAAACAAAAAAATAAAGATGGTAAATGGGAGATTGGAGGTTATCAATCTACTATTATATGCAGAACAATGGATAATCCAGAGGTATTTAAAGGTGAGCGTGTATCCTTAATGGTATTTGAAGAGGCTGGTGAGTTTAAACATCTCAAAAATGCATATATGTCTTCTAAAGCATGCTTCATGGATGGTAACTTACAGTTTGGTGTTCCTGTTGTGGGTGGTACTGGTGGTGATATTAGTAAAGCATCTAAAGATTTTATGGACATGTATTACGAAGCTGACGCTTATAATCTTATACCTATGTTCATACCCGCATCGCGCGCGTACTATGGATATTTTAATGTAGATACAGGCGAGGAGCAAGTAAAAAAAGCAGAAGAGGTTTTATTAGAAGAAAGAGAAGTTATAACCAAGTCTGGTGATAGAGAAGCATATAACCTGCATATACAAAACTATCCTTTAACTGTACAAGAAGCTTTTTTAAATACTAAAACAGCAAGGTTTGATAATTCATTATTAAATGCACAAAGATCTAGAATACTTGGCAACAAAGACTACAGAAGTCAAATACAGCAAGGATATTTAGATTGGGAGTTTGATGATGAAGATAATTATATTGTTAGATGGAGACCACATCCTGATGGGCCCTACAAAATATTACATCATCCAGAGCCAGATTATAAAGATTTAGATATAGGTGGCATTGACTCTTATGATCAAGATGAAGCGGGTGCGTCAGACTCTTTGGGTAGTGCAATAATTTATCGTAGATTTGTAGACACAGAACACGCAAGTGATTATGTAGTTGCAGAGTATACAGATAGACCTTCAAAAAAAGAAGATTTTTGGGATGGTTGTTTAAAATTAGCTGTATATTATAATGCTAAAATGTTAGTAGAATATACTAAGATTGGAATACTTGATTATTTCAAAAGAATGAATGCTCTCAAGTATTTAAAAGAAAAACCTGAGTCTGCTCATAATCCTGGAACAAAAACTAAAAACAGGTATGGCGTTCACATGAATAAGCAGGTAAAGGCTCTAATGGAGGATTTAATGGATGATTACATTAGAGAAAATGTTGAAGATATTTGGTTCTTAGAACTTATAGATGAACTTGCAAATTACGGCACTAGAAATACAGACCGTGCTATTGCATTTGGATTATGTTTGATACATAATGTAGATAATTATAGAATCCAAGCCAAAACTGTAAGCAAAGAACCTGAAAATATAGGATTTAAATATTATAAATTAGACCACAACGGTGTGCCTAAATTAATTAGATAGTTATGTATAAAAATAGTCAATCTTCTTTTCCAGCTCAATTTGTTTTAGAGTCAGAGAAAAATGATGAATGGTGTAATCAATGGGTAGACGCAGTAGTTTCGTATATGTCTTATACTGAGTCTCCATATAAAACGTCAAGAATAAATGACGTACAAAATTATAATATATACAATGGTGATTTAGAATTAGACGATTTTAAATACATAACAGAGCAATACGGAATGGCGTATCCAGCTCGTTTAGTAAACTATCCTATAATATCGCCAAAGATTGATTTGTTAGTAGGTGAAGATCTTAGAAGACCTCTAGATGTTAAAGTTAGTACAACAAATAAAGAAGCTGTGCTAAGAAAAGAAGATGTTAAGGTTAATTTAATTATGAAAGACCTTACTGACGAAATACATAAAGAATTTGCACAAACAACAGGTGTTGAGCTACCTCCTGTAACAGAAATGGAGGTTCCAGAAGACATAGACCTATATATGAAATATAATTTCAGAGAAATGGTCGAAGAAACAGCACAAGATGGATTAGAGTATCTTATGTCTAAATATAACTATAGAGATTTATTCAAAGAAGGTTATAGAGACATGCTAGTTACAGGTAAAGAGTTTTATAAAATATATGATCACAACGGAGATCCTTACGTAAGAAGAGTAGATCCAAGAAATTGTGTATTTGAAATTAATGCTACATCAGATTATTTAGATGACTCATCATGGGTAGGTGAAGAAAGATATTTATCATATCACGAAATATTAGATGAATTTAGAGATGAACTTAGCCGTGAAGACTTAGAAGAGTTGTCGGCTATGTATCAAATAGGTGGGTATGATGATTTAGCTAGATACAATGATCCTTTTGATTGGGTAGAGTATCAAGAAGGGCAAGAGGTAAAGATTAGAGTAGTATCTGTAGAATGGAAATCTATAAAAGCACTAAGATTTAAATTATCAGAAAATAAATTTAATCCTGAAAAGCCTTTTATGAAGCAGGTTGCAGATGATTACAAGCCTAGAAAGAATGAAAAGATAAAAACTAGATATGTAGACGATATATGGGAAGCCACTAAAATTGGTGGCAAGATTTTAGCTAGAGCTAGAAGAAGACCTAATCAAGTAAGATCAGTAGATGATGCTGGTTCTACATCTTTGTCATATGTAGGTTGTGTTAGAAATAATTCTACAGGAAAGAGTGTTTCTATGGTAGATTTACTCAAAAATATACAAATGCTTTACAATATTGTAATGTATCAAATAGAATTAGCTATGGCTAGGTCTGGTGGTAAAGCTGTTGTGTATGATGTATCTCAATTACCTACAAACTTAGGTATGGATATGCAAACTGTACTTTATCATTTAAAAACAGACGGTATTATACCTATTAACTCTAAAGAAGAAGGTAATCAGTTATCATCATTTAATCAATTTCAACAAATTGACTTTACGCTTTCTAATTCTGTTCAGCAACTTATCAATCTTAAATTAATGCTTGAGCAAACTGCTGGACAAATATCTGGTGTTACTCCACAAAGAGAAGGCGCTGTTGGTCAGTACGAATACGTAGGTAATGTACAGCGTAGTGTTGTACAATCGGCTACGATTACAGAAAGTTTATTCTATTCTCACAATATGGTAAAGAAACGCGTATTTGAGAAAGTATGTAATCTCATGAAGCTTTGTTGGTCTAACGGTAAGAAAGCTTCTTATATATTGGGAGATGGAGCTTATAAGTTTTTATCTGTATTTCCAGATATATCATTACAAGACTATGGTATATTTATAGGCGATGCTGGTAAAGATGATGCTATGCGTCAACAGCTGCAAAGTATTGCGCAGGCTGCCGTACAAGGTGGTCAGGCTACTCTTTTAGATATTATTAAGGTTCTTAAAGCTGATACCTTTACAGAAGCAGAGCATATACTCGAAAGAGCTATGGAAGAAATTAAAAAAGAGCAAGCTGAACAAGCGCAACAACAGCAAGCAATGTTACAAGCACAAGCTGAGCAACAACAAGCTGAGTTTGAAAGACAAGTACAACTTGAGCAAGTTAAAAATCAAGGAAAAGTTGAGGTTGCTAGAATACAAGCTGAAACTGATTTACAAATTGCTGATATGAAAGATGATTTAGCTAGAGAAACGTCTGATGTATCACATACTGTAAAAAACAAGCAAATATTTTTACAAAAGAAAGCTGAACAAGATGCTAAAGAGGCGGATAGTTTAGCTCAAAGAGAATCACAAAACGAAACTATTAAACCAGAGCGTAAACAGAAAATTCAAGATATAATTAAAAAATCTTAGTATATTTGCATATTAGGGAACAAAATTTTATTAAATTATGGCAGAAGAACAACAATCAAACTTAGTAGAAGAAGCTTCACAGAACGTAAGCGTAGAACCTACAACAGAAACAACAGAAGAAAAAGCATTTGATCCATTAGCGTTTGCAACAGATCAAATGATGGAACAATTTCAAGGTAAGTATAATGAAGAAGCAGCTGAAAAAGTTGAAGAAAATACTGAGGGTACAGAAGAGGATTCTGACAAGCCTTTTAATTGGAATGACATTGAGTCAGAAAAAAAAGAAGCGCCAGAAATTAAAACACCAGAAGAAGATTGGGACGAGGCTACTCAAGCAAAGTCTACAGAGGAAAATGAAAGTGTTGAAGAATCTGGAAAATTAGATTGGACAAAGGTTGCAAAAGAGCTTGGATTAGAAGCTGCAACTAAAGAAGATATTATACAAGCTTTAAATTCTCCATTTATTGAGCAGCCAAAAAACGAGGTTATTGATAAAATAAATGGATATTTAAAATACAATGACAGAGAGCTTATTGCAGCAGAAATGAAAACTGATGGAATGGAAGACTTTGAAATTGAAGAGGCTTTAGATAAAATGGAAGACTCTGGTGTTTTAAAAAGAGAAGCATTTAGAATTAGAAGACAACTTAATGCAGCTGTAGAACAAGAAAAACAAAAGTTTTTTAAAGAAAAACAGCAAGAAGAAATGTCTGCTAAAGAAAAAGTAGAGAGAAATAAAAAAGAATTACAAGGTCACTTAAAAACACTCGAAACATTTATGGGTGGTAGTGTGACTAAAGATCAAGCGAAAGAGGCTTACAAATATATAACGTCTGGTAAAATGGCCGAGGACATCTGGAAATCCCATGACAATGCTTCAGAGGTAGCGATGTTTATGCTGTTTAAAGACAAGTTTGCTAAGATCTTACGCTCCCAGGGTTTAGAAGATGGTAAAGCTAAAATATTAAATGACATTACTTCTCCTAGCCTTAGTGGCAAATCAAGACCTACGACTAAAATAAAATCATCTGGTTTTGATCCTGCTGCGTTTATGAGAGAGTAACTTACAAAACAAAAGGCAAAGCCTACAAGTTACGTACATTACTCTGGATTAAAATAGTGTTAAAAATTGTTTAATTTAAAATTATTTAAAAATGGCTAAAGTTTATACTGGAACTTACGGTTCTGGAACAACTCCTGAGAATAGTTTGAATACAGCACTATTGCAATACCCAGAGATTGCAAGAACGTTGATTCAACAATATCCTCGTTATTCAGCGACATATCTTTTAGAAAGAACAGGTCGCTTTGCAAGTGAAAAAGTCCTAGGCGATAACTCATTTGAGTGGAAAGTTATGGGACGTTACAACACACCTTCTTATTCAGCTGGTTGGATTTCTACTGATGGATCTTCATTCGTTGCTGCTGATTCTGCTGGTGGCGCTGCTGCTGCTTCTGGCGGTGCATTTAGCAATGCAGATGCAAATGGTGATGTTGTTTACATTATTGCTGATGGTGAATCATACACATCAAACTTCTTAAATAAGTATGATATGATTCGTTTCCAGTCAGGTGCTGTTGGTTTAATTATGACTGACTTAACTGATTCTGCATCTATTAGTGCATCAGGTACAGGTGTAGCTGTTACATCTGCATCTAAAATTGTTAAAGTTGAAATGATTGATGGTGCTGCTAAACCATTACAGGTTACTGACCTTTCTAGCGGTGCAATTTTTGCTTCAATCGGTTCTGCATTCCCTAATGGTTCATTAGGATCTGACGTAGGTGAAAACTACGTATTCCCATCTACATACAAAAATTATCTTACTACAATGCGTAAGAAGATTTCTGTTACAGGTAAGGATATTACAGATATTATGTGGATTGAAAACAATGGTCACAGATTATGGTACTTTACTAAAGAGCAAATGATGATGGATGAGTACATGTATCAGCAAGAGCTTCAAAGATGGTATGGTCGTAAGTCTGTACACGAAAGTGGAGTATCACGTCCAGCTGGATTAACTTCTACGTTGACTGGTGCTGCTGTTGGTGGACAAACTAATAACATCATCACAGGTGATGGTCTATTAGCTCAAATCGACTCATCTAACCAAGCATCTTATACTGCTGGCGCACTTACTGAAGAAATCATTACTGAGTTCTTAGCTAAGTTAAGCTTAAATGCAACAAATGCTGAAGGTAACGAGTGGGTTGTGTTCACAGGTACTGAAGGTAGATTAGCATTCCACAAAGCTATGAAAGATCTATTAGTTGCTCCTTCTGGTGCAATGACAGGTGGTTCATTTGCTGGTGTTGGTGGTGATGTTGCTTTAGGTGCTAACTTCACATCTTACGAAGCTTTAGGTAACAAATTAACTGTTGCTTATTGCCCAGTATTTGATGATAACAACCTACACAGTAGTACTTCAGGTACTAATGCGTTTGGTGACAACAGACTTAAAGAGTCTGCTAAAATGGTATTCTTAGATTTCGGTAAGACTTCTGGTGTTTCTAACATTGAGTTAGTAACTAAAGGAGCTGAAGGAACTAACAGAAGCTTTATCAAAAAGTATGTAGCTGGTATGATTAATCCATACGATCAATCATCTATGATGGCTGCAAACGCTGATGATAAATTTGAAGCTCACGTTCTTTCTGAGTCTGGAATTATCGTTCGTAACCCATTATCTTGCGGAATCTTATCTGCATCATAATTAATTTATAATTTGACTGAGGGAGGGCTTCGGCTCTCCCAATATGTCGCCTAAAAAAAAGAAAATGGCAAATTATTTAGATTTATCAAACAAATCCTCTGTAGCTGGACAAGGTAGATTACCTAAGTTTAGAGGTGAAATAGACAGCGTATCAACACTTGCTGCTGATACAACTTTATATGATTACAATAGTGGTAGTGTTTATTTTTTAAATGGAGCTAGTGCTTTTGATGTAACTTTACCTGCTGTAAAAGCTGGTTTAAGTTTTAAGTTTATTATTCTTGACGTAACTGCTGATGTTGACATTGTACAAGCTGATTCTGCACATGACTTTGTAGGTACTATTATTGACGGAGCTGGATCTAGCGATACTGCTGCTAATAGTGATACTAAAATTATTTTTGATCAGTCAGGCGGTTCTGCTGCTGGAGACTGGGTGTGTTTACATTGTGATGGATCAAAGTGGTACGTATCTGGCGGATGCGATGCTGCTGGTGGAGTAGTATTTGGATAATCTTTAATTTTATTATTATGTTAAAAACAACATTCAACGAATTTAAGTCGGCTATAAAGTCGTATTACAAAGCTAAAGACTCTTTATACGATCAGTTTATACATTTACCTGTGTTAAAGTCAGTAAAGCCTGTTGTTAAAGTAGGTGATGCTGATGCAACTATTTTAGATGATGATTCTGGATCTGTTATAAATGTATCAGAAGCTATTACAACAGCTGAAAAAACATACACTTTGCCTGCGGCAGCCGTAGGATTAAACTATACGTTTTTATTTACAGTTGCTAGTGATAGTCTTGGTGTAAAGATAGTTGTACCTTCTGGACTTTTATTAGGGGCGGTATTAGCTCAAAATGGATCAGCAACAACTATAGTTCAGTCAGACGCTAGTGATGATACATTTTTACGAATCAATGATAATATTGAACCAGGAACATTGTTAACGTTTCAATGTGTAGACGGAACAAATTGGTTTGTATCTGGAACAGTATTGTCTAGTGACGCAAATCCTGCATTTGGATAATAGAATAAGAAAATGGAGGGGTTTTGTGCCTCTCCATAATTCTTTTATATTTGCAATATGAATTTATTTGATTATTTAAAAAAAATTGATCCTGAAGGAATGAAGAAAAGGATTGATGAAGCCAAAAATAGAAATAAAGAAAGATTCTATATTGGAGGTCAAAGTGGATTTAAATGGAGTACTCATTCCAATAACAAAACATGGGTAGAAAATGGTAATATTATCAAAGAAAAAAAAGGTAAAAAATTACCAAAGCAATAGGGAGTATTAATCAATATTAAAAAAATGAAACACGTAGTATTATTAAAATCGAAAAGTCCTGACAAGTTTAACTATGCTAAATTTGGGACATACAAAAATTCAAAAGGAAAACGAGTAGAGTTAATTGATCCAAACGGTGATACTTTATCTGGATTTGAATTATTTAACGCTGTAAAGTCATTTGATATTAATGACGAAGATGATAAAAAAGTTGTAGATTTTTTAAGAGAACATCCATTAGTAAATAATGGTCAATTTATTTTAGAAGATCTATCTGCTAAAGAGAATGAAAAAGCTGAAGAATCTTTATTAAAAGCTGATTCAGTTACAGCAGCAGCGCAACTAAGCAAAAAAGAAATAGAAGATTTATGTAGATTAATTGGTCTAAATGGAGATTGGGATGATAATATACGTAAAGCTAAAATCATTTCTTATGCAAGTGACAATCCAAAAAGATTTATGGATGCTTTAAATGACAAAGACGCTTCTATTAAAATATTTATTAAGTCTTGTTTAGACAAAGAAATATTTAGCAAAGTTAATGGTGTTTATAAATACGGAACTTTGAGTATTGGTCTTACTGAAGATCAAGCTGTATTGTGGGTAAAAGATAACGCTGACATTCATGCTTTACTTAAAAATCAACTGAGAGGAAATAAAAAAGAAAAATCAGTTGCATTAAAAAAGTAATAAATGTTAAGACAAGACGCATATGACCTTATTGATTTGCTATTAGACAAAGCAGATCAACCTTATTTTATAGATAGCGAAAAAGATATGTTTTTGATGCAATCAGTTGTATCATTTATTAATAATCATTACGCTATGTATGGACAAAGACAAGTATCTAGAGATGCGTTGCAATCTTTTGTAACATCTAGTAGTGGAACTAGTTTGACTGACTATGTACATATATTAAACTGTACAGCTGGATCAAAGAGTGTAAAGATTGTTTCTGAAGAAGAATTTTCTGATTCGCAAACAACAAGCGATCCATTTAACAAGGCTAGTGATAGCAATATAAAAGGAACTGTTAGAAATAACACCTTAGAGCTTACTACTAGTGATACTAGTGTTAATGTAGTATATATACAAATGCCAAGTATTGATGATGTATTTCCAATATCGTCTGAAGGTAATTTTGCAGAGCTACATCAAAGAGAGGTAATAGATATAGCAATTAGAAAAATGACTGGAAATATTGAAAGTCCTAATGTGCAATATCAACAAATAGAAGCAGAGCAGAGTAAATCAATATAATGAGCTTTTTGCTCCCTGCGCAACTTTAGGTCACAATATTTTCGGATGTTTGGCCTTTTGTTGTTTTATACCATAAATTAAATTATTTTTGTAGTATGGCTACATTAAACGAAATAGCATTCAATATTAAAAATCTTATCTACGGAGGTAATACAAATGTAGAGCAAGATGTATCAACAGATCAAATTAAATTTTGGGTTCATTATTATAGAGCGCAAATACTTAAAGAAAATGCAGCTAACGGCAAAGGCTTAGATTTAGAGTGCTTGCAAGAGTATAGGTTTACGCAAGATAACGATACTTATGCACAATCTATAACTGATTGGAAAACGTATATAGATCAAGTAGCACAAAATACAATATTAACACAGGCTATTGTTGATGATCCTTTAACAGAAGAAGATGAAACAGCGGCTGCTGTTTATGCAGATGTAAATGCAATAACAGATACAGATAGCAAATTAATTGTTCCATCAAACAGAACTTTTGCTTTAGCAGGAATATCTCCTGGATCACAAACACTAAACGAAGATTACTATGGTAGAGCATTTAGAAGCTACAATCAAAGTAGACCAGATGATTTTGGCATTTTAACACTTTCTATACCTACAGTTTTAAATATTTCAGGAAAAGGTGTAAAAAATCTTAAAATTAAAAAAGCACAATCTCTTACTAATCAAAATCACAACTACATTGATGTTCCTGTTTTAAATAAAAATGAATTTGAGAATAAAAGATTTAATAGGTTTGGCTCTAACAATACGTCAAGTTATATACAAAAATCTGCTGATGACAAAAATTATTTAAATATAGGATGGTTGCAATCTACTTTGAAGAATAGAACAAATGGTTATCAAGAACCTATACAATATATGGTAAAAGCAGATCTATTGTTGTCAAACCCAACAGAGCAGCCAGGATGGTCAGATGACAACTCATATCCATTTCCACAAGCATTAATTGGAGATTTGAATAGAAGAATATTATCACAAGAGTTAGCGGTATTAGGTGGCTCTATAACAGACGATATAGATGACAACGCAGCGTCAGCAAAACTTATTCAGCCGAAAGCACAAAAGTAAATATGAAACAGCTAGAGACATTTACAAAATAGTAAGAGAAGAGGTAACTGTCAAAGGAGAATGGCTGAAGGGGCAAAAAAAATATAGAAGAAACAAACTGGATTATAAAACGTATTATTCAGTTGTTTCTAAGTTTTTTGAAATATTGATACGTGATGTTGTGCAAAGAAATGAATTAATACACTTGCCTGGTGGACTAGGATATGTGTATTTAGATAAAAAAGAACATAAAAGAGCTTTTCATTATCGTGTTGATATAAATGAATCTAATAAAAAGGGTAAATTAGTAAAATATAAAGTGCCTATATTAGATGATTATTATTATAAAGTTATTTGGGTAAGACCAGATAAATTAAAAAAATGTAAAATTATGCCATTAGGTATTTTTAAAAAAGAAATAAATAAATTAAAAACTACATAAATGTCAAGCGAATTAACAGCACAAAATTTAACTATTACCATTACAGAAGCTCTTTCTGTTGATCATGCAAATGGTGAAAGTAATGATATAGATTTTGCACAAACTTACACGCACACGTACGCGGGCGTGCAACACATAACTAAAAGAATAATAAATTTAGCAAACACTAATAGAACTGTAATCTTAAATTTTGGAACAGAAGAATCTGCTGGTACTGTTGTTAGAGCTAATGTTAAATATATAAGAGTTACAAATTTGGATGGAGCCCAAAATTTGTCTGTAGGATTAGAAGATGCTAGTACTGATTGTGCTTTAACAAATGTATCTCCTGATAGTTCTATTATTTTTACAAACCCTGTTTGTGAGGGTACGCACGGAGGAAGCACTTTAGACAATGCGGATACTTTAGTTGTAAAAGGGGGACACAATAATCATAATTTAGAACTTTTTGTAGCAACATCATAATATGCACGTACCAGTAAATAGAGTATTTAATAATGTTTCTCGTAATTTAGGTTTAAAGAATTTTACAGAAAACCTAGACTCATGGGCTGAGTGGGCATTTGAAGCCGAACAATATATTGGTAGCAATAAAACATTTTTACAAAAAGAAATAGTTTATTCTACAGAGGCAACAGCAGCAACTGCAACAATCGAAATAGATACTAATCCGTCAGATATGTCATACATAGATGTGAATGGTACTAGGTTTTATTTTGTTGATCCAGACAATATTGTTTTAAATGACGATTTTTATATCGAAATAAAAGCTTCTGTTTTTTTGACTTTAATAGAGGCTGTAAATGTTTTAAATGCTTCACATTACGAAAACTTACAAGAAATATCAGCCTCAACATCAGGAACTACATTAACACTAACTTGTTTAGAAAAAGGTGATCGAGGCAATCATTTTACCTTAGAGTCTGATGTGTTTAAAATATCTAAGTTTTTTTCTGGAGGTAAAGAAAAAATAGACAATAAACAAATTAGATTGCCAGACAATATGGTAAAACTAATCAATATAAGAACAGGCAACACTATATTAGAGCCTACTAGTTCACAATTTAAAAGCTCTGTTTCTGATTTATTAAATAGATATTATACAAATGGCAATAGAGTAAACTTTTCTAAAGATTATACAAGCGATATTACTGTAAGCTATTTGACTGTGCCTTTGTCTGTAGAAGGCTATCCAATGATATTACAAGGTCATGAGGAGGCTGTAGCTTATTATATTATGTGGAAACACAAACTAATAGATTATTATGCTGGTGAAGTTCCTCAGTATATAGTTAAAGATTTAGAAAAAAGATGGTATTATTTATGTGGTAAAGTTAGAGGCGATGACAATATGCCAACGTCTATAGAATTATTAAAAATAGGTAAAATATGGAACGCTAAAGTTCCTATAACATCACACAACCCACCTTTATATGATGGGCTAAATAGTTATTAATGTCTGGAGAAAAAAGCACACCTAAAGGATTTAGCAAAGGACTTATATCTGATGTAGATCCAAGATACCAAATAGAAGGATCTTATAGAGATGCTATGAATATTAAATTAGTAAGCTCTGAAGGTTCAACGTTTACTATAGAAAATATTAATGGTAATAAGAAGGTAGTTGATTTACATGAAATTGACAAAACATTTCCTGCTTCATATTCAGGTGATGGAACACAAACATCTTCTGTACCTTTAAATTATTTTGCAAGTACAGGATCAGAACCTTACGTTAGTACATCTACTGATAAAGAAAGTATGAATGGAGCTGCTAACATTGTTGGACATTACTCTTTTAGAAATCAATTATTTATTATTGTTTGTGGATATATATTTTATGGCAATTCAAATGGATCTCAAGAACAAGGAGATTTTAGAACTGCTTTCTTTTTGTTAGATTTTGATTCCGAAGGTGAAATAAAAAAATGTATAGATTTAAGAGCTGCGTATAATCCTGTATCAGGTGTTAACCAATACCCAAATCTTAACATGGATCCTTTAATTAAGTGTAGGGTAGAAGGTGTAATTGAAAATGACTCTATATCTAGAGTTTACTGGACTGATAATAAAAATCCATTAAGAACATTAAGTCTTTATGATGAAGATATGCATACTATGGATCCAGGAGAGTTAGATGTAAATCCAAAGTGTGAACATAATCAAATATCTTTAAATAAAACTATAAGTGGATCTTTACCCGTAGGAGTTTATCAATATTGTTACAAATATATATCTGACGCTGGTGCAGAGTCTGGTATATCTCCTTTAAGTAATATATATCACATATCAAATGCGTCAAGTAATAATTATAAAACTTATTATGGTGGTGATCCAGGAGTTTTATCAAATGATGGTTTTACTTTAACTATAGATAATTTAGACGTAAGATTTGATTCAGTAAAAATATATGCTTTATACTATGAAAGGTTAAATACGCCTCCTCAAGTAGCGGAAGTTATAACTAAAGATATAAACCCAAATGGATCTGTAGAGTTTCAACACACATCATTAACTAGGGTTATTGAAAATGGCATAGAAAACATATTAATACCAACAAACACTTGGGATGTTTGTAAAGATATTGCAATTAAAGATAATGTTTTATTTGCTGCTAATTTAAGGCAAAAGAGAAATTTTATTACCGAAAAAGAATGGAATGTAAAAGTTTTAAGGTATAAATTAGATGAGGTTGGTACTGGAGTTGTTTCAGGATCTTTAACTACTACAGATAACAATATTAAAGATTATTTTTTACCATATTATAATCCTGTTACAGAGATTTATAATGAGTTAAATGTCGTAGAAGCTGGTAGTGCTACATTGTATTACAAAACGCCTTTATCAGGAGGTCAACATGAACTTGCTCATAGATATTTACCAACTATGGGCTCATGCACTTGGGGCAACAATGTTTTTGATACTGCAAATACACCAACAGCATCTAATAGAAGAATTTTAGGTGGAGCTAGCTTTGGATATTATGGTAATGTTGATGGAGCGTCAGGAGTAAATGCATTAGGAGGTGTACAATTTTCATTTAGGCAAATACCAAAAGTATCTGATACCATAGGAAATAATGGGGGTATAAATGATAGTGCTTCTACTTTTATAAGCGCAAATGTATCAAACGATACTTTACAAACAGATAATCTTTACGGAGCATCAGGAGATACAAATTATATAAATACTGAATACAAAGCTAGTATGAGTTTTGGTTCAAATAAAGATGCACATGCAAGTGGTAATAAAAGAGGATACCAAAGAGGAGAAACATATAGATTTGGTGTTTTGGTTTACGATTTAAATGGTGATCCAGGAAATGTTTTGTGGATTGGAGACATACAAATACCAAATCATTACGACAAAGCTTGGGAGCTAGATTTAGAAAATACAGAGTTAGGTAGAGATGCTTCTAATCATCTAACTAAATGGAAAGAGAATGATTTAGCTCAAGATTACAGAATGTCAAGTCATACTGATGTTCCTGTGCCTGGACATCAATTACACTATGACGACACAAGTTGTGTTTTAGGAACTGATACGTCATCTGCAAGTGAAACAGGACAAGAAATACCTTTTACTCCAGATGCTGAATCAAATAGACATTACACCTTAGATTTAGCAGTAGATTTCACGTTTAAAGTTCCATATCATGTTAGAAAAAAAATATCTGGATTTAGAGTTGTTAGAGCTGAAAGAACAGAGTCAGATAGAACTATAATACAGTCAGGTGTTGTAAATCAAATACTTAAATATGGTGGTAAAACTTTAGAACAAGGATATTGTACAGACGTGCAAGATGGTGGTATAGAAGCTGTTCCTGTAGCAGCAGGTGACACATCAAATATTGCAGGTGATAATGTAGATGAAATATATGATACATATTTAAATGGATATTGCGGAGTTAATGCTGGATCTAGAAGGGTTATTGGTCAATACAATAATGGTGATCCTATTTACATGAATGAATCAGAAGCTGCAAGTAGTACTACAACAAAATATGGATCACAGTCAGCAGAATTTGGTAGTTATAATTATGCGTATTTTAACAATCCTAATCAGGCTTCTGGAGATAGATATTATGTGCATTTTGAACGTAAAGCAGCTTTGTTATACTCTCCTGACAGCACATTTGGGCTTAGGCCATATTCATTTCAAAATGAAGACAAAATACACCATGTTAGTTTATTAAGATTATATTCAGAGGAAAGAAGAAATAACACTACTTTACAAAAAGATGTAGCTGGTGATGGTTTAAGTGGTAGAAGAAATATTGGTTTTGATACATATAGTGTTGCGTATAGTGCATCAGAACAAGATACCTTTTCATCGCAATATGGCTCAGATTTATCTTCGTTAACAATTGGTGATACAGACGAAAATACGGGATTAATATTTTCAACTAAAAAAACAACGCTTGATGACGAGTCTGGTGTAATGATAGGTAAGCTAGCTGTTTATGACACATATTTTAATAAATATAAAGACTGGTATGGTTATTATAAAACTGAACTACCATCGAATAAAGCAGCATATGTAATTAATTCAGTAGACGTTTACAAAAACGCTTTTAATTATAATGAAACTGACATGAGTACTTATCCTACATCAGGAGCAACCTACTCTACCTCAGATAATCCAAAATATGGATATTCTGATAATCAGTTTACTCCAACTGGAAGAAATTATTTAGATGACAGTATTTATAATTTAGATCTTCATAATGCTAAAGAAATAGGAGATGGAGAATTAGTTTCTAAAGATTTTTTCTATAAAAGTTCTACTAATTATTGGCATATAGAAAATATGGGCTTTTCTAATTTTAGTTTAGGAGCAGCATATTTACATAGTCCAAATAATTATGGTAATTGGTGGAGATATGGAAAGTTAAATGACACAATTGATTTAACATATGAAACTGTATCTACTGTGCAAATGGGCACAAGGGCTATTATATTAAATACAAAAAATGATTTTACCTCTGTATTAGATCCTGCTTTACATATACAAACACAGCAATATGTTTTTTCTAAAGGAACAAAACCTTTTATAGACATTAATGGAACTAAAACAATACATGGTTTTACTCCTCAACCATATTATAATTATGTTAATATATGGAGAAATAATGATGGTCAATATGGTGGTGATAGTTTAGAGTCTATTGAAAATACAAGATGGATTATAGCTGGTAATTTTCATCCAATTACTAAATCAGAAAGAAATAGTGATTCATTAACAAGAGCACATCATACTGTTGTTTTAGGTGGAGATACTTTTGTTGGCCTATATTCTCATCAAATAACTACATCTCCATATTCTGAAAAAAGTTATTCAAAGTTTTTAGTGTTTCCTTGTGAGTCTGCTGTAAATACAGAAATGAGAAGTGGCTATCACTTAGGGGCTGGCGATCATATAGAAGGATTTGATCAAACGCTTCCTCCGTTTAGTAATGACTGGTTTTATAATGAGGTTTATTCACAACAAAATAATTTAAAAAGTTATTTATCTCTAAAAGATACAGATCAAAAATATACAGACTTACCAGTAGAAATAGCATATTCAAAAACAAAATTAGCTGGTGAACAAGTAGATGCCTTTAGAACATTTCCTATATTTAACTTTTATGATGTAGAAGCTATTTATGGACAAATAAATAGAATAATTAATTTCAATAATGAAATACATTACATTCAAGAAAATGCTTTTGGACAATTGCTTGTTAACCCAAGAACATTCTTACAAGACACCTCTGGAGTTCAATCTATTTTTACTGGTTCAGGAGACACTATTGAATCACATCAATACATATCAGTAAAGTATGGAAGCAAACACATGCATAGCGTTGTATCAAGCGAAAGAAATCTATATTTTTATGATGCTACTTATGACAAACTACTTAAATATACCTCAGAAAAAAAATTAATTAGTATATCTGATGATTTAGGTAGCAGAAATATTTTTGAAAAAGCAACAGCGTACGGTAGATTAAAAATAGAAGATAAGTATCCAGGAGCTGAGCGAGTTAATTTAAGTGATATGCCTTTATATTTTATGGGTATACATGGTGCATTCGATTATTCTACTAATACTTTGTACATGACATTTAACGACAGGTTAAGAGTAGATAGTAATGACACATCAGAAAATCCTACAGGTAATTTTATAACATCTAATGGGTTTATAAATCCATACACAGAGTCTGAAACAACACAAGATCCTAGTAGATTTATAAATAGCACAACTATATCATACAATGAAGACATAGATGCTATTATATCCAAATATAGTGTATATCCACAGCAATGGATACAACATCAAAATTATTTACTAACTCCTAAATCAAGACTACCTTGGTTAGAGTATACAACAAGCTCTGCAAGTGATGGATTTGCAAATAATGACACACAATATGGAGAAAAAATACACGGTGTTTATGGTGATGATATGGACATAAATTATTCAGGATACATGTTGGGTGCGCACGAGCTAGCTGATGGAGCTTTGCAACTTTGGAGGTGGAACGATAAGTCATCAAATAGAACTGAGTTTTTTGATGATATAATGCAACATGAGGTAAATACATTTACAACTAAAAACCACAATATATCTTATCCTGCAACCGATGGAACTGTTACAACAGGACAGCCAACACCTGTTCATAAATCATATATAGAAAAAATTATAAATGAATCTCCATCTGAAAATAAAAAGTTTGATACATTAAATATTATAACATCAGTTGGTAGTTTTGATGACAATTATAAAAATTCTGAAAATTTACTCAGTAAGTCAAGAGGTGTAGAGTCTGAAGATGCTGGAGTTTATTTTGAATCTTTAGAATTTATAACTGATTTTACAAAAGGATCAAAAATAGATATATCAACTACTAATAAACCTATATATCCATCTGCTACACAGTTTTCAGATGTATTACATAAATACAGAGAAGGTATATTGAGAATGCCTTTAAGAAACAAAAATATTACTACTAGAGCGGTAGGTACATATCTAAAGGCAAGATTCTCTGCAAGAACAACAGAAAAATTTAATATATTTGCAATAATAGCAAAATACAGAAAATCTTATAATTAATGAGCTATTCACTATTAAATCAATATAAAGGCATGTATGGCAATTTATTAAACTCTAACGAGTATAATAATGCTTATGCAAGTCAATTTACAACACCAAATTTAGCTATGCCGTATTCTATGGCTCCTTCTAGTATTGGTAATTATGAATATGCGCAATCATTAATGCCTGAAGTTTACAACCCATTAGACGCTGTATATAAACCTACTGCTGCTGAACAAGCTATGACAGGATTAAGTTATGCTCAAGCGGGTACACAGGTTTTAGGAATGAAGATTGGTGAGCAAACATTAGGAACTAAGTTATTTGGTAAAAATTTTGCTACAGGGACTGGAGCTAAATTTGCTAATCCTTTTACAACTAACGCATCAGCAGGAACCTTTGAAGCAGCAACAGCTGGTTCTGGTACAACAGCAGTACAGGCAGGCGCAAGTAATTATTTTAAAAATTTATCACAAGGATCTGTTTCTGCTGGTTTACCAACATATATAGCTGGTAGGCTTGTAAGAAGCGCTTTTGATGATGATGATCCAACTACATTTACAGCTGGCGAAATGTTAGGAGCTGGTATATCTGGAGCTGGAGCAGGATCTGCTATTGCTGGTATGTTAGGTTTAGCTGGACCTGTTGGTATGATTGCTGGTATAGGAATATCATTATTAGGCGGAGCTAAAAAGAAAAAGAAAGCTAAAAAAATGTTAGCTGAATATCAAGCTAAGGTTGATGAAAGAAAGGCTGAAATCAAAGAAATGTATCAAGAAGGTATTGGTATAAAACGTGAAATAAGAGAAAAACAAGCTCAATCAGAACAATATATGCAATATGCCTCACAATACAGAAATCCATATGGAATGGGTAATTATAGAGGATTTGAAAAAGGCGGTAAATTTGATCAATATTTTTTAGGAGGCTTGTTTGATGCTGTAGGAGATATTTTTGGTGCAGGTGCAGATATAGTAACAGGTACAATTGATACAATTAGCAATATTGGTGAAGATTTATTAGATGTAACAGCAGGTGCTGCTACAGAAGTAGGTGGTGCTGCTGTTGATGTTTTAGAGACTACTGGAGTAACTGATGTTTTAGATTTGGCTGGTAGCGGTGTACAAACTGTAATGGAAGAAGGTGTAAAACCTGTCGTAGACGCTGCAATGGACGTTACGTTTGGAGCAATTGAAACTGGCATTGATTTAGCGTCAGATACTTTAGATTTTGGACTTAATATGGCAGCAGACACATTTGGAGCTGTTGCACAAGTGCCTTTAGGAATTATGGAAGGCGCAGCAGACTTTATTTCAGGATTAGGTGGTGGTGATTACCAGGTACCAAATTTACCTCCATTACAAATATCACCAGCTGATCCTTCATTAGCAACACCAAATATAACTACAGTAGATCCATATGGTAATCCTGTAAGACAAGGAGTGGGATTAGATCCAAATTTAGTATCAGGATCATTTGGCTTTGTAACTCCAGAAATGCAAGAAGGATCTAATATATATCAAGAAACTCAAGAAAAAGTATGAGCGCTGAAAAAATAGTAAAGTTAGTTTTGAAAAATCAACTAACTCCAGGATATATAAAAACTTTAATGGGAATGATGAATCCCAAAAATAAAGGTTTAGGGCCAGACAAAAGCTTTGAGCCTTTTATAATTAAAACTGATGACGATAAATATGATTTAAGAATCGGATATTCATCGTTAGGTACGTTTGATGATTTACAAAAAGCTAAACAAGCAAAAAACGAACAGCCAGCTTTGTCTTTAGAAACTATAAAGCAAAAGCTTAAAAAAGAATATGTAGATTCTGAAGTTGCAGCAAAGAAATATGTTGAGTCAAAAAAAGGCAAAGGATCTTATTTAAAACTACCTATCAAAAATCAATTTGTATTAGCTAATTATATGCACACAGGTCATAAAAACGAAGCCTTTATGGATGCTGTTATAAATAATGATTTTAAAGGAGCTATGAAAAACTACACTAGAAAAGGCATAGGTAATGCTAATGAGTTTTTTAGAAATGTTATGTTTTCTGGTCCAATAGGTGAAAATGATTTTGGAAACGTAAATCAAGCACAAAATTTTGCAAACAATTTTCTTGATCAAAAATATCCTGAAATAAAAGACGACTTTGTTCCAAAAGCAGAAAAAGGTGGTAAGGTAAAGGCTGTAGCTGAGTTTACAGGAGGTGAGCTTGTAAACAATAAAGAGAGTGAAATGAGATCTGCTATGAATAAAGGCGATAATAAAAAAGCAGCAGATATATTTAGAAGTCAGGTAAAAGAAAAAAATATAACACCAGGTGAAGCTAGCCACAAAACTAATCCCTTACCCGTAGCAAAAAACGGTACTGTATTAAATAAAAGCGGCAAACCTACAGGACAGAAAGCAAAGTCTGGAGCTGGTATATACGATCATATTAAAGATCAATATAATCCAAACATGTCTGACGAACAAGTAGTTGCTATGGTAAAAAAGAACCACGCTAAATGGCGTAAAAATAATATGGATTAATGGCAGCAGCTACTTTTAATACAGCACTAAGAGATAAAATATTCAAAAACGAAGGTTTTCGTGAAGATATGTACCTTGATCAAGGTGGTACGCCCACTATAGGATATGGTTATACTAAATATTCATTGACAGGTAAGAATGGAATACCAAATTGGAGAGAATACTGGAAAGCAGATGGAACGCCAACTGGCAAAAAAATGACAAGGGAAGAGGCAGATGAAATTGCGCAATTAGTTACTCAAGAATATATTGATCAAGTTAATAAAGACATAAAAAATGAAAACTTAACTGAAGAACAATATAATTCTATTGTTGATTTATACTATAGAAATGGTAGGGGAAATGTTAAAAGAAGTGGTGTTGTTGAGTTAATTAATGAAGGTAAAATTGATGAAGCAGCAGACTTAATTGAAAAAGGCGGCAATAATGGAAGGCTTGCAAAAGTTGGAGGCAAAGTTGTACAAGAAGGCGATGAAGGTTATACAGGAATAACAAATAGAAATAAAAGAGCTGCTGATGGATTAAGATCTGGTTCTGGAGCTTCAACTAATCCAGAAGACGTTACTGTTTTAGAAGATGTAGAAGTAAGCGGAGGAAGAGTAATTCAAAATTTAGATCCAGTTGCAGAAGGAGAAGAGGTTGTTGAAGAGATATATGCTTCTGATAATACAAACGAAAATATTGAAGAGTTTGAAAGATATACACAAACTGCATATGGAGATGGTTTTGAGGTAAGACAAAAAGATGGTAGAATGGTTGTTGTTAGAGTGCCTGTACCAGAAGGAGAGCCTGAGCCTACGCCAAATTATGAAGAGGTTGAAGATGTTGATGAAATGAATTATACAACATATGTTAATCAAGGAAGAACAATAGAACCATCTGATCCGCCACAACCACAAGTATTAGATGCTGATGGAAACATTGTTGATCAACCTACAGATGAAGAAGGTGAAGCTGCACTTAGAGAAGAAGAAGAAAGACAAAGACAAGAAGAAGATGAAGCTGAAAGACCTGCAATAATTAAAAGAGGTGAGGACGCCAAAGAATATCAAAAGCTTATAAAAAGAAATAAGACATTAAGAGCTGCTTATAAACCCGCAGACATGCCTAATGTATTCTCTACAGAAATTAGAAATAATGAAGAGAGAATGAGTGAGATTGAACAAGAATATAATCTTACAAGACCTACAGATGAAGAATACGAAGATAGAAGACTAGAAATAGTTAATAACATTATATCTGCTGATGATGACAATCCTACGCCAAGCGAAGAAGATTTGATTGATGATGCTTTAGAAGAGGTTGAAGAAATAGGTGAAGAAGAAGAAAATGTACAAAAAACTATAGATTTAGGCGTTTTAAATACAAGTGATATACCAGATGACGCAACTATTAATCAAGGTGTTGCAACTTGGGAAAATGATGAAGGAGATATAGTTCAGGCCACAATACAAGATGTAGACGAAGAGCCCGTAGCTGAAGAACCTGTAGTTGAAGAGCAGGAAAATGTAATAAATAACGACAATACAAATGAAGACACTCCTCCTACATTTATGGATAATTTAGGAGATATAGGAAATGTATTGCAACAGGGATTAGGCATTGTAAACAACATAAGACAAAACATAAATAATCAAGATGATTTGGTTATGTCTGCTCTTGGTAAAAAAGCATATGCAGAAGCAATGAAAGAGATTAAGCCTGTAGAATACGAAGGCCTTTCTGATATGTTTAAACAGCATTTAAATCAAGTTAGAGAGCTTTCTAAGATGGGTTTTAGTCCTGATGAAAAACAAAGAGCTAGAGCAGAAATAGACGCTGCATATGGCAAAGGAATTGAAAACGCAGTAAGAGGTACCGCTGGAGATAGAGCTAAGTTTTTAGCTATGTCTGGAGTTTTAGATAGTCAAAGACAGTCTGCTTTATTAGACTTTGCCGCTAAAGATGCTGAGCTTAATAGAGCTAATATGGACAAGTATACAAAAGCATTGTCTTTTTCTGAAGAATACAATTTAAACAAAAGCAAAGCTGAAAGAGCTGAAGAATTACAGTTAGAGTTACAAAAAAAGAAAGGCGCATCAGATTTTGCAGGTAAAGTGTTTCAATCTTTACAAGAAAGAGCTGAAGCTCGTAGATTAGCTCCTTTAGTAAATATGTATAAATCTTCATTACTACAAGGAATGACTACTGGACATACAGATCTTTCTACGCCAAATATAGTTACTAACAATAACAATCAGGGAGAATAATGGACGCATACGGATATAATGCATTAAGTGGTTTTTTTGGCTCAACTAACATGAAGTCACAGCGTAATGCTGAAATTATGTATTTAGAAAAAATATATAATTTACAAAGGCAACAACAAGCAATTGAACAAAAAGAACAAGAAGACAGTCAAAAATTAATTGACTTATCGTATCAAACAGCTGTAGAGTTAACTACAGGAAAAAATACAAGACGAAAAGATTTGCTTGATTTACAAGAAATGTCTAGTGATTTATTAACGCCTATAAACGAAAAAATAAGAAAGGCTGGCGGTTATCAAAAAGCTAAAAGATTAGGTATAGATGAAGATTTAAGAAATTATCAATATCAACTTTTAAATAATGATAAAATTTATGAAATGAAGCAAAACCAAATAGCAATAGCTGCTATTATACAGGCAGATGCTGATGGTAAAGGTCATTTAGTTAATGAAAGAACAAGAAACTCTTTTAACGATTGGCAAAACGAAGTGACTGATAAAGTTGAATGGAGAGGATCATTAGATGGAGAAGTAGATTTAACCTTTATTAATGAGTATGATAGAGAAACACCTATAAATACTGATGATTACATTTACAATAACAAACACATATTAGCGGCTGATTGGGCATATTTTGTAGCTGGCGATGATACTGATAAACAAAATGAAGCTTATAATTATGCAATTAATAATCCTGGCATAATGAATGCTGATGGTTGGGTAGATAGAAAGCTAGGAAAAACAAAAGATTTTGATAGAAATATTAAGTTTGGTTTAAAAGATATTGAAACAACATTGTCTCAACAGCTAATGAAAGGTCAAGAACAGATAATACCAGATCTTAGAGCAGCTGAAATTATAGAAAATGGAGGATACGCAAAGTATGTTTCAGACAATGGATTATTAGCATTTTATGAAACAAACTTTAGTATTGATGAGAAAAGTAGCAACATAGAAACTAAAGATAGTAGGGTTGCAGATGTTGCAGGTCAATTATTTGTAAACGACAAAGAAATGGAGTTTAGAGTAATAGATGCAGCATTAAGAAATGATAGTTCTCCTGGTATACCAGATGATTATTATATTGATAGAAAAGGAAATTATGTTTTAAGAATGAATGAAAACATGATGTCTACAATGTTTGATTATAAAGGAGAATCTATGGCTGAAGAAGGAGGATATTTAGATCGTACAGCTGATGATATGACAATAAATGGTATTTATTTAGGAGCTAAAGCTGTTTATAAGGATTTATATACTGGAGAGGTAAAGGAAATGCTTTTAACAAAAGGAGTCAAAGATTTAGATCCTACCGATAGAGCTAAATTTATAAACGAACAATTAAAAGGTAAAGCAGAATTAGAGTCAGTTACATACAAACCTGCCTATATAATGCAGCTAGTAGAAGAAGAGTTTATTGACGATGTTTATTATAAAGAAATAAACCTAGGTAACAATAAAGTTTTAACAAACTTAAAAGACGAACAAGCTGATAAAGATTTATCAACTGCTAAAAATGAAAGAGCAAGAATAAATGCTGAAACTGAAACTAGAAAAAGAAAAGCAGAAGTTCAAGCACAAGTTGCTGGAACACTAGATAGTATTTACGCTACAGGAGATCAAGGAGTTCAAGTATTATTTAATGCATATCAGGCTCCAGCAGCTTATACTTTTGCTGCAAATAAAATACCTTCTTCTATGAATCCATTTGTTATGGCAGATATTTTCGATATGTCTCAAAGATTAGGCAAAAGTCAAGGTCAAAACGCACAAGATTTTTCTGGTAATGTTTCTAATGTTTTAAATAATTTTAGTAGATTAGCCGATACATCGCCAAACCTTTATAGAATATATCAATCAGGTAATACTAAAGCTTTAATGGACTATTATAAAGAAACATTAAGCAAAAAAGAGTTTGAAGAAAAAAAGTCTAGATTTAGATTGTGGGCTAAATATTTTAAATAATGGCAGATATAAACGAGCAAACACCTTCAGAAGGCATAAATGAATACGAGTCTGGAATGACTAGCGCAAATGAAACTGATGCGTTTTTATCATTATTATCACAGCAGGGAACAGAATATGATAAAGCATTATCTTTATATGCTGGACAACAACAATCACAAGAAGCAAATAGATTACAGCAAGAGCAATTAGGCATGAGGCCTACAGGGGTAGGTGTAAGCCCTACAGCAGGAGCTGGCCCTGTAGTAGCTCCACAAGATTTAGCTACTTTAGGAGGTACAGTTCTAGGTACTGCATTAGGAGGAACAGCAGGCGGAGCTGTAGGTATGGGTATAGGATCTGCTATTTCTGGTTTTCTAGGATCTGACTCTATGTTACAACAAAGCCTTGAAGCAGGTACAGGAGATTTAATAAAAGGAACTGGAGATACGTTTGAGTTTTTAAAAGCTGTTGTAACTCCATGGGATCCAGATGTAGACCAAAACACTACAATTGGTGACTATCTGCAAAGAAAAGGATCAGAAATATCAAATAAAAACCAAATATTTGTTGCAGACGAATTAAAGGGTGTTGGTTGGGGACAATTAGCTAGTCCAAGATTTTGGGCAACAGATGTAGCAAAATTATTACCATATTCAATGTCTTTTTTCTTGCCTGCTGGTGTAGCTGCTAGAGGAACAAGACTATTATTAAATTCAAATAAAGTTTACAAGGGTGCAAGAACCTTGGGTGTAGGTGAAAAATTATATAAGCCTGTAATATCTAAAGCTACAAAACGACAAGCTAAAAGAAGAGGTTTGCAAAAAGGTGAAGAGTTTGCAAAAATGGAAATGCGTAAAGGCATTGATGTAGTAACAACAACTATAGGTGGTGGTGTTGGTGGTAACTTTGCTGAAGGTGCTTTTGTTGCAGGAGAAACTATGCAACAAGCATTAGCAGATGGACTTACTCCACAAGAAGCGCAAGCGGCAGCATCGCAGGTATGGAGAGATAATACTAATTGGGTTTTAGCAGATATAGCACAGTTTGGTTTAGTATTTGGAGGATTAGGTAGATTGGCTAGAGGTTTTAGAAATTTACCAAAACCAATCCCTTTTGGACAAAAAATAGCTCCTTTTATACAGGCTGGTGCTACAGGTGCAATTGAAGGTACGGCAGAGCAATATCAAGAGGTATATCAAGAGTGGATAAAAAATAGAGCTATTGCTGAAAAGAAAGGATTAGACTACATGTCTTATACAGACTTTTTCAAAAGTCCTGAAATGCTACAAACAAGAGTTAGTGCATTTGCTTTAGGTAGTGCCATGGGTTCTAGAGGGGGTTATGTTGATGCTATTGCTGAAAGAGATTATCAATTACAAGAACAAAGAAGAAGACTTGGTGATCTAATAGATTTAAATGAGTTTGAACAAGCTCAAGCTATGCGTAAAGATATTATAGCATATACTGTTATTGATGAAAATGGTAATGCTCAATTAGCTAAATCTAGAGTTGAAAGAATGGTTGCTGAAGGACAAATGAGAGAAGAGGTAGGTCAGCAAATTATAGAAGCTATTGAGCAATATGAAGATATATATGAGTCTACACATAAAGGTAATTCTTTAAGTCAAGCTGGTAAAAGACAAATATTTTTAGCTAGAGTAGAAATAGCTGAAAGAAAAGCTGCAATAGAAAGATCTAATGAGCAGAGACAACAAGAGCTAGATTTAGCTAGTGAAAATATAAAAGATCCTGTAAAGCTTAAACAAGCTCAGGAAGAAATTAATAATAATTTTGATAATGAAGTTCAAATATATAACGAAGAAATTCAACAACAAGAAGAACTTATTGAGAACTTGGCTACAGTCAGGTTGGGTAAACTTACAAAAGATAAGACAAGAGTTAAAAGATCGTCTAAAGGATTAACTCCTGATCAGTTTAGTGAGTTTACATCTGAAGGAGTAAAAACTGAATTAGAAAAGCCTGGATTAATATCTAGAGCTGCAACAGCAGTTAAAGAAGGTGCTGCTGCTGTTAAAGAAGGAGTAACTAAAGCTGTAGAAACTGTTAGAGAAAAAGGTTTTAAACAGACTGCAAAAGATATTGTAACGTCTGAAGGGGCTATAAAACTTAAAAACTTTTTACAAGATCAATTTGCACAAGGCAAAAACTATGTAAAAAAATATTTATCACAAAACGCTCCAAAAACATCTCAAGCTTTAGAAAGAGAGATAAATGCTGCCAAAGAAGAATTGGGTAACAGAAATTTGACTAAAGAGCAGATTAAGGAAAAAGCAAAAGAGATAGTTAACAAGATTAAAAAAACAGATCTTAAAGGAGCAAGCGGTGAAGTTTTAGATAAGATTACTGAGTTTGTAGAAGGTAAGCTTAATGGTACGATAACAGAAAAATTTGTTGATATAGCAAACTCATTAACTAAAAAAGTTGATGAGCTTACAGAAAAAGTAGAGGCTAGAAGACAAAAAGTATCTGAAGAAGATATTGAAACAGGTCGTAAAGTAGCTGCGCAAACTGCAACAACAGAGGAGGTTCAAGAGGCTGAGGTTGTAGAAAAACCTAAAAAAAAAAGTAAAAAAACAGCAAAGCAAGAATCGGACAAAGTAAAGCCCAAAGAAACCTCTGACACCGACACTCCAAAAAAGTATACTGATTTTATTAATAAATACGTAAAAAGGTTTGCTAACAGAAAAGATTCTGATGCAAGAAAACCTGTACAAAAATATATTACTAGGGTTGATGAAAAAGGATCATTAATAAGAGGCTATCTTCGAGCTGCACTAGAAGAAAAGTTTCCAGGAACAAGAATAGAATTTGCTAATAGACAACTTATAGAAGGCTTTGGAGCACCAGCTGCCGCTGTGTTTTTTAGTAGTACTATATTGGTAAATCCAAGATCTGCTATGCAGACAGATTTAATACACGAGCTATCACACCCATACTATCAGTCTATAGCTGGAACGCCTTTACAAAAAAGATTAAATACATTATTAATAAAAAGAAGAATACTTACACCTAATGGTAATTTAGTTAAGTTAATTGATAATATACAATATAATTATCCATTGTTGACAAGATATAAAATGGGTAAAAGTTTTGTAACTGGTGGAGATATACTTTCTGATTTTTTAGAAAACAGAAGAAATGATGTAGACTCACCTCTATCCTCTTTATTAGACTCTATTGTAAATGCAGCTGAAGCTGGCAATACATTGCAATATAAAAATGCTGTACAATCTTTGTTTACACAACTTTCTTCTGAAGGTGTTATAAAAAGATTGAACGATGAATCACAATTTGGTTTGCTTGAAGAGGCATTTGCGTATTCTAATGAAGACTTTAATAGAAAAGGTGGAATAACAAATGTTATTGAAAATAAAACAGACGCACAGAAATACGAAAGCATACTTAAAAGGTTATATAAAAGAGTTGCTGGACTAGCTAGCCGTGAACAAGCAAAATCTGCTGTAGAGCAGGTTATACCTGAAACAAGGCTAATGGATTACGATCAAATGATGACGTACATTCAAAACAACTTTAATACTTTAAATGTAGAAAATCAATTTAAGCAAAACTCCTATAGCAAAAAAGCTATGTTAAAACAAGCTAAGTTTGATGTAATATCTACAAAAGGTTTATTTAATATTATACAACAACAAGTTATATCTAAAGGCAAAAAAGGTGAAGAAGCTGTACAGCTAATTGCTCAAGAAATATATAAACAAAATTACAAATCATATAATACGCAAAAACAAACGCCTCCATTTGAAGTAACGTCTATGGAGCACGATACTTTACTGAGAAAGATTAGGTCACAAGTAGAAAGAGTTACTTTTAAAGAGTATCAAAAGATAGTTGATGATTTAATAAAGGCTGTAGATAAAAGGCTTAATCAAGGAGAAAGATCTGACGACTCTTTAGAGTTTAGTTTTAATAGAGAAGCTGAGCAGGTAGCTGAAGAAAACGACAAAGGTAATATCTACGATCAAGAAGAAACGTTGTTTGGAGAAACAACATCAAAGCTAATACAAGCTTACTCTTTTGAAGAAAGTAAAAAGAACGATAAGAACCCTGTAAATGTAAAAGATCTATTATCAGAGTTGCACTCATTAGGACAAAAAACAAAAAAAGGCAATACTTTTACTTTTGTTACAAATGTAACTGAAAGCGAAAATCCTTCTGTCGTTAGATTTGTTAAGTTTTTAAATAATAAACTAAAAAAAGAATCTTTAGTTGATGCTCTTTTGTTAGAGATGTCTATAGACTTTGCCAACAAGAAGATAGAAACAATGAAAGAAGTTGGTTTTATGAGAGGAGACAATGGCGTTACTACTTGGGTGCCTGGAGTTTCACTAAGTACAGATGAGGCTAGATGGCAAAGCTCTATGACAAGAGAAGCTAATGAAAGATGGTTTAAAAGAAAAGGAACTACAAATGAGCAAGTAAAGTCTTTAATAGACAATATACGTAACAATGAAAATATTATAGAAACATTATCTGTTATATATGGAGACTCATCTTATTGGCAGTTTGTAGATAAGAGAAAGTTGTCTGAAACAGGTAACGTATATAACTATAAAAACAAAAGATATGCCTCTATATCTCAGCTAATACAAAACAATAGAGAAGATTTTGTAAAACAATATAAGGGTAGATACTATTTACAAATATCTAATGGTTTTGATAATTTGTTAGCTGATTTAATTGTACAGTCAAGAGCTAAAAATTATATAACGCAGGTTAATGATGTATCTTTAAATCCAACTTTAACAATAAACAAGGAAAACTCTATACATAACAAAAACGAAAACTATGCAGATTTATCAGAAAAAGATATTAATGCATACTATCAACTTATGGAAGACCTAGGATTCTTTAATGAAAAAGGTTTTACCAATATATATGCTGCTATGTTAGGAGATGGTACTGGTAAAGAACACAATATTAGCATGCTATCTGGTGTGTTTTCTACACCACAAGCATCACAGCAAGACACAAGAAGAAATAGAAAGTATGTTAAGATGGATAGCTTAGAGCTTATGTTAACAGACTTTAATGAATTTTTGTATTCAGTATCTAGATATAAAAGAGGTGAGTTAGCTTATTACGATCAAGCTATTGCCGTATTTGGCGCAGCTAAAAGAAGATATTACATTAAAACGCCTGTAGCTCAAACAGCAGAACAAAGACAAGAGCTGTTAGAAATGGCGTATAATGGAGGATATAATGAGGCAAAATATGCTGATGGTACAAGAGTAAATCCATTTAAAATAATTAAAACAAAAGATGGTTTTGCTTTATCTGGACTTAATCAATATTCTAAAAAGTTTAAGTCAGAAGTAATTAAAGATTCTAAGCAAATTAAATTAAATGATTTAATAGGCGAGAAAGGCAAGAAACTAAAAGATATAGATTTAAAAAACTATATATTAAATTATTCTATAAACAAATACATGGCGCAACAAATGTTTATAGGTAATCACAATGAACACAAAAATGAAATAGATTATATAAAGCGTGCAGATGGTGCAATTAAAAGACACACACCGCACGATAGAAACACTCCTATAGAGTTTGTTGCTTTTGAAGACATAGTTGACCATGATGGTTTTATTGGAACAGACGCACAAGCTTATGTGTTGCCTGGTGATGGTGATATAATTAGAAAGAAGTTTGGATCTATGCGTAATGTTGGTAATCAATTTAAACATGTGTATGATTATGTTGAGACAAACAATCCAAATAAAAAGGTATTTGGTAGAAGAACGTTTGCTAAATTTAAGATAGACGAAATAACACCAGAAATGGAAAAGTCTAGTCCTGAAATAAAAAAGATAGCAGATATTCTTAGAGCTAGAAAAGAAGCTATTGGAAAACAAAAGCTTATTGCTGGCCCTGAAGTAACTGGAAAATTACATGACTTTACACCAATAGCTACTTTTAAATCAGCTTTAAAGGTGTATGCTCCTGGAGAAAACTATATGTATAATCTAGATCAACTTAGTGTTGAAGAAGTAGTATATAAACAAGATGAAATTTATAACAGTTCAGGAGAAGCCGAAGTTAGTTTATTTGATAGTTGGAAAGGATTAAGCGGCGAAGGATTTGGACTACAATTAGAGTTAGATAAGGAAAGACATTCTTTTCATATGCCTTCACAATTATTTGGACATCATCATACTAACCTAGAAGAAGGTGAGCAAGACATGGTAAATAGAATGCATGAGCTTGCAGCTAAAGCAATGGTAGGATTTGAAGAGTCTAAAGGCAAAGGTGTAATTTATTCAAATCAATCAACAGCTGAAGAAAGAAAAAAAGATATAGAGTTTTTAACTAAACTTATAGGTGAAGAGTTTTTTGGTAATCTTAATACCTCATTGGCTCAATATGCACCTGGATTACATCCACAGTTGCATAATATGATACAGCAATTAGCTGCTTCAAGATTAGTTAAATTTGGGACTAAAGCAATGTTTGGAGGAACTATAGCTTATCAAACATCGCCAATAGGTAGAAACTTACAATCATATATAAAAGTATCAGACTTAGTAGACAAGGTAGATGGCGATTCTTATAAGTCTGCTTTAAATTCTTTAATAGAGCAAGGTAAAGATTATGTTGTATCAGAAGCTATAATACCAGCATCTGCCAAAAAAGATGGTGTAAAGATTGGAGACTTAGTTTTAGGAACACGTATACCTGCACACGGTAAACAATCATCTGTTGTTTTTGTTGTTAAAGGTTTTGCAGCAGAAGGTATTGATGGGGCTAGAAGCACAATAGCAATACCATCTAAAGTATCTAATGTTATGGGTTCAGATTTAGATGGTGACGCTATATATTTAAATTATTCGCATGTAGGCAATGTGCCTGGCAGCACAAAAATATCACCACTAGGAATAGAGGCTAGAGTTCAAACAAACTTATTAAAAGACTATCAAGTTTCTGCTAATGAATTATTAGATTTAAACTTAAAGTTACTTGGAGATATTGAAATAGATAGTCGTAGGTATAAAGAAATAACAACACCTATAGACATTAAAGATATAGCTGAAGAGGCTATAAATAAAGTAGAATCATTCTATAACAAAAAACTTGTTATGGATAATCAACTATTACCAACAGGTGATGCTCAATATTTTAATGATAATGTTCCTGCACAAAACATGATTGGCACTATAGCTTCATTGCAAAGAGTATTGAATGTAATGGCTGGTCATAAGGTAGGGTTTACATTTGGAATTAATATAAAAGGATATGATGAGGTTTCTTCATTAGTTGACATTTATAACGAAGATAAGCCTGAAGGTTTTGCTTTTTCTGTAGCGCAGTTACTTAATATTGTTTTAGACAATGCTAAATATCAATACGCTAATAAGCTAGGGCTTACACCAAACACGGTAAATCAATTTACATTACTGTCTAGGCTAGGTATTAGTTTATCAGATATTTCTATTATAATGAATCATCCAATTGTAAAGTTGTATGATAAGCACAGAGGAGATCAGTCTATTATGACTACAAGCATAAGCAACCAAGCGGTAGTTAATGCATATAAAGAATACTATAAAGGTGTTGGTAAAAAAGAAGCAACAAACATAGTTAAGTCTTTTGCTAAATCAGGAAATATAACCTTAAACATAGAAAAACTAAAAGGCAAGAACAAACAAAGTGAGCTTGCGTTATTTGATTTGTTATACAAGACAGAAAAGCTTACTGATGAAATATTTAGTATCGGTAAAGCTTTATCTGTACACAAAGCGATACCACAACACGGCCATGATGCTCAAAGATTAATTAATATAATTAACGAGCAACAAAAAGGTAGTTTTCTAAATCCTAACACATTAGGTAATTTTAGATCAGATCCTCTTGTCAAACACTCTATAGATCTATTGCAAAAGCAAGTAGATAGACAGAAATCTACATCGTTTATGTATACGCCAGAAGCTAGGCAAGTAATTGAGTATATAGAAGACACAAGAAAAATAAAATTAGACTTTAGTAGATATGAGCATAGAAGACTTATGCAAGATTATTATCTAATTAAAGTAGCAGAAGCTATACCTACTGTTAATTATAACAATAGAACCATAGCAGAGGTATACAAAATATTAGAAGATTATAGCAAACAGCCAGGAGAAAACTTTGTTAAAAAGAATTTATTGTTTAGCAATATAGAAGGTAGCCCTTACTTTGAAAACAATATTCAAATAAATCCTAATCAGATAAATAAGTTTTCTGTAGAAGAAACTATACAAACTTTACGTAATGAGTTTACTTTATTGCCTACAGAAATTAAAGATGCTTTATTACAGTACGATTATTTAAAAAATGGCTTAGGATTTAAAGGTAAATCACTTACACCTTTATTTGAAAAAAACTATATTAAAAATAAATTTGATTTATTAGATGATTTATTGCAAAAAGAAATAAACAATAATATATCAATAGAAGATCCTGCTGTTGTTGATAAGGCTAACGAACTTATGTTAGCTCATCCACAGCTTTTTAAGCAAGACGAAGAAAAAATGCAGACTACTGTCGCTGAAAAGAAAAAGTTGAAAGGACAACAATCTTTTGAGCCAACAAACACAGCGTCTTTAAAACTAAACAAAAGAGAGTTTTATCAAGACCATTTACAAGAGCTAACTAAAACTTTAACATTTAATGAATATGTTACATTTTTAGGTTATAGTTCTAATGCTGTAAATAAATCAGACGCAAAAACAAAACAATACTTTGAGGATAGGTATCAAAGATATTTAAATTCATTGTCTAACGTTGAAAAGCTTGAGTCTAATATGAAAGATTTAGAGTCAATGTCTATAAAAAAGTTAATTAACGTAGCAAATGAATTGCAAAATAGAGAAGATGAATTAGCTAGTCCAAAGTTATTGCACAAAATACATTTAGCAATAGGTAATAAAGCCATGGCAACACAATCTCAAAAATTAGCTGATAAGACAGGAGAGGTTTTTGAAACTACTGATGAGGATATATCTACAATAAGAAAATGGTTTGGAGCAAACAACATGACATCAAAGAGACCAGAGGTTCAGTTTATGTTAAACGAAATACAAAGAGAGTATAGAGAATATGTAAGACAAGTAAAATCTTTAGTAGCTGAAATTAATGTTGTAGATAGAGCGTTAAAGAAAAGCAAAAGCTTAAAAGGCATTTTTAATCCTAGACAAAGACATTTAGAGATTTATGGCAAAATGTTTACTGAAGATATTGTTAATGGTAAAACCAACGGAATTAGATTAGTTGAAAAGAAAACTTTTGAAGCATCTAATCCTAGTCAACAAGAAAGAGATTTTTATAATAAATATCAAGAGATTACAGCAAGATTTAGAAAACAACTAGGTAAGTCTGGTATGGGTGAGTTTTATATACCACACGTACAGATGGGTAATTTAGAGGCTTTATCAGCTAGAGGTCTTCTTGGTTTATATGCTAACTATTTAGGTAGTACTACAAACATAGATGGTGTTAGAATAAAAGGAACTAATGGAGATGGTAAGCCTGTTATACAGTCGTTTAAATATTTTAAAGATTTGTATTTAAGTGAAAACGGAGAGTTGACAATGCCATCTGGAAGAAGAATTAATGAGCTTAGAAAGCTTAAATCAAAAGCTGAAAAACAATTAGCTTTAGGCAAACATGAAGACGGTGATCCAATTATAGCTACAGATTTAGAAATGGATACACTAATGGAAGGCGGCTTGTTTAGTAGATTTAATGCTGGAAGAACAGTTAGAGCAAAAGAACTTACAAGTTTTGATTTAGCAGAAAACCTAAGACAGTATGTAAGGTCTGTAACTTTTGTTCATGGATACGGAGACTTTAGAGGAATGAATGATGTATCTACTCTTGTTGATGCTGTTATTGCAGTTAATAAAAATATGGGGAATAAAAATACAGCAGAGTATGTTACTAAAGTGTGGAGACAAGGTTTTTTAAGAAAAGAAAAACAAGAGTCTGTGTTTGGATCTAAAGCCGACAAAGCAATTAGCTTTATGGTTAGATGGACAGCCTTAGTTCATTTAGGATTTAGTGCTGCTGTAGGTGTAGGTAACATATTAGCTGGTAAATATCAAGAGCTAAGGTCTAAAGGCGGGAAACAGTTTTTATTAGGAGAAAAAAGATTCTGGACATCATTTACCGATAAAGATTGGAAGGGTATGGATATACTAAAAAAGTATAGAATTGTTGAAATGAGT
>Ga0208644_1000138_pt1 | contig 48521 bp, 75 predicted proteins | sample VirMetDEL_Nov_18_FD_184517 | JGI IMG/M metagenome (GOLD analysis project Ga0208644, IMG submission 184517) | Aqueous microbial communities from the Delaware River and Bay under freshwater to marine salinity gradient to study organic matter... | ecosystem: Environmental > Aquatic > Marine >...
TGAATCTATTGTAAGACTTAGAGGAATAATAAGATCAATAGTAAATACAGTATCAATAGTAGAAACAGTATCCAGATTAAGAATACTATCCAGAGTAATCACTGATACAGTACAATCTGTAGAATCAATAATTAGATTAAGAACACTTGCAAGAATAATTGATGAATCAGTATCAGTACAATCATTTAGAGACAGAGCAAGACAGTTAATCAGAATAATCACAGAAACAATCAATATTACTGAATCATTCAGACAATCATGGTCTAGAGCATTTACTGAATCAGTATCAATCAGTGATGACAGAATAAAACTATTGACAATATTAAGAGTAATATCTGAAACCGTAAGATCAATAGAATCCATAATAAGACTTAGAGTTCTTACAAGAACAATAACAGAATCAGTATCAATTCAATCATTTAGAGATAGATTAAGAACAATATTAAAGGTAATTACTGATACAGTAGAATTAACAGAATCATACATAAAGTACGGTACTATAAGAAGAATACAAAATGAAACAGAATCTATATCTGAAGCATTGTTATACATAAGAGGTAGAATAAAAGCAGTAAACGAATCAGTATCAGTTCAGGCTTTCAGAAACAAGTTCAGATCTATCATAAGAGTATTAACAGAAACATTAGATGTTGAAGAAGTATTGGTCAGATTCTTTGTAATCACAAAAGTCATAGATGAGACACTTGAAGTAGGATTCCAATTCATCAAACTATTGCGTGACGGTGCTGTAAGAATAAGAAAGGTAGTAAAAATCAACAGAAGAACCAGAACACAGAAAGTATTTGATAGAACTCAAACAAGTAAAACATCAGAAAAAGGCACAAGTAAGACTAATGATAAGGATAAAGACGTTAAAATTTATAAACGAGATGGTAGTGTAAAAGGTGAAGACAGATGAGCATGAATATGACAGGAAGATCAACTTCCTTTGTAGTAAAGGCAGGAAGTAGAGCAACATTACAATTAACTATCAAGGATTCTGACGGCACAGTAAAGGATTTATCCAATGATACTACCTATGCCACAGGTAAATGGAAGGTATGGAAGCCTGACGGTACTCTAATTATTGACGGAAGTATTACATTTTCTGACAGAGCTAACGGTATTGTCACATATACTCTTGGAGCATCTGATGCCACAGCAGCAAATGCAGGTGTATGGGAAGGGGAAGTAGAGATAAAAGATACGAGTAGCGTAATCTCAGAACAAACGGAAACTTTTAATTTTACCATTGAGGAGAGTTACTAATGGCAGATTTAAAATTTGTAGCATCTGGAGTTTGTGCAGAATGTGGACACGGACAACAATACCATGAAGGTAACAATGTCTGTGACGTAGAAGGTTGCGATTGTACAAACATTGGAAGTTATTAGAAACATATATATGTAATATACTTGTAAGTAATTCATGCTTACATTAGATAACATTAAAGAAAAAATCTACTTTGAGTTTAGACGAGCACAAGTAGAAGCAATGAAAACCGAAAGGTTAGGAATCATACATGTATCAGATATTATCAAACCATGTATGCGTAATGTGATATACAAAAAAATATCACCAGATACAGGAATGACAACTGAAGATTTTAAATCATTATACTTTGGTCAAGTAGTACATTCAAATTCAATGATTGCAGAACCAGAACATCATGAGAAATTCTTGGCATATAATTATGTCAAAGATGAACCATTGACAAGAGAAGAAGCATTAAAGATACCACCAGAAGATCCAGAGCACTTGGATATTATCTATGGCAGTATTGACGATCTTGTAAAAATGGGTGACAAGTGGGTTATCTGTGACAAAAAGACTACAGGTTCTATTGACTATTTTAGTAGGGCTACAGCAAAACCAAGTGAAAGCCACATTGATCAGATCAACAGATATAGAGTATTATTAAAGAAATGCTATGACATTGATGCAGAGTTTGGTTGTGTCATTTACATATCAAATAAGATAGAGAAAGACAAAAGGGATATACCTGTACCACTTGCTTTCAAACTAAAACCAATAGAAGAAACTCTAAAGGACATGATAGAGAAGGCTAGAACTATAAAGGAATCCATGACTGACTGCACATTACCAGAAAGAACCAGATGTTATCTGTGTGATGGTATGTGTCCATACGCTTCAATGTGCTTTGAAGACAACAGAAAGAAATGGAATGAAAAATGATCTACCCTAGTTGTAAACAGGGAGACCATTTCAAATGTCCAATACAATACGGTAACATGCCAAAATGTGTATGTACGTGTCATAAAATTATAGGTGCAGGATAATGATAGTATATGAACCAAGAAACACAGTAAAGGTAATAACACCAAAAGGTGTGGGTAGAATATGGTTAGTCACAGAATACGGACTAGAGACTCAGAAACTTTTTACATGTATTTTAGATGACAATGGACAGATATGGGAGTTTACAAACTCACAAATTACAGTTCAATCTAATCCTACAATAGAAGGGTTTAAAGATTGAAGATATATTTTAACGGAAACAATAAGGCACACATTCAGATGTTAGAGGAATGTAAAGTAAAGAATGTAATGTTATCATTCAAATATTCTTATGCAAATATAACTAAGTTTAAGGACAAGTTTGAAAAGATATTTGTAGTATCTGGAACTAATACAGAATCAGAAAGATATTATGAACTGTTAAAAAAACATAAAGGATTATACGACTATGCAGCACAGTTTGATGTATTCTATGATATGGAAGCAACTATAAAATATTATGAGAATGAAAGAAAGATGGGAATAGACTGGACAATTCCAGTATTACAGGGAAATTATCTTAATCATTTGGCAAGATTACAATTAGAAAAAGGAAGTTATGTATGTCTAGGTGAGGTTCGTGGAAGAGAGGAAACAGAAGATCAGATAAGAAAACTACCGTTTAACTATAAATATCATGGACTTGCAAAAGGCAGATATACAAAGAACAATCTGTTTGAATCACTAGATACATCAGGTTGGATTTCTGCTGCTATGTCAAAAAAGTGTGAAGTATGGAACAACAACTCTACTAACTTTATGTTCTTTGGAGAGAAAGGAAAATCAATGATACCAATGTTAAACCATGCATGTGAGATTCACAAAGAATATTTAGAGTTAATTAATTTAAATAAACAGGATATAATTGATGGAGATTATTACGCATTAATGAAAGCACCATTCGCTTTACTATATATGCCTATGTGTAAACAACTGAATATATTAGAACAAAACTTTAATATTTAAATACTATTGTTTTGTTTACTGTTATATATGTCAGGAGATATATTTAAAATAAAGCCATTAGATGACAACGCATCAAAGGTTGTAGTAGATGGACACAAGACTGTATCACCATTTAACTCTGCCAAACATTTAAAGACAGCAAACATTCCTGCTCTATGTGACCAATGTGTATATCGTAGCATAGATGAGGGTGGTAATGGCAAGTGTCCTAAATATGAAAAGGGAGCAATGTGTGCAATTAGAAAAGACTTTGTAGAATTAATTAATCAATTAGATACTAGAAATCCAGAGCATGTAAAAACCATGTTAGATATGTTAGCCAAGTTATCATTTGAAAATGTATTGATGGCATTAACTGAATCCAAATTTGATGGTAATATTCCAGATAGAAATACCAAATCAGAAGTTAACACCTTGTTAAAAATTATACAGACTATAGGAGAAATATCAAACAAGATTGTCATAAGTGAAGAACAGAAATTCAACAAGCAGGGTGACATTGAATCAATCTTCCGACAGATAAAAGCACAGAAATCTGGTGATTAGATGCCACAACCTACAAAAGAATTAGTAGAAGAAAGACAGCAGTTCATGCAAAGTATATTGGATTGTGTAAATAAACCAAGTGTATTCAGTGAGGTATTTCTAGGTCACAAGTTATTTGATTATAACAAGAAATATGTAGATTGTATGGATAGATTCATAGTATATCGTTCAGGAAGACAGGTAGGTAAAACAATGTCAACAGCAGCAAAAACAGTACACTTTGCTTTCTTTGCTCCATTATTATCAGAGACAGTAAAGAATGAATGTATCATAGTTATCGCTGCACCTACACAAAATCAGGCAAGTATTATGTTTGATAGAATTAGAACACTTGTAGTAAAGAATGAGTTTCTAAGTGGGTATGTTGTAAGAAATACACAGACAGAATTGTGGTTAAACTTTTTGGATAATACAGGTATTAGTAAAATCATTACAAGGGCAACTGGTGAAACTGGTACAGGACTTAGAGGTTATTCACCACATGTAATCATTGCTGACGAATGTTCATTTATCAAGACAGATATTCTTAGGGCTTTTTTACCTTCTGGTATGGCAACACAAGCAAAAGTTTGGTTGACATCTACACCATTTAGTAAGGCAGGTTATTTCTATGAAGCATGTCAGAACTCCAAGCCAAGAAATCCAGATGGAATGTGGACAGAGTTTCATGTAAAGTCAATTCAAAACCCACTGATTCAAAAAGATCCTACATTCATAGAAGAAATTAAGAGACTTACTAGAGAAGAATATACACAAGAGGTAGAAGGTGAGTTCCTAGATATTGGTGATGCATTAATTCCAAACAGTTTGATTACAGAATCCATTACAGATGGACAACCAAGAGGAAATGTAAGATACTATATGGGAGTTGATATTGCAAGAACTGGTAGAGACGAAACAGTATTCACAGTAGTTAAAGTAGATGATGATGATGTGGTTTATGTAGAACATGTAGAAGCAGAGAGTCAATCTAATGTTGTAGAAGTGGCAGGTAAAATACAGGACATGGTTAGGGATTATAGAATAGAGACAGTATATGTAGATGAGACAGGATTGGGTGGTGGACTTGTAGATCTTTGTAGAGAAAGAAGAGTGCCAGTAAGAGGTGTCATGTTTTCATTACAGGAAAAGGCAGATATGTATAAGAGTCTTAGATTACTATTTGAAAACCATAAGATTAAACTTAAACAAGTTAACAAACTGGTCTATCAGTTATCATATCTTAGAAGGGAATATACTGAAACAGGTATAATGAAGATTAAATCAGATGAGCATGACGACTATCCAGATAGTTTGGTTCTAGCGTGTAGGGCAGTCAGTGCAGGTGGTGGGTGGTACGTGGTAGATATGGGTAAAGAACTCAGAAGAGCATTGTTCGGTTAAATATAAATACAATCAATATCTTATTTATATATGGTTAAAGCAGAAAGTAAACCTATACCAGAAAAAGAATTACAAGAAGAATCAGAAATAGAAGAAGAAGTTCAAAAAGAAGAAAAGAGTTTTAGAGATAAAGACGGAACAGGTTATGGTGATCTTATGACTACAAATGTTATGCCATACAATGTAAATACTGACTCAGAAACATACGTTGGAAAACCTGCACCTAGTAATGATGAAACTTATATACAAGAAAGTAAGACTAAAAACATGGTAGACTTGAATAAACTTACACATACCAGAATTGGAGATCATATTAATTACTATCAAAACGGTATTCAAGATAGTGGTGTTGTTGCCAAAATGGCAGGCACATATATAACTATATTTAAAGAAGATGGTACTTTCCATGACGTACATGTCAATGATACATTCTTTGTTAGCGACATTCTAGTTAACAAGACTTGGAACGATATGAATATGGAAGAGAGAACAGAACAATTAATGAAAGTAAAAGCATATTCACCAAGATATTTATCAAAGACTTGGGAGCAATTACCAAAAGAATTACAATCAGTATTAAAAGTAAGTCAATTTCAAAGACAATCAACAAGTGCTAGAATAGGTAACAGAGATCACATGAGAGGCACAACTAATGAAGATAAGATAAAACTAAGAGAAGCAGCTTCTACTGAAACAGCAATAGAACCACCAATGAATAGAAGTGATCCTTATAAAATTGATCCTACAAAACCAGCTCCAACAAGAAAAAGAGGTGGTAGAAAATCTGATTATAGAACAATTAAACGATCAGATCAAGAACAAGGAGCATACGGTAACATTGGTGGAAGACCAAACGTAGGTATCTCAACTGATACTAAGATTGATGCTGATGATGATTATGAAGGAAACTCACATGATGATATTCAAGTGGAAAACCAATTCCAACATGATGCAACTGTACCAAAAACTGACAAAGATCCAGTAAAGAAAGCAGGTGAATTTGTATATACTGATAATCCCAAAGTATACAAAGTACCAGAACAAACACAAAAAGGATATGGTATGAAGTATGGGGTAAAATATATAAGCGAAGAGGATAGTGAATAATTACATGGCAGGAAAAATTAACAGACCATTATCTCGTTCACAGATTAGAAGACAAAAAGAAACAAAAGCAAAGAGATTATACGGATCAAAAGTTCCTTCTGATAAAGACGTAAAATTTAAAGAAATTAAAGATAGAATTGATAAATTAACTGGTGGTCAATCTAAAAACGAAGATTATGCAACATCAGTAAGAGGAGCAAAACGTGCAAACAGAAGAGCAACCACAAGAGCAGGTGGGCAAAAAGGAGTATCAAGTTCTGTAGGTGCAGATCCTTACGGTACAGGAGCAAGAGCAGTATATAATAAACCTAAGAAAACTAAGAAAATAGTAGGATTAGGAAAATCATTAGATGATATTCAAAACTCAATTCAAATTTTAAAACAAGGATTCCAAGAACAAGCAACACAAGCAAGAATGACAGGTGTCAATGCAGATACCAAAATCCAAATGCCAAAGAAAGAAGGACAGAAAGGAGTCAAAGAAGTAAAGACAGGAAACAGATTTAACTTACAAAATAGAATTGGTGATCCTGCACTAAGAAAAGGTCTTAATGATAACTTTAATGCATTACTAGATGCATATCAAAACAGATGGTATAACAAAGCAAAAGACTTTATGGGAAATGAAACAGGTAAAGTAACTGAGAGTGCCTACGGTAAAGGTAAACCAAGAGCAGGAGATGTAAGTAAAAAACCAAAAGCTATTGGTGAATCCAAAGAAGATCAAAAAGTAATGCAGTCATAACCTTTAAATATAACACATATATACTTTTATTATGCGTAAAGATGAACCTAAGAAATGTATAAATTGTGGTGCAACTTTACCATATAGATACAAAGGTCGTCAAAAAATATATTGTTCTGACATGTGCAGAAAGAGTTATAGGCGAGAATAGTTAAATCATTCTGTGGACATTTACATAGACGGTGGAACAAGACATTCAAATATCTGTCTAGTAGATGGTGATCATGTTGTTGTCAAGTATAGAAAAGGTAAACCAACAAACAATGAATTAGAATACTTGGCATTATTATATGCACTAGGATATGTTCGTGATAAATACAAGGGGGAGAAGGTAACAATATACAGTGATTCACAACTCATGGTTAATCAGATGAATGGTAAGTGGAGAGTAACCACAGATAATCTCATAGACTTACATGATAAATGTTCTAGTATGATCACACATAAAATAAAAATTAAATGGATCTCAAGAAAAATTAATCTTGCAGGTCATGTACTTGAGAAATAGAATCTTTTCTAGGATATGTATTATGTGGAGTATCAGCAGTATTATATTGTTTAAATAATTCTAACATTCTATGAAATATAGCAGCATCACTTTCATACATATTACCATTCTTAGTTTTCTTTACTAACTTTGCAAACTTTCTAAACTCTTCTTTATCATTCCAAGTTATACAAATGGTAGTATGAGAGTTACCTATTTTTCTTTTAGCCATATACAAATTATAATTCATAGTCATATAAATGTTTATCTCTATCAGATAGATTTATATAACACGTTTAATATTACTTAACCAATGGGTTCTAAAATTAAAGCAAAGTATGACGGTGGTTGTAAAATGTGTGGAGATAGTTGGAATGTCGGTGACGATATTTACTATCAGAAAAATCCAAAAGCCATTTGCATAGATGAACAATGTTTTAAACAACAAGGTGGAACAGTTAGAGATTATGTTGTAAAGAAAGATGATGTAATCATAACAAAGTTACCTGAAATTGATGTAAGTGATTCTGTTAAACAAGTAGCAGAAAGTTTACAGCAATACATTGTAGTTGCACATCACCTCACAAAATCTCTGTACCCAGAACTAGATGTCAACACACATACCTTCGGACAAATTCGTTCAAAGATTGTTGACCAACTTCTGTACTGCACTGACATACAGAGACAATAATTTTTTTTGAGTAAGCTTTATATTACCCAAACAAATATTACTATCAATGCACGTAAGTGATGTATTAGACATTGAATCAAACTACGGAAATTCTGTTGCACTTAAAGCAGGTGACAAAATCACCATTCAAGGCTTTAAAGTAAAACATGTAGAAGGAGTTGGAGCAGATGTCGCAGAGATCAAAACTACTGAGGGTATGAAACATTCTTTTGGTAAAGCCATTATTGGTCAAGCAAAAAGTGAATACTGGAATGATGTAGTTGCAAAATGTTTAGAGAAAGATGCAAGTGATGGACTTGACTGTTGGATTGTTGAAAGACAAGCCGAAGGTACTAATCGTACAATGTTGAGTTTATCAATGTTTCCACCTAAACAATAATCTTTTTTCTTTATTATGACTGACATTGAATATATGAAGATTGAAACAAATCAATTAGAGTATGGTGCTTTTTGTTCACTTGGTATATGTGAAGATGATTTTGAATTGGGAGAAGTTGTAGTAAGACAGAGAGGAAATCTATTTCATGTAAGATGTTTTTATTCAGATGAAGATATTCCTGATATAAAAATAGGTATAAATAAAACGTTTGATAATGCTAAACATCTAAAATGATATGCGATAGGTGTGGTTTTGAAATGGATAAGATGACAGTGTGTCATCAGATATGTCCTAACTGTGGAGCAGTTGTGGATTGTTCTGATGGTGTTTTCGATTAACTTATATAATAGATACCATAAATCTACCTATGGAGATTACATTTACTACTGAAAATATTGATAGAAAATTCTATGAACAATTAATATTATTCTATATCTATGAACATTATAATTATAAAGACCATAAAAGAATTGTAGAACAAGACAAGTGGAAGATTGAAATTAAAAGAACACAAGATTTCAATACAAGTTTTTACAATGACAGTGCTAGACAAAACGAATTAGATTACTCATTACCACATGGAGTTACAGGACTTGGTAAAGTTACCTGTTATGTTCAGGATATTAATAATGATATGTACACAATGCAAAACATGTCTGTGATTTGTCATGAACTTGCACACATGATACTCATGATTTACTATCCAACAAAAACTGTTCAACAAAGATACAATGATTATTATGGTAGAGCAGGAGATACAAGAAAGTTCTTCTCATGTGAGGTACATGACAGAGTGACAGAAGGTAGAACAAAGATATTCAATAGAAAAATATCATTAAGAAAAACATTCAGATTCATTGGTGTTGATATTGCTGACATCACAAACGATAGGAAGGTGATAAGAGTTTGAATCCTAGAGATGAGATAAGATTAAACAAAGGTCACGTAGGTAAGAAGACTAGAGAAGTATTAGAACAAGAGATGTTCTCAATGCTTAACACAAAGAAAGCATTTAGAAAACCTGATTGGCAGGAAACATTTAAATCTCTCATAAACGAATACCTATTACTTGAATGATAAAACCTGTAATAGATGTGGAAGAAAAGGTCTCGGTTGGGACTATGATTTTAAGAACAGAACTGGCAAGTGGAAACTAGAGAACCATAAGGTAGATGGCAAGTGGTGTAACAAACCTACTGAAGTATCAATGATTAGAAAGAAACATGAGCTAGTAATGTGTGAACTATGTAGTGATTCTAACTTTGGTTTATGTACACCTGAAACAATAGAAGATCATCACAGAAAGTATCACCCTAATAATAAACCATTGACTAATTTAGATTACATGATGATGGTGGGTGGCATACCAAAATATGTATTACATTATTGGAAAGACGATCCACATTATAGTATGTACGAAAATCAGAAAGGTTAATATAACGGTACTACGTACCACTAATAGATGTTTTGTATAAGAAAAACAATCGAACTTCCAAAGAAAGATTCTATCATAAACTTGAGACCTTTGGGCGACATTCATCTTGGTAATCTTGGGTGCGACATTGAAAAGTATATGAAGAATATAGAATACATAGCAAAACATGATGACTATATCACAATAGGTATGGGTGATTACATTGATAATGTAATGGCTTATGCCAATGGTAGTATAGACAAACGTTGGAATCCTGAAACAGTTGACAGAAGAATGTTAACTACTGAGGAGCAGACAGAAGTTTGGCTAGATTCTTGGAAGCCGATAGCACACAAAACTATAGGACTTCATGCAGGTAATCATGAGTGGAAGACAATAAATCAAAAGAGATTTATCACTGATTTCTGTAAGCCATTAGACCTACCTTACATGGGTAGATTGGCATACACATCATTGACTTTCACACATAAGGGCAAGGAGATAAGAAACTATCTAATCCTATCCATGCATGGTGGTTATTCTGGACTACAAGCAGGGGGTGCAGTCAATAGAATGAAAGCAATCACAGGAGACTTTGATTGTGATCTAGTTCTAATGGGACATAACCATGATACTTGGGTAAGACCAATAGTAAGAACAGGCTATGACAGAAAACATAACCTTCCTGTAGAAAAGAAAGTTCTCATGGGAAACACAGGTACATTCCTTAGAGGATATGAGAAGGGCGTAGATTCCTATGTCGAAATCAATCCAAAGGAAGCAAAGAGAGTAGGTACAATTACCATTACCTTCGATCCATACAAAGGAGATTTGTTCGGACATGACTAGACCAACAGGTAAACTACTCAAATCTGATTCTGTTAGTGCAATTCTTGACAGAAAAGAAAACAATAGTATGTCACCAGAGAATACAATCAAATATAAAATCTACTTGTATATAAAACAATCAAAAAGACCAGTGATCACAAACGATATACACAAGGCAGTAGCACCAACTTCTCCTAGAAGAACAATAGAGAAGAGACTACTTGACTTGTACAATGATGGTTCTATCAAACGTGAGAAATGTGTCTGTGGTTGTGCATACATATATACAAAGTAACTTTATATTTCTTTTTATATTTCTTTAATGCAATAATTTAAATAGGGTATCTGCATAATGCTCTCTATGTTCATTGAATTTAAGATAGATGGATTAGATCAACCACAAGTTATACCTATTGAAAAGGCTTCCTCTGTTGCTAAAGAATTAGAGAAGAGGGGTAAGAAATTTCAACTAGGAAAAACTCTCTAATTTTTTTTCATAAAGACTTATATTATCCGTTACATATTATAATGTGATGAATTTTAATTGTGGTGTAAAATCAATTTCAATTAGTTCTCATGCCAAAAAAGTGTATGAAGAACTAGATGCAATAAGACCAAAACATATTTCTTTTAGTTTGATGTTGGCTATTGCAGCAGATGATTACATAAAGAATCATAGCAAAGGACTTGTAAAGTTAGACGAGTTCTCAACAGAAAATATTGGTGAAAGAGTTCCAAGTTTCTTTTCAGATGTAGATGAATGGATTGGATATATTTCAAGAATAGATGGTGATGAAAGAAAAAGATTTCAACAACGTTTATTACAGATACAAACTATTATAGAGGACAGGTCATGAGTGTAACATATACTGACTCTGCAATAGTTGATGCTCTGTTTGATATATTTAACAAGCCAAAATATTCTGACGTAATAGAATCATTGTTACCAAACAGCATATTCACATTGAATATAATGAATGATAATATCTATGAGTTCTTTACAATGAAGAAAGAAGAGTTTAAACAACTTGTTAAACAGGCAGTGATTAGAATAAAAGAACAACAATTTGCTGATAGTTCAAGTATAGATTATGAGTTTAGAAATCTAAAGATAAGTTTAGTATCAGATGATACAATAAAAATGCACAAGTTAAATGCAAAGGAACATGAGAGAGCAGTAGTATCATTTGACTGTGAGATTGTAGCAGTTGAGAGAGAGAAAACTTACATTAAAAAAGCACAGGGTTATTGCCCATTATGTTATGCAACACAAGAAATAACATGTGATTATGAAAGAGACATCAATGATATTATATGTAGTAACATCAAATGTAAAAGACATAAACTTACAATAAGTAAGACAGGTTTGGTAACAGATAACATACAGTATGTATATCTACAAGAACTATTATCTGATTCAAAGAATAGTACACCTGTAATGATGAGAGGTGTAGCAATAGATGAACTATCTGGTACATTGTATGTAGGACAGAAGAAAAGAATAACTGGTATGTATAAATCAGTAATCAATCTAAGTAAAGGAAACGTAAATGATATTATCATAGAGATATTTTCAACACAAGATTTGGAAAAGAAAAATGATAGTTGTTTATCAGATGATGACTTGAAGATGTTAAAGGAAGAAGCAAAGAAAGATGAGTTCATGGATAAACTTGTAGGTAGTTTTGCACCACTCATTATAGGATACAAGGACATAAAGTTTTCAATACTATTAATGTTAGCAGGTGGATACTCTAAGGTAAAACGTGGAGACATAAACGTATTACTTGTAGGTGATCCATCACTTGCCAAATCAGAACTACTAAAAGAATGTTCAAAGATTTCTAACAAGTCTATGTACACATCAGGTAGAGGAGCAAGTGCAGCAGGACTTACCATTGGTCTAGTCAAGATGGACAATGGCAGTCAGGTAGCACAAGCAGGAGTTCTACCATTATGTAACGAAGGACATGCATGTATTGATGAGTTCGATAAGATGAGTCCCAACGACAGAAGTGCAATGCACGAAGGTATGGAACAACAGACAGTCAGCATAGCAAAGGCAGGTTTTAGAATGACATTACCTGCAAAGACTAGCATACTGGCAGCAGCAAACCCCAAGTACGGCAAGTATGATACAAGCATGTCACTCATTGACAACATTGACATACCAGTTCCACTCGTATCAAGATTCGATTTGATATGGTTGATACGTGACAAGGTAGATGTCCAAGAGGACAGTATCAAAGCAGAACATGTACTAGATACTTTCACAGGTGATGATATGTCAAGTAAAATATTCTTGACAAGAGATCAGTTCTCATCTTATCTAAGTTTTATTAGAGATTCTAAACCAACAATCAGTGAGGAAGCAAAGAAAAAACTTGCAGAGATTTATCAGAGGATGAGATCATTATCTGCAAACAACGAGTCACTTGCTGTAGGTATCAGACAGTTAGAAGCACTGGCAAGATTGTCAACTGCACATGCAAAATTATTGTTTAAAGATATAGTAGATGAACAAGACGTTCAGGCAGTAGAAGAACTACTCAAAAGAATGTATGAATCATTGGGAGTAAGTATGGACAAGGGATTTTCACAAGCAACACTTGTACTTGGTAAGAAAGAAACCAAAGAACAAACTGCAAACAGAGTGTGGAAAGAATGTGAGAACGAAAACAAATCAGTAAAGTATCAACTGTTTGTAAAGAAACTTGTTGACACAGGAATGTTTGACGAGTCATCTGCAAAGTCTCTATTCTCTCAGTGGGAAATGAAATGCATGATAAAACTAAATGGTGATGGGACATATCGGAAGATTTAGAAAACATTGATATAGTAGATGATTCTACTACTGATATGCAAGAAGAAATAGTAGAAGAAAAACAAATAGATTTGACAGTAGATCAACTAGATGGTGTTGGTGCTGTTACAAAAAAGAAATTAGAGTCATTTGGTATCAAAAGTATTATAGATATTTGTGTCAGAGGTGCTAAAGAAGTACAGGAAATCACAGGTGTTGATAAAGGTAAAGCAAACTCTTGGGTATTTAATTCACAAAAAATACTAGAAGAGAATAACTTTATCAGAAAATCTGACATGAGTGTAACAGAACTTATGGCTTATCAGGACAATCAGGAAAGAATAGCAACAAAATGTACTGAGGTAGATGAACTATTCAGTGGTGGACTTACACCTGAATCAGTCTATGAAGTATATGGTGAGTTTGGTTGTGGTAAAACACAATTCTGTTTGTCATTGACAGCAGAAGTAATTGCAAAAGGTGAGAAGGTTATCTGGATTGATTGTGAAGATACATTTAGACCAAGAAGACTAGGAGAAATTCTAGTAGCAAGAGAACTATGCACACAGGAAGAAGTCATGGACAAACTAGATAATATAAAGTATTTCTATACACCAAACTCAGAACAACTAATGGGTACAGTAGATTCATTATCAGATATGATGATGGAACTTAGACCAAAGATTGTAATACTTGACGGTTCTATTGGACAGTTCAGAGAAGAGTATCTTGGTAGAGGTACACTTGCAGAAAGACAGAATCAACTAGCAAGATTGATGACACACTTGAAGAACATATCATTCTACTTTAGATGTGTAGTTATCTTTACAAACCAAGTACAATCAGATCCATCTGTTATGTTTGGTGATCCAGTGAAACCTATTGGTGGTAACATTGTAGCACATGCATCTACATACAGAATCTATTTTAAGAAGTCTGGAAAAAAGAGAATTGCTAGAATGGTTGACAGTCCAGAACACGAACAGAAAGATGCTTCATATATTCTAACCGTAAAAGGGATAGACAATGCCGAAGACTGATAACTTTTGCTTTAATTGTAAATGTAAAGTAAAAGAAAAAGAACCATTCTGTTCAATAAACTGTTACAACATCTTCTTTTTTAATAGTACACCTGCATGAACCCAAGAGCACGTATGAGGTTTTCCAATAGGAAAGCAGTTCTCTGGTTACTTAAAAATAATTATGATGAGATATGGTTAAAGCCACATACAAGAAGACATGACTTGGTATATACTAGGGGTGAGTGGTATAGGGCATTGGATCTCTGGAATCTATTTGATGGTATATGTTTTGATGAAAATGATAATATCATATTACTACAGATAAAAACAAACGCATGGGCAAAGGCAAAACCTTTGGAAGACTTTGTAAAAACACACAAAAATATCAGGGTATTATCCATGAATGTAAAGGGTGAAAATGGCAAGTGGAATGTCTACACCAGAAAATACGAATAGATTTATATTCTACAAATCATATAACATTATGTGCATAAAGATTCTCAAGGAAATATTATAGGTTTTGGAGAGGAAACAACACTAGAATTATTAATACAATTATTTCCTCTAAGTGATATAAAAACACAGGTAAAATTCAAAGATTTATTAAAAGGAGAGTGGGTGGACACTGTTACAGAGAGACAGGAAAAAGAAACCATAGATATTGTGGTTTATACTGATCCAATTATAGCAGTAAGAGTTCAAGATCCACACCATACTGGCAGAATAACTGCCATGAGAGACACGGTTCAAAGAAAAACATTAGAATGGAATAATATCAGAGTCGTAGATTTGAATCATTATGACTGTGTAAATATAATGAAAGAGAAAAGAAATGATGAAGCAATGAGAGAGTTATTAGAAGCACTTAGTCACGAAGGAATACATTAACCGTAAATTCCGTGTGGTTTTTTCTCACTTTGTTGTTCTTCAGATTCCATCTGATTTAAAATTCTATGTTTCTCTTGTCTGATTTTTTCGCACACCATATACATAGCCATATCTATCTCTAAAAAATTCATATCATCTTCTATACCTTTATCAACAATTTTATCTAACTCATCAGATAATTTTTTAATCTTTTTCCAATCAGGAGAATACTCCTTCTCTTCTTCAGACATAATTCTGTTAGTTTATATATGTTATTTAAGTTTATGCCTTAATTTTGAAATAATTGCAAGGGTAATTGCAGTAATTGGTATTAATTCTATTAAATCTACACCATAAAGTAGAAAATCTAACACAGGATTAATTCTAGTAATTATGCCTAGTTGTAGGAAGGCATCTCCTGCCCATATAAAGTGAGGTATCTGTAGGTATAAAATTATAGCCGTGACTAGCATACTTTCAGTTATATGTCGTTCGTACCAGTCAAAAAAACCCATATTATAATCAATAATCTTTATAATTTAAGTGTTATCATTAAACACATGGAAGATTCCAAGATAAGTGTTGATATAAGAGTAGTTGGAGATGGAAACAGGGGTATATATTACCCAGATACACAGAGAGTAATAGTATATTTAAATAAACATGAATCCTATGATGATTTATTAAAATCTATTAACCATGAGTTGATACATCACTGTATCAATATATGTGGAGAAACAATGGACGAAGATCAGGAGGAAAAATGCATTTTCTGTATGAGTTGGGCAGACCACTCATTGATTTGAGTCAATATAGACGAGACTTTCTTTACCACTATCCAAGAGTACATTTATTTTTGTATAGTATTGTGTCTCATATCTGTCAAGTCTTTGCAAGTCTTCGCTAGTAACATCAAATACTTTACCATATACAGTACCATCTTTGAATGGAACAATGGTAGGATAAGGCAAGAGAGTATGATCTGATACTTTATAACCTTTTAGAGTATCAGTCTCACCATCTACGTGTTTATCCAATACTCTATACCTAATATTATCATCTAATAAAGAACCATAAGTAAAAATTCTCATTGTGGTAACTTTTCCATGACTTTTCTATAACATTCGACACACAAGTCTAATGTATCATACTTTGTAGTCTTTACATCACATATACAGATATTACACACCATAATGATTGTTATATAAAATTCAATTTAAGCATTTCGTTTAAAAAAAAATGCTATTTTTGCGATTTTGTTGTGTACAACTATGCATGGCATAACCATGCAGGTTGTTCACGCTTGGTATACTTTAGTATGTGTTGCTTGCCGTTGATATAATAGTTATGATATGATTTTATTACATTGGTGTATGTCCTATCACCAATCTTGTATTCATCTGACATTGCTCTAGCCCATGGTGTCATTTGTTCAACAGGTAAGTCAGGTATCGGTAGGTCTTTGATTGCTGTCCATGATTTGTGGTCAACATCTTTATTATATCTATATCTATATTCATTGTTTAATTCTTCAGTTAATTTAAACAACCAATAATAATTAAACAAACTATCACGTAACCATTTATTACATGGGTGATTAGTGTGTGTTTGTTTGTATGGTATGTCGTATGATTTTTCATAACGACTTGGGTGTAGATGATGGGTGGTGCATATCATCTGTGCTGATTCAAGTATCATCTTGACTACATGTTTGTCACAATGCATCTCTGCACATCTACGTGGATCAGAATCTAAAACAAATATGTTCATCAGTATTCCTCCCATATTGTTTTACCTAATATCAATTCCATTTTGATTGCTGATGTCAAATCTATTATCTCGTCTGTTGTTAAATTTCTGCATCTGTTTTTTCTTATGTGATCTATCACATGTTTTACTTCATACCCATCTGCTATACCAATGAGTGAATGAGTTAGATGAAGTATAAACTTCTCTCTCTCATTGAGTTCCATACCACTCACCTGAGAAACATTCTCTACACTCATCATTGTACCACTCCAGTTCTCCATCTTCACCTGTGATTTTGTTTTCACATTTTCCGACTTCCTTTCCACATGTTAGACATGTTTTTGGGAACACTGGTTTGTGATCGTACTCTGCCCACAACTCGTTATGCATACGCCATTGTCTTCTCATCTCACCATCATTCTCTTCATTGTTTAATGAATCGATTTGATCTGGTGTCATTCTATCGAAAGCAACCCACATGCTTTGCATTGTTTTGAGTTGTGAAGCCATCTTCTTTCTTTCTCTCGCCCTAAGTTGTAGTTCTTGTGGCGTTAGTTCTCTTTCTAATTCATTTGTCATGTTATCACCTCCTAGTTTTTCATGCAACGAATTATCTCCTTGCGAAGATTGTTGACCATAAAGTTCTCTACATCTTCTATGCCTCTACACCTAATATATTTGTTACCAAACATTCTGGACATGTAACTTGAATTGTATATCTCGTTACCAAATCCTATGATGGTAATGTTAGGTGTAGTCTTTATGGCTTTCTTGTATGCGACTATGGTTTCTTTACATGTCACATCACTTCTGATTTGTACACCATTCTTTTTGTATTGTGGGTATCCATCTGTCAATACAATGAGTAACTTTCTTTTGCCACTCATCTTACGAAGTTCTTTTTCACCCTGTTCAATACCAAAGTGTGTTGGTGTGTAGCCTGATGTTTGATATGGTAGATAACCAATGTCATTGATGTTATTGTATCTTCTGATTGACATGTTACCTTTATTGTCTGAACTCCAAGTAATACATTTGATTTGTATTGACTTTTCATCTTCAACAGATTTCCATAACGTTGATACAAGTTTTACAACTGATGAATTTACTCTATGCATACTACCTGAACCATCAATGCTTATGACAACTGATAAACCATTTGTCTCTCTGTCATCAATAAAGCAATCACCATAACCGTTTGCCTTGAGTGTAATGTATTCACCTACATCAACCTCGTAACCATCTTCAACGATTGCCTGTTTTGGTTTCTCTTTGAAGTTCTTGAGTAATCTCTTAAAGTCTCTGATTACTTTGTTGTTGTATTCTACTTTCTGTGGTTGTCCTCTCTTTACCAAAGGACTTTCATAGACTGATACTTTACCACTTGGCATAGAGTTACCTTCTAGTGCAACTCTGATTTCGTTTACTGTATCTCTTGCTTCATCTGCTAGTTCTTCAAGTGTATTTTCATAAGAAATGTCACCGAGTTCTTCATCTGTATATTCTTCTTCATCTTCGTCAACATCATAACCTCTACTTGAATCAACCTGTCTGCCTTCATCAAATCTTTTGTCCTCGTTGTTTAACTCTTCAACAATGTCATTGAATTGTTTGATTGTCTTTTGTTTCTCTTCGTCTAATTGTCTTAACTCGTCCAAGTCTTTTGCTTGTTTGGACATTATTTCTTTTGTTTTATTCTTCAACTCTTTAACTTGTTTCTCTTTGTTTATTCTATTCTCAATGTATTCATCAAGATATGGTTTGATTCTTTTTAGTACAACCATAGTTGCTCTAAGTTCTTTGAACTCTACATCTTTTAATCTGTCAGCAATGAATGGATACTTTGTCTTTGCAACCAAGTCATCTCTGTAGAATCTCTTTGCTAACATTGTCATGCTTGGGTGGTCAACAAACTCTAGTTCTTTACCAAGATTCTTTCTTGTTCGTACAAACTCATGAACGTTACCAAGATATATCTTACCCCAAAGTGATTCTATTCTCTGGTCTTCTATTACATTCATGCACTCATGGTATACATTAAATGCTGTAGTTGCATCATCACCCCATCTCTTTGACCATTTATTAATTGTCTTGAGTGCTCTCTTATCAAATGAGTTGAACAATACATGTGCAAGCTCATGGTTGATTGCAGTGTTACCATCAATACCTCTACACTTTGGACTTGCTTTTGTAACAAGATAACCTTCACTTGTTTGCATTGCATAGTTTGTTTTTGGTTCATATCGTAACTCAATCGGTGAGTTAACAATCTTACTGATGATACCAACCTTTTTCTTGTCGTAATCTTTCTCTGATAAATAATCAGAAGAGGAAAGAGTTACCTCGTTTAGAGTAGGTATAGGCATCTATACATCAACTCCAAATATCTCTTTGACTTGCTTCTTTACTAACTCTCTTTGTGCAGGATCACTGAACTTTGAGAGTATAGAGTTCTTGATACTTCTCTCTAATGGTTTCTTCATCTCAGTAGATGACCACATTCTGTAACACTCTGTAAACTGTGCCAAGTCTCTTGGTGACAATGAGTATTCAACATCTGCATTGAGTCTCAAGTTATGTATGTTCTGAGTCAATGTCATGAGTGGTGCAATCACTGTATCATCTGGAATACCACGCCAGTCAATAATCTTTCTGAGATTATCACTTGATGGATACTCCCAGATAGAACCAATGAATCTGCTTCTTGCATCTTCTGTCAATGTATTGACACCTGCGTATGTGCTTGGGTTCATTGTTGCAACGACTGATAGTTTTACACCATCATTCAATCTGTATATCTTTCCGTTTGCACTTATCTCTCTTCTGTCATCTGTGACAGAGTTGGTTGCTTTCTGTATCTCATGTGCCAATGCATTAAACTCATCAAGGTATAGCAATGCTTTACCGAAATGATTGGCTACTTCAATAACTGTTGGCAGTACACCTAGTTGGAAGTAACTACCGAACTCATTAATCTGTGGTCTACCAATCAAGTCACCGACTCTAGTTCCTTCTGAACAGTTCAGTGATACGATAGGCATGTTATGTTTGACACAGATGTTATGAACTAACTGAGTCTTTCCCAATCCTTTGTCGCCTTCAATAAGATAGTTCTTACCTGCAAGCATACAGGCTTCTAACTCCCTTGCTTCATCATCAAGTTCGATATATTCTACACCCCATTTGCGAGGTAAGTAATTGTCGAAATCAATTTGGGCAGTGGGAACTTTATACACCCTATCTTTTGGTGTGTTCTCGTTGGTCGTCTTTAACGACTCTATGTATTCTATTTTATCCATTTGTTTCATCTCCATATTTTTCTTGTACTCTTGCATGTTCAACCTCTATCATCTCAATCATAGTGACTGCTATGATATGATAACAGTTCTCTGTGAACTGATAGCCCATGCAATCGCACTCATACTTGTCGGACTTTATGACAGTATGGTATTTGTTTTCGTCTGATGCTGATGGTAACAACCATGTGTTTTCTTCCACATGGATTACTTTACCGAGCACCTGTTTTGCTTTTAATACTTGTGATTCGCTCATCATAAATTCTCCTCATCAAAATGTCTTCTATGTTGTTGACATACATGTACTTCATGTTCTTGCAATCCTTTATCCTTTACATCAATCATACATTTGTATGTTACTACTGCATCATTGGTACATTTTATATCACCAATCATTACATTACATTTATCCAAGTTGATTATCTCTCCATTCATCATAGGCTTGATCTTCATCTGGATAACAACACTCACATACTACTGTCTTTATACCATCAGAAGAGTATCTCCATTGTATATCGTAAGTGCCTTCACCATCACAGATAGGACAATCGGGGATTGGTTTAGTCATTATAATCCTATCTCCATTAGCTTCTTATGTATTATTTCCTGTGCTTCTTCTGGTATATAATCCCAATACTCCATAAGTATATCATAGGCTTCTTTGTATCTATATTCAACTTTTTCTTTAGTCATGTTCAATCCATATCACTCCAATCATATCTTGGTTCATCATCTGATCTAAATGCATCACTACATTCATCACAGTATTCTCCTTCTTCCACTTCCATTTCCATACAGTTTTCGCATATCTTCACTACCATCACCTCCTTTGTTTTTGTAGTATTCCATGCATCATCATCAGCACACAAGCATAATCAAAAAGAGCTTGCATATCTGTGATGTTATATTCTTTGACAAGTGTTCTAAGTACAACGTCCGTTGTCATGTCTGATGGTTCGATTACTCCTGAACGTGTAATGAATGACCTACTCAATCTGAGTATATCAGGCTTCTCACGATCAATCAATCCTGCAACCATCATCTCATCATACAGGACATTCATCTCTGCATTTGTCATATTTGTTATATCTTTCATTGTAATGTGAGGATTGCCAATTTATATGAGTATTTGGATTATCCTCGAATCTTTTACTCGCATCATTCTGTTTGTTTGATCTTTACGTGTCGGAAACAGAGTCGCACGACTGAAACGCACACGCTTACCGAAATACAAGGTAAGTATAATGAAGTAGATAGTAATGACAACCCCCTATAATTATCATTACTATCGTGGTTATGATACACTAATGTGTATGCACTAAAGTATAAAATTCCATTGGTAATTTGTTTCATAGAAAACATTCTATTCTGTGTGTGTTGTTGTGTACAACTTTCTAGAGAACTTGCCATGACACAACACCATTGGTTGTGTTACGTTTCTGCACTCTAGCTTTACTGTGCCATTCCTCATGCCTAGACTTGCCATGCATGTTATCATCTTGTGTTTGCCAACCACATAGATTACACTCAATCATTACCATCACCATTAAATAAAATCATGCGAGAGATATGTCTCTCACTGTATCCATATCTCTCCAGTGTTTGCCTTAGTTCTCTATTGTTCATACATTTTTCCTACTGCATAGTTCTGCATGATTTCTAACTCATCATCACTGGCATGCATGTCTTTTATTCTTCTGTCTTCTTCATCTAAAAAGTATTGTATGTCATACACACTGTAACCATAAGATATGTAATCATCTATCTCGTCTTGTGTTATGTCATATTCTTTTTTCATTGTGTCAATGATTTCTTGCTCATACTTTTCATAGTTATTTTGTTTGTGAATGAAGTTGCCATAACCAAATTCATTCCATGCACCGAATGGTGTTGGTACAAAGTAGTCGTTACTACATTTATTACCCTTGACGTCACACCAACCTGTACCATATCTAATGATACCTTTGGGTGTTAGTATTGCAATCTTGTTCCAACCTGTAACAAGTTTAGCCATGTCTTTGTGACCTAATCTGTATGCAAGGTAAGCCATGACACGACTGTCACTGTATTCACCGTAAGGAATAGCAACAGGTTTGTGTTGATTACCTAGATACTTGATGAACTCGTCTGCATAATCTGACCACGTACCATTGTGGAATAACAGGGGGAACTTGCACTTACTACCTGCAAGGTTGAGATCTACACGTTTGGTTATCTCGAATGGGTGGCACAGTTTCTTATTGACTGAACCTACACTAGCAATCCTGAAATGAATGACTGCCGTTTTGATACCCTCTGGTTTTAGTTTGTGTTCAATGATGTTGTGAATCTTCTTGGAAGATATACCTTTACGATAGTAGGTATACTTACCATCAGTCCAACCGATTGAACCACCATGACTATTCAATGCTTCTGCATCTTCTAGTGTTGATTTGGCAGGGTATTTGCCATCTTCTATACATATTACAACGCACATAGTATCACCTCCTAATGTCTATATGACGTAGACACAAAATGTGTTTCGGGTATTGAACCCATCATCAGTACGCCTATTAAATACTAACACGCATTAATTTAATGTCGTCTTTGTATTCCTCTACAAACTCATCAACAATATGTGCTAGTGCGATAGTTGATGCACGCATTAGACTGAACTTCTGAAACTCTGGTAACACTCTGATTTCCATTGTCTCATGTAATCCATAACAATAGTTGACTCGTCTGTATCTGTATTCTTCTTTGGTTCTGCCTGACATGAGTTGACCAATAGCATCATAGTTACGCTTGCACCAATGCACATTACCTGCTAGTCGTTGGTAAAATGCACTGTCATGGTTGATGTTTGCCGTTTTACCCCAATACTCAAGCCATGTTGGTAGCCAACGGTCATTGAACTCTCTGTTCAATAGGATTGACTGTGCTCTCATATTGGATTTGAATGAGAAGTGTCTATGACCACCACATGAATTGTTGGATTGTATTACGTGATGCTTATCCATAAACTCAAGGACTTTTTCGTATGGTAATGCAGGAGATACAATCTCACCATCAACACCATCACCACTATTACCACAATCATGCTCACAACCACAGTTCATGTCACAAGAAAGATATGTTCCATTAGAACCACTCTCACAATCCGTTATGGAATTTTCATCAAATGCTTGACGAGCACAAGTATTACATGTACGATTATCATTATCAATACATTCTTGACAACCTTTTTCCATGTATTCATCATCATAATAACAGTCACAGTTTTCCCAAGTACCATCACATTCTGAACAAATGGTACAATCATAACAATCACAATCAACTGTTCTGCAATCACATGCACTGCAACGTCTACAATCACTGCACTCACAGTACTCACGACAATTACAATCACCATCATTATCACCAACTACTTCGACTGAACTATCGTAGTGGTAAAGGTCAGTATCACGCAGTTCTTGTGGCACTGCACCTTCATCTTCTAAGCCAATAAAGGCTATATGCTTCAGGGGTATTTGAGCGAGTCCATCTGCATCAGTAGCATATATATCTATACGCTGTCTGAGACTGAGGTCGCTATTTTTGGGTGTGGTTTTTCTAGTCATGTCCTCTATGTTGTACTCCTATATTTCTTATTGGAAAGTCAGGGTATCTAGTCTTTACCATTGACTCTACTTCGTACTGTATTAAATCATCTTCAGCTTCAGTTAGCATTGCAACGAAACGCTCGTACAAATGCACTCTGAATTTGTTCTTGACTTTATCACAGAACAACTCAAGACCTTCGAGATAATATGACATCATCTCGGTTGAGTGTGGGGTAGTGATTACCTTATGTCCGAATGTATTAGCACCTATGGCTCTGAATACACTCAGGTCAACAACATGCTCACCATTCATGTTGTCATGTATGACTGTCTGATAGTTTCTACCGTATCTAACATGCTCACAATCATAGTCATTATGTTCGAGCATGAAGCTAAGCATATTAGCGAATGACCTATTAGTAAACACTAACACGCAGAAGTTATTGAACTCTTCAGTAGGGGGAACTATCATAACCTCTACTTTTGGATCAACTGTCTTATAAAAGTCAGGCAGTTTAGATTGGTTTGGGGGTATGTCAAGCAAGGTCTCTATAAGATAGTGACCATTCTTGGCAGTAATCTCACCACAATTAATATCCATAACAACGTTATGAATACGATTGTAGATCTGGTCAGAATATATACATTCCTGCATACTGTAATAATATACACTATACACTAATAAGAATCTATCTTACTGTTATATATAGCATACATTTGATTCGTAAGAGACAGGCAAGAATACCTGCCACTCACGTAATATAAACCCATCGCAATTTAATTTAATTACAGATAGGGGTATTAGTAAAAAGTGGGGTGTGGATAGTATATAATATACTACCCACAGTCTACCTGAAGTCTACATACGACAGTTATATAACTTGTAGTTAATTTCCTACCGTATGTTTATCTGTATATGTGTGCCTCGCCTACTGGCTTAATCATGAATCAGTCAGGTATGCCTAGCACTCTCTCGGGGAGCATACCCTTCCTCACACTTCGTAACGTTCCTAACCGTCACTCACACGTGTAACTCCGTAAGCGTTCCTAAACTGTCCTCAGCATACGCTCAGTTAGGACTAAGCGTTAGCCTTAGACTCGTTGCTGTAAGAGCCCATGTGTCTCGCTGTGAGCGTGTCACAGAAAGATAGTTCCCTTACCACACCAAGACATATAGCATTTTCATGCGTATCTCCACAGTGTACCGTGCGTGTAATAGCGAGCCAAGTACTCATGGAAAAAAAATGGTTTTTATGAAACACATATATACAAGTCGGGAAAAAATTTGATACAAATCGGGAAAAAAGTTAGATACAAATCCGATTGGAAATTTAACAACAGTCAGGACATAGTATTTTCTTAGTATCCACTATAAGAACATTGGATTTATGGCAGTTGTGACACAACCCATATAAATCTGGGGAGCAACAACCATCACATTTGTGAAACAGTTTGGTCATAATACTTCTTAGTCTTGACATCTTTTTATTAATTCCTCTAATACTTTAAGCCTGTACTCATTAGCAGAAGGATCTTTTTTCACTCTGTCATAAACCTTTATAAAGTCTTCAAGGTGGGCTTTGCGAATCGCTTCATCACTGTACATGTTCTTCTCCTATCTTGTTTCCTATTACATCTTCATAGGTTATATGTCTAAAGGCTTTTATGGTAGCATTATGATCTACATCACAACCACAAAATGAACAAGCAGGTTTAGTTCCATCATCAAGAGCAAACTCTGATTCATGCTTTGGGTGTGTTTTTTCATGTTCAAGCACTTGCTGAATGATTTTTACATCACCGTCAATGTTGAATGAACATTCTCTACATTGGTATTTCATTACTTTGCTAAACTCCTACCCCATTTATAAATCTTTTGTTCAATCGGTTTTAGTCTAGCTTTTACACGATAAAATTCTTTTTTATCATAATTGCATACCATGAGCAAAATTTCGTCATACGACATGTCTTCAAGTTTCTTGTGATACTTTTCTAGCATTGCTCATCTTCCTGCTTCATTATGTCTTCTTGAGACTCAAATTGATTTTTCAGAACATCTGGACTTGTTGTCAATTCGTCCACCATATCAAACACTTTCTTCTTGTTTTTCTCTATAGCCTCTTTTTCGCCTTCGGCAACCAATGTACCTTGTACACGAAACAAACATCTAGCAAGTCCGTTCTTTGTATGGTCTCCGATTTTTTCGCTACAGGCTATACATACAATTTTATCTATTTGTTTAGAACCTATCATGTTTTGATAAAGTATCCCCACATATATAAATCTATCTTAAATGTATAGCTTTATATTGGGTGAAATATAATTGACTACATGAAAGGTTGTAAAGGAGTATGCAATAGAGTTAATACAGGAAGACCATTTGGTGATCCTTATCCAACTCATGCATTATGTAGAAGATGTCAAATATGGATTAAACATGAAGATTTGATTCCTCATGAATGGTTTAAGCTAGTTTGCCCTTGTTGCAAAGCTAGACCAAAAATGAAATCTTATAGATCCAAAAAAACACAAATGTTAACGAAACGCTTGTAGTGTTTTTTTACTATATCTTTTCTTAATACCTTTGTATTTTATTGATACAATGATTAATGGTATTCCTATTGGCGAAAATAATAAAGTGCCTGTTAGAAATAATCCTATAAAGAATAATGGAATGTTCATGTATTATATATGTTGTAACCCTAATATAAACGATTTGTAAAAACCATCTGTTCTGAGAGTGATGACGTCTCTACGCTCTTTCACTCTCGGAGATGAAAGTCCTAAGAAGGCTACCGTATCTCCAAAGGGAGAGTTTAATGGTAATCCTTGACGGACTATTTTATTTGACTAATGGGTTATATATACTTTATCTGTATTTTACAGATTTTTTCTGTAGATGTCGGATTTTCAATATCGCAATATACTTAACAGATTTTTGTACCTGCAATAATACGAAATGGACAATCTGTCTGTGGAATATCCACCGTTGATACCAAATAAAATGCTAAAAAAGCAAGTGCTATTGATGTTATTATTAGTAACTTACTCATCTTTTTTGAAGAGTTTCTCTTCCTCGATTAGATCTTCGCACAGAAATGTAATCTTCCAGAACGTTCTTCTATCTTCTAATGAAATCTTCTCAACTGGAATTTTTGCAAACGCTAATTCCCACCACTTTATTATTGTACTAAAATCTTTTAATGTTAACTCTACCATACAAAAAGGTATAAAAGGGTATTTAAATTCTTTTGTATTCTACTGATTTCTTTCTTGTACGTACATTATAACGTAACACGTACTTACAGCAAGGACAATGTACATCATCTGTCTTGATAAATACACTGCAAAGTGAACATCTTTTTGATACCTGATAATTTTTTTCACCCTTTTGTGCTTGTATTCTCAGGCATAGGTTTTTACATGTATGCATAAATACTAAATGTGTATTCCTAATATAAACCTAGCTGATTCGCTACGTCAGTCCTCTCCCTCAACGTAAAGCATCATAGGAGTATGCAATCGCTCACACCACTAGGTATTTATAATAATATTTATATGCTTTAAAAATATTATTTTTATATGCCTAAACCCGATAAAAATGAGATAGTAGAGGAAGAAATAATCATATCAAAACCAGTTACCAAGTGTACTTGTAACGATGATATAGGTAGAAACATTAGATGTCCTGATCACGGTGATTCTGACAAAAAAGGACAATAAATGACAACTCTTGACAAAGTTTATTAAGCACTAATATATGACATATACTAATGGGTATTAAGGATACTTTTGGTAAAATAGGTAATTTATTCACAGTTAACAAATCCTATAGTGAGACTACCACAAGACCATCTATTGCTCAACCTTATATGAGTACCGATACAGGTGCTAAACTTCCAATTTTCCCATTCCCATTGATTATGATTTATGAGTTAGCAGAAAACATTGATGCTTTACGTATTCCTATTGAGACTATTAACAGAGAGATGTTTAAGAACGGATTTGAGATTGTAGAGAGATTCAAATACAAGTGTAATAATTGTTCTAAAGAATTTCAATATGCACCAAATATCAATGTAGAGGATGAAAGTAAAGGTCAATCAAAAATGATACAATGCGATTCATGTCAAAGTTATGACATGAGAAGACCTGTACCAGAACACAGAAAAATTTTAGAAGATCTTATGACACAACCTATTAATGGAAACAACCAAACACTTGAAGATGTTGCAAGACAATTAGAAAGAGATTTGGAAATTGCAGATAATGCATACTTGTTGATGTTAAAGAATTATTGGATAGATGATCTTACTGGTGATATTGATTATGATAAAACTGAGATCAAAGAATTGTTAAGAGTTGATCCACCACAAGTTGCAATGATTGCAGATAGTGATGGTAGAATTGGTTATGATGATAAAAGACAAAAGATTTGGGTATGTCCTAGATTTGAACATAGAGATAAGAGATTATATTCTGAAAGATGTGATAGATGTAATGCACAAGGCATTAAAGCAATACTGGAAGTAAACTCTGTATATTCTGTTGGTGTACCACACCCAAAAAGAGTAATCTATGGTGAAGGTGAAGTAATTTGGAAAGCAGGAAAGTATAGACCTTCATTGATTTATGGTTATTCTCCTATCTATGCAGTATGGTCAAAGGCTATGTCATTGTCTCACATGGACGAATATGTCAGAAAATACTTTGATAAGATGAGACCACCAAGAGGATTGTTAGTTATTGCATCAAGAAACTATGAAACATTCAGAAAATCATGGGACGCTCTCGAGCAGAAGGCAACAGAAGATCCTTACATGATTCACCCATTGATGGTAGAATCAGAAAAAGGTGGAAAGAATATGGCAAATTGGATAGACTTTACTGGTTCATTACAAGAATTACAATTCATTGAAGTTAGAAAAGAACTAAGACAAATCATTGGTGCAGTGTTTGGTGTACTTCCATTGTACTATGGTGAGATGGTAGGTGGTTGGTCACAAGAAGGATTACAAGTTACAATTACAAACAGAGCAGTAAAATGGGGACAAGATATATTATACAAATCATTTTTCAAGAAATTCACTGAAGTTATGGGTGTAAATGATTGGGATCTTAAACTTGTAGCAGGTGAAGAGAATGATAAACTATCAGAATTACAAAGAGATGGTGTAGAAATTCAAAACATGGCTATGTTACAACAAATGGGATTTGAAGTAACAAGAACACATACTGGTGAGTTTAATGTATCAAAAGAATCATCTATTGAAGGACAAAATGAAAACATGGATAACAGTGGAATTGATGGAAGAGGCAGAAGTACAGCAGCACCAGTAGAAAACAGACAAAGATTCTCTGGATCACCAATGCAGACAAGACCATCAGATATGGGTGGTATTGCACAAGGAAGTCCTTCATCTGGTAGTGGTACAACTCTAAGTCAGAAGAATTTTCCTGATGGAATTACTCCTGCAAACTTTGAAGTTGTAAAGAAAACATTACAAACTGCAATGGATTATGGGTGGAAGAAAACAAAAACAGTAGATGAACTTAGAAAATATGCAGGTATGACAGTTAGACAGGCAAGAGAACTTGTAAAGAATGAATTAGGAATGACAAGGAGATGGGAAGATGCTGAGGAAGAGTAAAAAGAAAGTAGAAGAACCAATAGAAATCAAAGTACCTAAAGAAAAGGTTACTACAAGTAAAGATAAAATAGATAATACCATATCTGAAATACAATCACAGATAAAAACATTTAGAAATGAAGAAGTATTTGTATGCTTACAAGATTGTTTAAAGAAAATTGAAAACATAAAAAGAGATCATGGCAACTAAATTAGACGTTAATACAGGAAATACAGATTTAGGAAAGAAAATCTGGGACATTCACCAGAATAACGAATACACCAAAGTCAATAATTACAAAGAAGGTATGTGTTACAACTGTTTTGAAAGTAACGCAGTAGCAGCATTAGTGCTTGATATATGTGGAGATTGTGCAGGAAAGAGAGGTAGAGAGACAATTTTAGTTCCAATTAAGCAAGTTTATTATGGTATGTGTTATTTTTGTGGTGATTACAAGTTTAATTTAGAACAGATTAATGGTAGATTATGTACTAAATGTCATAAAAGATGTGCAAACCACATCAAAGATTACAACAAAAAAGGTGGTCAATTTGGTGCAGATCCATTCTGGAAGTCAGTAAAACGTAGACATGGACAGGATTGGAAGTTAATTATGAATGATCCGTCACAATCTTATAGACGTTAATCATTTTTTAAAATAAAATTAATTCTATCCATTTCATAATCATAAAATTTCATATTGTAATCTATGATTTTATTTTTGTTAGGAATGGTTGATTCAAAATATCTATCAACTCTCCAAGACAACATTGGTTTTCTTAAAAATCTTGGAAAAAATTCTAATTGCATTTTTTTCTTGTTAAACTTCATTTTATCATGTAATATTAGAACTGTTTTATCATTTTGATAACCATATATGTTACCATTTCTAAAATGTACCAAAGATTTTTGTAATCTAGGTCTTTCTTTTTCTTGATTTGTGTTTGTAACTATCCATAATTTTGATTTGTCATTGATATACATGTCAACAATGTTAATTTTTTTCATTGGTTCTGTTAAAAATCCTTTGTAAAATCTTTCAAATTCTTTCATGTTATCGTAAATATATATGGAAGAAGCCATGAATTTTATTAACAATACTTATTAATAAACCCTTTTCTACTATATTATGGCAACTTGTCCAAGATGTAAAGCCAAATATGATGGATTTTGGCAGGAGTGTGCAAAATGCATAGAAAGCGTTTATCCAGAGACATAGAAAAATGTGTTGCTTGTAAAAGTAAAATTTACAAGTATGGTAGAAAAGATTTTGAAATTAAATTATGTTACAAGTGTGGAAAGTTTACGTGTAATTCAAATGTTTCATTAGGTGATCTTACGTTCATTATATCAGAAGATCCAATGATCATACCATACTTGATTAAGATGGAATATCTAAAACCAATGTAAATATAAATACTTGTAAGACTTTTATACTACATGCTAGAAATTCTTGACACAATATATCAGGAAGCTGTAATTGCAATTGCATTAGGTACAGGTTCAGGTGTTTTGGCATATTTTAGAAAAATTTCAAGAACACAAAAGAATTTATGCGAAACTGTAGAAAAACTACAGAAAACCATTATTATTTTAGCAAAAGCTGTTGATAGACAATCAAATAGATTACACCCAGAAGTAAATTCTGATTTTGATGATCTAGTAAAAGAACTACTAGATAAATAATATGAATGAATCGTTCACAAAGTTTAAGTAAGAGTTAAATAGGTCGATATAATACACCTTTCATGGCAGATCCATTACTGATCGCAGTAATTGCAACCATAATTGGTGCAGGATTAAACACCGTAAGAGGTTACTTAGGAAGTGAAGACTCATATTCTGCTAAGAAACTTATTGGTGCTTTGATCGTTGCAGTATTTACTGGTGTTGCTATTGCTCAAACAATCGCCATAGACGGTATGAGTCTATTAGGTGTAGCCTTGATTGGTCTAACAGCAGGATTCTCTGTTGATTATGCAGTCACAAAGGCAAAAACTACTCAAGTCGAGTAGTAAAACTCCTTTTTTATCAAAATATTTATTAATCTTTACCGAACTTGATTTATATATGGAAGATAAAGTGTTCTTTAACGGTTTTGAATCTACTTTAAAGAGTATGGAGAACATAAACTCAGATGAAAGATATTTTGAAGGTCTATTAACAGTACAAATGAAAGATAAACAGGGTGAAATTACCATTGTTGATGAGTTATACAAGGTTTTACCTGTATGGATTGACAGAGGAGCACCAATTTCTGACACACATTCTAACAGAATTGTAGGTAGAGGTATCAATTATTCAAGAACTGTAGTAAAAAATGACAAAGGTGAAGAACTTCCTGCAATCAAAATCACTGGTAAAATATTCAAAAACTATGAATTAGACAATGTTATTTGGGATAAAATCAAGAAAGGAGAGTATAAAGGACTATCATTTGGTGGTGCAACTAGAACAAATAGAGCACCAATCGTTATGAAAGATGGTTCTATTGCTTATGCACTCAAAGATTTAGAACACTATGAGGTTGCAGTATGTAAAGATCCTGCTGTACCAATGGCATTAATCACTGATTTTAATCCTATTGCAAAAGCACATCATGATGCAACTGAAAGAGGTGATGGTAAGATGGTAATTCAATGCAGTAAAATGGGTTGTTATGTTGAAAAAGCAGAAGATCCATGTTGGGAAGGTTATGAACAAGTTGGAATGAAAGAAAAAGATGGTAAACAAGTTCCAAACTGTGTTCCAAAAGGAGATACAAAAAAAGCAGAACCAGATCCAGAACAATTAAAGATGGGAATCAAAGTTGAAATGGAACATACTGATGATAAAGAAGTTGCAGAAAAAATAGCAAGAGATCATCTAAATGAAGTTGCAGATTATTATACTAAATTAAAAGAAGTTGAAAAAGCAGATGAAGATAAACCATTAAACAAACCAATGAGAGATGATGGTGACAAGAAATTCAAAGTATATGTTAGAGATCCAAGCACAGGTAACGTAGTTACTGTAAGATTTGGTGATCCAAATATGGAAATTAAACGTGATGATCCTGAAAGAAGAGCATCATTTAGAGCAAGACATGATTGTGATAATGCTAAAGATATTACTTCAGCACAATACTGGTCATGTAAGATGTGGGAAAAAGAAACATCTGTTACTGAATATACAGAGAAAAACATTGAAGATGTTGCAAAAGCAGATTTAACTCAATATGATACATTTGAAGGTAAAGTACAAGCATTAATGAAAGAAGGTTATCCTAGAGAAAATGCAGAAAAGATAGTAGGTGCATTTGTTAAAGGTGAGAAAAAGAAAGATGGTGAAGGTGGTGCAATGTCAACATCTACTGATGGAACATTTAATGCTGTTCATGGTGGAGAAGGTAAAAAGAAAAAGAAAAATGAAGATGAAGACGAAAAAGAAAGTGGGGATCATTCCAATTCTGATGGTGAATTACACGGTATGTACAATCAAAATGGCTCTGATTTAAAGAAACAATATTATGGTGGAATAAGAGAAAACTATGATGGAGCTATAAAACAAGGTGGTATGGATATATCAGAAACAGGTGGTATTACTGTAAAAAGAACAAAAAAATTAAAAGATATTAAACGTTCATTAGAATGGAATGAAAAAATCATACAATTAAAAAAATTAAACCAAAACTTATAAATTTCAGTAATATATATATAGTCAGTATATTTAAATCGAGTAATAACATGACTCTGGAAGAACTTCGTAAAGAAGACCATGAAGAAGAAGAAAAAGTTTCTGAAGAAAAAGAAGACGAGTCAGAAGAGGAGAACACAAACAAATCTTTTGATGAAGCCTTACTCGAAACTTTATCTACTCTCACAGAGCACGTAAAAGCACTCTCAGAATCTCACGCTGATTTAGAATCAAGACTTAATAAAGCTCTTGAGGAAAAACCAGAAACCCAACTCGAACTCCAACCTGCAACTTCTGATAAAGAAGACATTGGAGATGAAGTCGTAGTTCCTGAAGCTTATCAATCCAATTCTGTTCAAGCAGGATTAGATGATGACAAATCTGGTCATCATAAACCAGAAGGTGATCAAAAAGGATTATCTATGCAACAAAAAGCACAGAAAGTCAACTTTGATTTCACTACAGAAACTCCAAGACCAAGTGCAGCAATCGAATCTGTTAACAAATCAGACATGTCTGACTTTAGCATGATTTTGAAAGATGCAAGAGATGTTGGTTATGAAGGTTTATCAACAATCGCAAAGAAGATTCAAAAAGGTGATTATTACACTCCTTCTGAAGAGGAGAGGTGGTTCTAAACATGGCTCAAGTACGAACAATAGACGAACTAGAAGCACTCTATTATGGATATAATAGAAACCTCGTTAGAAAAGCAGATGCTCCAATCACAACATCAACTACTGGTGTTTTTAACGCAGTATTTGGTGCTTATGCATGGGCTCAGCTTAACTTAGAAGCAAACGCTTTCGGTATCTTACCAAAAGTTCCATGGGACAAATCTGGTTGGCGTACCATTACGGCTAAACCAACTATGACTACAACCAATGGTAATACCACATTAGGTGGTACTGCTGAGGGTGGATCTATTGCCGAAACTGTCAAACCAACTTTACAAGAGATTGACATCAGACCAAAAACTGCTCAGTTAGCATTTAGTGCATCTGAGGTTATGGAATGGTTAGCAACTCACAGTAAAGATGACATCTGGGGTGGACTTGGTTCACTTAGATTGTATATGGCAGTTCAGCACAAAGAATTCCTTAATAGAATGTTGCTAGCAGATGTTGAATATGATGCAGCAAACGCAAGTGCCAATAACAGTGGTACAACCAACTTTGAAACACTCGACAGAATCATTTCAAGTGATGCTGAAGAAGATGCTTTAGGTGGTTCATACACTGGATTCTATGATCCATGGGCAGCAAACGCTACCATTGATCGTGACTCAGGCACTACTTATGACTGTACTGTCGAATCTGCTTCTGGTACAATCGGTACTAACGGTGTCCTAACTGATGATACTCTGAGAACTTTCCTAAGAAAGATCAGAATCGCAGCAGGAAAAGATCCAAACGTCTTCCTCGGATCACATGAGGTATACTCAGAAATCCAAGGACTTTACATGCCTTCTGTAAGAATTCCAAATCCTTACGGTGAAGCATTAGTACAAGTTGACGTAAATGGTATCCAAACCTTCAAAGGTACTGGTGTCGGAATTCATGTTGATTCTATCTATGGAATCCCATTCATTCCATCAAAAGATGCTCCAAGCAACTCTGCTGACTCATCAGAGATCGGTAGATTGTTCGCTTTAGACACTTCTGATGCTGAAGGATATGGTTATCCAAGAATCGGAATCCAAATCGCAATTCCAACAGAATACTATGAAGCAACTCGAAGAACACCAGCTTATCCATTCGTAAATGATGCTTTCGTTGAGAAAGGCATTTACAGAACTATGGGTGAGACTGTATGTCGTCATTTCAAATCTCAAGGTAAGATTAGAGATATTAAACTCTAAATTGCCAAAACCCAATTTTTTCTTTTTTATTTTTGATGACTTATGATAACGTTACCAATTTACATTTTTTCAATGTGTGCAGTATTAGCAGGGGGAACTGTTGATTGTAATGAACATTGGGCAGTTTATGTTTATGAAGATAAAGATGTTTTTCAATATTGTTATCCAGATGTAAGATCATTTCATTATGCAGTAGCAGGGTGTGCAACTTATGATAATGACCGTGGACATAAAATTATACTTGGTAATCTAGGCAAAGGTAAATCACATACTGGAGAATCATTATTTGCTCATGAGATACATCATTTACAATGTCTGTGTAATTATCATTCTAATCCACCTGAAAAACCTAGAAGATGATAATCACTAATGATTAACATAGGCTTTTATTTATATACTCTTTAGGCACGTTCAAAATATATATTGATGAAAATTCATATTTATTTATGGCACAAATGCCAAGCTTAATTCCAAAGGAAGTTGAAATACAACGACTAAAGAAAATTTGGTTGATTGTAATTGCTATGGGATCAACAGCAGCATCAGTCGAAGTAGATAACTTCGTTGATGGTTCACTTCATCAAACATCAATTAGGGATTCTGCATTTACTCCTGCACATTGGTGGCTATACAGTCACTTTATTGCATTGCCTTTGGGTTGGGGTTCAGTTGCGATCTATGATCGTAAAGTTCCAATTCTAAGAGGAGTAAATAATTCTATGAATACAGGATTAAAGATGACCATTCTTGGTTACTTGGCTACTATGTTTACCATTGGTGTAAACGAGATGTGGCACTTTTGGTTCGTAGAAGAAATCTTCGCAGTACCTAATCACTGGATGTTTAACATGGGAGTTGTAGTTGCCTTTATGGGAGCACTAGCTTATGTCGTAAGAGTATATGCTAGACTTGTGGAACTTGGTGTAGAAACTCCAAGTGAGAATCCATACGTTGCAGAAATGTATAAGATGGCTCTTGAAGGTAAATTATACAGCAGATCAATCCCATAGTCTATTTTTTTATATTATACTAAACTTAATTAACTTAGCTTAATTAAGCTAGCTAAGTCGTATGCGTTAGCTAATGTTTAATTAACCTATATTTTTTTCATAACAGATTGGTTTATATTAGGTATATCATACTATCAATATAATGATTAGAGCAATCACAGTATTAACTGCTTTAGCATTGTTAACAACAATGTCTTTTGCAAATGCAGAGACACCTGAAACTGTAACCGTAACAGGATTTCCATTTGAAGTAAGTGTTCTTGAAGGTGGAAGTATTACTTTCACAAACAATAATGACACTGTAATGGATTTTGTCAGTTATGGTTGGTTTGAAGGAAGTGTTCAACCAAATGAATCTTTGACTATAGATTTACCAATCACTGATTGTGGAAATGTCTGCTTTTTTGCAGAGGATTACTACATTAGAGATTTATCTACAGGTGATTACAGTATTCTACACATTATTGCAAAACCAATAGTTGTAGAAGCCATAGCAGAACCAGTAGTTCAAACTGTAGCATTAGAAGAATCATTACAAGTTGAAGAAACAGTAGTAACTGAAGATGAGGGCATTTATAATGTCACATTAGTTAGTGAAGAACCAGATGTAATTACATTGCAATTACAACTTGCAGAAACAACAAGTAGTTTAAATTCAGCACTTGAACAAATAGGAGTCAAGAACGCAGAAATATCTCTATTAAATGAAGAGATAAACAATTTAAATTCACAGTTGGTTATTGCAAATTCAACAGTAGTTGATATAACATATACAGAGCAGTTAGAATCACAAATTGTTTCTCTTACAGCAGAGAAAGATAAATGGAAACAACTAGCAAATAGTTGGTACACTGTTGCAATGGAACAACTTAGAGTGATGGTACAAGTCTTAGGACTCTAACCACTTTCTATATTTTTTCCAAACTTTATACAAAAAGGATTTTGACAATAATATAATGTTTTATCACTATTTTCACTTTTTGTAGAATATGTTAAAAGATAACAATCATCACAAAGTTTTAATGGAATGTTAAATTTTAGCACAACATATTTATATATAACCAAATATTTAAAGATTTATGGCTATTACCACATCTGTAAGTGATTGGACAGCAGCTAACGTGGCAAAAACTTTGTCCGTACAATCTGCTTTGACATCTAAATTAAGATGTTACAAGATCAAATGCACAGCAGGGGGAAGCGATACTTATGCAACAAACGGTGTTTCTGCCAACGTAAAGGAAGGTAGAATTTCAACCCTAGTAGCAGTAATCCCAGAGTACAGTAGCACAGATTATGTCGTAAAATATGACAAAGCTAATGAGAAAATCATTCTCTTAGATGAATCTGGTTCTGGACTTGCTGAGATTGCAAACGCAACTTCTATCGCAAGTGCAACATTTGAGTTCCTAGTATTCGGCTACTAGAGTCCAAAAAGCCTTTCTTTTTTCTTAAACTTTATATATTTCGATTAGTACAAATATACATGGTCGAATATAATCATAATGCAATAACAGTCGGTTCAGCAGATGCCACTATTAAAGCAAGTCATGGTGTAGTAGTTGCAGTTCATGTCACATTAAAAGGAGCAGCAGGAGATAAACTCGTATTAAGAAATGGAACAAGTAATACTGATCCTATCGAATTTGAAGTACATGGAGAAGAAGTTCAAAATGTCATTGAAATAAACAGAAGATTTGAAGACGGTATTAGAGCAGATTTTACTGGCAGTACAGCACGTTATATAGTAGTTTACAAGTAGTAAATTTAAATAGTTAGCATACTTTTATATAGTGATGGCTACTACATATTGTACGGTTGCAGATGTCGCAGATTTTCTACGTGTTCCAATCACTGCTACTACTACTCCAAATAAGACTCAGGTCGAGAAGATTATCAATAGAAAAGAAGAGGAACTCGACAGAAGAATAGGTCATACATTTGGCAGAAATAAGACTGTTACAAAGGAAGTTCATGATTTACCATTACTTTATACTTATGGGTGGGGTACACCAATATTTCTAAAACATAGAAATTGTAGAGATTTAGATTCTGCCGAGGGTGATAAAATAGAAATTTGGCAAGGTGCAGATTCTACTTATACTGATATTCTAAGTAACACACAATGGTATGATTTTGAACCAGTTTACGGTAGATTATTTTTAAGAGGATATATTTTTACTATTCTAAGAAAAAACAGAGTTAGAGTTACTTACCGTTATGGTGATGCAACAGTTCCTTATGACATTCAAGATGCCTGTGTTAAGTTAACTGCAATAGACATTTTGAACTCTAGTTTTAGAATGGACGTATTACCTATGGGTGGAAGTGGTATGGATATTCAAGCTGCAAAAGCAGATTGGAGAGCAGATATAGAAAACTGTGTTGAGAATCGACAAGAAGTATTCTTCATACCATAATGGAAAAATCTCAAAAGTCTTCTATACCAGATGATATAGAAATAGTTTTACATGATGCAAAAGATATACCAAAACAACAAAAATCACTTTATACTAGACACATGACTATGTTGGCAAGAAAAGCTAATCAAGAACTTTATGATAGATTTAAAAACACAGCAGATATAGATTTTATACCAATGTATGTTTATTATGATGTTATGAATAAATCTATAAAATTAAAATGTAGAAAAGAATTTTTAGACAAGTATTTAGAAGTGGAAATTGATTTTGCAAAATGGTTGAGAAGTAAAGGTATGTTTAAAAAAGCAGGTAAATGGGAACAATATAAACAGAATGAATTTGCTAAAAAAAGTCCACATTTAAAAGACCAAAAAAAACAATACATAAAAGAAATGAGAGAACAGGGAAAAATAAGTGAATTTGGTAAAACTATTAAAAAGGATTCAAAGGTATCACAATCAAGCACGATAATGTATTCTAGGAAAGCAGAATATTTACCAAAAACTCAAAGAACAGATAAAACTATTGAGGTTACACAACAGCAGTATAATAAACCCATAAAGGGAGCTGATATGTTAAAATTATTTGATCCAGAAAATGAAGACTTAATTTGGGGTGGTAGTAATTTTAAATCTTATGTTATAGGAAGAGGAGTAAATCCTAAAATATACAATAAAATAATGAAAGAAACATTAGCATTATTATGGAAAGAGTTTGAAAAAGTAAATGTTTTAGAACTTACAGAAGAAGGTGTTGCAGAATTTCAAGAATCATATCTTTCAAGATTTCCTAATATTGAAAGAGTAAGAGATTGGTTTGTAAATAAAGGTATTTACAATACATCATCAGGTCATTATTATACATTAGAAAGATTCATGAATTTAAAATCAAACAAAGCTAGGGCAAATTTCATAGATAGGGCAGTATTTCTAATATCCAACTCAATATACATGAAAGCAAATAATATTAGTCCTTTAACAGTAAGAGGAAAACCAAGATTAAACGCAGGTATGAAAACCAGTATAAAAAGAGCACAAAAATTCAAGAAAATATCTGCCGAAAGAAAGAAATATTCTACTGAAAGAACAAAGAAATATGATGAGTGGAGATTAGATGATAGAAAAATTGCTGCTAATCTTAAACGTAAAGTGACTAGGAGTAAAAGGGAAAGATAAACTTAATAATCTAGTATTTATATAATTAATCATGACCACTAACTCTACAATGTATGATACAGCAACGGATCTAAAGAACCTTATAGCTGATAATTGGACATTATCGACAAAACCTGACATCACTTTTGTATGGGAAGAGAAGGCAACAGGATTTATGGACGATAGGCGTGACTTTATTATAATAAATCCTACTAATGAAAACCCTCAATATTTTAGCCTTTATGGACAGGATTTCTTTCATGAGATTTATTTGAATATAGATATACACACATTTCAAAATATGGATCATAATCAGAATATAGTTAATGAGGTATTCTCAATAATCAAAACGAACATAAGAGGTACTAACTATGTAGACTTGATGCTCATAAACTCTAGTCATAATAACGACTTATATAGGAACATATACCGTCACAATATAACGGTTAGATTCAGAAAGATTAATCCATAATATTTATATGTTAAATATTTAAATATCATTTATGGTACGAACAGGTGCTCATGGCTATCTAAAGTATGATTTTGAAACATCTTACGCTAGTGGTGGCACAGCAAACAAAAAATTTGGTCTACAAGATAGATTAACTAGCCTTTCATTAACTAACAATAGAATTAATTTACCTGTATTAAATCAAAATACATTAGATAAATTTGCTTATGGTCAACAACAAGGAACTGCTTCAGTTTCATTTGTTCTTTCTAATCCTTGGGTTTTTGGTACAATTTTAGGAGCACCTTCAACTACTGGTTCAAGTCCTTATGTTCATGTTTATCCTCATGCATCAAACGGATTAAATAAAACTCCTAGAACAATAGTAACAGAAGTAGGATTTGATGGAGCTTCTGCTGATGTAGTCAGAACTCTTAAAGGTGGATTAGTTAATTCATTATCAATTTCAGCAGCAGTTGGTGGTCTAGTAGAATGTACTGCTGATATTACTTATGGTAAAGAAACAGCACCAAGTACAACATTAGGAACTGCTCCAACAGCACCATCACAAGAATTTCCTTATACTTTTGCACATGCTGAATTGACATTTGGTGGAAATGTAGTTGCACAATGTCAAGATGCAAATATTAGTTTAGCACAAAACAGTGAATTACTTTATGGATTAAATTCTCATCATGCCGTTGATTCTTATAGAAGAGTTTTAGATATTACAGGATCATTTAGAGCATCTTTCATTAACAAGACTTTATTAGAAGAAGTATTAGAACAAATAAAGGCAGGTACAAGTTCTGGAACATACAGTGAAACAGTAGGTGGTTCACCAGAATTCCAATTTACATTTATCAAAGATAATACTAATGAGAAAATAGTTATCACTGGATCTGGACTATCAATTTCTGATTTAGGAATTAGTGGATTTGAACCAGTAGAACCAATCTTTGAAGAAATTAATTGGCAAATGAAGACTGTTACAGTCACGGCAACAAACACAACTTCAGCAGAAGAATAGAAACCCTTTTATATAATTTATCTTTATTACTTTTGTGGCAGTAAAATCTTTTGAAATAGATTGGAACGGTACACCAGAAACAGTAGAATATGAAGATGATATTACTTTTGGTGAATTAGAAAATATTCTAAACAAGTGTTTAGATATGACAAAAGTAAATGAACCTAAAGTTAATATTCCACTTTACAGACAATTAATTACAAGTACGGTTATTACAAAAGCACCATTTGCGATTAAAGATGTCACTGCTATTAGAAATCTTAAAGCAAGTGTTGCTAAAAAGATCATGCAGGAGGTCATGAAGGATTACCCTTTAATGAAGTATTTGGAAGAGTGGGTGGAGACTTTCGTAGGAGAAGAAATAGATACTTCTCAAGCTTATACTACTTCTTTGCAAGAGAATTCGGGTGGACAAAAGAGCAAGTAGATTCTCAACCATCACTATATTTAGATTCTTTAATATACGAATATCAAGAAGAGGCACGAAGAGAAAGAGCAAATTTAAATAGAAATAACCGTTAGGACTTATATGAGGTGTATTAAATGAGTGCAGAAGATGATATGTTTGAAGTAGAAGCTCAAAATGTAATAAAAGTACATAAAAAAAGATTACAATTAACTACAGAAGAATACAAGAAAAGATTAGACTATGAGAATAAATTAGTTAAAATGAGAAGATTAGAACAAATTTTAACCAGAGCTGCTCCTATGGGTGGTATAGGTGGTATGGCTTTTAGCATGCTTCAAAACATAGGACAAGCAAAAATGGCAGGTTATCAAAGATTAAAAGAATTACAAGGTAAAAAAGAATTAACACCAGAAGAAACAAAGGAAAAATCAGTATTAGAACAATCTTCTACAACTAATAAATTATTTGGAAAGTTAGATAGATCGTTTGAAAAACATTTTGGTGGTAATAGTAAATGGAATAAATTCTTTGCAGGTCAAGGTAAAACAGCAGCAGTAGGGTTAGGATTAGGAGCAGTAGGTGGTGGAATGGCATTAGGTAAAATGATTATTGATTCATCACCTGCATTTCAACAAATGTTAAAATTACTTAACTTTGGTATCATGATGGTACTTAGACCTATAGGTGATTTCTTTGGATTCTTAATGAGACCTATATTAATAATGTTACTTAGAAGATTAATTATACCATTTTATCAGAAATTCATGCCAATTATGGTAAAAATGGGAAATGATATTGGAAATATATTAGCTGCAATGCCTGATTGGGCAATAGATAATTTAATCAGTAACATGACATTTACTCCAAGAGATGATGATCCTTTATTTGGTACTAATGGTGCTATAAAAAAATGGGCAGAAGAATTAGACGGTTATGATTTATCAAAAATATTACCATCTTTACCAGAAGCTTATGGGGAAGAGTTTGAAAATGCATATAATAACAGTCTTGAGGGTTGGGTATCAATGGCAGGATTTTTATATTCAGCAGGAGAAGCATTGAAAGAAGGTGGTTGGGTAAATAAACGTTGGAACGATTTTACTACATTCTTTTCAATATTGCAATCTGACTCTAGTGGTTGGGTAAAAGAAAGATGGGATTCAATTACTAAATTCTTTTCAATATTGCAATCTGATGTAAAAACTTGGGTTTTAGAAAGATGGAATAATTTTACAAGTTTTATATCAAGTACACTTGGTTCTATATGGAATATATTAGGTGGATATTGGAATAATTTTGTTAATTTCTTTGCTTCATTAGGTAATACAGTTGGTTATTTAGGTAATTTAGTGGGAATAAAAGCAGCAGATGGATTTGACGGAATGGTTAATAAACCTACAATGATGTTAGTAGGTGAAAGAGGATCAGAACATGTAAAAGTAACTCCACATGGAAAATCATCATCAAGTGCAACAACTGTAAACATAAACATAGCAAATATGAGTGGAGATAACAATGATGTTCAAAGATTAAGAAGAGTTATATTGGAAGTAATGCAAAGTGTTAATACTAACAGAGGTAGATAAATATGGGTAAATATCAAATATTTCTTATAGGACGTGACTCATTAGCTTATGAGATAAAAACATTAGGGAATATATCAATTAATAAAAACACACCTATATCACCAATGCCATTACCAGAAGAAGATTCATCAGAAAACATGTTGATAAAAATTGAAGGTAACTCTACAACAATGAATGTATCATGGACACTTATAGAAGCAAATGACGTTGTAGGTAATAATACATTTACACATAATGGTGATGAATGGGTAGTAGGAAGTCCAGATTCTTCAATATCAACATCTATTGATCAATTACAATGGTTAGAGACAACATTTGCACCAAATAGTTTAAATGATTTTTACAAGATATTAATATTAGATTCTGCTGTATCCTCTTCAAGTAATGCAGCAAAAATATATGAAAAAGATGGAATATTTCAAGGATTTAATTTTACAACTGATTCTTCAAGCCCTGTAATTTGGAACGCATCTTTTGATTTTATTGAAGGTTCTGTTATTTCTACGTTAAGTGGAAATACTCATGAACAACCAACAATTACTGCAAAATCATTTGCAACATCAAGTGGTACAAGATATGGAATAACAGTAGATTTTAAAGAATTTCAAAATTATTTATCAAATGATAGACCTACTACAACAGGTGCTATATTAAGATACAAATTAGCTACAGGAGTACAGTTCTGGAGAGAAAAAGAAATAGCATTAACTGCAAATACTACAAGTCCATATAATTATACACAAACATTCAATTTATCTGATATAGAACAATCTGGTAATTATAAAATAAAATTATCACTTGTCACTGACGGAGGAAGAGGGGAATGGTCTATAGAACATACGGTGACGTAGTTGGTTTTTACTAGAACTTTTATTAAAAGATATACAAGTCAGTCTCTTACAAAATACAGAACTGTTAATTGTATAAACGCAGTTGTAAGAAGAGAAGGATCAAGAATGGTTGATAACGCAGAATTTGAAATATCAGGAAAAAATGATATTCAAATAGAAGATTACATTGGATATTTACAAGATAATATTGATTTGAGTGGATTGATAGGTTTATGGAATTTTGCAGGAAGTGTAAGAGATGAATCAGGTAATGATTTACATGAAGAAAATGCATTGGAAAACTTTACAGCAAAAACAGGATTTACTTTTCCTTCACAAACATCATCAAGTAAAGTATATGGAAAAAGAAGTGCAAGATATGTAACAACAAGTGCAGGAAGATATTTAAAAATACCAGATAAAAGAACAAAAACATCTGGTGGTTCTGATAGTGATTACTCCATAGTAGATTTATCAGGTGATTTTACTTTAACATTTTTTATAAAAATAGAAGGTATTAGTAGTGGTTCATCTACATCTGATGAAGTAAATAGAATAATATTTGATAAATTCAATGATAATACAAATCAAGGAATAATGGTTTTTGTTCAAAGACCACAAGGATCAGCATCAACTGTTCAAAATTTAAATGTTAAAGTAGGAGATGGAACTACAGTAAATACATATTCATATAGTTTAACAGATAGTGATTGGGATAACAAAGATGTTAATATATTTGTAACAAGAATATCTGATACATTAAAAGTATATTTTAATAATACAGAAGTAATATCACAGACTGTAACTGGTGATTTAAGTACAAGAGCAGATATTTATTTATGGAAAGAGTTTAATGAAACAGGTACAAGTGGTCAAAATTACACTGGTTCTATAGTAGAACCATCATCTACAGGTCAAAACGGTGGTATGATTTGTACATATCATCAAATGAGAATATATAGTAGGGGATTGTCTACAACTGAGCTTACTACATTATATGGATTAAACGCTCCTACAATGACTTTAAAATTCTTTGGAAGAATATGGAAATTAGAAGATAAAACAGTAAGTTCTAAATGTTTTGCAAAAGGTTTAGGTTCTATAGCACTTAATACAAGAATAGATTCTAGTATATTAAACAATGATGTTAGTAATGTTAGAAATAAAAATATCTATCTATCGGGACTAGATACATCTGATATAATAAATGATCTTCTTACCAATATAAGTGAAAAATTTTTTGGTACATCAAATTCAGATTATTTAATATCTAATTGGAGAGAAGATACAAAAGTATCAGGAGAAGGTCATACATTTAATTCAGAATTTATAGCAGAAGGTAGCATGTTAGACATTTTAAATGATTTATCGGTTTTGTCAGAAATGACATTTACATTTACACCTTTAGGTATTCTACAAATAGAATTAACAAGTTCATTGTTAACTAGAGGTGGGTTAATATTATCAAATAGAAATTCTAGAATATTAGGTGGTGGTAAAGATGATACTTTTCTTTGTAATCATTTATACGCATGTGGTAAATTAGAAAACTTTACAACTGAAACTTCAATATCAAGAACTCATTCTACAGCTAATAGTTGGTCACAATTAGGAAGATTTTCAGCAAATACAACATCTGGATTTCCAGATGTATTTCCAATATCAATTAACAGTGTAACAAAAAATGGAACAGAAATACCTGTTGCTTCTGCATCAGATGCATATCCAAACGGAACACCATCTTCTGACTCATATTGGATAGATGAAAAAACAGCATTGATTTATTTTTTTAGTACAACTCAACATAGTTCAACTCCTGCTACATATAAATACAAATTTTCATATAATTTAGATTCTGCTGAAATTTCTAATTTAAATGGTGGTGCTAATACTGGTTCAATATCAAAAATTATAGACGATGCAACGTCAAAAACTAAAAATGGATTATATGCAAGAAAACTCTCAACACCTAGAATAACTGCAAATATATCTGGTGTATCTCAAGATATAGATGAATATTCAACAAACTTTATAGCTAAAAATAAAGGTGATGTAAATGGAGAAATACCATTAAGAGTTCAAATAGAAACATCATCATTTATAGATCATATAATAGAAAATAATAAAATAGGAGTGTATTATCTAAACAGAGGAATAGGAACTACAACTAATGGAGATCCTGATCCTGTATATTTACAAATAAAAAAAATAGAATATCATTATCCAAGAGCAGAAACTATCATAGAAGTAGGTGATTTTGTATATGATTCTTTTGATTTAGAAAGGGAAAGCAATGAGCAAATTAGACAAATACAATCTAACCAGTTCTAATAATAATCTTTAAATATATCAAAATCTTAGGGTATAACATGATGTTAATTAAAGGAAACGGACAATCACTCCCAACAGAAATCGATCCAAAAAATAATATTTGTTTAGTAGTTACCCACCAAGACGGAAGCAAAGAATGGTGGTACGGTTCAAACATTGTAACCAATGACGGTGATATTTATTATGCCAAGAAAGCAGCAGGAGAAACCCCATCTTCAAACGAAGACTTTGGTGCTTCAGCATGTGTTTTACAAAACCCATCTTCAGCAGATACATTAGCAAAGACAGATACCTATGGTAGTGTAAATTCTCCAATTACCACAACTGGTGCTGTTCAAGGCTTATACGCAGGTTATCCAAAAACCGATGACCAAGATTCAGATAATACAGGTGCTTCAGCAGATGCAGTATCTTACAGATTTGATTGGACAACAAGCCAAATCGACACATCAGCAGGAAACCCAATCACAGGTGGAGCAATTTATGATGTTGGACAAACAAGCCCAGTATCAGGTACTAAAATCCTAACACACTGGAACTTTAGTAGCCCATCAAGTTTCCACAAGACAAGCACAGATACACTTAAACTATTCGTGAATCACACATTCAACGGAGTATAACCACACCATGTTTAATTCATGGGGTGTGTTCAATCTTTTAGAACGATTGAATATGAAATTTCCAAAAGCCACTGGTGGTCTTGATGATAAAGTTAGATACGAAGAAAAAGTAAACTTTGTATTAAAGAAAGCAGATAATAAAGAAATAAGAGGTCATAGTTAATGGCACGTAAAGCAATCTATAAACACGCAACTCAGGTAGATACTAATACATATCCTGATGATGGTTCTTCTCCAGTCGGTTCTAATGAATGGAATGAAGCACCAGATGCAGAGGGAATGTTGGGGTTCTCTCCACAAACAGCAACAATTACAATTTCTTCAGGAGCATTAGCAGTTACAGATTCAGTATGTGTAGCTTCAGCAGAAACAGGAACTACTGATACGATTGATACTATTTCTATTACAGATACAAGTGAATACGATTTACTTTATCTCTTTGCAGATGCAGGAGATACAATTACATTAACAAATACAAGTTCACCATCAGTAAGTGGACAAATTAGGACAGTTTCTAACGCAAATGAGACACTATCAACAACAAGTCCTACAATCCTTATTCGTAAGGGTAACTATTGGTATGGATATGGTGGTGGTGTAGTCAACGCACTTAATGATGTTGGAGATGTCACAATTACAAGTGCTTCACAATATCAAACTCTAGTCTATAACGGTTCAGCTTGGATTAATAATTCTCCAGATAAATTATTTTATCTATGTAAAAACGCTGGTGGTTCAACTATTGAAAAAGGCAAATTTGTTTACATTAGTGGTTATAATACATTAAATTCTTACATTGAAGTTTCTCTAGCAGATAACACAAGTGCTTCAACAATGCCAGCTTTCGGTATTACAATGGAAGCAATTTCAGCAGGTTCAACAGGTAAAGTCTTACAACAAGGTAAGATGACAGGTCTTAACACTGATGGTATTGCAGAAGGTGCGATACTTTACATTGGAACTTCTGGCGATTGGGTAACAACAAAACCAACAGGAACCGCATTAATTCAAAATGTCGGTCTAGTGTTAAGAGATGATGCTTCTGATGGACATATACATGTTGGTGGTTCAGGTAGATCAAACGATATTCCAAACATTCCAGATGGAAAGATTTGGATTGGTAACGCAAGTGCAGTACCAACAGCAGTAACTCCAAGTGGAGACGTAACAATATCTAATGCAGGTGTAACAGCAATAGGTTCAGGTGTAATTGTTAACGATGATATTTCTGCAAGTGCAGGAATCGCACATTCTAAACTAGCAAACCTTACTGACAGTTATGTCCTAGTAGGTAACAGTTCTAACGTTCCAACAGGTGTAGCAATCAGTGGAGATGTAACACTAGCCA
>Ga0208644_1000139_pt1 | contig 48512 bp, 64 predicted proteins | sample VirMetDEL_Nov_18_FD_184517 | JGI IMG/M metagenome (GOLD analysis project Ga0208644, IMG submission 184517) | Aqueous microbial communities from the Delaware River and Bay under freshwater to marine salinity gradient to study organic matter... | ecosystem: Environmental > Aquatic > Marine >...
CTTCTGGTGGGGGTAAATCTGTTTCTTTTTCACCAAACATTTTTTTGTCTTCTTCTGACATACCGCCTTCTCTATACTTCTTCACTTTAGTCTCCTTAGTAAATTCTTTTCCTACTTTCGTAGGTACACCCACTTTCTTTGCAAACTTAGGGTTATTAGCCACAGCTTGCATAAATCTTTCTTGTTTCTTACTCTTTGGAGGCATCTTTTTTTAACCATTTCTGAACAGTTTTAGTTTCGTAAATACGAATACCTGTCCAAACGATTGTAAATAACGCCGCTATCGCCGGTAACCAAGCTAGGACTGAACCTACTGCTGTGAATACCGATGCTGCGTCTACTGCGTGTTTTGTTGATTCATCCATATGATTCATTACCTTTGTTAACATTTCCATCTCCGCCTTGCTTGACGTAGTCTTGAGTTAGGATCTTTAGCTGCTTTTGGAAAATCTTTCATCTGCCCTGCTGATCTAGCACAGAATGACTTACGTCTCTTAGCATCTTTAGAACCTTTCTTGACTGTACCCGTTACTGCTGTTTTTAATTTAGAACCTGGGTTGGCTTTGCGATAGGCTGCAACACCTTTCTTAGTCATACCCGCACCCTGCTTAGTCGGACGAAAGTTGCCCGACTTTACAGAAGTTTTGATTCCCATACCTTTTTTCTTTTTAGTCGTTGCCATTAAACACAATCTCCTAAAGCCTCAAACCATTTCTTCTGACATTCTTTGTCAGGGCAAGGAACAGTTTCTTTAGGCTCGTCTTCCATATTAACTATGGAATACCGTTACTGCTGTAACATTAGTTAGTGTGCAGTAAATTTGATTAGAAAATAAAATGCCTTGGTCAGGAATAATCACGTCAGATTGTCCTACACCTGCTGGAGTTTTTAGCTCTAACAATGTAGCACCTGACGCGCCGTCTTTAAATACAATAGAACCTGCTGTAGCCGAGGAAATATAACTCATACCTCTTAAACGAGCTCTATGATTAACAACGGTATCAGGAGAATCTGCTGCAACGAAGACTGCTGCTTTTATATCAGATTGCATTATGATCTCCTATTACTTAGCTGCTGTAGCACCGGTATCAACGCGGATCCAGTTAGAACCGTCTGAAAATACTAAGTTACCTGTACCGTTACCAGCTGTTTCAGAAGCTTTTAATGCATCATTACAAAAAATTACTTGTCCTGTGCTTTCTGAAGCGGTAGGCAAATCGTCAAATGCGATTGCTGTAGATGTGAACCCGTTGTTAGATACAACTGGGCCTGTAAAGGTTGTTGTTGCCATTAGTGTGTCTCCATACAAAGTTAAGCTTATCCGTCGTGTATGCGTCTGCTGGGGCAGTCTGATAAGCTGGATGTTCCCAGATAATTAAATCATACGCTATTTATAGATATTATACAACAAAAAAGGGGCTTTATAGCCCCTCGTTCGCGAACCTGATTTAAAAATTACTTATTGCATACGTACATTGTTACTTCAAAACCAAATCTCATTTCTGTTGCTGATGGTGTTGTCCACATAATGATTCTCCTTAAATTAGATTTCAGCATAGCTGATAAGTGAATTATGCTCTTACTTCAAAGATTTACCATCAAGAAAACCATTAGTTATAGATAAAAGAAAACCCAGCCGAAGCTGGGTTCTCGAGGAGAGAAAGTACTTAATTAATTAAGCACCTTGTGAGCCCCACATACCGAGGGGATCTGACCAACCGAATGAGTAACGCTCACGAGCTTTGTAACGTACGTTACCTGTGTCAAAGTCACCATCCATAGATGTTGTCAATGCTGTACGCTCGAAGTGTTTCATACCGTTAGGTACGTCGGTTGTTAAGAAGTATGCATCAGTATCAGTTAAGAAATGATTAACTGTGTATCCTTCTGGAATCGCACCGTTTGATCGTAATGCGTTAGTATCGTTATCAGCAGTACCAACTCTTTGGTCAGTTTCTAATAAACGAGTAGCAACGAATTGCAATGCTGGTGGAATTACTAACTTACGTGGTTTAGCAGCAATTAATAAACCTCTTTCATCTGTCCAACCAGCTAACTGAATAACTGCGTTTTCTAATGAAGTTTCGTTTAAGTCAGCAGCCACTGCTTGAGTGTTGCTGTTTGTGCCACCATTTACTAATGGGTGATCTGTAGCAAATAATGCTTTGTTGTCACCACCTGGGTAGTTAGTACCGTCAAAGCCGTTGTTTAAAACGTTAGCAGCTTTAACTTGTTTTGTGTAAGACATAGCACGAGCTAATGCTTTAGTGTAACGAGCAGATAATGTGTCATATAAATTATCTTCTACTGCTTCTTCAGTTAAGCTGAAGCCTAAAGCGATTGTTTCGTGGTTATATCTTGCTGTCCAAGCTTCTTGTGCGTTGTCATACGCAATTGCAGCACCTTCAGCCTTGTTAGGGGCAGCTGCGAAGCCTGATAGTTTTGTTTCTTCTTCGAAACTTCTTTCTGATGATTCTGTTTCGTAGATTTCTTTGTGCTCTTCGCCATAACGCTGGTATTCCATACCGAATAAAGCATTAAGACCTGGGAGCAGTTCTTTTAATAACTGAGCTCTTGAAATTGCCATGGTTTATTCTCCTTAAATACCAGTACCGTTATTGTAACCGTGGTTTACACCGTTGAATTTAACTAACACGTCAGTGTAAGCATCGCCTACGCTTGATGTTGTAGAATCAACAAAATCCACGATTCTGAAAGCTGCTTCTGTTTGTACAACAGTTGCGTCTAATGCTACGTTTGAGTTACCTGTAGCTGTATTACCTGTAGAAGTTGACTGTACGTTCGCTAATGGAGCGTTAGCACCAAGAGCTGTTTGAGGAACTGTATCGTCAGCTTGAACTTGGAATACAACATCTGGATCGTCAATTACGTATGCAACTGCGTCAGAAGCTACTGTGCCAGCTGGCCAGTATTGTTTGAATAATTTTTGCTTAGTGTTTGGATCTGTGTAAGAACATCCAACGAAAACACCTACAGTACCTGCAGGGAATTTAGAAGCAGCTGACCCAATTGTTGTTACTAATTCGAGTGTACCTGCCGCGACGATTGATACGACGCTTCCGTTGAAGATGTTTACATTATATCCAGACGCGATTTTAATTTGACGTGTAGAACCAGCATAAGGCTGACCACCAATCAAATTAACGGCTTTTAAACCGTATGGTGCGGCTGTTGTTGCCATAATATCATCTCCTTAAAGATTTTAACCTTTACCAAAAGACTTAGTAGATTTTTTATCGGAGAATAGAGGCATACGTGGGTCATTTTCTTTTAAGAAGCTATTATCAACTGCTTCTGCCTGACCTTCTGCTTTTTTCCTGTAATACTCGTTTCTCTGATCTACCATTTCTTGTGGCATTTTACAAAGTAGTAAGCCACCAACTTCTACAGCATCTTTAAAGTTGCCATTGGAGCTTACCGGTAAATTTATTTCTGGGTGCTCTGAATGTTTCACAGGTTCCCAGCCTTCACGCATTTTAGAAGAAGCATTTCGGTTATCCGCCTCGTTAGCTAAAGTAATTCTAATCCATCTGTACGCCCAACCAGGTTTCTTTTTAAACTCAGGAAGTAATGATGGGGGTGCCCACTGTTTACTTCTTTGGTCGGTTGTTTCTCTTACTTCTAAGTCTCTATCTTGACGTTTATCCATTTGCGTTCTCCGTTTTTAAAAGTTCTCTTGCATACTGTTCCGGTGTTAACTTGAATTTCTTAGCTAACGCTAGCTGAGTTTTAGTCAGCCGTACTTTTTTAGGCGCGGTACTTCGCGTGGCCGGAGCAACTACATTAGAAGGTTTGCGTTGGGCAGGTTTTTCCTCTTCCAACGAATCATCAGATTCCCCAAAATATTCTGGGAAACGTTTCTGCATCGTACTATCTATACGACGGTAGTATTCATCACTAGCTGGATCTACACCAGAGCTTACTAATTTTTCATGTAAGCCTAAAGCCAAACTAGTCATTTCTGTATCTTGCCCAAACCATTTATTTTTATCCTGCCAAGCTAAAGCTTTAGGATCTGGTCTAGGATTAGTATTTTGTGTTTCTAATTGTCCGCTATTTTGTGTATTTTGTAAAGTATTTTCATCTACTTTATATTGAGGTTTTAATCCCTGAGCATTTGATAATTTAAATTGAGCTTCATTTAATTTACTTTGAGCTTCAACAATCTTTTCAGAATCTCCTGAATCATATGCTTCTTTATAATCTCTTTTAGCTACAGCAAAATCAATTTCATACTTTTCTCTAAGAGTTTTTATATAATCTTCTTCTCCTGTTGATAAAGTAGTCTTAAGCTTGTTGTTCTCTTCTATAATTCGTTGAGCATATTTTACAGCTTCATCTTTTTCTCTAGCAGCGGCTTCTTTAGCTCTTCTTTCATCGTGCCAAACTTTTTTAAGCTGAGCCATTCTATTTTTAACTCTTTCAGAATAATCTTCTAAAGTATCTTTTTCAAGCTCGTCAACAATCTCGTCTGGTAGTGGGTCACGGTTACGATCTTCAGGAGGAGTATCATCTTCTATTTCTAGATCAAAATCTAATTCTTCTTGTTTTGGTTTAGATTCTTTTTTTGATTTCTTCTCTTCCTTCTTAGCCTCTACAGCTTCTGCATAATCTTCTTTATCCTCTTTAGATTCTAATTCTACTTCCGTAGTTTCATCATCTTCGAGTTCCGCTGGTATTTCATTGATGATTTTAGCCATCGAATTTCTCCTTATGTTGCACCGAAAAATTTATCAGTGTTGGTGTTATATTTGCGTCTGTTCCAAACTGCAGGAACAACTTGTATATTGTAGTACTTGTTAGTACCACCTTTTGAAACAGGAACTATGTGATCTATTTCCCATTTCATATTCGTTTGTTTTTCTCGCAGTTTACACAAACGATATGCTTCTTTTAAACAAAACTGGTCTAGCTCAGTTAAGTTTTTCTTTAATGCACGTCTTTTAATTCTAGCAACAGCTCTATAAAGTTTACCTTTTTTGGATTTTTCCCATAAAGCTTTTGCTTTTTTTCTTGCAAAAGAAACAGGTGTTTCTCTATGCTTTTTATTTATCTTTGCTTTGTTCCTAGCATAGTATCTTCTACCCCGAGCTCTAGAAAGTTCTTTTTGTCTTTCTGTGAGCTCTGAATATTTTTTACGCTCTTTCGTAACCTCTTGGGTCATCTACTACAGCCTCTACAGTATCATCATTAATGATCCTAAATTCTTTACCATGAATTTTAATACGTGTACCGGAATATGCTCTGGTAATTACGAAGTCACCTTCTTTACACCAAGGTCCTGTAGGAAATCTGTCTTTGTCTGCATAAGCCATATCTCCTAATTTAATAACAAATAAAACTACAGTCGAGTGTTCTTCAATATGTCTTGTCTTGTCTGCTTTAATAATTCCACTTTCATATTTTTCATCAACAGAAGGTACAGCACATAATATGCGATAGCCTCTGACTTCTGGTAATTGTGTGGGTTTTTGTTCTTCTTGCTTTTCTTCTTCAGCTTTAACTGCTTTGCCTTTGAAGTCTACAATGGTTTTGTTAGGAGTTATGATTTCACTCATCGTCATCCTCCTGTATTTTTGCTATATCGGAAATTAATCCTTGAGCAATGTCAAAGCCACGGATAATGCCACAGCCATGCATGTATTGTGCATGTTCTTCAGCTCTTCCCATAACCAAATCATCACTAATGCGTTGCCTTTCCTCACCAAGCTTTTCAGCGAGGAGTTTTAACGTTTGATTCATTTACTATTCCTTCCTAGAGTTATTATCTCTGTATGATTTAATTTCTTCATTTTTGGTTACTACATCTACACCAAGTTTAGTACCTGCTATAAATTCTTCTGAATCTAGTTTAGCTTTTTCTTTTACGGCGTCGGCCCCTAGTTTAGCTCCAGCTATTTTTTCTGTTGATTCTATTTTCATTCTATCTAACTCAAGTCTAGCTTGTTCTAATGCTGCATCAGCTTGCATTTTTTGTGCTTTTGCTTGAATTTCCATTTCTTTAAGTTGTAGTTCTTTTTGTTGCATTTGTAATAATGGGTCTTGTGCTTGTTGCTGTTGTTGTAGCATTTGAGCTTCTTTAATATCTTTTTGTAATAACTTATCAGAAGCAGCAGAAACAAGTCTAGAAATATCAACTTCAAGTTCTGGAGATAATTCTGTTTTCTCTGCTGGTAAATCAGAACCCATTTGTTTTTCAATCTCTTTTCTATATTGATATGCAATATGTTCTGCTATGTGGGCTTCAATAGCAGCTTGAATTGCTTGAGCGTTAGGGCTTTGTCCTACAAGCTGTCTTATTTTTGGATCATTCATAAAGTTCATATGTACATTAATGTGAGCTTCGTGATCTTGATATAGATATGCTTTAACAGGTTTACTATTAAGAATGTTCATGTTTTCTTGTACTGGGTCAGCTGCTTTAATATCTTCTTTGCTTGGTACAAGTTTATCTGCATGTTTAACTCCTAATATGTCTAACATTTGTCTATTTAATTCAACCATATCGTATATATCAGGATTAGCTTGTGCCATCTGCATAACGGCTTGGTACTGAACAACTTTTTGAGACATTGTTGCTGCATTAGGGTCAGAGACAGGAATTACTTCAACTGAATCATAATCAGATTTTTTAACATTAGGAGCACCTTCTACTGGATCGTACGTATAATCATCATCAGTATAATCTCTAATAATACCTTTTAATAATCTAAACTCTTGTCTCATTGCATAGTGAATACGGCTTTGAACTGCACTCATTACTTTTAAAGTTCGCTCGAGAATAGCTAGAGTTGTACCAACTGGTGCGTTGGCAGACATATCTGAAACTTTTAAATCAGCTGCTGAAGCAAACCTTCTTCCTTCATCAATAATCTGATTCATCAACTGATTTAAAACCATGCTTGGCTCTTTATAAGGTAAAGCCATAATATTGTCACGGATTGTACCGCTTGGTACGTCTACATCGCGAAACTCAGCAGGAGCAATTGGTGTATCATCACCTTTAATACGTAACCCTCTAGATTTGAATCCACCAGGAAGATTAGATAATGTACCTGCATCTACTAATTGACGTAAAAGCATTGTGCCTGATTTTGCAAACGCGCCTATTAAATGAATCAAACCAAAACAATAGAACCCAAATCCTGGGATGTATCCATAATGCACAAAGTGTTGGCGCTTTTGTTTAGTATTATCATCAGGGTTCCAATTACGTCTAATTGCTAAAACAGTTTGTGTTGAACGTTCAATAGTAACAACATATGGAAGGGCAATACCTGTTTTCTTACCGTCTTGTTCATCTTCATATCCTTCAAGATCGAGATCAACATGCATCTCTAAAACTTTGAAGCGATTATCTGTCGTTGCATTGAATCCCATCTTCTCTGCAATTTTCTTTTCAACTTCTTCTAAATCATGTGATGGTTCACCTAAATCTTCATCTCTATAAAAACCCGCAACTTGTAATTTACGTAGTTCATTACCAGTCTTACGCATTACATGTGTTACACGTTCTGCAGTTTCTAAACTTGAAGCGCCATATGGTACAACTATATCTTCTGCAGGAACAAAGATAGATACTTGTCTTTCTAAGTTAGGATCATAATAAACTTTTTTAAACGCATTACCAGCTAAACCTAAACCCCATAACATTCTTTCGTGTTCAGGTCTGTACTCAACCATCTTCTCAGTCAATTGATAGTTCATGTCTTGTTGAACACGTTGAGCAGCGTCAATCTTTTCTTCAGTTTCTTTACCAATAATTTGAGTTTTTACAGGGCCTGCAGCGGGGAATGTTTCAGTCATTGTTTCAGCTTGAAACTTAACTAGTGTTTCTGTCATAAGTGGGTGGTAAACGTTACATGCACCTTCCCATGGTTCTGATCGATCTTCTATTTTCATACCAAGAAGATCTAATCCATCAACATACGTATCTAACCAATCACGTCTTGCAGATAAATCACCTTCGTAATCTTCTAACAATTCATCAGCTAATACTGCTAACTGATCATCATCCATTTCTTCAGCTAAGTTTTTATTAAATTCATCATCAGCCATAGCGTCGGGATCAATTTCAAGCTCTACTCCACCTGCTTTAATACTTACTGATTCTGGATCTTCGATTTCAATTTCAAGATCTGGCTCCATATTAGCCATTTCTTTCATCATGTCGTCTAAGCCTTTAGGGGCTTGAGCTAATCCTTTATCTATGTCATTCGCTGCCATTGTATAATCCTAATATTTTTTTAAATTGTATTATCACTAAGTTAACTAAGACTAACAAAACTAAATTGGTAATCTTTATCACCTTCCACGAAGTTAACAAAGTTAACGTAATTAACTGCCAAACCTGTAATGCAAAATTATAGAGCATATAATCGTTTCTGGCTATATCCTCTAAACATTTTAATTTCATCTTCCTCATCGCTAGGCAGCCTAATAAAGCCACCTTGTCTAAAACGCATTAAAGCTAGTGTAGTTGCATCGACCAAGTCATCGTTTTGTCCAGAAGGAAAATCATTACACTCCTCGATCACTTCGTTAGCCCAGCGTTTATCTGGTGCCCAAACTATTCCACTACTGAAAAGATCTGAAACTGCGTTAACTCTGCTAATTTTGTCTTGGCCTTTACCTGGTGTAAACTCTCCTACGGGTATGCCCATCCGTCTGAACTCCTGATAGAGTGCAGCACCATTAGATTTTTTCTCAACCACAAAGGCATCAGGTTCCCAATCTTTATATTCTTCTATGCAAAGCTGCTTTAGCTCTGGAAATTCCAACCGTTTTTTGATTGAGTTCAGTAATATTATATTATAATTATTAGTCTCTTCGTTAAAAAAGACGCCCCAAGTAGTTAGTGCGTTGTAATCCGACCTTGTATTAGCTTCTTGAGCAGCGTCAAGCGTCATAATTATAAATTCACAAGATGGCGGAGTCTCTTTTTCCCAAATATTCCACCACTCTCTCTTAATAAGTGCGCCTTCTTCACTAGTTGGGTTCTGTAAATATTGCGCATTCCAATATCTTATATCCAACGCAGCTTTTTTGGCTTGTAATTCCTCTAACGGCCAAAACTCAGGCCATAAACTACGTTCTTCTCCATTTTTATCTTCTAAAATAGCTGGAAACTCAACAAGTTCCCAGTCATCTACCTCATCATTCTTAATCATTTGATCAACTATCTGTCCAGTAAGGTCAAGTTTTGACCATCTGGTCATTACAATGATAATTGCACCTCCAGGCATAAGCCGTTGTAAGGGACCGGATTGAAACCACTCCCATGCTGGTAAGAATACATCTGGTTTTCCAAGTTTTGCCTCTTGCTCAGAGTGTGGGTCGTCGATGATAAAGAGGTCAGCCCCTCGTCCAGCAAGAGCGCCGCCCACACCAATGGCAAAATACTCACCATTGTAATTAGTACCCCATCTTGAAGCCGATTTAGAGTCTGCTTGGAGAGTAACATCTGGAAAAACGTCTTTATATGCCGCTGCACCCACCAAGTTACGCACTCTACGACCAAAATTAACCGCAAGATCAGCAGTGTGAGATGCCATAATAACTTTTTTGTGCGGATGTTTACCCAAGAACCATGCTGGAGCCAGATAGGAGATAAGTTCACTCTTACCGTGTCGAGGTGCAATATTAACAATAACTCTTTTTTTCTTGCCGTTAGCAATATCTTCAAATATTTTAGCAAGTTTTTCATGATGAGCTCCTACTTTATAGCCTGGATATACATGTTTTACAAATTCTAAAAAAGTATTTTGACTTTTTTCAACTTGTTGAAGATTTTCTAATTGCTCTAACATTTGATAAAGTTCTTTTTGCTCATTTTTTGGCAAGGACTTTATATTTTGTAGTGCTGTATAAAGCTGGGTTTCTGTTAAACCATCAATGTTAAGATTCATCTTTGTCCTCAGAACTATCTTCTATAGTACCGATTTCGTTTTCTACTTCTTCAAATGATGCATCTATAGCTGTACCAGAGCCTACTAACTTAAATAGTTTGTTTTTAATCCTATTTTCTAAATCTTCTGTTGATGTATGTTTAACTAACACTTCTGTTTTTTCGCTAAACAATCCAACGTCAGAAACTTTGCCTAAAAGCTCTAATGCTTTTAATCTATGTCTTGCATCAGGGTGATCTGCATCTTCAATTAATTTGTTTGTTACAAATCTTCTAAGTTGAACAGCTTCTTCTACAACTTGATGATCATAATCATTTAATAATTTATATAAATGTTGAACTGTAGCGGGAGTCTCTAATGCTTTTTTAGTTATTGCATTTAATGATGGTTTTTCTTTTGGATCAGTAAAAGCTTTGAATAGATCTTCTGCTTCTATACGTTCTTGTGTGCTTGTAGGTATTTCAGCGCCTGCCTCTTCTAAAACCTTAGCAGTCTTGGAAGCAACTTCTACTTTCTTTTTAAATGTAGTAGGCGTTACTGCATCAAAATTATCCGGAAGCGGATGATCCGATTCTGGTTTTATTGTAATAGGCATAGTTTTTGCGTTTTATTAACGTTGATGTTGTCAACTATAAAGCATTTCATTTAAAAAATCAACATTCTATCATATATAAGAGTATAATATTCAAATGTTTGAATACGTATTAGTGGTGTATTTTGATGCCGCGATGCTTAAAGGTGAGTATGCGGGAAACTTTCGTTCGTGTGCACACGCTAATATGTATCTTGTGGAACAACAAGAAGTATATAAGGAGAGAACGTGGGACAAATGCTTACACCAAGATTATCTATTCCTACCTCCCGATCTAATCAAGAAGTTCCCAAAATTACATGGCATGAAATAAACTTTAAACCTATTAACCTTTGGTCAATTGGAAAGGCATGGTCGTGACATTATTAACTGACGATAATTTAAAACTTCTATATAAACTATTTGTTAAACTTCCGCCGTTCGATAAGATAGATATGCCTCATGCTTGTCAGATTAAATTTAAAGTTACTCGACGCAAAGATATTATGGGAGAATTTGCTCCTGAAGAAAACACAATCTATATTAGTAGCGCTAAGAATGCGCACTTTGATACCATCTGCAAAACACTACTACATGAAATGGCACACCTATACTGTTATAAAGCAAAAGAACAGGAATACCACGACCATGATAACAAACGTTTCAAAGCCATCATCAGACATATAGCCTCCTTATATGGGTTCGACCCTAAAGAACTTTAGAAGTACTTTTTAATCATCTCCAACTGATCGTGGTACTTCGCTATTTCATCTAACTCTTTCTCCACAGCTTCGATGATATCACTATGTTCTCCTATTCCTACCGGGTTTGTCAAGTAAACTTCAACATTTATTCTATGTTTTTCAATATGACCTTTTGCATGGTTCTCTAATGCAGTTAATATTTTTTCTCGCATGCGGTTCTCCTTTATCAAAAACTGAATGCTAACACAGTAAAAATAGTATTGCAGAAATAGGAATCATTCGCAGGTACCATTGACGGGGGGTGTTCCTATATAGAGGGGGTGGGGGTGCACACTGTCAAGTTTTACGGTTCAATTTTATAAATTGTTTTATTATTTGTGCTGATCTAAGTGTATGCTGGCCTGCCAGGAGTCCCAACGTGACCGTGGCGAGGTGGGGTGGGGTAGGGTTCAATTACTTGACATTGTCTAGAATGAGCGTATAGTGGGAATTGTGGACGGGGGGTGATGGTTCACAAAGTGGCACAAATTAAGAATTACATTAAAATGTGCCTTTTAAAAAACTTAATGATAAGGAATTAATCATGACAACATTAAATAAAAAAGTATCAGAAGTATTAGCAGTATTAGATAACGCGAAAATAGAGCAATTACATAATGCTGGGTTAACAATCTGGAACGGCGTTAACTCAGTTGACCTAGCACATGGTGAAATATTAAATGTTCTATTGGAAAATGCTGATAGCCTTGAACATTTTAACGCTGTTCAGCATCATACTATTCAAGGCATGATGAGTGGCAAGGGATTTTCTCAAGGGTATGCGAATACACTTTGGGGTGATTTTATGAAGTTCGCAAGAGACGAGGGCTACAAAAAACCACAAACACAAAAAGCTCAAGCTCTAGCTGAGAAAAGGGAATTTGAGAAAAAATCTCTTGACAAAAAACATGGTCATAAAACTCTTGAGCAATTAAAATCTGAATTGGTTCAAGCTGATAACAAAGAGTTAGAAGAGTTAACAAAAGTTATCAAAATGAAAAATTCAGAACGAAAAGCTGAAGAAAAAGAAAATAACTCAGAATTTTTAAAAGAAGTGAAAGTAAAAATAAACGAGTTATTAAAAGTAAAAAATGAAAACGCTATCGAAAACGCAACAAAAATTCTAGCGTTTATCAAAAAAGAGAATTTGAAATAATTCTCTTTTAATTTTTCGAGGGGGATTTTTATCCCCCTTTTTTTTGTCCAAAATTTTTTTTGATGACCGAGGTCATGACCGTTAGGTTATGACCGTTTATGACCGTCGTAAACGACGAAGCTAACGCAAAATAACACTTTCAACTATAGATCGTGGGCACGACAGATTGTCGTTTATTATAAATTTACGCTTTTTTAACTAAGTTAAAAGTGTAAGAATAGGTGTAATATTATAAGCACTTGTTTTTATTATATTTTTTACTATAAATTTACATTATTACATTATTACAATAGTTTTTTATATATCCAGCTTGTTTTTATTATAGATTTTTATTTTTTTAACTCCGTTGATCTTGTTTCGCAGGTGCTATTGACAATAAATAGCTGTAAGAATGTAATATTATATATAAATCAAAGACTTACGGTGTAAATTGACAAAGTTAACCAAGTTCAAACCCGTAATATTCTTTATAAATCAATAACTTAAGCCGTAAGAATACCACAAAGTTAACAAAGTTAAAAACCGTAATATTGTATATAAATCAACAACTTAGTAATTTTACACCCTAACTCCACCAAAACCGACAATATGTCGCAAATGATTAAAAAATAAGCAAACACGACAATATGTCTTCTACGCTGTGTGTATACGCTGTGTGTAGTCTTTCTACGCTGTGTGTATACGCTGTGTGTATACGCTGTGTTGAATTTACCCATAAAAAATCCTCATATAAATATATACTCATATATATTTAGCAATTTCAAACACCCACTGAAAATAAATTTGACGACAACTTGTCGTTTTTGCTATACTAAAAATCCAGACAAAAGGAGAGCAAATGGAAGGAAAAATACTCAATTCACCAACACCAAAACAGATAAAAGATCTCAGAAAATCCTTGAGATTGTCAACTGAAGATGCAGGTAATCTACTCCATATTTCATCAAGAACATTCCAAAGATATGAGCGAGGTAACACTAAAATGCCACTAGCATATTGGGAATTATTTGAGCTAAAGTGCAGAGTAATTAAATCAAAACAAGGGCAAATGGCATGAATAAATACCATGTTCCTAACACTTCAGAGATTAAAAATACTAGACTTCGTGCCAAACTATCACAGGCAGACTGTGCAGATTTGTGCTGTGTTACCAACAACACATGGTCACGATGGGAGAAAGGACAATACCCAATGCCAGCTGGTATGTGGAAACTATTCACTATCGAACTAGTATATATAGAAAAACAGAGAGAAAAAGAAGTTAACGAAGTTAACAATGTTGTAGATATTGAAGACATTCGGAGTGGTTGGACAGATTGACAAAGTCAATGACTTAGTGTATAATTATAATTGTGGGGCAGACTAAATATACCCTACATTTTATCAATCAGCACATTTTAAGATTATTCTTAATTTGTGCACTTTATGTAAAGGAATTATTATGAACAAACAACAAATAGAAAACTTAGAAAAAAAGTTACGCGAGTATCACAATTCAATACCTGATTTTCCTATTGAAAATAAACAATCAAACTGTGACAGAATACTTACGCTTATCATGACATTCTTAGCAGGTGGTGGCATCGTGCTCATGCTATGGCTCATGTATGAAGTCAACAAAATAACATACTAACAATAACTGAAAGGAATTATCATGGCAGATTTTACAAAGCAACATGTAGAAAAACTATTCGCACATTTAAAGCTACTCAATGTGCATAGCTTTACCATTGAGTTTGAAGGTTCAGGAGATGATGGTCAGATTGATGGCATAACTTTCCTAGACTCTAGTGATGAACCAATAAAGATACCTGAAGATAGTATCACATGGGTTTACGATGAAGATCGAGGTGAAGAGCAAGTAACTATATACAAGTGTGCAGAAGATCTCGGCTATCAAATGCTCGATGAATCAGGTCACGATTGGTATAACAACGATGGTGGCTACGGCACGATTACCATAACGCTTGATGAAGACGGCAAACCATCAGTCAACATGGACATCAAGATACGCTACATTGACGAAGATCAATATGGCTATGGCAACGAAAGTTTTACTATGTTTGCTGACGAAGGCAAACACAAGAAAACAGATAAACGACAAATCATAGACAAAATGTTTGAAAGTTTGGAGAATCTATAATGCATACACATCAACACGCACTAACAAGTGTAAAGAAATGGGGTGGCAAAGTAGAAGACTATCAGGCAATACATGATTGGTTTGATGCTACCAAAGAAACATTTGCAGACTTCAGACACAGAGCACTGCGTCATCACAGTCAAGGTATATTTGAATGTGAACGAGTGTTCGGCATAACTATCACCAACTCTGACGGCAGGCAAGTTCCTGTTCGTTACATTGGTGAGCAACATGTTAAAGAAGACTGTGGTGGTCGGATACCAACTGTATCTGATTGGTTTAGGAATATCAAACGCGAGAGTTGGATGTCGCGTGGGTATGATGTTATCGAAGATACTTATACATAGAAAGGTGTATATATGAACGCTGAAAAATTACTACAAGAGTTGACAGTAGAGTTGCGTGAGTGTGTAGATAGGACAGAACTAACTTCTGACTCATGCGACTGCCCGTCTGACTTTATGTTGTTAGCACAGAAAGAACTAGCAGAAGAACTGCTAACGAAGTTAACGGAATGGAAACAAAAGTGTGACGAGGCTGAACAAAAAGCACTAGAAGAAATAGAGGACGAGTTGTTGAGCCAAAATAGATTCTGTATCAATGGTAACTGTGAGGAGTAAGTTATGGTATATAGCCACAGAGAAAGAATGGTGTCTAAAAAACGCATACTAAAAACTGATATCAAACCTAAGAACTATCTCAAAGAGCAAGAGGAAACTACATCTAGTTACTTCACTAAGAAAACTAAGTATGAAGATGACGATGGTGTTGTTCTAACATATGATGAAATGGTTAAGCGTGTGTTAAAAGTATTAGGTGATAAACCTATGAGAGCACATGAGATATTTATAGGTGTCAAGCTAACCAAGAATCGTAAGATACACCTGTTGCCTACCATGGCACGAGATCAATACTTGGAGTCTTATCGCAATAGTATTACAGATACTCTGTTCTATAAAAAGAGAGATGTCAATTTATTGCAAGAGTTGCTCTACGGGGATATACTTAAACGGTTTAAGATCAAGGGAGTAATCCGTGTCCACATGCGATAGAGTATTTACTCACGAAGTCTTAATAGATGGAGAGAGTATGATGAGGTTTCAGTCTTTGCGTGAAGCTAAGTGGTTTTGTGAAGGTAAGACAGGCACTAAGATTATCAAACTTGAAGCGCCAAAAAAGAAATCGGACTATCAAAAAGCCTACGATGCAGTGGGCGAATGTTTATTTTAGAAAGGAAACATATGTATAACTGTATAAAATGTGGTGAACTCGTGGCTACAGGTAGACACAAGTTAGGATACAAAACATGTTTATCATGTGGTGACGAAGAAGCTAAAACTAAAAAGCACTGCGTTGCACCTATGCACAAAAGTAATTACATGTTGTTCACCAACGCAGAAGATCTCAAAGGTATCAACAACAAGGGGGGACTAATCAAATGAAGATAACTATATACAAAGCAAAACACATAATGGAGATAGTAGCCTTGTTAGTAATAGGCTTTGGTGTTGGGTGGTATAGCAACACAATATTCTATGCTATTGACGATTATATAAATGGTGAACCTGTTAGGTTTCTATGTAAGCGAGGTATTACTTATATACAAGCAGACCCAACAAGCACAGTCTATATTAAATCAGATGCAAATTTAGAGTGCGCAAACGAATCAGTGAAGGATTAATAATGACACAACAGCTTGACATTGTAAACCTACTGATGTATAATATCAGAATGGGGGTAGTATTACCTCATGTTTCATTAAGTTTCTAGGCACGATTTAAGATTATTCTTAATTTGTGCCTAGTTTTTTTCATCTATGAAAGGAGACAATTATGTCTATTGAAATCGGTTTAGTGTGGGATTCAATAGAAACACCCACCTACAAACAGCTAGAACATGTATGGAGTTTTAGTCCTGAGTATGAAGAATCAGGTTACTCAGACGAAGGTAGTTACTCTACACAACAGTCTAGCAGATACAAAGTAACACATCATTTTTCTAATGGGTATATAACTAAACTATATGATAACGAAGTTAACGAATTCTTCTATTGTATAACTAATTATTTCCCTAACAGTGCTTATAGAACTAGTGATTGGAGTAAATTTGTATCGCATAATGCTACTGTTAATTTTTATCCAAACCACTATGAAGTAACTCCACCTCGTTCCACTGGTGGTAGCACTATACAAACAAGTTTAACAGGTATACGTTTCTGGGCAATACCATGGAAAGAGTTTATACCTAGTGGGTTTGTATACGAAAAAGATTTACAGGACGAATCATTTTCAACTCGTGCTGAACTTGTAAACGGTCATAGTCGAGATCTAGTTGATAAAAAGTTTTACAAATTTTCGTATGATGGCACACCTTTAAATGAAGAACAGTTTACAGTTCCTAAAAAATATAAAGTAAATCGTAAAAAAATGAAAGCGTTGCGTCAAGGTAAACTTCAAAAAATAAAAGAATATATTTCAGCTATGTGGAATATATACCCAGACTCTTGGTCAAAAGAAGATGCTAACGATCTATGGCTTTCAGCGTGTAAGTCTGATAATGAAGAATACAGGCATTTAATATGCGCTCTCATGCGTGAGAATTATAATAGGATGCCTGAACCAGACAGCGATAAACTTAAAGATTCAAGCTATGAATTCTTTTGGGGACCTAGAGCTAAAAGATCAACTCCTGATCAATACTTAAATTCGTTAGAGCGTAGTATTAAACAACAACACTATAAAGATATATTAGAACTTGTTGATGAACCACAAAGACAACTGGCTATTTAACTACAAATTAAGAAATATCTTAATTTGTGCATTTAATTTGAAAGGAACTAAAAATGCAATTATCACTAAACCTATCAGAAGTAACTAATCTGATTGAAAGCGTAGGCACGACGACAACAGTGCATGTTCAGGGACAACCTGGGATTGGTAAATCGTCAATACTAAATACATTGGCAGACAAGTTTTCCACACATATACCTGTATATATTGACTGTGCAGACTTAGACTTGGGTGACTTAGCTATGCCTGCCATGGATCATAATACAAAGACTACATCATTCTATCCAAACGAAAGGTTTCAATTACATCATGGTAAACCTGTTATCGTAATGCTCGACGAGATTACAAAAGCTAGTGAACCTGTAAAGAATATGTTGTTACCTGTTATGTTGGAAAGACGGCTTGGTTCTGTTGCTTTTCACCCTGATTCAATTGTGTATTCCACAGGTAATTTGATAACAGACGGTGTTGGCGACAGTTTGAAAGCCCATGCTAAAAACAGAATCACTACTGTTAATCTTCGTAATCCAACAGATGATGAATGGATTGCATGGGCAATTGATAATGACTTGTCTCCTGAAGTTATAGCATGGGTTAAACAGTTTCCACACTGTCTGGCTAGTTATACTGATCCATCTCAGAAAGAGAACTTGTATATATTTAATCCTCAGAAAGAACAACAAGCGTTTGTCACACCAAGATCTTTACACAAAGCATCATTCGTTGTTAAAGCTAGACACAAGCTTGGTGAGAATACAACAATGACAGCGTTATCAGGCACCATTGGTGAATCAGCTGCGAGAGATATGTCTGCATACTTCTCACTTGCAGATGAACTACCAACACGAGAAGCTATATACAAAGAACCTGATAAAGCTATCGTTCCTAACGATCCATCAGCAAGAGTAATTCTTGTTATGCGTGAACTAATGAACATAACCAAAGAAAACCTTGAACCATGGATTGTGTATATGCAAAGACTACCTATGGAAATGAGAGCATTGTTTGCATTCAACATAATGAATGGTTCTAAACAAGCACTCGCTGCAACTAACAAAAAGTTTACGGACTGGGTAATGGATCATAAACAATTTTTCTAAGGAGATAACAATGAATAAAGAATATTTAGTTGTGGAATACAGCACTAAAGGTGTAGGTAACATTGTAGGCAAGTTCAGTAGCAAACTAAAAGCTTGTGAATACGCTTTAGAACTTTATCAACAACACAAAAATGTAGCAGGTTCAGACTTTGAGATAGAGGAGACAGAATGACACCACAAGATAAAGTCACAAAATCTCATATTGCTATTATGCGTAGCAAAGAGTTTTGTTTGTTCTCTGGTGTTTTGTCTATAGGCGATGTTAGTTTTCAGGACGATATACCAACAGCTGCAACTAACGGCAGAGATGTTGTATACAACCCAAAGTTTATAGACAGACTACAGAGTAAAGAACTAAATTTCATCGTGTTGCACGAAGCTATACACAAAGCGTTTCAACACATGCACTTATGGAAAGGATTATTTAAACAAAATCCTATGATAGCAAACATGGCGGCTGACTACATAGTTAACCAAACTATTGTAAATGCTGATCCTAACAGTGCTATAACTGTAATGCCTAGTGGTGCATTGTATGACAAACGTTTTGATGGTTGGACTACAAGGCAAGTGTTTGACACTTTGATTCAAGAAAATCCTAACATGAACCAAGGGTATCAACTTGATGTTCATGATTGGGACGGTGCTGAAAAGTTGGACGATGACGAAGTTAACAAAGTTAAAAAACAAATTGATACGGCTCTGCGACAAGGCGAGATACTACGAGGTAAGATGGGTGGTAATCAGTCTAGAGCTATCAACGATTTGCTTAAACCAAAAGTTAACTGGCGTCATGAACTTAGACAGTTCATGAACAACATATGTAGCACAAAAGATAAGTCATCATGGAGACGCCCACATCGTAGGTTTGTATCACAAGATATATACATGCCATCAATGATAGGTGAATCTGTTGGTGACTTGGTAATTGGTATTGATACATCAGGATCTATCAGACAGAAAGACATACAAGCGTTTCTTTCTGAAGTAGTCAGTATATGTGAAGATGTAATACCAAAAACTGTTCACTTGTTGTATTGGGATTCTGATGTAGCAGGTGCAGAGCAGTATAAACAGCATGAGTATGGCAACATGCTTAAATCTACAAAACCAATGGGTGGGGGTGGCACAGAGGTTAGATGTGTGAATAAGTATTTAGACAAACACAAAATCAAACCTGAAGCCGTGCTTATATTCACCGACGGCTATGTAGAAGAAGATTGGGGTGGCACTTGGAAGTATCCTACCTTATGGGTAGTTACATCTAAAGAAGTATCACCTCATGGAAAAACAATTAACTATGAAGGAGAAGACTAATGAGTATCAACATACCTGACGCACACAATCAATATTTTTCACGATTGGTTGGGCACCTAGATTTAAACAATCTTGGTGTTGGTCAAAAGAAAAACATTAAGAAATATATAACTGAAGCTGTAGGTGCACAAAACACTTATAGTAATGCTATTACTAAACATATTGCTTCAGACTTATGGAGACAACATGTTGGGCCCACACACCCACACATAATATTAAATAATGATTATGATGCTAAAGTAGTTAACTACAAAGCAGGCAGTGAAGTATGGAAACCCATAGAAGAGTTTTTAACTATGTGTTTATTATTAAATGAGGATCATAATGTATCATCTCAGCATATAAGAGACGAGATATTAGAAAACCTTAGAGAACTTGAAGGAATTAAAACTCGTGAACCTAATGAAACTGTAGGTAAATACAAGTTTAGTTTATACGGAGCAGGGCTTAGTTATGAACATAGACGTAGTAGTAAAGATTACAAAGCAGGTTTTTCAGAAGGTAGCTATGCTCTACTACAAAAACTTAAGAAACAAATTAATAAATTTAGGATACCAATTCCTGAAGATAACATGGCAATAAAAGTAGCAAACGACATAATCGAGGGTAACATAACAAACCTAGAAATTAATTATATAAATAGTGCACCCATTGACAGTAACGAATATTACAGACTAGGAGGATAAGATGAGTGATATTAATATTGCATCAAGTAATGTTCTTGTTGAACTAAACATATCTGTTTGGTCAGCAAGAAAGCTAGACAAAAGTGTGTCTAAAGAAATAGATGTAAACAAAAACACGACAACTAAAGCAGGTAACTACAACAAGCATTTGCTTGCAGGTTCAGATGCTTTGGCTAAGATACAAAAGCATGCTAGTGAAATACGAGACTGGCACATGCGACAAACTTTGCCGTGGTCGTCGAGTGGTGGTATACGACTATTACCTATGACACAGTTTTTTGACTACAAGAAACAAATGGACGAGCATGAAGAACTATTCAAAGAACGTGTCAACAAGTTTATAGGTAATTATCCAAACATTGTTGATGCTATGGCTTACAAGCTAGGTCAGTTGTTTGATAGATCTGAGTATCCAATAGCAGACGAACTACAAAGAAAGTTTAAGATTAACTATACTTTCCTACCTGTTCCTGAAGTCAATCACTTTGATAACATTAACAATCAAATGCGACAGGATCTTAAAGAACAGTATGAGAAAGCATACAACGACAGAGTAGAGTTTGCTATGAAGTCAGCTTGGACTAGACTGCATGATACTGTTAACCACATGGTCGAAAGATTATCTGGTGAAGACAAGAAGATATTCAGAGACACTCTTGTTACTAATGCTTTAGAACTAACAGGCATGCTATCAAGTTTGAATATCACAAAAGATCCTAAGTTAGAAACAGCTAGACAAAGACTAGAGAAAATTATAGTCGGTGTTGATGCAGAGGATCTAAGACAAAGTGATGCTTTGCGTAAAGATGTAGCAAGCAAAGTGTCAGAACTTATGGAGCTTATATGAAAGTTTATCTTTCAAAAGACGAAGACAATCCAGACATACCTGAACAACACAGGAGAAAGATTGCTCTTCTCAAACTTGTAGACGATAGCATAATGGTTAAAGATGTTGGTATGCGTGAGAAAGATTTTTATCTCATCATAGAGAACGATAAAGATATTGATTATTTAAATATGAAACTTATTATTCTTAAACAAAAAGATGCGATACGAAAGTTTTCTAACTCACCAAAACTTATAAGCTATTTAGTTGTCGATAAAGATATACAAGACCAAAAAAATATGTTATCTTAGATAACATGTCTAAAAAAATCACTGAAAAGTGGGTTAAAGATAAGTGTGTCCTAGTCTTGAAAAAGATTGGGGCATACTATTTTTTCCCTGTCGCTAGTGGCTACATGCAGTCAGGTGTGCCTGATATAGTTGCCTGTTACAAAGGCAAGTTTATAGGTATTGAATGCAAAGCCAATAAAAATACACCAACCAAATTACAAATAAAAAATCTAAACCTTATTGAAGAAGCTAAAGGTAAAGCATATATAATCAACGAACACAATGTTGACATTTTAGAAATGATGTTAACAGGAAAGCAAACCATAAATGAAAAATGATAATGTAAATAAACCTTCTCATTATACCCAAGGTAAAGTAGAATGTATTGATGCTATTGATTCAGCAACGATGGGCTTAGTAGGAATTGTAGCTGTATGCGTAGCTAATGTAATTAAATACATTTGGAGATTCTCAAGGAAGAACGGAATAGAAGATTTAGATAAATGTGACTATTATCTTCAAAAACTAAGACTAATTATAAGAAATAAAAAGAGCACAAAATAAGAAAAATCTTAATTTGTGCCAAGGGGTATGACCGATGTCAGACGACATAGATAGAACACAAGAACGATTAGAAATAGAAGAGATGCTTAGACGTAAATATGCTAACGAAGAAACTTCTATTGAAGGAACAGGACAATGTTTAAACTGTGGTGATTTTATACCAAAAGACAGACGCTGGTGTAACAAAGAATGTGCAGATGACTGGGAGTATTATAATAAAAGAAGATAATACAAAACAGGTTTGTAATGTGTGTGGTGATAGAGCACATATAAAAGACAAGAATAAATGGTGGTGTGGTTTAGATTTTTACACTGCTCATGGTTTTTGCAAGAAAGGAAAACAGAAAGGAATAGATGAAGAATCTAATAACGATTGACTTTGAAACATACTACGATAAAACATACGGACTCAGAAAATACACAACAGAAGAATATATAAGAGACCCTCAATTTGAAACTATAGGTGTAGCTGTAAAAGAATTCAATAAAGAACCTCAATGGTTTTCTGGAACACATTCTGAAATAAAATCTTTTCTAGATTCATTTAACATGCAAGACAAATTTGTGTTAGGGCATAACATGAGGTTTGACGCTGCAATATTAAACTGGATATTTGATATAAACCCTAAAGGTTTGTTTGACACTATGAGTATGGGAATAATAATTCATGGGTTAACAGAATCAGTATCACTTAAAAACTTATCAAGTATATACAACTTAGGACAAAAAGGAACCGAAGTATTAGATGCTCTGGGAAAACACAGGCTAGACTTTACTCCAAATGAACTTCAAGCATACGGTAACTATTGTATAAACGACGTTCAACTAACATATGATCTTTTCTTTTCACTAGTAAATAACTTTACACAAAAAGAACTCAAACTAATTGATCTTACAATAAGAATGTTTACAGAGCCTAAACTATATATAAATAAAGCACTGTTAATAAAACATTTAGCAAAAACAAAAGCAACAAAAGAAGAACTTTTAAGTAAGGTTGCAGTGGACAAAAGTATATTAATGAGTAACCCTCAATTTGCTGAGTTGTTAATAAGCATGAACATAAATCCACCTATGAAGATTAGCCCTACTACAGGTAAAGAAACATATGCTTTTGCTAAAACAGATGAAGGCTTTAAAGAACTATTAAACCATGAAGATCCATACGTTCAAACATTAGCAGCGGCAAGAATAGGTAACAAGTCTACTATAGAAGAAACACGCACAGAAAACTTTATAGCTATTGCTAATAGGGGAAAGCTACCTGTTCCATTAAAATATTCTGGAGCTGTAATAAGCCATAGGTGGTCGGGTGTAGATGGGATTAATTTACAAAATCTACCGAGAACTTCTGAGTTACGAAGAGCTATATGTGCACCAAAAGGTTATAAACTTGTAGCTAGTGATTTAAGTAACATTGAATTACGATTAGCTTATTGGTTTGCTGGAGACTATGACAAAATAGAGATGATTAAAAATGGTGTGGATTTATATAAAAAATCAGCAGCAGATATAATGCACATTACTTATGATTTAGTAGATAAAGATTTACGATTTATATTTAAAGTAGTTAACCTTTCTGGTATTTATGGTGTTGGTGCAAACAAAATGCATGCAATATTAAAACAAGGTGGGGTAGAAAAAGATTTAGATGAGATTAAAAATATTGTATACCACTATCGTGATTCAAACCCAAAGTTAGTTCAAGCATGGAACGATGCTGGCACAATGCTAGAGGCTATACATACAAACAAACATTACACAATGGGCAATCGTGGTATAATATCAGGAATACCTAAGAAAGGAATGCTTAAGCCAAACAAAATGATTTTAGGTTTACCTAACTTAAGAAAAATTGTAAACGAAAATGGTAGGGAGTCATGGGTATATGACAAGTTAATGGGTAGAACTATTGTTCCTGAATACATACACCCTGCTAAAACATTCCAAAGATGTATACAATCATTAGCTAGAGATATTATTGCAGACCAACTTATAGCTGTGTCTAAAAAATACCCTGTAGTAATGACTGTGCATGATGAACTTGTTATGCTATGTAAAGATAACGAAGTTAACGATTGTGTATCATACGTAAAGCAGTGTATGACTTCTGCTTCTGAATGGTGCGAAGACTTACCCCTCGACTGTGAAATTGGAGTTGGGGATAACTATATGGATGCAAAATAATGGCTAAATACACATGGTCTTACTCTAGTGCAACTACATTTGAAAAATGTCCTAAACAATATTTTCATTTGTATGTAGCTAAAGATATAAAACAAGATCCAAACCAAAAACATTTCTTATACGGTAACGAAGTTCACAAAGCAGCCGAACTTTACATAAGAGACGGAGTCCCTCTACCTGATAAATTTAGTGAATTTAAAACAATATTAGATAAACTAAATGAAATTCCTGGGGAGAAACAATGTGAATTAAAACTAGGTTTAACCAAAGATTTAGAACCTTGTGGTTTTTTTGATGACAATGTATGGTGGCGTGGGGCTGTTGACTTATTAATTATTGACAAAGATAAAAAAATAGCAACCATGATTGATTATAAAACAGGTAAAAATAGTCAGTATGCTGATCCAAAACAATTAGGCCTACTTAGTGTTGGTGTGTTTAAACACTTTCCTGAAATACAAACAATTAAAGCTGGTTTAATTTATTTAGTATGTAAAGATATTATAAAACAAGAGTATAATATAACTAACATTGACGACATGTATGCAGAGTGGTCAAGATTAATACAGCGTATGGATGTAGCTTATGACACAGAAGTATTTAATCCAGTGCCAAACTTTGCGTGCAAAAAGTTTTGTCCAGTTCAAGGGTGTCCACATTGGGGTAAATAATGGCTAGAGATTATCAAAAAGAAAACAGAGAATATAAAAGTAAGCCTGATCAAATAAAAAAACGAGTGGCTAGAAATAAAGCTAGACGCATGATGGAAAGATTAGGTAAAGTAAAAAAAGGTGATGGTAAAGCAGTAGACCACAAACAACCTTTAAGCAAAGGTGGCTCTAACACAACATCTAATCTAAGAATTAGAGACTTTGGAAAAAACAGTTCTTTTCCTAGAAATGGCGACAGCTCTATGATAAAGAATGTAGTAGGTAAAAAATACGCAAAGAAAAAGACTACAAAAAAACCCAAGGCATGAGTGGGTTCTAATAACCATGCCACTAAAACGCACTAATCTTTAAATTCCTTTCAGTTAGTGCGTTTTTCTTTTATCACTTGCATTTGTCAAGAAATCCTGTATTATAAAGAGGTTAAAGAATATGAATACACCATGTGTTAACATATGTAGGTATCAAGAAGTAGATGGTGAACCTAGATGTGTAAGTTGTTTTAGAACATACGAAGATTTAGAAAAATGGATTTACATGACAGATGAAGAACGAAAAACTAGAATTAGACAGATTAAAAAAGAAAGGAAAACGTATGAAAATAAACAAAAAAACTTTGAGCATTTGGAAGAAAAATCTTAAAAAAGGCTACAGGTTTTTTGAACCTCACAACGCTGTAGATTTAGCTCCTAGAACCGAACGAGAAGCTTTAATGAAGTTACATCTTAGAAAGCTTATTAGTGAAAAATAATTTATTTGGGACAGAACACAGACTAGCTTTTGATAAACTAAATACTTTACGTAGATTATTTATGCTGTCTGAATACTGGATACCAAGATCAACTGAATATCCTTTTTATACTTTAGGTAGAAGTGCTTACCTAGATGGTAAAACTCCTCAATACAAAGAAAAACAAAAAGCTATGAATGCCTTGTTGTATGATAACTTTGTAGGTTTATACAAAACAATATTACATACACTACAAGATGAGTTAGATGAAGAAGTAGTTTTAGCTGAAGATCTATGCTACCCAGGTTTTCATATTTTTCCATCAGACGAAAAGTTTTTAACTATTGCAGGTAATTGGCACCAAGATTACCCACACATAACTTTAGGTTTACCTGATATCGATCCAAGCACTTTTACTGTTCCAATAATAATACCTGAATCAGGTGCAGGTATTGACTATATTATAGAAAAAGAGCATCATTATTTACCCTATAAAGAAAAAGTTATGTTGTGGCATGATGGTAAAACATTACACAGGATAGCAGGGTTTAAAGAATATAAACCTAGAGATTTTAGAATTACAATGCAAGGACATTTAATAAGACGCAACAACAGAATGGAGGTATTTTGGTAATGGGTGATGGTGGAAAAGGTAGTCAACAAAGACCTACTAACAAAAAGAAGTTTGATGAGAACTACGATAGAATTTTTGGAAACAAAAAGAAAGAGGAAAAGAAATGAAATTTGATGATAATTATTTTAATAGATATGGAACTAAAAAATGGCAAAAATAGTTAGAAGTGAAAAAGCTCATGAGTCTTTACATAAGCGAACATCACAAGGTGGTCGTAGACCGAAGACAAGTGCTATGAATAAATCATTAAAAAAATGCTTTAAAAAATATCGTGGACAAGGTAAATAATGGAGTTATACAAAGATAAGGCCATTATTGTAAATACTACTAACCCTGATTTAATTTTAGAAAAGATTGAAAAAAGTAAATTAGTAAAAACATATGACAACGGTGTATCACAAGTTATTGTTAATTGGGGTTTAGACGAAGTATTAGAATTAAGTTCATTAAAACTTAAAAACCCTCCATCACCTATAAACAAAGAATATGAATGGCCAGGAATATTCAAACCTTTTAAACATCAAGTAACAACTTCTGAGTTCTTATCTGCACACAAACGAGCATACTGTTTAAATGAAGCAGGCACAGGTAAAACATCTTCTGTTATATGGGCATATGATTATTTAAAAAACAAAAACAAAGTTAACAGAATGTTAGTTATTTGTCCTTTGTCTATTATGCAACCAGCATGGCAAGCTGACTTTTTTAAAACAGCTATGCACAGAACAGTAGGTGTTGCACACGGAACTACAGAACAAAGAAAAAAAGTATTTAAAGAAAACACTGACGTAGTGATTATTAATTACGACGGCGTTAACATAATGGAAAAAGAAATAATCAAAGGTAACTTTGATCTTATTGTTATTGACGAAGCTAACTACATTAAAAACGTTAAAACAAGAAGATGGAAATCAATAAATAAAATTATTGATGAAACAACATGGGTTTGGTTATTAACAGGAACACCAGCATGTCAATCTCCGTTTGATGCTTATGGTTTAGCTAAGTTAATTAATCCTAACTCTGTCCCACGATACGCTGGAACATTTAAAGATATGGTTATGCAAAAGATAAGCCAGTTTACTTGGGTTGCGAGACCTCAAGCAGAAGCCATAGTTCATAAAACTCTACAACCAGCTGTAAGATTTGAAAAAAGACAATGTCTTGATTTGCCTGACATTATGTATACAGAAAGAGATGTAGAGTTAACTCTAGAACAAAAAACTTATTACAATAAACTTAAAAAAGAAATGATTATTGAGATAGGTCAAGAAGAAGTATCTGCCGTCAACGCAGCAACCATGTTAACAAAACTTCTCCAAGTTAGCTCTGGAGCTGCGTATACAGCAGATAGATCGGTAGTAGAGTTTGATTACTCTAGTAGATACAATGTTTTAAAAGAAATTATAGAAGAAGCCAGTCAAAAAGTCATTATTTTTTGTGCATTTAGAAGCATTATCGATAAGCTAACTGACAAACTTACCAAAGATAAAATATCTTGCGATTCAATTCATGGTGGTGTATCAGCAGGAAGAAGAACACAAATAATTAAAAACTTTCAAGAAAAAGAAAGTCCTAGAATACTAATTATACAACCTCAAGCTGCGTCACATGGCATTACATTACACGCTGCAAACGTAGCTGTGTTTTGGACGCCTGTTGTTTCCGTAGAAACTTACATTCAATGTTGTGCTAGGATTGATAGAGCTGGACAAAAAAACCCAATGACCGTGGTGCACTTACAAGGAAGTCCGGTAGAGAAAAAAATATACAAATACTTAAGTCAAAAAATAAAAAATCACGACAAACTAATTGATTTATTTAAAGAAGAAATTGGTATTTAAATACTTGACAAAGTTAACAAAGCTGATACTATATAAAGTCAAGTTAATAAATAGGAGAGTTCATGGAAGAATTTGAAGATAACAAGCTTGAGAAGTTAATGCAAGCTGATATCAATATGCGTGAAGCTATTGCTGATCTTGAATCTAAAATAAAAGACATCAAAGAGAAAAGAGCTCATGTGCAGAACGCATTAAATGAAGCTTGTGAAAAGTTAAATGTATCAAGCATTAAAACAAACGCTGGCACATTAACAAGATCATTAAAGTCTAGATATTGGACAAGCGATTGGCCTAATATGTATAAGTTTTTAAAAGACAATAATGCTTTAGAGTTAATGGAGAAACGTTTGTGTCAAGGTAATGTTAAGGAGTTTTTAGCAGAAAACCCTGACTTAGTTCCACCCGGTTTACAAACAACAAGTGAGTATACTGTGGTAATTCGTAAAAATAAAAATAAGGAGAAAGCTGAATGAGCACCGATATAGACGTGTTTCAAAGTGGCGCAGTAACAACTGCTGCTAAACGTGACGATGGGTTTACTAAAAATATTACTGGAAGTTCTATTACTTCTAAACGTATATCAATACGTAATAATATATTTAGATTAATGGTAAATGGTAAAGAAATTGACAAATCAGAGTCAAGGCATATTGATGTAGTTATTGTTAACGCATCACCACATGTTCATAGAATGTATTTTGCTGGAGAATACAAGCCAGGCGAAAAACTACAACCTCCTGTGTGTTGGACACAAGATAGTATTAAGCCAGATTCAAAAGTAGAAACACCACAAGGAGCAACTTGTGCAGAATGTCCTAAAAACGTAAAAGGTTCAGGGCCAAACGGCACAAAAGCTTGTAGATTTAGCAGACGTATTGCTGTAGTTCGTGCTGATGATATTAATGGTGATGTATATCAAGTAACTTTACCTTCACAATCTATATTTGGTAATGGCACAGCAGAGCGTAAACCTCTACATGAATATACTGATTATGTAAGAGCGAACGGACAAAATCTTATGTCTGTAGTATCACGTATGTCTTTTGATACAGATTCATCTAGCACTAAAGTAGGTTTTAAACCTATTCGTATCTTGAATGATGAAGAGTATGCAGTATGTCAAAGCAAGAGTGAATCAGATGATGCTAAACGTGCAATAACATTAACTGTAAATATTAATAATGACGAAGGTGAAGAACCTAAACAACCACCTGAACCAGCTCCTGCAATTCAAGAAGCAGAGCCGCCAAAACAAGAAGCTAAGATAGAAGAACCTGCACCTACACCAGAACCAAAAGCTGAACCTGCTCCTGCACCTAAAGCTGAAACTGGTGATGTAAGTCTTGATGATTTAGTTTCAGATTGGCAATAGGTGATTTTGATGAGAGGATATTCACAATTTATTATTGAGGCTAATGAAAACGCTGAGCGTAGCTTAGGAGTTGATCTCGGTGCCCTGTGTATAAACAAACGCTATCCTGTGACTAAAGTTGCAGAAAAGCTAAGCATGTCTAGACAGGGCATATATGATTGGTTTACAGGCAAATCTAAACCTGCAAAAAGCAAAGAAGAGCTTATTAAATCAATAATGCGAGAAATAAACGAACTATAGCGAGAGGGCAATGCGATCATTAGATTTTTTAAAAAATGTTCTACCCGACACAGGATACTACTGCATAGTCGGTAAAGACCAACAAAATATAGTTCAACCTAAATTTGTTGATTCTTTAGACAAAGTTAACGAAGTCATTAATAAGTTTATTAGAGATTACCAAGATGTGTATTTTACGATGTCAACTTGGTTAACTAATGAAAATAGACAAGGAACTAACGCTAAAGAACAAAAATGTTTGTGGTTAGATATAGATTGTGGGTTTGATGAAAAGAAGCGAAAGTGGAAAGACTATAAAACTAAGGACGATGCTTTAAAAGCTTTACGTGCTTTTACAGACGAAACTAAGCTACCTGAACCTTACATAGTTGATTCTGGTAATGGTGTACATTGTTACTGGACTTTTACAGAAGCTGTTGCAAAGGATGTGTGGAAACCTGTAGCAGATGGTTTTAAGTTTTTGTGCATTAAACATAAACTACATGCGGACCATAGTTGCACAGCTGATGTGTCTAGGATATTAAGAGTTCCAGGAACTAAAAACTTTAAAGATATAAAAAACCCTAAAAACGTTGTTATATTAAACGAAGGCTCACCTACACCATTTGAAGATCTAGTTGACTTAATACCTATTGATGTTGTAACAAAAAAGAAACCTAGACGTGATTTAGACCCAGCAACAAAAGCAATACTTGGTAATCATTCTTCTAAGTTTAGAAAAATAGTAGAGCGTATACAACGTAAAGATGGTTGCTCTCAACTAGAATATATAATGACACATCAATCTAAGATAGAAGAACCTTTGTGGAGATCAGGTTTATCTATTGCAGGGTTTTGTGAAGACAAAGATGTAGCTATACATGTAATATCAAAGTTTCATCCTGACTACAACTATCAAACAACTATTGATAAAGTTGAACAAATACCAGGCCCACATTCATGCAAACAGTTTGAATCACAAAGACCTGACGGCTGTAAAGGCTGCAAACACAAAGGTCAGATAACTTCACCAATACAACTAGGTAGAGTGATTGCTAAAGCAAAGGGCGCAGACAACGCCATAGAAGCTGTTAGTGAAGAGTTAGGAGAAAAAGTAATATATCACATACCTGACTTACCATATCCTTATTTTAGAGGTAAAAATGGTGGTGTATACAAAACAATAGATGATGAAGACGAAGATGGTTTTCTTGTTTATGAATTTGATTTTTATTTAGTTGAAAGACTACATGATTCTTCTGTTGGTGAAAGTGCATGGTTTAAATTACATCTACCTAATGATGGAGTTAGAGAATTTATAGCTAGAACTTCTGATCTATTAGCTGTAGACAAAGCAAGACAGATATTAGTTGACGCAGGTATAGTAGCTAACCCTAAACAATTAAGTCAAATTATTGAATATATAATTGTATGCATAAGAGCCCAACAAAAGAACAAACGTGCATCAGAAATGTACAAACAATATGGTTGGAATTTAGGAGATGTAAAAAATAGAATATTACTAGGTAACAGAGAGATAAGTGCTTTTGGTATAAAATATGTTCCAATATCAGAATCTACTAAAGAATTTAATCATACACTAGTTAAAAAAGGTAGTTATGATTTATGGAAAAAAGGTATTTCTATGTATGAAAAACCTGGTATGGAGCTACGAGCTTTTGCTTTTTTCTGTGCATTTGGATCTTTTTTAATGCCTTTCTTTAAACAAAAAGACAAGTCTGCTGTCGTTAATTTATATAACCCTGAGTCAGGACAAGGTAAAACATCTGTATTACAAGCTATAACAAGCGTAATAGGTAACCCAGACATAGGGGCAAAATTAATAAATTTATGGGGTGATACAGAAAACTCTATTGTTAATAGGTTTGGGTATATGAATAACTTACCTACCACAGTTGATGAGATGACTAATCTGCACCCTGATTCGCTACACGAGTTTTTAAAGTTTGTTGCAACAGGACGAGGTAAAAATAGATTAGGAAGCGGCGGGGCAAACAAAGAACGTACAAACGATACAACATTTAATTTAATCTGTGTTGTCTCAAGTAATACTGATTTTAGAACTGTTACTCTATCTAAACGAGCAAAAGCTAGTGGTGATATGGCTAGGTTCTTTCAAATACTAATAGAGATGGATACTATATATTCTAAAGAAGAAGCTGATGAATATACTAGTTTGTTTTTAGATAACTATGGACATGCTGGAGAACAGTATGCTCAATACCTTATTCAAAATGTTGATGTAATAAAACATAGTTTAGATAGTTTACAAAAGAAAATAGACAAAGAATTTAAAATACCAGGCATAGATAGAAAGTATTCAATACTATTTACAGCAGTGTTTTTAGGCGCTACTATAGCGAAAAAGCTTGGCATACATAATATACCAATACAACCAGTATATGAACGTATAGCTAAAGAATATAAAGATAATAAAAAAGAGGTAAAAGCAAGAGACTTTGATGCTGTAGAAACACTTGGTAACTTCTTACTAGAAAATAGAAGTTCAACACTTGTTATTAATGATGCTGCCGATAATAGAACAGGTTTACAAGAAGCCCCATTACTTAAACCAACATTAGGTTTAAAAGTACGTGTAGAACCAGATACACATACTATTTACATACCGGTAGCAATAATGAGAGAATATTTAAAAGGAAGAGAAGTAGAATATACAGATTTTGTTAAAGGGTTAAAAGATCAAAAAGCTATAAAAAGAACTAGTCACCCAAAAACACTACACAAAGGATTAGACATAAGTGGTCCTGGAGTAAGATGTATTTGGATAGATACTACAAACTTTGAGGAGCTACAACACACTAATTTAGAATTGGATATGCCTAGAAATGTTAACTAACGGGACAGATTATCAAATAGATTGGCCTAACTTTAAGCCAGGTACTTCTATATTTATACCTGCTGTTGATATTTCAGCTGCTCAAAAGGCTATAGAAAAAGAAAGTAAAAGGCTAGAGTTTGATTGTGTATTTAAAGTTGTTATAGAAAACGATATACAAGGTATAAGAGTTTGGCGCCTATAGCCCTGCTCTTTGCCTTACTCTAGATATACCAGCTAAAGCATTATATTCTTCTTTTTGCAGTCTTTCTAATGCTTGCATTTTTTTCTTTTCTGGTATGTTTCCATTAATAACTTCTTTTCTTCTATCTCTAATGTCTTTAAGCATCCTGTTATAAAATAAGACTTGATCTCTTACGCCTATAAGTTTTTTATCATTGTCTGTTAATTTTTCAAGTGCTTTGTAGTCTCCTTTTTCAACCATATCATTAAACGTATTAGTCATTACATCTGACATTTGTTTTAGTTCATAAAAGTCATTTAGTCTATCTCTACCTACAGGAGAGTAAAATAAAGGAGATATTATTGGAATTCTATCTAAGGGTAATGGAGGACGTTTAACATCAAATAAGGTAGTGGCCATACTATCAAACATATATAAGGCCATACTACCCATAGTACCAAAATAACCTCTTATTAAATGATCAAATTTTAATGGAGAAATAAGCCCTGTCTTACCAGCTATCTTACCCATTTCAGAAGTATAAGGAGTAAACTGCCTTGATACTTCTTGATTTTGATAACCTAATCCAACAATAGGTCTATCAGTAAAAAAGTCATAATTAAAAACCGCTTCCATTGCTGGTCGTAGAGCTTGTGGTACCATATTTGGTCCCATAGCAGCATCAGCAAATGATCTGCCTATTATATTCATTATTTTAGTAGCATCATATTCGTTTACAGTGCCTTCATTAGCATAAATGTTATATCCTAATTCAGGAATCATTTTAGTTATTAGTGCTAATTCAGCCCTAATTGGTAACTTAAACCCAGTGCCTGGTATCATGTATGATCTAAGTTTTTGTCTATCGTCCATAGATGCATACTCTTCGTCATCATCAAAAGCACCAATTGCCATTCTGTATAAAAAGTTTAGCATCATGGCATTTACAGCTGTTTTAAAGAATAGTTTTTTAGCAGCAGCTTTTTCTACACCAGCAATATTTTTACCTCTAGCAGCTTGTATAAGAACATCAGCACCTTGTATGTATGCATTAGCAAAAGGTATTAAATGTACAAACCATCTTACTTTACCGCTTTGCCCTCTTCTTTGCCAGTTAATAATATTTGTTGCTCTGTTCATAGCAAGTATTTCATTACCACCTGTTATAGAACCATCTTCGTTTTTAACACCACCTGTTTCTAATAGTGTTTCTTCAAACAAGGCTCTACGTTGAGCAACATCAGAGTTAGCTGCCCATGCATCAGTAGCTCTAACTAACTTTTTAATTTTACTATCATCTTCTAATTTATATTTAACTCTTAAATTTTTTAAAGGGTCTTTTGTATCATAACCATAGAACCCACCTACAATACCTAAATTTTTCATTCTTCTTAACACAGGATCAGAGTCATCCATAGTTGCTACTCTATAGCTGTTTAAAACTTTTAATGCAAGACGGAAAGGACGTTTTACACCAGAAAACAAAGCAGAACCTATAGCGTCATTAAAAACTTGATATGCTTGGAATATAGGGTTAGATGTAACACCTAAACGTAAAGTTTTAGAAAACGCTGACATGTATCTACCAAAGTCATCTATAGGAACTTCAGAACCTTCAATAGCAAATGCAAAATATGGATCATCATATTCAACCCATACTTCTTTACCGTCTATAAACACCTTAGCTAAATTTTCTTGTATGTTTTGTGGTGCTGCAGATTGAGAAGAGTATGTTATTAAGTCTCCATCTTCATCTCTAGCAGCTAATGCGTTTGCATTTTTACGGTTAGCATTGTTTCTCATAGAAGCATTTACAATCCAAAAATGCTTTTTAATCATATTATCTAATATATCTAATACTTGTTTTTCTGAACCTCTAAACTCAAATTCATTACCTAAATCTGCAAAACCTCTAAAATATTCTTTTGTTGCAGACTCAGTAGGATCTACATCTCTAAACAAAGGAACATACCATTCAGCTGTGTTTTTATACTCAAGAGCTTTACTATCTGTTATAAGTCCAGATTGTTGCATTAAATCTATATGGTTTAAATTTATATTGTATACAACATTTTCAATAGCTTTTATTTCTGGCAAATCAGAATATTCATTAACAGCTTCTTCAGAGTCCATTAACTGTTGATCAGTAATTTTTAAATTAGTAATTTGTTTATCTAGTTCTGCTGCTTTACGTTTAGCAGCTCTAGCTCTACGTTTAGCATCAGGTTCATTTTTTTGGTTTTTGATTAAGTATTCAGCTTCTTCTGTCAAATCATTCATTTTTCTTTCTAATTCATTTTTAAGCCCTTGCCTGCCTAAGAATGCTTTAGCAGCTAAGTATCTTTGAACAATTATTCTAGCTTCTTCAGGACCAAAAGTTTTAGATAGATTATTTATAGCATTAAAAATAGTATTAAAGTTATTATCGTCTTCTACAACTTCCCCAAAACCGTTATCATTAAATATAACTTTTCCTACTTCTGCAGCTTGAGCTGCTATTGCATTACTATGTAAAGCTTGATCTAAATACAAGTCTGCACGTATTTGTTGATCTAGTGTAACTGCTCCGTTAAACTCATCCATTAAAGCTTCTTGAGGTTTAGCATAAAAGTTAGCAACTTTGACTCTAGCTTTTAAGTATAAATCTCCTATACTATCTTTAGGTACATCAGGATTAGTTATTTTATTTAGCATACCTTGGAAAAAACCAGTGCTATTTCTTTTTGGCGCATCTAAAGAATTTTCTGTTTCACCTTCTTGGAAATATGTACCTTCTCTTTTACCTACAATCGCGCCATTTGGACCTTGTAATAAGTCATCAGACACGATTAATAAATCGTTTAGAACAGTATTTGATATATCTCCTAATCCTAATACCTCTTTAACAAAGTTAACGAAGTCATTCCATAGATTAGATATACGTGACTCCTGAGCGTTATATGATCTTACGCCAGACAAAAACTTTTGAAAATCTTCATCAGTTAGTCCATAAGCTACAAATTCTCTAACGTCTTTAAAAGGTTGTTTAAATTGACCATCAGTGTCAACATCTTTAGCTGCGTTAAACATATTTAATAACTGTTGTCCTAGCTTAGAGTTATTAATAACTTTATCTGACTCAGTTAAATGTTTGTTTATTTCGCTAACAGTAGCTGCGTGGATAGCTTCGTGAAGCACTGTAACTGTGTTTGCTGTATCAGGATGCAAACGAACACTGTTAACTCTATAGCTATAAGCACCTTTAGGTTTGTTTGTTGGTTTTTCTTCAAACGTATCTGATCGTAGAGATGTGGTATTCATTCCAGGAACCTGTAGTAGTCTATCTACTAAAGCAGCTTGTGCTTTGTTTAGTCTATTACTAAATTTATTTTTTAATGTTTGTAGCGCACTACGTAAATTTTTTTGCTTAACTACTTCTTGTATTATGTCTGGTTGAGCTTCTTTGTTTGAATACTCTTGATACTCATCTGTAGCAGGGCCTGAACGTTTTTTAAGCTCATTTATATGCTCTTGTAGTTTTTGTCTCCCTTCTTTACTAGGATTTCGTACTAATTCGCCTATCAAATCCCCTAGTTTTGTTTGAGGTAATTGATAAGGATCACCCGCTGCTCTTGCTATAGAGCCATGATAAAAACTTATCTGATCTTGTAGTTTATATATTTGATCCATTACAGCTATTCTAGGTCTTTTTTGATTTTCTACTCTTTTCTTTAGAGGTAGAAGTTCTGCTAATATTTCATCTATATATTTTAAATAGTTATCAACTGTTTTAAAGTTTGGATTTTTTAAATCTTCAGCATCTAAGCTAGCTTTCCATAAAGATGATTCAATTACATCATGTATTAACTTTGGTTTAGTTTCAGGAGCTGTTTCAGGAGCTGTTTCAGGAACTGTTTCAACTTCAGTTTCAGGTGCTACTTCTTCTTGCACATCATACTTTGTATCTTTAAAAGGAGACTGTTTATCTAAGTCTCTTATAGTATCTAATGCGCCTTTATATTGAGCTCTTACATTAGGGTCTTGGAGGGATTGTTGGTTTCTAAATGTGTTTTCAACAAACTCACCTAAAAATGTTTTTAGTGTGCTTTTTTCATCTTTAGTTAAATTTTTAGGAGCTAGTTTTGTTTTAGCTTTATCTAGTTTAGTCTTTAGCTTATCAAGATTTTGTAACTGGTTTCCAGTTTCTGATATTTCTTCTAGATCGCTTGTTTGTTGTATCTCGTTATTTAGAGTTTCAATAGTTTGAGTTATTGTATCTTGGCTAGCATTTAATGGAGTATATTCAACGCTTTTTCGTCCAGCAGGGCGTCCAGTAGGAGTTGTATCCCCAGTAATTCCAGTTCCGTCATCTCTGCTACTTCTGGTAGTGGTTTTTGGTTTGGATCTACTAAGTATTTCATCGCGTTCTCTAGTATATGCGATGGGTATTTGTTTTCCAGCATTTTGCTTCTCCAGATAGTCCGTTAGTTTTATTATATACTGATCGTAAGCCTCTTGGTTAATGTTTGGTTGATTATCATCTAACAGTTTTTTAAACTTTTTAAAATTATTAGGATTATTTAAGTCTAAACCCAATGCATTTTTATAAGTATTTGATCTTCTTTGTAAACCTAAAAAATGTCTTAATACATTATCAGTTAATAACCCAGGTGTTTTGTTTTCAAAATTAGATTCAGCTTTTATATCAGCTATTTGTTGTAATTCGTTAGCAATAAACTCTCTACCTTTAATAGCTTTTTTAGTTTGTTTTTGTATATCTTCTATTTTTAAATCTTTAAATTTGTCAATTTTTAATGTTATTTTGTCATTAAAATTTTGAATTTGATTTATATATTCATTAGCAGCTTTTATATCTCCGTTTTCAATTGCTGTTTCTGCTTTAATTCTTAGTTCATCAATTCTAGATTCAAAAGGAGAAATTTGTTTTAATATATCACTAGTATCTTGAAAATAATCTAACCCAAAATTAGACACATTAAGTACTTCATTTAATAAATTACCAGTTGCTTCTATAGATTGTTGCTTTTCTACTTCTAATGTTTTTTCTCTTAATCTTTTCTCAGCATCTGCTCGAATAGTAGCTAAGTTAGTTTTTTCTAACTCTTCTAAATCTTTTATTGTTCTTCTGTTTTGTCTTTCACCAACATACCCAGTAACAGAACCTATTGGACCTGTTAAAGCTACTTGAGCCATAGTTTCGCCATACTCATTCATAGCGTCTTCATCAAAAGCATCTAGTCCTGCATAAACTCTTTCTAGTGCTTGTTGGCCAACTTCAGTTGGTAATTCAGATAATAAATATTTTGATGTTCCTCCAGCTATGGCTAAACCCATATTTTTCTTAGTAAGCTCTTTAACAGCTTCTTTACCCATTTTCTTGGTTAACTCAGCTCCAAGTTTATCAACACCTAATACTTTAGTTATTCCAGAATATGCTAATCCTATTCTTTCCATAATAACCTGACCAGCAGCAAATGCAGCCGCCTCTGCTCTATTAATATCAACAGGTTCTCCTCTAGCTATTTGTTCTTGAGCTCTACGCTCCATATTGTTGCCCATCATACTTAAGAATGGAGCTGCCATAGAACCTATAAGACCACCTATTGGTTTTGCATAAGGACCTATTGGTGGAGTAAGGGCAAAACCTGCTTTACCCCCTGCATAAATAGTACCTAATAAAGGAGCTTGTTCAGCTACAGTACCAGGTATTTGTGAAGCGGTTTCTCCTATTGCTGACATTAAACCTTCATCTTTATAAGCACGTTTAATATCTTCCATACTAAAGCCAGGACGTTCTTTAATTCCTTCTTGACGTTTTATACCTTCTAAAGTAGCGTCTTCAGCAGTATCGCCTAAATCTAGTGCTGTTCTTATTGAAGATGCAAAACGTTTAGTGCCTCCTATAAGAGATTCTATAGGGCCACCAGCTTCGTCTTGTTGAGGTTTTTGAGGTTGTTCAGTCGGTTGAACAGTTCTAGAGTTAATAATTTCAGCAAGTCTAGTGGCTGCTTCAACGTCTCCAGCTGCATCAGCATTTCGTAATGCAGAAAGTAACTGATCCATATCAGCCATTAATATTATCTCCTGCCTGAGTATTTATTGATTAACTCTTGATCACTTACAGAAAGTTCATTTGAATCGTCTGTTCCTTGAAGAATCTCTATTTGACTTCTTATATATCCTTCTCTTCCGCTTTCTGGATATTTATCAGGATCCATATTTTGTAATCTAGTATATTGTTCACTTGCTGATTTATAAAGAGTGCTTGTACCAGACATACTAGTAGATTTTAATCCAGACATTGTTTTTATTATTTTATCATAATCAGGTCTACCATCTTTATCTTGATATCTAGGATCATTAGCAAGTTTTGTAAAGATAACTTCGTCAGAACTTCTGTAACGGCCTTCATTAGCTAACTGTTGTTTAAGCATAGCAGCTTGATTATTTAGTTCTGCCACTTTAACTTTATTTTCTTCAGTTAATTTAGTTTTATCAAGATCTTTATTAATTTTTTGAGCATCACTAAATAATGAAAACGCTTTATCAGCTTCTCCAACTTTAATTGCTTGCTTAGCTGCTTCAACTTGCATTTCCATTTTAGCAATTTCTCGTTTATCACCACGTAAGTCTTTTAGCATTACACCATAATTACGTACAGCAGGAGCAGCTTCTTTTAGGTTTGCTAATGCGTATGGTGATGTACCACCTGCAATTAATAAACCAGCTTCAATAAGAGCTAAATCAGCAGCTCGTCTTGTATCTCTTTCATACAATTGTTTTTGTGATTTAATATCTTGTTCAATTGGTCTTAAATAATCATCTGTGACACCCGCTGCAATTCTAGATTTTCTAACTTCTTCAGAATAATCATCCATAGTCCTTGTGTCTTTTAGTTGATCAAAATTAACACCTTGTTTGTTTATTAAATCATCAGCTCTTAATTGTCTATCTTTTTCTAAATCTAGGATATTATCTTTTAGTTGATCAGTTGTTTTTAATATATCTTCTTCTGGAGCAACGTCTTCAATTATTTTTTCTTCAGACGGTGTAGGATATTTTTTCTTCATCTCTTCTATTAAAGCTTTTTGTTCTTCTGTTGGATTAGAATGTAAAGTTAAATCTTTTTTATTTTCTTCTTCTAATAGATTTAATGCTTCTTCTTTAGGTGTAAGCTCTTTTGTAAATGCAACATTTTGAAGACCAGGTCTTTTTCTTGGATCTGTAACAATATAATCATCACCCATTCTAGGGTTCCAACCTGTTCCTACATAGCTTCCTTCGTTACCTGCAAAAGATACAATACCACCACCTGAATAGTTGCCTATGTTACTTGGAACTTGAGTAAGCCCCATTGTATTAGATGCTTGTTGCCTAGTCATAGGTTGAGTATTAATACCTTCCATATTCATAGGTTGAGCACCTTGAGGACCAGCTTGTGCCATTAGTTGTTGAGCTAAATAGTCTTTTTTTCTATTTTCTGGTACAAACATACTAGCACCACCAATACCAGTTGCTGATGCAGGAGGTTGAGCAACATCAGCTATAACATCCTCAGCAACAGTTGATTCAGGCATATCTTCTTTAGCTAAAGCTTCTTTAGCTCTTTTTCTAGACATTAATACTGTTAACGCATACGTAGCATTAGGATTAGTCCTATCTTTAGCATATTGAATTAATGTATTATCAGGTAACATTTTTAAATCCTGTACTATCTCTGTAGGATCTGGATCTGTTACGCTTCTTAAATTTTTATCTGCTGTTAAACCTGATATTCCTGTGACTGCCATAATATTATCCTTGCTTACCTAGTATATTGTATAGCCCTAGACCTGCTAGTCCTAGACCACCTAGTTGTGATGCTAAACTTGGCGCTGGTGCGTATGCAACTTGAGTAGAACCAAGAGCACCTGCAGTACCTCGTAGAATGTTTGATTGATACTCCAACAGACCTCTTTGGTAATCTTGTTCTTCTCTAAACTGTTGGTAAGCCAAGTTATCAATCTCTTGTTGTAGTGCTTGTTTCTCTGCACCTGATGCTGATTGAGCTTTTAATCTTTCTAAGTTAGCCATTTGCTCTGTAGCACCTAATTGACCTGTTGCTTTTGCTGTCTCAAGACCTGTACCTAATCCTGCTAAACCTACATCTTTACCAAGACCTGCACCAAACTGTTGAGCTTGTTGACCTAGTTGAGCCGCTTGCATTTGTGCAGCTTGATTAGCTTGTGCTGCTTGTAGTTGTCTTGCTTGATCAGCTTGAAATGTTTGTTGAGCTTGTTGGAAAGCTCTTGAACCGCCTTCAGCTTGTATCTTATTAAGTAAGTCTTGAGTAGCTCGATCTTGTTCTGTCTGCATCAAAGCTTGTCTAGCACCACCAAATGTACCTCGACCAATAGCTCCCATAGCACCGCCAGCTTTTTGTATATTCGCTTGTCTTTGAGCTTCACGTTTTTGTACATCGACAACAGCCTGTGTATATGGATCCATATAACTTTGTGCTATACCAGGTTGAGTAAACTGACCTGTTTGTATTTGCTGTGGAGTGATAGTACCTGGTTGATAAGCTAGTGCTCGAGTTAAACCTTGTTGAGCTGCAGTACCTGCTTGAGACCCTACTGTACCTAGTGTACCTGACGCTGTTTGAAAAGCACCGGGCGTAGTCATACCCGCAACTTCTTGTTGCACTGCTTGTTGTTCTGCACTAAATGGAGCTACACGTTGTCCTGTATATGGTTGAAATTGTTTGACACCAGTTACTGCTCCTGAAGCATCTGTTTCATAAATTTGTTTACCTGATTGCTTTAAGAGTTCTTCATAAAATGGCTGCGCATATTCAGGCAAGTTTGTAGTAACAGACTTAGTTTCTTGTGTGCCGCCACCGCCACCGCCACCTTTACCTTTATAAAAGGTGAAAAACTCTTGGTCTAAACCAAAAACAGTTTTAATTAATTTTACAAATGAAATCATTTTAGCCTACTCCACAGGTAATTCATAAAATATGAATCGTTGTTCATATCCGTCTTTTTTAAATACTTTACCCCATCCTGGTCTGCCATATGACTCTATTACATCACACTCATTTTCTTTTGCAAACTTTTGTAACACTTCTAGCATGGGTTTTTTCCATTTAGGTAGTTGTTTACCACCTGTAAAATGCATTATTAATGCACGCATCTGCGGATACTGAAAAACTTCTGTTACAACAGCACCGTAATAATTATCTTTATCTTCAAAAGCTACCCATAACTGTTGTTCACCTTCCCGTCTTATGAGTTCACTTTTTATATCAAACGCTGTAAATCTACCAAAAGTATATTCTGCAGCGCCCATCATATACTCCCTTATATTTGGCCATACGAACTCAATATGTTCGCTAGGCACCATTGAAACTATCAAGCAGGTAAATACCTTTCTGCGTTTGTATTCTTCGCGTATTGTTTATCGTCACCAATAGTCTGCTTTCTTGCAGCTTGGATTCTATCTATCATACTATATAATTTTTGTGCACCTGCGTCTGATGAGCCGTTACCTAGTTCTGATACTATTCTTGCTGGAACTATAAACTCACCATCTGATAATGCAGCTTCTTGTTCACCTTCTATCATAGCAGGGATATCATCACTTACACCATCACCATCACCATTTAACATTTTACCATCATCTGGTGTTTGACCACCTTGTTGATATTTAATAGCACCACCTTTACGTAATCCACCTAAACCTTGTTGGTTAATATCAGACTGTTGTGTATCTGCATAACCTTGAGCTGCTTGTAATGCTACTGCTGGATTTATTCCTGCTCCACCTTGTAATCCTGCTTTAGCTTCAAAGCTGCTATCTTGGTCTTTAGGTTTAGCAACGCCTTCTGTTACATATTTAAATCTTTCTTCATAGTCTATGTCAGACATTGTGCCTTTAGGGTCTGCAACAAACTTACCGCCAACATCTACAAAGCCCATCACTGGAACTCTTACTTGTTGTCCTCCGCCCATAATACCTGATGAATATGATGTTTGATATTGAGGATTAATACCATAATAACTTCTATCTCTTACTACATTACCTTCTGCAAATTTTTCTACCTTACCACCTTGAGCTAATAAACGTAATCCTGTATCCATGCTTAAATCAAGTCTTTTTGTGGGATCATAAGCGCCTGCAGTATTAATTTTATCCATATCTAATTTAGGTGTAATATCTGATTGCTCTAGTCCAGCCATTAATCCACCACCTAAACCCATAGCTGTTTTACCATAACCATACTCTTTTGCAAAACCTAATGGATCATTTGCAACAGCTTCAAAACCTCTTACATTTCTATAAGGACTAAGTTTACTTGGATCGCTCATCATTCCTGATTTAGAATAAACGTCGTTTGCAAGTTGAGTTCCTGAATTTGTACCTTGCATAAACGAATTAACTGGTGTAGATGCTATACCACCGTCTACGTTTGCTATAAAAGGAGATCGGTTTTGGACAGCTTCAAAATTAGCAAAATTTTCTAATTGATTTACATTTTGCCCTGCCTGCATACCTCCAAGATTTTGTCCTTGAGCAGCTAATTGAGGTCCTGGCCCTGCATTAAATGCACCAGCTCCACTTGGAATATTAGACCCAAAAGCTGTATTCCCTAATTGATCAGCCGCATTAAAAGCTCCTAGTTCTCCTGTGGCTCCTCCAACAACTTCAGCAGTGGGGACATTACCACTAAACGCTGTAGGTTCAGGTACTGAAAAACCTTTTATACCTTCACCAAACTTAGCTCCACCATATGCACTAAAAGCATTTAAAGCTGTAGTACCTAAGTCTTGTCCTGTTAACGTGTCAAATCCTACGTTTGTTCCAATGATAACAGGTACAGGAACCCCCGCCGCAGCAGCAGCAACATTAGCACCAAATCTAAGAGCTCCTCCTATATCAAATGCTTCAGGTAATCCTGTATCTGGATTTACTGATAACGTTTTACCGTGAGCCTTTCCTATAGTATTTAAATCTTTAACTTCTTCTTTTGACATGTGAACAAGAGTGTTGTCTCCATTTCTACCTAAAGAAGCTAAACCGTTAGCTGTTTTTTTATTGTCCATAAAATTAACCTGTTATTAAGTTGTATAATATCATGATTTGTGTTATCTATAAACTGTTTTACCTTACTAACTTCTACTTACAAACGTTATTGAGCCAATAGCAGAGGGCGTAGCCGGCGACACATAGGGCGTTGTAGTCGCTGGTTCATTTAATAAATAAATTCCATCTGTTACACCTGATTCATAAGCTTGGTCTGTTGCCCAATATAATGCAAAACTTTGTCCAGCTTCAACACTAAATACTATTGAAGAATAAGCTAATAATAAACTTGGGTCACCTGTTGATTTTCTTGCAGGTAATGTAAACACAACTGATGAACGAGGTACATCACTTCCATTTACTTGTAACCATACTTTAGCATCATGTAGTGCATTTGCTGTATTAGAAAGTTGTAGACCATAGTCAATCTTGTATACACCTGTATACTGTGCAGTCGCTGTGCTATCACCATTTAAAGTAAAACCTTTCGCTGTTTCTAATAAGTCCCATAAAACTTTAGTAGGTGTGTCATCTCCGTCTGCTTCTTGGTCTGCATTGTGTGAAGCTGCAATATGAGGAAAGCTTAAATTGCTTCCTCCTTCACCAATTAATATCTGTTCAAAGCCTGAGTCAACTTGGTTAAAATAAAGTCGCAACTGATTACGAAACTGCGCCTCATTATCTATCTTATATTCTTTATCTGATATAACTAAGTTAGGAGCTTTAGTGGTCTTAAACTCAGCCATTAGCGTTTGCCATCCTCACGACCATCTACTCTTGGATAGCCTAACTGCCACTGCACACCAATCCCGTCTGATGCAATTTTAAAGTTCATCTGGCGACCTCGTGCTCTTAAAAAGACTTGGTTAGTATATTGGTCAATAGTTGCACTTGTCACAACAGGCTTAGTGTTTGAAGTACCTCTAACATCCGAAGTAGCAGGGAGTGCGCCTGGAAACTTGCGAACGCCCACAGTAATATCAACTTCTGGAGTTAATGCAGCGCCCGTTACAGAATTAGTGGTATCAGAATCAGTAAAGTTAACATCTGGAATTACCCTATTAATAAGTATAAATTTATCACCGTCACCAATATCCATATCGGCAGATTCAATGTATGACGTAATTGGTTGAGGCGCAGCACCTAGTGGTTGACCATCGTCATTACCTTTCTCATGTGCATAGACCCAACCGTCATCCACTGCAATTGGAAAATCAGTCACACCGGCATCTACCCATGCGGTTCTATCTAGTGTGCCATAATACCAAATTTGTTCTTGGTGGTTGTAGATAACGTAGCGATCAATATCTTGTGAACCTTCAGACACATAGAACCAAATAATCTCGTTATACTCGTTGTTAGTGCCAGCAAAGAATAGGTCTGATTGCTCACGATTAATATCATCAAAGATATATTGTTTTAGTGTACAAGGTAGCGTATCCACACGACCAGAGTATGCATAGAATTTATCCGTACCCATCCAATAAATGACGTTGTTAGCTTCAGCCACAACGTTTGGACTCATAATATTAATGTTGGACGATAGTTCTTGTAAGCCAAATACTTCTTGTGTACCTAAAAACTGCAATGAACTTAATGAAAAGTCAGTCCATATCAATATTTCTTGTCTAGTAGACTTAGCTGTAATAATACGAGAACCCGATTTGAGTCGTAAGAAACCTGCTGTGTTCGTCGCTGTTGGCTGCCATTTTTCTGGTTCAGGCCCGACAGTCGCGTCTACGTTAGACCATCTAACAAGCAGTGGGTCATAAGAACCTTCATAGTCTGGAGAAGCTGCACTTGCATCATAGTTGGTACAAGCTAATGCTAATAAGTGTCCAGATGGGGCAAACATAATTTTACCAACTTCTTTAGGTACAGCAACAGCGCCACTGAGAGAACTTAATAAGACTGCACGGTTAGAAAAACCTGTGTTATAGACCCAATAATATATATTTTCATCTCTAATATTAAAGACTAAGTCATTATTAAATTTATCTTGGAACTGAAGTCTAGGGATAAAGTAGAACGGTATAGTAGAACCAGAACCCCAAGTGCCTCGTGACCAAGTAGAAGTACCCCAACCATAACCTGCAGTTGCAGTAGCATAACCTACATTAATTTGAAAAGCTGCTGTAATGCCTGTGCCACCACCTGCTGCTACCGTTGAAGTTGCTGCAGTAGATACTGTGAAAGTAAATGTGTTTGAATTAACGACAGTAATCTCATGTTCTGCATTTAACTCACCTGCTGGAACACCACCTACAGTTGTAGCCCCACTAAATGTAACATAGTCTCCAGTAATTGCGCCGTGACCTGTAATCGTTGCTGTGATTGTTGTTGATGCATTAGTAGTAGCAAAGCAATTATCAGTATCAGTAGAAGTAAATGTAGCTCTTATTGGTGTGATGTCATACAGTGTTGTACCTGCATTGACATACATTTTTACATGTGTACCAATAGTCACTAACACAGAACCATCAAGCGTGACATAAGTAAATAAACTACGAGCCTGTCCTGTGTATTGGTCAAAGGTTTCTACTTCCCATCCACCAATCTTTTCAGGAAAGCCTTGTCTAAACCTAATTTTATCGGACGCCCACCATCCACCCTCTTGTGAATAGTTGGTTCTATCTCGGTTAACTCCTGGTTTAAATCCTAATTTAATTAATGGCATATTATGCTCCTGACATAAACATCGCATGTTCTGCGAGTCTTCGTCTCTGTAATCCTTTTAATACTCGACCACCTGCACGACAATACTTTAAAAGAACTTCTCCAGCACGCGTTTTATCACCACGGATAAATGCCGACCGAACTGTCGATCTTTGAAATGTCCCCAAACCAAGATTAAAGCTAAAGCTGACAAGAGCGTCAAACTCAGACTGTGTTGGTTGCAAAGTACCCAACAAACGAAGTACTCCCAGCTCGAAGCGTTGTAAGTCGTATTTAAGTAATCCATCTACCTCTTCTTTCGTCCAATTTCTATTATCTTCTGGTTTTAAATCAAACTTAGCTCTATCAGCTAAATTCATTACTAGTTGTCTAGGATATAGTGCGTGTCCACAGCCGACCGTCCATACATTCCCACTGCACATATATGGCTTATACCGAACCCCCTCGAAATACTTGATGAGGTGTATCCCTGTGTCTGATGTTTTCACTATTTTTTATCCCATCTCCTACTTCCAAACCAGAACCCTATGATACTTGCGAAGATTGCCATCTCTTCGTTACTAAAAACTATTTCCATCGCAGTAGCAAAGTCTACGCCAGATTTAATGGCCCATATCAAACCTACTATATCCACAAATAAAAGAACAAAAAGCATAAGATAGGTGATAACGGGGCGAACACTAGCACGGAGATTAATAACCCAAGTAGACGCATTCTTCGAGATTTCAGCATCGTGTTTGTAGAGTGCGAGTCTTTCTTGTGCATAGGTTTCCATCTCGACTTGATCCGTTCGGAACTCTTCAATACGTTCTTGAGACGCATAGCCAGCTTTAGCCATTTCCATGGCTCGTTCCATTTCCAATCTGGCCATTGCTTGTTCATGCTTCTGATCTCCTTTATTTTTGAAGAAGTCTAAAACACTGGGTAAACCTGATGTTGCGAAACCTAATATACCTGAAATAATACTTAACATTAATACTCCTTATTTAGCTAATGGGTTAGTTGTAGCTTTTTGTAATGCTCTCATTTTATCATTAACGCCGTCTATTTGCGACTTAACCTCACTTCTAATACTAGATAACGCTGCTTCTACTTCGCGTGATGTGCCTGAACTTACTGCCTTTGCTTCACGGGCTAGAGCTATTGCCTCACTTGCTTTTTCTTGTAGTCTAATATTAGTTTGCATCAGCTCAACATATCTCTCACGTTGGTCATTTAATTGTTCTTCTAGCATAACTACTTTATTAGCATCAAACTTATTAATCACCGAAAGCATCTTGTTGTAGAGGGTTATCCCGTAATAGGCTCCTCCACCTAAAATCGGCAATGCTGTTAAGACCAGAGTTAACATCGTCCGAGAAGATAAAGTCAAGGAGAATGTTTTGTTGTTGTCCATATTCTTGTTCCTGTATAAGAGTTAAAACATCGTTTAACTGTATTTCTTGCAGCTGAATGCCGTTGTTTAAAACATCCAGTGACATGGTAATACCAAACCCTGGAACTAATTCTTTGCCTTTTGGTACGTCAGGCGCTTGCTCCGTTTCTTCCTCGTCCTTCTCTTCTTCGCTTTGCTTTGATTCTTGCTGCGATTCGGTTTCTTCTAAGTTGTTCGTAGTAACTTCTTTTTTCTCTTCTTTCGTCTGTTCTTGCTTCGGCTGGCTCTCTAAAGACTCCTCCTTCGGTTGCACCAAATCTGGCATAGTCGTCGTCAAGACCTGCGCATTCTCCGGTGCAGTTACATTGTCTATTGCTGGAGGTTGTACACTCGTGGAGACTGGGTTTGCTGGGTCTGTTGAAGAACCATCCGAAGTTGCTTGGGGTATAGTCGTTGATAGTGGCGATACGGGGTCCGTTACGCTCATCGTGCAGTTTCTGTTTGTTTCTACCCAGTCTGTCCAAACCCCGTCTGAGTAAGGAGTTGAGCAGTTGAACTGTCTTACCTGAGTTATTGTTCCTTCGTAAC
>Ga0208644_1000141_pt1 | contig 48357 bp, 73 predicted proteins | sample VirMetDEL_Nov_18_FD_184517 | JGI IMG/M metagenome (GOLD analysis project Ga0208644, IMG submission 184517) | Aqueous microbial communities from the Delaware River and Bay under freshwater to marine salinity gradient to study organic matter... | ecosystem: Environmental > Aquatic > Marine >...
AAGGGAAAAATATCACAAAAAAGTCTAGTGAAATTTTATAAAAAGCAGGGATTTACAACAGGAAAAAGAGGAAGTACAATGACTTGGCAACCTGTTAAGCAAGGTGTGGCGGAAGGTTCGGGCGACACAATAGAAATACCTTCGGGTAAAAGCAAACTAGTGAAACGTACTATACCCCGTTACTGGTATCACAGTCTTCACGGGAGAGAACTAGGACCAAAGGGTGAAATATTACCATACAAATACGGCAAAGAAACTAAGATATTTCAAGATGAACTTTTTAGAGACCCAAAACCTAACGGTTTTGTTTACTTGAGTCCCCAGCCACTCGCAAGCGACTCTATCAAAATTGATGCTTCAAAACTAGATCCCAGTTTAATGCGTTTAACGGGGCAAGTAGAAGGTTACGCTATTTACGCAGGTGCTATTCCTGCAGAGGCTCAAGTAGAAGATAAATCACTAACTGAAGCGAAAGTGAAACCCATCACAGCTTATCATGGTACTAGACGCAAAATAACTAAGTTTGAACCCTTTACTCATTTCGGCAGTCCACAAGCGGCTAAAGACAGATTAGATCATACACTATATGGTTCAGAAGAAGGTGCAGAAAAAGATATGATCTATAAAGTAAAATTGAATATATCTAACCCAATGAAATTATTCGGAGACTATGATAAGAATCATGATTTATCAGTTTATAAAGATTTGATAGCAGATGCTGATCATATGACACCAGATGAGTATAAGAACATTAATAGTTTAGATGAACTAAATAAATTTATATTAAGTAAAGGCTACGATGGACTAATATATACAAATCGTTATGAGGGTATAGGTACTAAATCATATGTTATACTAGACCCGTCGCAGGTTACGATTGAAAAAGTATATAAATATCCTGATACATACAAAGTTAAAGAAAGTGTGATATAAGATGAGAGTAAAAGAATTTATATTTGAATACAAAAAGGATGTAACCAAACAAAAGTTTGGTGATAAACTATATGACATGTTCCTGAAGGATCCATCTAGGAAAACTAATTATCGACATTTAAATGCAGATTACTTTTTCTCTTTAGATAAAGATGTAGTAATAAACAAACTGATAGCAGAATTTGAACGAGCCGATCCCACACCAAACAAACAATACGTATTATGGATGATCAGCAGATATGTTCAACCATCGCCATTATCGGATGGTCCCGAAATAAAATTAGAAGACTATGTATCAACATTGAGAGATTACCTCATTAAGTTTGATAAGTTGAAGAATAAAAAAATTATACCAAGTCCAAGAAACGATATCATGAGATATAATAGCGTTGCTGATTTCATGAGCGTTATAGACGAATATCCTAATTTAGAAAAGAAAAAAGAAATGCCAAAGGGCGAGTCAGATACAGTGTATCAAGACGATGATCTGCGAATCATAGTGCCATTTGATCAAGATGCGGCTTGTTATTATGGTCAAGGTACACGCTGGTGTACAGCAGCAACCGGACAAGACACAGATAACTATTTTAATGACTATTCATCAAGAGGCAAACTGTATATAATAATACCCAAAAAGCCTACATACACTGGAGAGAAATATCAGTTTCATTTTGAAGATGGTCAATTTATGAATGAAAAAGATGAATCAATTACCCGCTCGGGCATAACATATGCACGTAGTTCAACTCCCCCCACGGGTACTGCCAGGGATCTCATAACAAGATACCCTCAATTAGCAAAAATATTTTTACCTAATATAAAGAAAACTGGAAATGGAATGTGGATGTTGAGTAACCAGGAAAAGGATAATCTTCGTGATGATATGATCAATGATTTGAAAAATATTTCTGTGAAAGTAGAAAAGAATTACGTAATACCTCTGTGTGGTTGGAATATAACTTCCAACTCTGGAGAATATGAGTGGAGGCCATGGATTAGTGAAAAAGATCGTGACTACATTAAAAATTCCCCGATATCCAACGTTGATTGGTCCACAGTTTCTCAGGTTATAGCCGTAACTGACAATCATTTTTTTAGTGAAAAGATAAAAGATAAGATATCACAAAAAAATGAACTACCAAAGATGTTATTTGCTATATTCGATGAACAAAGTAATTGGGATGGTGCGCGATTTGTAGACATAACACCCTTCGCTTCATCTAAGTTCGACAGCTCAAGCGGTGAAGGAATTACTGAATTTGCTGTACTGTCAATTTTCTTAACAGGCGGTGGAGGAAGAATTGATAGTAAGGAAAATTTTGCACAATTTACAGCTATAGCAGAGATGTTACAATACGTGAATCAAATAAATGAAAAAATAGAATCAAAGCAACTGAATCTAGCACAAGCATGGAACAGTATAATGAGAGAATACGTCCAACCAGATTTCCAAGTAATGTGGCCTAAACCTGAGGCTTCAAGGGCTCCCAGTGATCCCAGTGATGATGACTTAAAAGAAACTATCGTACAGATATCAAAAAAGTTAAATAATAGACTATGATTAATTTCACCGATAGCGCGATACAAAGAATAGAAGAATTACTAAAGAAAGAAGAACCTAACTATAAATTAAGAGTTTATATAGTAGGTGGAGGATGCAGCGGTTTTAACTACGGTTTCGCAGTAGATCAAGACAAGAACGAAGATGACTTCGAAATTAACGCAGGTGCCGCAAGTGTCCTGGTTGATGCTATTTCTGCTCCTTATCTGGAAGATGCTGAGATAGATTATAAAGACGATTTAACAGGGCAAAGATTTGTTATTACCAACCCCAATGCCCGCAGTACGTGTGGATGCGGAAGTTCTTTCACTCCATATTGATAAATACACTATAAGGACTAACAAATGGCGATACCAGGTCGTGAAGTAATAGGCGTTGGACTACCTAACGAATCCGCTAATAGCGATTCGTTATATACCGCTTTCAACAAAGTAAACAACAATTTTGCTACTCTGTATGCATGTAGCAGCGGATATACTAATTTTGTAGCAAATGCAGGTATATCAACTAACGCGAATGCTAATACCGGAACTGTTACTATTACTAACACAGGCGTGTTAAGTATTATTGCCGGTACAAATATAGTTGTTAATAGGTCTAACGGTAATGTGATGATATCCTCTACGGGAGGAGGCAGCGGTGGTTCGGGAACAGTAACCAGCGTAGGATTGACACCGGTATCAACTTCTAGATTAACCGTAACTAATTCACCCGTAGTATCTTCAGGTGTTATGAATATCGATCTAGTACCAACTGGGGTTACTCAGGGAAGTTATACTCACGCATCGATAACTGTTGACGGATATGGAAGAATTCTTTCAGCAGCAAATGGTACAGTCACGGGAACAGTAACCAGTGTAGGATTATCTGCAGGTCCAGGTATACAAGTTACTAACAGTCCTATCACAACATCTGGCACTATGACTATAACTAACACAGGTGTTACAAGATTAAGTGCAGGATCGGGCATCTCATTAACTAATAGCACCGGAGATATAACTATATCACTGAGCGGATCTACTGGTACTGTTACAAGTGTAGGAGTTACTAGTTCTACATTAACTGTTACTGGAAGTCCAATAGCCACATCTGGTACTATAACAGTTGAATTACCTTCTACTATATCTCTGTCAGGTAATATCACTAGTGGCAATCTGATAAGTAACAATCAAGTAAAAGGTAAATATCTAGTAGCCAATGGTAGCGAGGATTTAGCAGATGCAGGCGCGGCTAACTTAGAGTTAGGTGCTACGTATTTTACAACTGGTGCTACTGGCGAAACAGGTACACTAGCAGCAGGAGTAGAGGGACAGATCAAGACATTTATGATGTACGGCGACGGCGGAGGCGATATGGTAATTACTGTTACTAACCCAGGTTGGGGAGGCAGTGGTACTATGACATTTGATAATGCCGGAGAAGGCTGTACATTACAATACATAAACAGTAAGTGGTTCTGTGTAGGAAATAACGGAGTCACTTTCGCATAATTATAGGAATTCATGAATGACTACAAGTATTAAAATTACAGCATTAAGCAATATAGGAACAGCGATTTCTTATACCACACTTATACCAGTCGTTAATATGTCGGGTACTCCTGAAACTCAAAAAGCAAACTTACAAATAACAGGTAATTTGATTCTAGCAGGAGCAGGTGGTTCAAATTTCGTTCCCGCAGCATTGGCTACTCTTGCTGAAAACGTATCAGGTCCCTCACAGCCAAACATCACTCAAGTAGGAACTCTATCAGAGTTGGTAGTATCTGGCAACGTACAATCAGCAAACGCAAATCTTGGAAATTTAGCAGAAGCCAATTTCTTCTCAGGTGATGGTGGATTGTTGTCTAATCTTCAGTTAGGAAGTGTTTCTGGAATAGGTAACATATCTTCTATCAATTTAGATGGCAATGCTAGCAACGTTTTACACGGTGATGGTACTTGGAGTCCAGACGTTACAACATATAGCAATTCTAATGTAGTTAACCTATTAGCAGCATTCGGTTCTAACACAGTTGAAACTACCGGTAATATTACTGGCGGAAAATTATCAGGAGATTATGTAGAATTTCGTGACGGTGGCGGAGCCACAGAATCTTATATAAGCGAATCAGGTTTCTACGTAGGCAGCAATAACGCAATGACACTTGCTACTTTTCAGGCAGAGAATGTTAGTATTGTTACAGATTTTAACGGAAGTGCTACTACTTGGACTTTTGGAGGAGTCTCGGGAAATGAATTGGCAGCGCCCGGTAACATATCAACAAGTGGTATATTTAATGGTGATGGATATGGCTTATCAAATATTGCTTACGCCAACATTACAGGAACTCCATCATTAGGAAATATTTCTAGCGTTAACTTAGATGGTAATTCGGCTAATGTACTCAGGGGAGATGGTACATTTAGTGCTGACGCTAACAGTTCTTATGGAGACAGCAATGTTGTTACACTATTAGGATCGTTTGGTAGTAACACAGTTGATACCACAGGCAACATCTCAGCCGGCAATCTAATCTCAACAGGTGAAGCAAATGTTTACTCGCTATACGTTAGTGCTGGTGGTGCAAATATTCAAAGTAGTGTTATCATCAATGGTGACATAACCAGTGTTGAATACATCTTTGCTAACGCAAATGTTAGCACCAACAATAATTTCATAGCACTTGGTGATGTATTTGCAGTAAACGCAAACGTATCCGGACAATTCATTGGTGATGGCGGTGGCATCTCTAACATAGCACTAGCAAACGTATCAGGTGCAGGTAACATAGCAGCCGTTAACTTAGACGGTAACTCTGCAAACGTGTTAACAGGAGCCGGTACATTTACTACATTACCGGTAATCGATGCTAATACTGTAATTTGGTCTGCTGCCCCTGTATCAAACACAAGTACAGGAACCGCAGGTCAGGCAGCATATGATTCAGGTGGCAACTTGTATATATGTGTAGCCACAGACACTTGGGCTAAGTTTACCGGCACGTTAAGTTGGTAATTAATTACAAGTAAAAAAGGAAAGGCCCCTTGCGGGGCCAATCCTTTTAGCGCCTTTAATGTTAGTCGCCGATCATGCTGTCAAGCACTTCCTCAACAGTGGGCTGCGCTGCCTTTGCAGGCTTGCGCTTACCACGCGCCTTGATAGCGTCAAGTGAGGGCTTAGTAGCCTTGACCTTGACAGTACCACGCTTGGCGTCACGCTGCCTGTCGGCAATCGTGTCGTTGATAGTAGCCTGATCATTGTCGTTGGAGAACATGGGATGACTGAGCATATAAGCCAAAGCATCCAACTTGTTCATCTCGCTGGGCAGTTCAATAAAGTCGGTGCGAGTAGCGCCGCCCTTAACAAACTGCTTGACCCTGCGAGTCAGGTCATCTGTGAAACGAACCTTAGCATTACCATTATGAACAGTAATACCAACCACCTTAAAAGTCTTATTAGACATAATATATCTCCTTGCTAGTTGTCAAACGTACCTTACAGTACACATTAATGGTAACACTAGACCCAACCAAAGTCAAGTCTAGTGTTACCAAATTCATATTATCGCGCCCGACCTTCGTAGATCGCATTGGGCGTGACCAAATACCGACTCTCAAACATTTGCTGGGCCAGCATATCAGCACCACGCTGGTCATCAGCAAACAAGTAAAACTTGTTAATGTTGGTGCTGTTATAACGATCCCTTACAATGACGTAATACCTGTTAGTACCATTACCATGAAACATAAATTACTCCCTATCCTTTAAACAACAATCAACCACAGAACAGATATTAGCACAAACCATAATGCAATGTCAAGCCAGATCCAAAAAGAAAGTTCTCTAGACATTGCCCAATTGTAGACCTTGTTCATCATACCTTACTCCGTCACCACGTAGGGCTTGTTCCAGCGACCGATGTTGATATCGTAGTAGTACGCGGTGTCGAAATAATCGGTCATCGGGTCGCTACGATCATACCAGCCAGCAGACTTGAGGGCATCAAAAGCCTCAGTCAAGAACGCCTTAGCAACGCCATCGTAGTGATCCTGGAACCAGTAGGGGTTCACTTGATCATAGCCCTGCGTGTTCGGCTTGAAACCACGCGCCGTTTGGTAGAAGTCGTTGCCGCAGACACTATTGCTGTTGGCGATAAAATCGATCTTACCAGACTTGAGGGTCAGTACGATTCCCGAGTGATTGCGAACGCGCAACGAACCCTTGACGCCATACTTCTTGAGGATGGGCTTTAGAGCCTTAGTGATAACCGACTTGCGATCCTGATTCATCCACGCCATCTGTCAATCTCCGTTCGTTCAGTATGTTTATATTATGCGCCCAATCTAACCCAAAGTCAACAACTATAATTCCATGTAAATCAATGACTTACGAAACTTGTTGGAATTCAACAACTTAGCGAGAAGTCCTGAGGTCTATTTCACGTTCAAGACGATCAGCAGCAACCCTCAGGATTCTTGCAGCCGCCCTCACGTTATCAGTAGATGACTGACTACCTTCCAGCAGGTAATACTTCTCTACAGTTTCCAGGAGGGCTAGAGCATCCCTAACGTTATGCTTGTCTAGTTCTTTCTGGCTTCTACCTAATTCACTCATATTGTTATTCTAGTACCGAGTATTCTAAATGTCAACCGGAAATAATTTTATATAAATCAACAACTTAGATGATATCCGTATATGCTTCAGGGTTAGCCCTGATCTCATTAATAAAATGCTTATCATCTATCAACCGCTGTAGGTATTCTCTCTTAATTCTGCGAATCCTTAACCCCTCAGACCTCACTATGTCTTCCATAGTATTTTTGATATGATCACATGTGATTTCTGTATACCTAGCATTTACCCATTCAGTTGCTTTTTTGTAGTCAGATTTTTTGCGCTCCAAATAAGGAAAATACTCACGCTTGAACATTTTTTCCCAACGCTTAATATCGTCTTCCCAACCCGGCTGACAAATATATGCATCACTGATTTGATTATCAAATCCACCTTGGTTGTATTGGCTTGTGCTGAATCGTCTAAAAAACAATCTTGTTTTACCAGTTTTTCTCTTATTGTGTATATTGGCGATATATGTACAATCAGCAGGTAATTTTACTTCGCTAGACATGAGAACATATCCTTTTCTTCTTGACGCAATACATCCCAAGAACTCACGCCTTCAGTATAAGCAGTATACCAACTTGGATCAATACCTGGATACATGTATCCCGCTTCTTTAGTCATTTGAATCAGAAGTAGCATTGAAAATTCGTCAGGAATCTTGGTATTTGATTTCAGACGCTTCATTCTACGGGACCATACATCGGTAGCAAAGTATTGCCAGTTGCCAAAATCACGTTTCTGTGCCGCAGTCGCATTCAAATTATATTTGAACTTTTTGAACTCAGCAACCTTTTTAGGGTTGTTTGCATCGTACCAGTGATACTCATTGTTGATTTTATGTAACCATTTTACTGGTAAGACCTGCATGTCGGCTACAGGTTCGTTAGGCATATGATCATGCACAAAATCACAAATATTATCAATATCTTCATTAGTCAATGAATTGTTACGCAGATAGCGTACCGCAGTAAATGCACCGGGCAGTAGTTTTTGTCCATCATCAGAGCCGTCTGCCGGAGTCAGTCCCTTACCCTTTAGTTGCAAGTACCTACCAGCAGATTTTTCATATTCAGGTAATGTGGGAGCATTAGGACTGTCAGTCAATTTACCATGCACTTCATTCGCTAACTTGTCGATATCAGATACTCTCAACTTGCGATCATTCTCAATGATGAAGCGCAAACGTAATGGGCTATAGTCTGTGACTTTTTTACCATTAGAATCTTTTTTGACCTCAAGATCAATGACCTGCAAAGTGATAGGATAATTTTCCCAGTCATCGGGTTCACAGTCAGAATGTTGACCTAGTCGTATACGATCACGCAATGCTAGTAATCGCTGTTGACCTTCGTCAATTGCGAATTTTTTAGCGATAGGATCCCAGCCTGCTAAGGGCATACCGAAAAACCATGCGTCATAAGATGCCATGATACCTATAATATGATCTTCTTTTTCAGGACGCTGAATAGTGATAGGGAATACCACCTTACCTAGTGTGGTTTGTACCGGGCGGGGATTATACTTTTTAAGTACTCGCCTGGCCTTGCGACCTAACTTCAATAGTGATTCGTCATGCTTTTTGATGAGTTTCAAAATTTCGTCATGGCGCCTTTCAATCATATCCATATTACGTTCTTGGATAGGGACAAGTCTCTTATCAGGAAGCACGGGCGCACAACGATCAACAGGTCGCTTGTTTTTAGGAACAGGCTTCTTGTTCGGTTTCCAGTCAGCGAACTTAAATGTCATTTTGTGATACCTCATTACAGAAAATAAAAATATTATATTTAATAAGTCAATGCTTACTTTAAACTGATTCCTGCTACATTAAGCCTTGCGAAAATATCATCACCAAATCTCCATCCTTCAGGCATAGATGTTTGCATATCGAGTTCGTTATCAAGTTTATCAGCCTCTTCTTTGGTAATCAATACTATAGCCAAATTATTTTTGATCATTTGGGCAATCTCAGTGACTGGACGTTTTTCCATAGTCATAGTTACTGCTTGATTATAAATCATTATACAAGGAACAATATGCTCACGATAAGTATTTTCCTTAGTGCGATTTACGCTCTCACCTATAGTGATAAGATGGTCTATACTGTCAGATTCTAACAATGATCTTGCATTTTCTAATCCAAAACCATCTTCATTATCAATAAGATTTTTAAATCGTTTAGCAATCTTTTCAAAAACGTTACGCTCAGACACTTCGCGCGGTATGGGCTTGATAGCCTGACCGCGAACTTTGCGTACAATCGTTTCAATGCCTTCAATAATGCCTACAATTATCCAAAAGTTTTCAAGAATATCACCGTCAAAATTGACGGTGATACACTTGTCATTATCCTTTCGTATCTTTTCAGTAAAGCCCTGTTCAAGAAATCTACGGCGCATTTCGGCAATATCTTCTGGTCGTGCAAGCCAACCAAAAGTATAATGCCTCTTCTTGATCTCGCACTTAACACCATTATTGGTATAGAGAACGCAATTCTTCTGCTCCTCATATACACGTTCGGTATAACCTCTCTCCTCACATGAGGATTTGAAAAGGTTGAAAGGTATAGCGGACATTTTAATCGATTAGAACACGGACTGCGGGTAGTGAATAGATATTTGTAGTATTGGCTAGTACTTCAAATACCCGTTCAGGATCTGCACCGCTGGGAAGATACAAGCAATCGTTTTCAAAGTAACAGTCAACGATTCCATTATCGTCTAGTACATTTAATACAGTAGTTTCGTATCCCATAATATACTCCTATCAAGCCTCAATAACGTCTTTTGGATTTGCAGTAAATTCTAGTCTAGCCATCTTGCCAACAAAGACTTTGCGCTTTTCGATGAAATTCATTTCTAGCACATCATTAGTTGGAAGTCTGACCCACAACTTTCCCTTATGTGAATCATAATCTACGATAGGACATTCGATGCCCCTACCCATTTCACTCTTAACTACGATACGATCATTCTTCTTCATTGATCAATCCCACAACTTCCCATAATACTTGCCGAACAAACGATAACCATTGTTACGGCGAATGTCATTGGTTGCGAATTCTTCTTCAGTCTGCGCTAAGTATAGGGCATCTTCATTCAGACAAAACTCAAACGACCAGATCATCTCGTCAAGGATCCAGTCCCAACGCTTGAAATGATTTTCGTCGGTGTCCCACTCATTCTCTTTTGGAGGCGCAGCAGTAGAACGCAGATGCTCAGGAACATCTTCATCATCAGTATGGGGTGCGCCATGCTGCACTTCTTTCAACTTCTTGAGCATGGGAGTGATGATGTTAGCCAACGTATGTTCCATGGACCAAACGTCATGGTCGTCAATCTTGACATAGATACGGCGATAACCGCGCTTACTGTGGATCCACTCTAAGAGATCGTATAAGAGGGTAGTCTCTGGCATTGGTTCATTATAATCCATATCGCCTAGGAACTTGCCGTGAGCAAAGAACTCACCAAGGCGAATAACGTATTCGGGACTACCCTCGATAGGATCTTTTTTCGCCCAGAAGCAAATCTTCTCAGCCAACTGATAGGGACCGAGATAATTCTTGTACTTTCCCATGTAGACTTTCATTTTATTCTCCGAAAAAAATTGTACCTTTCGATTTGCGAATGTCTTTGTTAGACAACAGCATAACAATCAACAACAAGAGAACAGTTATCCACCCTTCCATATTCTTACTTTTCGGGTTGTATTACAACCACTAATGATTTTACCTGATTCTGAACTATGAACAAAGTATAAACTATGCTCCAGAACTATTCAACCACAATTTACCCAAAATCAATGTACAGATTTAGAACAATGTTGAAATGGGTCAGAATTTGTTTTTTGGGCAGTTTGTATGGTCAGATAAATGTCATTCATATTTTGCGACATTTTCTGTAGCAATTCTACTACATAAGACTGTCTAGTAGTGTCTTGTTCTCCGAACCAAGACATCAAACCATTAGTACCTTGGGTAAGCAAAATTTCAAATAGAAATTCTATATTTTGCTGGTCGCGTATATTTTCAGAATCGTTATTCATTCTGAGATTATAGTGAACTAAGTCTGTAGTGTCAAGACCTAGTTCACATTTTTTTATCTTCCCCTACCCTGATTTCTCCTGATAGTCCTAGCACTAGACAAATACTGGCGACCAGACTTAAAAGTATTTGGTTTTGGGAAGTTTTGCTTGTTGTTGTCTTTTGATTTACCCTTAGACATATTTCATCCTCCGTACATTAGTACTTAGTCGCAGTTTATTTTAAAGTGTCTAGATAAATTGAGAAATCCCCATATAAAGTCACTAATGTAGCGATTTTATGATCATATAGTCTAATATATAACGCTTTTTTATTTTTTTCTTCTTTAGTGAGTATATAAAACGGACATTTTAACTTTTTACCTACTGTTAGAATGAATCCCCTAGTGCTGCTTTGAGTAGATAATATTTTTTTGTCTAATGGAAATTCATAATAAGCAATGTTGGCTTCTTCAAAAAGCACACTGCCATCTAGGGTAAGTCTTAGTGATTCACTAGACCTGCCAGTCCAGAAATACTTCAATATCAATTCATCAATTGACGTTTTATTTTTAAAATCTGGTATCTGGTTTATTACAACTTCAAGTATTTTGTGTTTTTTATTCTTCATCAGGATAAACGCATCTACCTGAGTTCATGAAAACTACAGTAAATTTGTCTGTCTTGAATAATTTATTTAACTTCCTGCACAAATTACGGGCGTGTCCAGGATTTGAGAAACTAGTCTTTTTATACTTAGGTGCTACATCACTAGACAGATAGTGAGAAGACTTTAAATTGATTGGTTGATTATCATAAAATACTGCCCAGATGCCCGCTGCTTCTACGATCTGATCGCACTTATATGTTGCCTTATCTACGTGTTCTAACAGAACTTTTGGTTGTGATCTACTCATTTAAAACTGCCGCCTTTTATTTCTACTTCTATTACTTTCTCGCTATCGTTTTCATCAGACTTGAGTTGGTAATAATCACCTAATAATTTTGTTAGATCGTCCCTGAGACCTCTGGCATCTTGCATTGGTAAAACTACATCACGTATATTCTTACTCTCTGCAACCGACATTTTATCTAAAAACTTTTTAACAAATATCATTATGTATTTATATTTTCTCTGGCTTCGTTTTCAGTCTTAAAAGGGCCCTTGTAGTCATATCTCTGTAAAAAGATATACTTTGGACAGAAAATTGCTTCGTAATCCTTATTCTGACTAATCAAGAACCATCCAGCAGCATAATAACACTTGCTTTTCTTGGTTTTAGTATATAGGTGCAACTTACGTTTTACGTCAAACATAGAATTATAGATCCTGCTAGTAGTAGGATATTCTGGATAAGGAACAGTGGGTCTACTCTTGTCAGACTTTAGTGGTTGAAATCTGATCTTAGTCTTTTTCTGGATGTCTTCAGTATTCTTGAATTGAATATTGTTTCCATTTATCTTGACTTGGTAGCCTGAATTGTTTGCTAGTACGTTACCTACCTTTTTATCACCCTCTACGACTACCCAGTACTGGCCTTTTACTACAGGTTTAGCGATTAATTGAGTCATTGTTTTACCTACTTAGTGCTAAAAAAATATGCTTTTCTTTTCTAGGAGCCCAGTTCTTTGCTTCTATCGTGCATGGTCCATAAGCTTCTCTAGCCCAGTGACAATAGTTGTAATTAATTCTCTTTTTAGTTACTCCAGTTACTGGATTCCAATCTACAGTTTCTTCCTTAGTTAGTTTGCATCTATACACATAATGTGCGGCATCTCTGCCTAACCCAAAAAAGAAAACAGGATAATCGATGGGGGGTATAAAAGAATGCTTGCAATCCTTGCACAAAAATTTACTCAACTTTTTTTCAGCCGTAGGTTCGATAGAACTCAAACCTGTTACGATCTTGTTTCCTCCCGTCATGTTTCCTCCCATTTAGTCAATTGTTGCTCATTGAAAATATGTAACATACCTCTGGGATTTACGAATTCAAAAACATATCTGACATCTCCGGCAGTAGTGATTGCTACTCCCACGATAACGCCATTGGCTTCGTATGAACCGCCAATCTTCCTGACCAAATCCCCTACTTTATATTTTGGTTCTTGTTTGTTGCTCATGCTATTTCCTTATTAAACACGCCTCGATATGGGCTGTTCAACCACCTAGCAAATGCTTCTGCTTGTTCAGAAATCTTGTTTAATTCATACTTACCACAAAATTTCATGAAGTGTACACCTACTTGCGGAGTGGTTTTTACCCTCACATTCTGTTTGATAGTATCATCTACTAGAGTTTTAATGTCATCGGGCTGGGCAGTTAGATCGATTAGTACGCGATTACGTTCATAATCTTCCCTGACTCTATGCTCTTGTCCATCGGGATCTACCCAACGCTGCAACATCATGTTGTTCCAATTAAAACCCTGCTTACCACGATCTGCATAGGCTTCTAGCAGACCAACTTTGTTCTTGCTGCCCTTAGTTCTCACACCAGGATATGCAGAAAACACGTTGTCAGTAGAGTCGCCACGCATACACTTCTCAAATAGAATGAATTGCGGATCGTCTACCTTTTTGTGTTGATTAGTCTTTTTGTCAATGACTGGACGATTCTTGTCATCAAAATATCCCTCGTGGGTAATCATATGATTACTAACGCCGTTGTATTGCTTGACATTGGGCGCGATTAACTGAATATAATCGCTGTCGCTACTAACGATGATATGGTCGTCTTCGGGATGAAGATGGATAAATCGTGCGATAAGATCGTCAGCCTCTGCTCGTTCATGACGCAAGACTGAAACATTAGTCTTTTCACGCAAGAAAGTGGTAAACATATCATATGTTTCCCAAAACATTTGATTTTCTTCTGCTTCTTTTTCAGTAAGGGCTGCTGTTTGTAGTGCCCTGTTTGCCTTATAAGGCTTGTAGAAATCCTTGCGCCAAGACCTGCCCTCTAGACAAAATACTACATGATCTATGCCATGCTTCCTGACAGTCTGATTGACACTAGACAGGGTAAGATGCAAAGCCATACCGATCTTTTCCCAAGTCGTGCTATTTCGGCTAGCGATATGCCTGGCCCTGAAAAACGTGTTAGCAGTATCAATCAAAGCATATTTCATGATCACACCTATTTACAAGAATAATATACGTATATTATACTAGTTTATTACAATGTGCAAGTTATTTGGGTCGAACTCAACTTACCTCAGTTCTACCATCACCAATATCACGTTGTCTAATGATCCTGATATCATCTCTGCGTTTTTCTGGGTCAGCCATTTCTTGCTCGTAAACTTCTAATGCGATATTACGGCAAACAGTCTGGAACCAGCGGTCTACGATCTCGTTATCAGTATCGTCAGACTTTAGTTTGTAACCTGCTTTAACTAGATTTACTACAAATTTTTCGTTCCAATCTAATTCAAACGAACCGTTATTAATGTTATTGGGATCTACATCTACTTTGTTAATAGCGATATATGGTTCATTGTTTTTAGTGGCTAATTCTTTAGCACTCAACTTCTTTGGTTTAGCCGCAGGCTTCTCAGGTTGTTTTGGTTGTTTCTTAAATATCTTTTTTAGATTATCAAACATTATTTGTTCCCGTATTTTTCAAACAGGGCGAAACTAGCCAGATTCTTGGCCTTGCTCTCGCACATAATGTCAGCCCACTCGCTATGAGAAATAGCCCATTGATTCAATTGATCATTCCAGTAGTAGTCAGAATGCGCCCTCAGTTTCTGCTTAGAGTAACCCTCACTTAATAGCGAGTGTAGGTCTGGCTTAGCAGAAGTATTTAGTTCTATCTTGCCATCTTCTCTAGAAACTGAATAATGGATAACAGGCCTGACACCCCGCCAACTGTCTATTACCCTAGAAATCCTAGAATCATTGGGATCGATGTATTCGCCAGTTTTCACCCAATGATGATGTATGTCAAGGACCAATGCTAAATGATTTGCTAGTTCTAGACTAGAATCTAGACCCCAAGAAATCTCGTCATTTTCTATTGTGATAGTGTTGCGAGCCTCAGTAGACAGTCTGGGCAATACATCTATAATACCTTGCGGACCCCGCCTGCCTGAGATATGCACATTGATCTTGAAGTCTTGAAACTTCTTACCATAACCCATCATTCTAGCCATGTCTACGTGGTACTCAAATTCTTTGATAGAATTTTCTACGATAGATTCGCTATGGCTAGCCAGAACAGTAAATTGACCAGGATGAAACGACAAACGAACATCATGATTTCTAGCGTGTTCACCTATAGGCGCGAATAGTTGTTCCATTCTACGCACTACATCGGGCAACTTGTAAAAGTATTCCCAATCACCATGGGTGTAGCCAGTCATCATGTCGCTAGTCAAGCGTACCATACGCAGTCCTGCAGGCTGCTCAGACACCTTCCTGACAAGATTGTATGTGTTAGTAATGTTTCGTTCCATTACATCCCACATCTTTTGTTCGGCTACTTCTCGTTTAGCCTTTTTGAGAAAGGTCAAGGTAGTGCCGCCTGTGTTTAGTCCTTCTACAGATACGATGCCCTTTTTAGGGTGTAGTTCAGACCATTTGCAAGCGAAGCCCACGCGACGTATTGTATTGTTGAATGACATAATGATAAATACTACTATACTTAGTAAGGAATGTCAATATCATGGATATCCGTAAAATTTTAGATATTATATGTGAAGCAGAAAAACCACTAGCCAAAGGAATGAAAGTTATGAGCCTGGCCCAATTCTTACAACAAAGCGGCGTAGAACCACCCGAAGGTGAGAATGTTGATGAAGCAGAAAAATTGGGCGGGGTTACTTCAAGACCCTTTCCTCCTGATGAATTGGAACAATATCTAGACAGGATAACAGGTAAGAAAAAAGAAAAAACGGACAAATACAAACTGCCATATATCCATAGTAGTAATATACCAATCGTAAATGACAGCGGAAAGAAATATGATCTCAAAGCACTGGCTCAGTTATTTAGCCAGCGCCCAGCCAAGATACTAAAACAAAATGAAAAAATGATACATAGTGATGCATTTGGCAAACTCAGGACTTTTCAATACTATAACGTTGGATTACCTGCTCTAAAAGGATTAGCAGTAGATGAAGACACCGGTGAGTTCGTAGTTATCGATACTTGTCCGGGTGCTGGTGCATGTAAACTAGTATGCTATGCTATGAAGGGCGGCTATGTACAATGGAAGGCTAGCAGTCTAGGGCAAACAAGATTGTTGAATTTCTTATACAATGATCCAAATGGATTCATGGATATGTTAGCCAGTGAGATTACTGGATATGAAGCAAAGAATAATAAAAAGAATATCAAGACGATCATACGCTGGCATGATGCTGGAGACTTTTTCAGCCCGCAATATCTAGATAAAGCATATGATCTCGCTAGAAAATTTCCAGATGTTGATTTTTATGCTTATACTAAATTAGCAGATGTGGCTACGGGTGAAAAACCAGACAACTTCAGGATGAATTTCTCAGCAGGTGCTCAGCCAAGTCAAGAAAAGAAAATAAACTTTTCTAAGACTAAGAATAGCAGGATTGTTCCTAAAGAACTATTTGGTGACGCTTTAGAGAAAGATGAATCAGGTAAGTGGCAATACAAAAGTCCTGAAATGGAAGATAAAGTCAAACAAAGAATCGCTATCAAATATAGTTTGAAACCAGAAACAATCATCACTTATGATGAGATGATGAGAAAGCCTGTCGATAAAGAAGCAGAAGGCAAATGGAATGTTATCGTTAAGCCAGGTGATGGCGATGATGCTGCTAATCGTAGTGATGTGTTGAGCAGTCTATTGCTTATTCACTAATAAAATGAAAAATCTTTATTTAGTTGTAGGAGTATATCGTTCCGGCACTACTTTTCTGTCTAGGCGGTTAATAATAAAATATAATGTTCTATCTCTAGGAGAATGGTTTAATATTAATGCTGATTATTCTATGACCGAGGAATATTGCAAAAAAGAATTTAAAGAAAGAGTATCACACATAAATAACAGATCATGGATTATGAAAATAGGACCGGGACATTTTTTCTTAAATAATCCCGATATTGTTTTCGACAAAGCCATCAAAGCATATTATATAGTCAGACAAAATTTCAATGACCATTTGTTAAGTTGGTACGTTAAAGAAAAAACTAATTGGGACTTTAGCATAACCGAGAAAATGACTTTTGATTACGATCATGAGTATATGAAAACATGTAGACTAATGTTGGTAGAAAATTTGCAGGAACTTAAAAAATGGTATTACAAATATCCGGTAGATAAAGAACTAGTTTACTTTGAAAATTTACCCAAGATACGTCTTGGCAGACATAGTGTTCAAACACTCGGTATAACACCAGTAAAGCATGAATTCACATTTACTTTAGAAGAAAATTATGATACAAGAGCTTGGTTCTTAGATCCAGATTTAAACGTTCCCATCACTAACTACAGGCTTTAGACCTCTTTTAGCAACTAATCTTTCTAGCATATTACGATCACGATTTCTAGGAGGTTTTGCTAGCATAGCAAGCAACTCATCGTCTTTTAAACTTTGTGCGCTTTTAGTAGATTGTCTACCGCCTAGTTTAAATTTTGTCTTGATTCCTATCGACTTCGCGCCCTTCTTAGGGTTTACTCTTCTTGCTTTTGGCATGATTAATCTCCTTAGTATTGTTTATTTATTTAATTAGGATTTTATTACATACCAGAACTGTGGACCGAATCCAAACATTACAATTTTTTTTGCTTGAGGAAATATCTCATCTACTGCTTTTTTAACCGGATAATCGTTCAATGTTGATTTATGTTTATGATTAAACTTGAAAAGATAGTCATCTCCCCCCAATATTCCACCCGGTTTGATTTTAGGAAACCAGGATAATATATCTTCCTTTACACACTCGTAAGAATGGTATGCATCTATACATACAAAATCTAAACTATTGTCTTCATAAAGTTTGGCTGCTTCAACACTAGGCATTTTGATAGCATTAAAATATCCAGCGACTGGTTCTAAATTCTTTAAAAATTTCTCGTAATTATCTTCAGATTTCCATATGTCTACACAATCAAATTTTATTTGTTTTCCGCTGTTTATGATCTCCACACACATCGATGCGGCGCTGGCACCTTGTAAACACCCCACTTCTACAAAGTGTGCTGGGGTGTCTGCAGGAATTCTTTTTACCATCATCTCATACATTTGTGGCATAAGATTAGGGTATCCATGTATATTTTCGTAAAAATGTTCCACTATATATTTATTAAAATATAAAAAGAGATTCTGTTTCTTCTTCAGGAATCCAATTAGGATCAGTAGTTATATATGTATTTGTATCTGTGTATATAAATTGAAATTTTTGTCTATTAGTTAGTATAGACCTCACATCATCGATACAAATCTGTTCTCTATTTAATATGTTTTTATAATAATCATAAACAGAAACATTTTTATGTTTACAAATAGTCGCATTATCTCTATTAGATTGTTTGGATTCAAAATTGTATATGCATTCTTTCCATTTAACAAATACCTTTGCTTCTTGTTCTTTGTAGAAATTTAGTGCCCCTGTTTTTAAATAATCTTCTCCGGTAGGGAATTTTTCATAAAGATCCTGAATTACCTTAGGCATTGTAGATTTGCGACAAGTAAAAAAGAATCTACTATCAAAATTACTTGTCCAACGCATATTGTCTAGTGCTACAGTAGGCAATTGAATCATCTGCTCTAAGAATGCTAAACCATAACTTTCTACTGTGCTGGGATTGAAAGCAACTCTAGATTTTTTGATAAAATCTACTTTTTCTTTTCCTAGAAGTCCTGAAACTATTTCAAAATCTTTGATTTTTTCTTTTTCAAAGGCTTGTTTAAATTTTATGGCGCTTTTTGCCGAAGTCATTACTCTAGCAGGTAAGTTAGTTTTCTTTATTAAATCTACAAAGACATCGGGATTTTTTTGTTTTTCCCATCTACCCACAAACAAAACACCTGATCTTTTTCCCTTGTATGCGTCTAGCAAATCAGCCTCAGACAAAGGAATTGGAAGGTGAACTGCATTGTCTAAATGATTCTTATTGAACTCACTCTGAGTTCCTACGGTCAAACCTTCTACTTCTAGTTGTTTACGCATCATAACATTAACATTATGCACGAAAGGATTTTTAGTGTCTTTAAATATCTGACTTTCTAAATGAGTATATGCAACAATTTGGATGACATCTTCTAGATTTAATGTACTAGCAACTTGAATAGATTCATAAGTATTGCATACAAACATGTCATACATATTATTTGTTAAAGCCTTAATGATAGCATTTCTAAAATTAGCCATTCTTTCATAGCAATAACTATCACCGAACTGGAATATATTTGAATGATCTTTGTAAATTAAACTACTGTCAGGATAGATTATTTGTATTCCTGATTCTATGAAAGAGTTAACAAAATCGCTGTCTGCTGGTTTTTTATCCGTTATAATATCTACTTTAATATTGTTATCACTCATTAGTTTAATGAAACTGTGAGCAAACTGTCCTATTCCGCCATGTGGAACTAGTGTTTGATAACTGATAATAAACCCTATTCTTTTAGTATAAAATTTCATGATTTCTTATTTGACAGGTATCTTTTTAGCCAATTCATTTAGTGTCTTAACCCATTCAACAGTTTCTTTTGTGATATTATACTCTTTAAAAATTGTTTGTACATACATTAGGTGTTCAAATGGATAAGGATGACCATCAATATATCCAGCAAGTTTTCTCCATTCGATTTTTTTATTTTGTTGAAGCCAATCTTCTTGTGCCGGTTTAATAATTCTATCTAGAGTTGTTTTATACTTTGATTCTAGATAAGAATCTTTTAAATTAAAATCTCCGGAATGTTCTACATTTGAATACATATCTTTCAAAGAAAGAATATAATGTTTACATCCAATCTTATCTAATAACAGTTGTGCAGCATGAAATAAGGGTATATCTCTTTCATAGAATCCCTGCAAAGTTAGATCACAATAATTTTTTAAAAAATAATCATCATAAACCGGCAAAGCATTAAAAACATTTCCCGGAGTAAACCATTTACCATTTAGAAATCTGTCTTCTCTAGTAAACGTAGTCCACATAATGGCTACAGTATCGTTTTGATCGATATCATGTTCGGCAATCGCATCTATCAATGTTTTGAAAATATAGAAATTACCTGCTCCAGCCAAACCATAATTAAAATGCAAATCGAATGATTTACCTAATATATCTGCCCAAGTAGGCCAATGATATTGAGTAAAACTACATCCAAATGTGAATAGTCTTTTGTCATTCATTAAAATGATTCCTTAGGAAAGTTAGTTGATAAATTATGTGTTAACCATAATTGTTCACAATCTTTTTTGAAAAGTTCTCTATCTACCTCTTTGGTGTGGGAATCGCGGCGGTAACTAAACATATTTCTAATATTAGCAAAATATATTAATTTTTTTTCGAAACTATTAAATATTTCAATAGTGTTTTCTTTGAGATGAAATTTTTCTGGCAACACTTTATGCACATATTCAATGTGTTCAGTAGGAAGGGGATGTCCGTCCCATTTGTATTTCTGCCATTGAGGAGTTCTATTACTAAACCAATCATAATTGCACATTTTATGTACACTGGGATACATTATTTTTAGTACATCACCGTAAAGATCGATTATTTTTCTTGAGTTAGGCTCTACAGTTACAGGAGTATCTATATCTACTATACTCATGAAGTAGAATTCACACCCTATATTTTCTAAAGTATTTTTAACTAAACTCATAACCGCTAAGTCTCTAATATAGAAACCTGATTCATAACAATAATTTTTTAAAAAATACTCATCATAACCCTCCAAAGCATCAAAAACATCACCCGGAGTAAACCATCGACCATCTATGTATCTATCTTCTCTAGTAACACTACTCCACATAATCATAACTGTATCATCTTTGGTTATCTTATTTCTTTGATGACACTCTGCGAAACGCGCGGCTATAAATTGGTTACCTCCCCCAGTCTTACCCCAATTTTCGTAGTTGGTAAAGTGACTGTGGGCTATAGCATCAGCCCAAGTAGGCCAACCATACTTAGTAAAACTACATCCAAATGTGAATAGTCTGCTAGTCATTCTTTTTGGTTTTCTTTTTCTTAGTTACCTTTTTTGCTTTCTTCTTTGCTTTCTTTTTTGGCTTCTTCTCTTCTTTTTCTTCTACAAGTGTTAGTTTGATGTCGCCCTCATACCAGAGTTCACCATCATCGATAGACCAGCCATCATCCATCCAGCCTTCCATATTTTCTTCTTCCCACAAATCTTCTAAACGTTCCTTTTCTTCTTCATCCATATCATCTGGATAGGTGACATCTTCCCAACAACTATCGTCAAGCATTTCAGGCTCGTATTCATAATCATAAGCATTAACTAAACCGTTTTCTGCTTCTTGACTTAGTTTTTCTTCTTCTTTTTTATTATTTACAGTAATAATACCATTACCCCAGCGCCAGCCTATTTCCCGGCGAATTTCCATAGCATCTTTACACCAGATTTCAACTTCGGTTACGCTCTTCTTATCTTCTGTTGTTATATTAAACTTTTTCATTACAACTCTCCTTTGAGCATTAAAAATAAATATTGATCTTTATCATACCAACGATGTTCATACAAGGGCTCTCCCGGGCCAGTCCACATAGCAGTTCTTTTGTATGCTTTAGTTAGCCACATTTTCTTACCTGTTACGCAACATCTTTTAGGAAAGAACAAAAACTTAAACTCTTTCTTTATACAATGATCATCAAACGTATCAAAAGCATACATGCCGTCAACCTCCTTGAATAATGTCTTTCTATAAGAACCTGTTCTGTCTCTGTAAAAAGGCATCATGTACCCCAAGCATTCTTGAACAATGGCACTTGAATCCTATCACTATATCTAAGTCCATATTTCATTGCTAGTTCTGCTACTCTGCGATTATTTAAACTATAAACACTTTCTACCCCGCCTACCGGCATGACATAAACATTACCAGTAAATCCTGCATTACGATATAAATCTGTAACTTCAAGTACTTCTTGCATATCTTCAGTTGTAGCAATAACAAACTTGAGATAAGTATGTCCAAGTTCTTGATATTGAGCGATATAATCAGGGCGTATCGCTTTTTCAAATTTCTCACCGCTAACGCTGAGTTTTGCGCTAACACTAAATGTTATGCTATCATAGCCGCGACCCAGCGGGAGATTCTTATTTTCACGCCAGCTGACTAGATAATCAAATAATTCATCTGATAGTTCTTGTGTACCATTAGTCTCAAAAGTGATCTCTTTTAGATCGTTCATGCAGGGTTGATCAAGTAGTTCAGGATAACTACGCTGCCAGCCTAGCAGTGGTTCACCACCAGTGATGACTAGATGTTCATCCCGCCACTCATTATTAGGCAGTAAGTTAGTTATCATCTTTGCTAGTTCTTCTACATCTATCTTGGGACTTAGTTTCTTAAATCTCACATCCCAACTAGCATATGAATCACAACCTGTAGATACTAAGGGTAGTTCTTTATAGTTTTTATAATCTTTAGGATTAACATTGTGACGCTCTTGTGACTTTTGTCCTTTAGGCATACCAAAGCCATCACAAGTGAAGTTACAACCAAACGTGCGTAAGAACACGCTTGGTACGCCCATATATCTACCCTCACCTTGTATGCTATAAAATAGTTCGCTGACCTTGATCGACTTCTTCATTCAGATACCTTATCAGTTCTTTGTCATTGGGTTGTACAGAGAAATTTTGTTTGAAAAATATTTCATAACTATCACTACCGTATTTACCAATTCCATATAGTAGTCTAGCATTTTCTCCGTTCCAACTCAAGTAATCTTGGCTCATTCTACGTAAACGTTTTTCCCTGAGAACAACCAAACCCAGTGGTTTGATTATTTCATATACGTCTGAGGGGTCGCTAGTTAAAAAATGGGGAGCAGTAGACCATAAAGATAAAAATTCGGGTAATACTTTTTTGACAGTTTTTCTATGAGTCTGGTTGAGCATGATCACTCCCACCATGTGTTGCCATGGTGTCTCTATTTGCTGTTGAACCATCAATTCATCTAGCATGGGGTTATTTTTTATTTTTACCATTTTTCTTCTTTACTGTTTTCTTTTTTGCAGGTTTCTTTTCAGGTACGTAATCTGTGTTTGGTCTAGTATGTACTATTCCAAAAGACATAGTGTGTACATTTTTATCAGTCTTCAATGTAGAACCATCAAAGTCTAATATCTTTTCTTGGCCTTGCTGAATCAAATGACATTTATATTCATTTAGCGAGTTAAATTTTTTCTTCATAATTTTAACATAAAAAGTGTAGCGAACTTGTCCTCATAAAATGTAAATTTAGCAATGCGTGGGTCTTGTTTGTACATATAGGTAAAACTAAAATCTTTACCCGGTACAAGATTGTTGGTTCTCAGCAAAAGCAGCTTTTCCATTACATCTCTCGCTGAAGGTGCGTGTATATAAATATCTATCATTACCAGTGATGTACGACATTAGCGATAATAAAACAGCAAGTAGTTATCTCTAAAATACGTATTACCCACCATATAACAGGAGAATGTTTCTCTACTACTGTTGAAAATTTAGATAGCCTAAGCATAAAATGTTGATCTAGACTTTGGTGTCTCCCACCAGTCTATGTGATGCACTTTCACTCCTAGTTTACTCATCTTAGCGTTTACGATCTTAGCCATCCAAGCAGATAGATTTTCAGAAGTAGGCACGAAATCTACAACTAAGAATCCTTCGTAAAATTCATATTGTGCGGATTGCTTAGACATACCTAAATTATTTACATCAAATTGCTTGCCTGCTACGAAGTCTGTACCAGGTATAACTACATCGATCAGTGGAAATGTTGTTCCCAGCAACCCTTTATAGAGGGGATCATTACGATCAATGACAAATCTATGATCGATATATTCGTTGACCCAACGCTTCAACCATTCTAGATGTCTGAAGTCTGTTACCATGCCAGTTACATCTAGATTGTCTGAAGTCAGATATACTTGCAGTTTAGCCTCATGACCATGTAAGTGTCTACAAGCACACTTTAAGTCATCAGCATATTCACCATTTAGTTTCTGGGTCCATACTCTGTGCCCATAACAAAATTCAAATGTTTTATCTATAATCCAGTTCATAATTCGTACACCATTAATTCTCCATATCTAAAACTTTCTAGTCTGAAGTCAATACTTGCGACTGCTTCTCTGACTAATTGTATCATACGTTCACTATTTCCGCAAATTATTTTTAGCGGAATGTTAGCCTGATTAAGCAACACGAAATTCTGAACCTTATCCCTAACTTCTTCATGTTTGACTCCATGTAAATCAAGGGTAAGGTTTAGATTTCTCACTCTTTTAGTATTTCCCAGACTTTTGATTTTTCTAGTTCTTCTAACCAATCTCTTTCACCCGAAAATTCAGGCATCTGCTTTAACTTAAAATCTATCCAATATTTAAGACGCCATATATCTTTCTTACTTTCAAATTGTAAGAACCCATCGTTATATGGATTGTTTACAACTGCTGCTAACTTTAGTATAGCATCCTTAATTGTTTCATAATCACTCATTATAACTCTCTATCAATCAAATTTCTTTTTCTGCAATGCTATAAACTTCTTTTTGTCTATGAACTTGCGGCGAGTCTGACCTTCAGGAGACATATCTCTACGCTCATGGGGATCAGTTTCTAATACTATTTTTTCTGCTATGTATATGGCATCTACTTTGTAAGAACCGCTGGTTGAAGTGTAGAGATTTTCTACATTTTTATCTGCGCTTTCTTTTTCTTTGCTCATATGGTATTTATTATTGTAAATTCTCTATATGGGCTAAACGCATAAATTCTGCCCTAGCAGCAGGATCAGTCTTGAAACCTCCACCTAACCTGCTAGTAATAGTAGTAGATCCCGTGTCTTCTACACCCCTGCTGCGAACACAATAATGTCTAGCATGTACTAATACCGCTACATCTTCTGTATCTAAGATATAGCACAAAGTATGAAATACTTGCTCAGTTAGTCGTTCTTGAATCTGGGGACGCTTTGCGAAATATTCTACGATGCGATTGATCTTAGACAGTCCCAGTACTTTTTGTTTGGGAACATATGCTACTGTAGCAAGCCCGTCTATGACTACCAGATGATGCTCACAGTTGCTTTGCACATTAATATTCCTCTCTATAACCATTTCGTTATAGTGCATCTTGTTGTCAACAGTTGTACACTTGGGGAATGCTTCCCAGTCAAGACCCCAAAAAATTTCATTTACAGCCATTTTAGCCCAGCGAGTGGGGGTTTCTGCCAGACTGTCATCTGACAAATCAAGACCTAAAGTCTGCATGATTTTAGCCATGTGACCTTCAATAATTGAAATCTTTTCTTTGCGTTCTAGATTGTTTTCTACTGTGGGTGTTTCTACACCTACACTCATTAGATATTCGTGAACTTTGCGACCCAACTCTGGGTCTGTTTTTGTTTTATTATACGACATTTTGTTTCTCCTTCCTTACACGGATAAAAATTGTAATAAACTCGCTACCGTTGTGTAGCATATGTATTTATTTGTTTGCGAATACTCCATTAAATTGTTGTGTTACTCTGATAAAAGTAGTGCATTTACTAAGATGCTTTAGTTGTGAAGCACCTACATATGTACAAGTACTACGGATCCCTCCCAGTATATCTAATATTGTATTACTAACAGGACCACGATATGGAATCTTAACTGTCCTACCTTCGCTACTGCGATACTCAGCGACCCCACCATTGTGCTTGTTCATAGCAGTATCACTACTCATACCATAGAAAGTAACATAACCATCTTCGATGTTACCGCCACCCTCATCATGCCCTGCTAGCATACCGCCCAGCATTACAAAATCCGCGCCAGCTCCAAAAGCCTTTGCAACATCTCCAGGACAAGTGCAACCACCGTCGCTAATGATGTGACCACCAAGACCATGAGCAGCGTCAGCGCATTCCATAACAGCACTAAGTTGTGGATAACCCACCCCGGTTTGAATGCGAGTAGTACAAACACTACCAGGACCAATACCAACCTTAACAATGTCCGCTCCTCTCAAGATTAACTCTTGTGTCATGTCAGCAGTAACTACGTTACCTGCTATAATAGTTTTATTAAAATATATTTCTCTTACCTTAGAAACAAACGCACCAAATTTATCACTATATCCATTCGCTACATCAATACAAATAAATTTTATGTTGGGAAATTCATACATGATTTTTGATAAAGATTCAAAGTCACTTGTATTGATCCCAGTACTTACCGCTATGTTATCAAACATATTAGGCATATCATACCATGATTGATAATCTTGAAGACCATAACTCTTGACCAAACAAGTAAACATGCTGTGATTTTCTAGTACTCTAGCCATGTCCATAGTACCAACACCATCCATGTTAGCAGCCATGATAGGTACACCTGACCACGTATGATTACTGTGTTTGAAAGTATATTGTCTAGTTAAACTAACTTCTTTCCTGCTACTAAGAGTGCTGCGCTTGGGTCTAATCAAAACATCTTTGAAGTCTAATTTAACATCATTTTCTATCTGCATTTTCTTTCCTTAACTTGTCATTATATTCAGTAGCGCATCGTGGACTACAGAATATTATCTTATTATTGTTGACCTTTGTCAAGGGCTTATAGTATTTAGGATTACCATATTCGTCCACGTAATGAGGATCGAATTGTGTTTGCAGTTTACTACAATTTGAGCAAATCAATATTTACTTTCCCTAGTGTGCTTTCTGTAATCAACGCTGTCTCTTAGATATTGAGAACCATTGCCCTCTAAAATATCACAAATTCTGTCGATAGTTTTATCATTGTAGTCAGAGATTAATCCCATATATGGATGAGGTTCTTGTATCAATAATTCAAGTTTGTCTATAGCATCATCGATAGACCACGGAATATACAATCTGTACTTACAATTTGCGAATGTTTCTGGGAAACTACGATAAGCAGGAAACAACACATTACATCCCAATGCATCTGCTTCGCTTACTGTATTGCTGACCCAATCTTGTAGCGCACAGTTAAACAATACCCTAGTATCATTGAGCATAGAATAGTACTCGTCTTTGGAAAGATCCTCATAGATTACTAGTTTGTTTTCTGCTTGCATTTGTTCGCAACGTTCCCTATAAGATGAATTATTGCTACGCAACTTAGCACCAGACAATACAGTAAACTCTACTTCAGGACCATGCTTCTGATACCAAGCATCGATAAGATCCATATAAAAATCGGGCTGCTTTTCTTGATCCCATCTAGCGGCAAACGACACTCTCATGGGACGTTCATGGAATGGTTTTATATTTTTGAAACCAACCCTTCCCTGAACTTCTTCTTTACCAAACGCTAGTCCCGAGATATTGTAGATAGGAGCCTGCCATCCCGCGATCTTCATGTGCATTACCATTTCTTCGTTAGTGGCTAGCACACCATCTACGAAATTGTCAACCATCTTTTCATAATGTCCCATCCATTCACTCATTCCCCACACATGAACAAAATCGTCTGGATCGATACTTTGTGCTAAACATCTGACGAAAACTTTTGGTCTGAATTCAGTGGGGAGTTGATTCATGATATATGGTAGACTTTCTATACCGGGCTGGAACATATCTTCAAAGTAAATTACATCATGCTGATTTACTTCGCCGGCTTTCATCATCTTGATGAGATTCATCAATTGACTCATTCCGAAATAAGTACGTCCATGAGCATCAAGTACTTGACCAGTAACTATGGCTTGATCATTACTTAATGTCTCGCCGGGAACGATAACATAATTTATGTCTCTGCGTTTAAATACACGCTCGTTCCAGTCTTGTAATTGTAATGTATAGCGAGCCTTATATGGCTCTAACCCCATATAGAAAAGTCTACGCATAATTATGATAACTCAAAATGAGGAGCATCGATAAATGGACGCTTGCCTTCCAGTCTGCGTTGGTCAATGTAAGAATTCATAGCCTCTTCCATTGTGCCCTTCCATTTACGAATGTCCTTTACAGTCCATGCCGCGCCCCAACGCAATGATACTCCACTAGTGGTAGCAGCCATCTTCATAGCATCAGCAATGTCGTCATAGAGATTCAATTCCCAAGAACCCCTACCCCCGATAAATGCCATGAGGTCAACAGCATTGCCCTCGATGTGCTTGGACTTCAAAGTCTGGCTAGCACCTTTGGCTACTAGTTCTCTTTGTCGTTCTAGTGAGCGCAATCCTTCCACAACAGCAAAGTCTACCTTGGTGACTATAATAGCCCTATGTACAACTTCTACTAGTGCAGGATTTACTCCTTCTAGATTTTTTAGTGAGCGTTTGCTTAATTTAAATGCCATAATTTATTCCCTTGATGTATTATCTAGATCCCACATATCCTTAAAATTCTTGCCTGATTGAAACTTAGAAAACTGCCTGTAAGCATAACTCCTGTTACTATACAAGTCTGCTTCATTATACTTGTATCCATATTCCCTACAGAAATTGAGATAATTCTCAAGATCATCGAAAATCTGGTTAACGCGGGAAGAGTTCTTAGTAGTTTCGTTCTTAGACATCTGTATTCTCCAATTTAAAGTTAAACAACATTATTATAAGTGATTGTGGCACCATTCTCACCATCTTCGCTAACGGTGATAGTGATGTCACGATTGGGATAACGACTAGCGATTTGCTCATAAAGATCGTCGCTAATCATTTCACAACTCTTGTAATTCAATTCAATAGTGCCTTGGTATAGACTCTCTAACCAACGCTTAAATTGAATGAATTCAATATCCCTGTCGTTGTGAAATACTTGGATTGCTACATTAAAATGAAAGATGTGCCTATGCTCGTTTGCCAGAAATGACACATCTGCTAGCCTAGGATCGTTGGCAGCATCTGGATAACGATGAATACCTTCTTTCTGGAAAGTAACATAAATCATGCGCTTGGCGTGTTCTCGGATCTTATCACGCTTTTCAGCAAGCGCGGTTTGCCTTTGAATTTCCATCATACTACTCCATCTTTTTTCAATCTAGGAATCAACACTTCGTCAAGCCACTTTCTAGCACCCGTTGGATTGGGGTGCCATCCATCCGATAGGAAATATTGATCTTTTGATGATCCAAAATGCCAGATTTTATTCCATAAGTTATTATCATGATTTTCAGTATCTATTGGTCTTAAATGTTCTGTTATTCCTGTAGTTGACACTATAGTATCAAAATCCAATTGCTTATACAAGTAATTTAGGTTTAAGTGATTTTTGTTAATTTCTATATCTTCAAACACATAAGACCTATAAAATGTTTGATACAATTTAACATTTTTAAGTTTGCACAAATTTTGTAACATTATGATATTTTCTAGAGTTAGATGAGCCGGACCTATTAGTGTTTGATAAAGATTAAAATATTGTTTAGCAAATGCATCACAATCATCACCCAATGCTTCAATAGCAGATAAAGCAGAAAAATTCTCTATGTACCATCCGCCCCAACTTTTTAATCGGTTATACCTGTCTTTCATATGCCATACTGAATTATTTTTTAAATCCCTCAGTTGGTAGTCCCAATTCCGACCATGTCTATCCCAAGAATCAACAAGGTTTTTAATAAAATTTGAAGAATCAACATAAAATGCTTTTCTCTCAGTTCCAGACCACGAAACTATTACAACTATTTCTTCTGGTTTGTATTTTTCTAGAGATTCTATCAAAGCCAGGCTAACTTTCTTTTGTATGAGTTCATTGCCCTGACTTCCCAGACCCGTATGTTCAAATATTACATTAGAAGGAAAAAATCTGGTATGTTCTAATACTTCCGGCCAAGTATAACGACCAGGATCCAAACTAAGTTCTGCGAAACTGCAACCGCTGGTTATTACCTTTTTAATAGTCATCAATAATCTCTACTAACATCTACTCGTTCATGTGTATCTTCCCAGACTTTTCTAGTGAGCCTAGTAATCTCTTCATATACTACAGTCTTTTCTTTAACAAGACTAGAGATTTGGTCATTATTGTTTTCTGGTTCTCGCTTTAGTTCATCTAGTTCTGAACTAAGATCATTGAACCGTTTCCTTAAAATAGATAATTCTCTTTCATACATACAATATATCCTCAAAAAAATGGGCCCCAGGCCCAGGTAAATAAACTATAACGTGTTCCAGATGTAATCAAGTTAACAGAATGTTTAAAGTTACTAGGAAAAATGATAACTGAACCTCTTGCTCTAGTCATTTTGACTCCTGCTATTTCAAAATCGCCTGCACTATAATCTGTACTGTCTGATAATTGTACAGACATAGAGAGTTTTCTGTCAAGTCTGTTGACTAAACCTAAATAATTATCAATATGTATATCGAAATGATCACCGGTTTTATATGTGTTTATGTAATATTCTTCTATAAAATTTATTTTAGATCCGAAAAAATCGATAGCCTCTATCCATAAGTGATTCAAAGTATTGTGTACTTCATGATCATTAGATAATCTACAGGTTAAAAAACTGCTTTTCCATTGATAGTTTGGTATTTTTAGTGAATGGTTTAAAGAATAACTTATCAAACTATCACACAACTCCTTGGATAAAAAATTTTCTCGTACAAAAATCCATTGACGGAAATTAGTTACAAGTGGGGGCCTTTCACGTATTGGTATCATATAAAACCTTATTCATAGCGTCGTCACTATCTTCAATTATTTCTTCCAGAATACCTTCTTGCGACTCTTCAACAAATAGTTTATCAAAAAACGTCATAGAATTCACGGTGCGTTTACCCGAAAAGCCCTGACTACCCGATTTCATTTGCATCCAGAAACTATCATACTCGTCGATCATGGCTAGAGATTTGGTTCTGTCTCGCAAAGAAAAAATCTCATCAACTAGTTCCCCAAATCTAATACGCTCAAAAGTCTCGTTCATAGCCATAGCAGGAATAGTACCTTCTTTGTAGCGACGATTGGCTTCTTGTACTGCTGTAATGTGCATATAAACATTATGGGCTTGAATCAATGTATAACTTAGAGTATCCCAACTTGTTTTAGTTTCTTTACCATGTGCGCCTAAGAAGCCTGGTCCCCTATAGCACAAGTCTTTCATCATCATTCTGTCAGTAACAGGACTACCCGAAAAACTCTTGTGTATCTTATCTTGTAAAACAGCATCGTTGAATGGTCTAGTATCATTATGATACTTTTTATTTTCCGCAGTCTTTTCCATACTGTATGACCATTTCTCATCATGATTGATATTAGTCTGGAAATATGCCAGACCTTTTGCTGCTGAATAAAATGGGCTAGCACAATCGAACGTTATCTGGAATTCTGGGTTGTGGTATTTTCTGATTGCCCTCTGAACGTCAGTAAAGACTACCGCATATTCAAGTATGCTAGTACCCAAACAATGTACTAAATTGTGCTGGCCCGGTTCTAAGTACCCATCATGTATGATGTTGACTAACCTTTTCAACATCAAATGAGTATCAATCTTGTTCTGACCACCAAATGCCCAGCCGTTAAAATAACTATCTGGGTATATTTTGGGGTCACAATACTTTTTCATTTCTTCATACCACTCATCACTCTGGGTATGAGTAAGTCCTTGCAAGACATTTAAGAATTTGCAAGAACCATTCCTGTTCCTGATAAAATATTCATTATTGATATGTGTGGCTCTAACTGCTTCATCGATAGTAGAGATACCATGCTTGTCTAACAAATGCTTGTTGCGTAATGTTTGAGTTGGAACATCTAAGCACATACCATAATCCATGTACTCATCCATCCACTTCAACACTAAATTTCTTTGCTTCATAGCACGGGGGCAATTAGGATCTTTCCAGTCAGCAGGCCATTGACCTTTCATGATCTGGAAACCACCTGAGTCTCCTAACATGAAAGTACCTTTTTCTCTTTTTCTGATAATGCTTTCTGCTGGATCATTCACATTGATGTCTAAGTTAGCATGACCTGCTGAATATAAACCCCATTTGTACTTGAACAAACCTTGCTTACTGTTCAAGAAATTCAAGCATTCTACATCACCATTGAATCCTGCAGGTATACGTTCTTGTGGGAAGTAATCTTCTCCTGAACGTTGTTTACCTAGACCAGTAATAAAGAATGAACTAACTGCTGGAAGAAACAATGCCCAATCTGGGTCTTGTTCTTTGTTTAAATCAATTTGATCCATAAAATTTTACATTCTCTATAAGTTTGTAATCATCAGCATAAAGTTTTTTGATTTTGTCAATAACATCTGGTTTAGATTCTAAATAATCATATAGTATATCAGCATTCCTTTTTTTATCGGGAATTTCATCGGTAGTATTATAACTTTTTTTTTCTTTATTTCGAAATGTGATATCAACTTTTAATTCATTAGCGGCAAACATATACATGTTGTCGCTGAGATTATCATTAACTTTAAAAAAAATCAATCTATTTAGGTCAATGAGTTTTCTGTATATTCCAGTAAGATTCATATTCTTTATATTATTTGATGCGTAAATCTCTTCGCTTATGAAATTTACCTGAGGTTCGGTATGTTCATCAAATATCAGGCGTTCAGATATAAATTTTAAAACTTGTGGATTTTTTATATTAAACGACCTGTGGTATCTATAAAAATATTCACATATTCCAGATACCCATCTACTTATGGGATCGCGTAAACATACTATAAATTTTGTATCTGGAAAATTTTCATATCTGTCATATGTCCAGTTACATCCTGTAGTGAAAAAACTTCTACAGTATGAACTAGCATTTTTAGAAATAAGAATGTATCCATACTCTGAAGAATCCGAAATCAGACATAGATTTTTATGAGGTTTGAATAAGTTATTGTCAATTACTGTTAGATTCATCCAGCAAACTCACTAATAAATCTAACCTTTCCTTAGCATTTTTTACTGCAGGATATTTTTCTGCTAGTTTTTCTAACTTTTCTTCTTCTTTCATCTTGTTACGGACATATTCAATAACTAGATCGATTTCTTTAGAATTTCTCAATTCTACCTTATTAGGAATTTCTTTCCAGTGAGCGGCCCCCCAGTGATCCTTTCCAGTATTTACCTCAAAAACCTTTAGATCACCATTCCATCTCACTGGCCCAGTAATACCGGGAGAGTTTTGAGAATGATCTATCTGGTAGACTACTGGATCAGAATAAGTGTAGATAGAAATCATTTTGTCTGTGCTGGCAATAGATACCTATAATTCGCTAGACCGCTATCAACTGTGATCTCGGTAGCACCCTGATCAGAGATCCTTACCATCTTGTCACCGGGCAAGTCCATGATGCTGATGAAAACCTTTACAGGCCATAGCCAAGATTTGCTTAACTTACCAGTGACACCGGGCTGGAATACGAAATTACCTGAGTGAGTAGACGCATTACCAAAATAAATCTTTAGATCACCATGATCAGTTTTAGTAGTAAAAGTCAGTTCTTCGCTGTTGGCTTGTGACTGACGCTTTAGCCTCTGGATGCCAACTACTGTGGGTTCGAATTCTACGTCCCAGTTCGCTCCCTTGAACGTGACATTCTTGACCTTATCTTCAATTAGATTCTTAGACATCAATCGATAATCGTTAATGAAGTCTCCGGACTTAGTTTCGAAGTGAATAGCAGCAGGAACCTTTTCTCCGTCCCTGTCTACCTTAGTCATGCTGATCTTAGCATTTTCGTCATAGTCTTCAAAACCCAAAATAGTCTTTAGTTTAGACAGATTGGGCATACCAAACACTCCCTCGAAATCTGAGATAGGACTCTTTAGCGTAGCAGATACTACAACGCTACGATCCTCAGCAATCGCTAGGATGTCTGTTGCTTTCTTAGTACCAGATACCTTGATCAGGTCAATCACACCTAGACCATGTGTGTACTGAATAATGTCTTGCAAATTGTCTTTCATAGTTGTTTCCCTGTAATGTTATTTAGGCGATGCATATGTGTAATATATAGGAATTTATAGCGCGAGTCAACTTGAATCTATCCGAAGTCAAACAAATCATCAAAAGTAGAATTAGTGTTAGTATTCTCTTCTAACTCCCATTCAAGTATTCCCAACAAGTTGTCGATCTTTTTGTCTACTAGAGTTTGCTCCATTGCTGCATCATCAAAGGGCAAATTGACGAACCATTCGGGAAGTCTGAGTTCGTCAGTTGGGTAGGCTATGCTAGTGAAGTTTAATGGATTGGCTCTTAACTTGCATACCACTACTTTCATACCATCTAAGATACGCATAGAATAGTTGTCACCATTTACCTTTCTTAGATAATTCCAGTTAAGTGCCGCCCTCACATGGCCAGGCATGTTTGCTTTGCCGGTCTTGCTTCGCTTTTCCATATCGTGATATGTAGTTAAATTGTTTACAGACTTGGGCGATCCCTTAGTCCAACTATCTACTGTAGAAAGATAGTTCTTGAAGTCTTTGATCTTTTCTATAACTTCTTCCCTAGTCTTACCCGACAATACCATTTCAAGTACTTTCATCAAAAATTCTTGTACATACTTGGGAGTATCTGCTCGTTTGAGATCAAGACCCATTGCTTTAATCTCACCCATTTTACCATTAACATCTTTACGCTTACCTTCCTTGTCAAAGATGTTTACAGCATATCTTTTCTTGGTAATGAACAATGCTCTATCACTAACTAGTTCTCTGCCCGCTTTGATGATTTCACCTTTGTTTCTGGGTACATGAAATGCTCGTTCCATGAAAGCGGGAAAGCCTTTGTTTATCTGCTCTGCGATATTATCGTACAGATTTACTGCTAAATCTTTACTCCATTGCATAGTACCTTGCTTGACATCTGATTCTATAACGGGCCAAGCAGAAAAATAACAAGAGTCTGTGTCACCATAAACGATAGCATCACCATAGTAATCATACTTTTCAGTTAATATCTCATTGATATGAGCAGACATATGCTTGACTACTTGCCTACCTGTTAATGTAACACTCTGACCTATCCTCTTGTCATAGAATCTACAATGCTCATTGAGTAGCGCACCATACGCAGAGTTAAGCAAAATCTTTCTTACTAACTGACGCTTGTCCCAATATTCTCTGTCTTGCGCTGTGGTAGAATCACGCAATTTTTTCTGCATATCTTTTCTATCACTATACCATCTAGTAAGCAAACCCGGGATAACACCTTCAGTTTCATAAGTAAATATAGTACCGTTCGCAGATAAGATATATGGATTACTAGAATCAAATATGAATTTCCATACTTCTGCTCCGCTCATTTCTTTGCTCTCACCGTTTTCGAAATCTACAGTAAGCATAGTTCCGCGCTCTTGGTTCATCACGGCTTCGTACTCTAGCGAGCCAAACAAACCCTCCCATAACAGAGAACTCATTTCTAGTTCGTCGCTGCCATCTCTTCTTTTTTTCTTATCTGCTATTCCTTTAGCCTTGTCTAACATATACCTGTCAGTCAATGTTTGCCTGATTTGTCCTATGATAGTTTCGGGTGCCATATTCAAAGCACGAATAGTGCTAGGATACAGAGAGTTGATGTCTACTGCGCCTACCCATTCATGAATACCTTTCTTAGGTGTCGCTACATATGCTCCCGCAGCAGCCATTTGATCTGATTGCACATCTTTCTTTTTGTCAGGAACTACAAGTCCCCGCTCATGCGCTTCGTTCATAACTGCCATTTCAATCATAGCAACTGAACCCATTACAGTTGGCAACAATACTGTGTTCTCATGCGCTAGCGCATTAGCCAGATCAAGGAACTTGAGTTTGTTATGAATCTTTACCAAGAGCATAGTATCTTGACGATTGTACTCTAAGAATTTCTTGAAGTCTTTGTTATACAACTGATCAAGAGTACCTTCATACTGCGTTTTGTTTTCACCTACTTCCATTTCACCGATAGCATCAAGTGAATAACTATGACGCGATTCATAATTATATTTCTTGTATAATTGTAGATAGTCCATATGGATCCTACCTATCAAATCAAAAGTAGTTTCTTCTTTACCAAATCGCTCGTATGTGCGTGGCTTGGGAAGTTGCCCTAGCAAACAGAATTTGCGTGTATCATCTTTGCTCATTACTCTGGTCACGCGATTAACCATATATGGAATATCGTAACCTTCTGAGTTCCAACCTGTCAAAACATCTGCATCTTCAATCACATCAAAGAAAGCATCAAACATTTCTTTCTCAGACTTGAACATCAAACAATTTTCGTAGTTGCTTACTATCTCCTTAGCAGTTTCATCAGACATATGCTTTGGGGGAGTACACAAAGTAATCAACATATCTTGCCAATCAAGATACAATGATATAGCAGTTACTGGATTGAAAGGATCATTAGTAGGAGAGAACCCTTTTTCAGGATCAAAGTCTACTTCAATGTCAAAGAAAATCGTATGTAACTCGGGCGGTTCTTGTTTGATATAGTTTTCAGACAAACATCTGAACACTGGATTTATATCGCTTTCGAACAGTTTTTTACCTGAGTGAATTCTTTTTTCTTTCTCAAACTCTGCTCGTTTCCTAGTAGAGAACCTACTAACAGGATCTCCATAGATAGAACGATACTTGCCTTTTCTGTCTTGGAAGTAAAAGGTATAATTAGCAGGATATTCATTGTAGATGCGCTTACCCTCAGGTGTGCGTTCTACAACAAATATCCTGTCGCTATCTCTATCGTGAATAGCGTCTACATAACTCATTAAATAGTTTTACCAACCGTCTGCAAGATAGTGTTTAGTTCTTCGTTTTCTTTGTTAGTCTCACCCAAGCGAGCCTTGTGAGCGACCTTGATCGCCTTCTTCAAGATAGAGGGCTTGATCTCAAGTTCTTCTGCTACCGCTTTGATAGTATCGTTAAGTCCACCCTGCAAACTTTCAATTTCATGAGTAACTGAAAGACCCTCGTTAATGAGTTGGGTCAACTTAATCTTTGCTTCGTTATTAAATGTGCGTGACATATGATCTCCTATTTAAGTAGTTAGTATAAAATATATTCGTAAATAAGTCAAACATTTTGCGTTGAAAAGGATAGATCAAGACTCTATCATCTTTTTTACGACTTTGTTAATACCAGGATTGATCCGCAGGACATGTGGCATCATTTCTTGTCTGATATAATTCCTAGTAAATCTAGTATCTTTGTTGGTAGTATCTTCACACCAATCTATCCTGCGTGACACACACCAATTTACAAACTCTTCTTTTTCAGTAGTTAGAAAGGGTCTGTATACATTGTTCTTTTGTCTAGCAATGGTTTTAGGTGAACCATGTAAAGAAGACCAGATGTAAGTTTCTACACAATCATTTAAATGATGGGCAGTAACGATATACGAATCTAGGCTATGCAAAAATTTATATCTTTCATGCCGCCAGTGTTCTTCTAGACTTTTATCTTTGGGCTTTTCGTTGCTGATTTTTCCCACATGTAACAGAAGATTTCTGTCACGGCAAAAATCGATAACAAAATTCATGGCTTTGTCGCTATTCTCAGTACCATGATGAAAGAAAGCACAATTGACTGAATGATTGTTACTAAGGAAATCAACTACTGCTACAGAGTCTACTCCGCCGCTGATAGCAACAGTTAGTTTTCTGGGTAAAGGAAACAGCAATTTGATCATGCGCTATTGTTGCACAACGAAAGAAAAAAATCAATAGTTATTTGCGTTTTTCGGAAAGAAAGTTTTTCCAATCATCAGCAACAGAATCTTCAAATATAGTAGGATTGGCTTCACCATAAATTTTGATGTATTTACCTGCTAGAACATCAGCCATTACTTCTATTGGACTTCCGGGATAACTATCGCCGGGTTTAATCATATCTAACTCATGCTGTCTGACATGGACTAATTCGTGAAAAACAGTACGCATCATATCAACTAAATTTCTATTTTTAGCATAGCACCATATATGGTCGCTGCCCGGCATATAACCACCCGTATGATGATTACCTTGTGCTTCTTCTGTGTCTAGGCTTAATTTAACTACGGGTAAATTCTTAACTTTAAGTATCTTACCTGCCCACTGAGCAAAATTATTGATGCGTTCGGCTCTGGGATCGTCAGACGGTACTTCTGGATCCTCTTTTAACATGAAACCTTTTAATTCTTTTGCTCTCATACTATTATTTATTATTATCTACTTTTAAAGATTTTCTCTGGGCACAACGTTTGAAGATATCTAAACGTTCTTGTTCTTCTTTTTTATGCCAGTCAGTTATTTCATCTAAAGTCCTGTAACATCCAACACATATGTTAGAACTATCTAGCCTGCATATCCTAATACAGGGAGAATCATGAAATACGATCATTTATTTTAATTCTCTGATTGAACCTATTCTAGCAGAATCAACGTTATATAAACGTTTCATTAATTCTCTAGCCATGAAATGATTTTGAGCAGTAACAGTTAGATCCATATTGCCTGTATAGCCAGGTTGTTTCACGAAAACTGTGGCTATATAAACTTTATGTGGTTTTACTACGTCTGCTACTTTCATTACGTGTAAATGCTTTTTGGAGCCTTAGGAGCAGAGAATTCTTCTGCTGCTTTAACAAACGCTTCAAAACTCTGACCGGCTTCATGTTGCATTCTCTCGCGGTCAGCGGGCTTGTACTTAATGTATTTCATTAAGAACTTCTTGATCAGTTCCATTGGAATCTTCTTTTGAGTTCCATCTCTGAATTTAACTGGATAGTTTCCTTCTACGTCAATTGACTTGCGTAGTTGAGTAACGATGTGCGGTACGTTATCCTTATCCGGATCTTCTGGTTTTTCTTCTTCATCGTCCCAGTCGTCGTGCTTGGTCTCAAATAGAATTTCTTGAATTTTCATGTTAAGTATACCTTTCTATATAGTATTTATCACATTTTCTTAAAGATCGGACCCGATATAAAACTTCTCTCGCCTTCATTCCAGAGTCCATTGTTCCATGACTTTATCCATTCATCAGTTATGTGCCTATTTCTTTTATATCTAGGAAATAAATGTACTTCAACGGGATCATCTCCTTCTACTCGGCGTATGGCTAGCATACGATTTCTACCTTCGTGACCTGTGACTATCGCTGGTTTTTCGAAATCGTTATTATCCCATTCTTCTGGGACATTGATATTTAAAAATGGTGAACCTAATGCCCCACCTTTTTTCATGTGATCTACAATGTGATCTACACTGATGGGAGATTCCAGTGGTGCTGCTAGTTTTAAAAATACACTGGGCTTCATTAGTACTCTTAAACCAAAATAATCAACCTCGGCGTTGTTAGGCACCTTTCCTAGACCGTTTTGGTTATCAACATTATATTCGTTAATGCCGGTCTTGGGATAGCGAATCATTGTTTCCATAGTAGTAAAATCTTTATTTCTACCCTTGTTAGGCACGAACCCAAATCTTTTATAGAATTTAACTAATTTTGTTTTACTACCGCCGAAATCACTTGATGGTGATAGTGCGATTTTTTGACCTGTTTGATCGGCATAATTAACTAATGCTTTCATTGCTTTAGTGCCAGTGCCCTGTTTTCTATCAGATTTGGGAACTACGATCTGACTCAAATATATAGTACCATTTCGTTCATACAATGAATGTTCAATACCCATTGAAGACCACTGATCTTCGATTTCTTCTATAGATTCATTGATGATTTTACGTTCCGTTATAAATTCATGAGATTTCATATTAAATATTTATCTGGATTTCCAATTATACGGACCACGGATCAGTAATAACAAGTTCACCGTTGCTTCGCATCATGACATTTTCAGTATGAAGATCCCAAGACAAGCCCAATTGTTTGCCCTTATCATATAATTTTAGCATAGTCTTGTACAAAATGCTATAGTAGTTCAATTTGTCTTCACCCACTTTCTTGAGTTTATCAACTATCTTTTTACCGTTTTCACCTACATAAGAATCAGGATCATGTAGCTTCTTTAGCGTACTAGACCAATCTTTGCCATACTTAACTAGATCAGAAAGTATCCATACTACATATTCATCAATACTGTTCTGTGGAATATGTTTAAGTTTTTCCATATTGAATTGAGCGAAGGGAACATTACCTACACTAAACTCTAAATAAGGTTCACCATCAACCTCAAAGAATTTAGGTAAAGTAGGAAGATCACTTTTCGTACATATTTTATAAAATGCTATCTGTGCTTTTATGATTTTGTCTGTGCTGTCTGTATTTGGAAATATTATTTTACTGATCTGTCCCTCATCTTTACTCCACACTTGAGCATCATATCCCTGACCTATAAATTTATAGCCTGCTTTTTTAAGAGACTTAACTATAAATTGTTGAATCTTGTCATTGTCCGAAACTTCACATATTAGCATTATTTTACACCTATCTTCATAAATCTGCTATATGCAGTTTCAGGATCTTTGAATTTCTTGCAGCCTAAATAATTAGTTTTACGCATGGGAAAAGTATTAGCAAATCTATCTAAATTATCGAATCTAGTTGATGAATTAGAATTGTCTCTTCCTTGAACTATTATTACGAAATTGTCTGGTACGTTGTCATACCAATCTGTAGACATATCGTTAACACTAGTATTGATAATAATACCCGGTTCATCATATACAACGTCTTTAGCATCTGTATGAATGAATTTTAATTTATCTGAGTCTATGTAAGACTTTAGTAATTTCTCACCACCAAACAATACTTTGTCATCTTTATCAATTAACACTATATCATCAAATACTATACCTGCTTTTTGTAAAAGTATCGCTAAATTACCATACCAACTACCTACTATATAGATAGTTCTAGCACAATTATTACCTAATTCTTTTTTTAATTTATTGGCTAGCCAACATTTACTAAGTATTAGGTCGCGAGTAAAACTACCTTCTAATGTATCAGGACTGGCTTCGTTTACTTTTTTTTTACGGCCTTGGCAATGGGCGCGTTGGCTGAATCCTTTAGGATTGTTACAGTTGATGCTGCGCTTGTATTTCGCACTCCATTTTTCTGTTATGAACTCGCTGGCTTTCATTATTAGAAATTACTTAGGATCGTTCTCTTTTTAATATAGATTTCAGCATCCAAGCATGTTTAGCATGAGCATCTAGTCTTTCTGCTATGAAATTTTCTATACCAAACTCTCTTTCTTGTCCTGCTACTTCAAAGCAATTTTTGAGAACTTCAATCAATTTCTGATTATCATCTAGTATTTCTTGAAACATCAATTCTGCGCGGGGTATTTTTGTTTGTCCTTGAATAACAGACAGTTCTGCATATCTTTCAAAACTGCCAGGAGTATAAGAATCTAGTGTTCTTATATACTCTGCTATTTTGTCTAGAACACCATAAACTTCTGCGTATAAGTCACCAAAGAACTCATGATATTGAGGAAAATCAGGACCTTCTACGTTCCAGTGAAAATTCTGCGCTTTGATAACAAACGCATACGATGTTGCTAATAATACTTTTAAATTCTCTGATAACATAAATCACCTATTAATGTAACTTATGTATTTATCTTTTAATGTTTAGTTCTTGCTCTATATCTTTTATTAGCCTAGAAGAAAATTCTCTATGAGCTTCATATCCTAAATGTCCATCTGGTAAGGTAGGAAAAGAAAATTTTAGTCCCGGTCTTAAATCCTTGAAAAATTTTTCACCATACATCGCACAATCTTCATAATAAAGACTATTATATAGATTGCAATGTAACTGCAACTTAACTTTGTCTTTTAAATAGTGCTTGATAAATTCTTTGTAAAGATTAGCATTAAATTCTTCATCAAATTTATCGCTATAATTTTTATACCAGTTTTTTGTAAATTCATCTTCTGAAGATGGATAAAAACTCATAATATCGTGATAACTGTCTCCCTTTATTATACAAGTTCTGCTTATTTCTGGATACATGATAACAACAATATCATCTTTATCGAAAGAAAAATCATATACTTTCTTTGCTATGTACTTAATACTACCGCCCGGCTCTCCTAGATTGAAACATTCTATACCTAATCTTTTTGCAACTAAAAAAGGCCAAACATATTTAGATCCTACTCGATATTCATAATCAGGAAATCCCTGACCAGCAGTATAACTACATCCAAACCCTATTAATCTCATAAATTTATTTATGATAAGAATTGTTGACTATTTTTAACTAGACCATTCGAATTCTGGCATCCAGGGATCTGATATAACGTAAGTTCCGTCACTTCTCTTCATCCAATTGTTACCATCTTCTAAATCTACTTCTAATGATCCGCCGCTCTTTTCAGCAACTTTAATAAGTTTAGCCATAATGCTAACAAATGGTTCGAAATCTTTTTTGAATTCTGGCCAATTATCGACGTATTTTAGCCAACGTTGATCTCCTATACCTTCTTTACTAGCCAGCCATTTAAAACTTCTACCATCATTTTCATTATGATCTTCAAAGAAATCTTTTATTGAACCATCACCATGAGCATATTCTAAGAATTCTAATAATACTTCTTTTTCAATAAAACTAGTGATTTCTTTTAAAGGTTCCATCTCATATAATATTATATCAACTCCGGCTACTTTGTCTTTTTTAGTTTTGAAAAATCGAGGTAGATGGGGATTATTTTTATTTTTCTCAATAAATTTTAAAAATTTTCCTGTTACTGCTTCTGACTTATCCATTTCTTTTTTATAGAAGTTGGGATCTTTTTCACGTCCATCTGTTTCTGTAGCATGAACCTTGATTACTTTTTGTTTATCAGGACTAATAAAAACCATAGCGTAACCACCCTGCCCGGCTAACTTCCATCCTTTCTTAGTCATGTGTTCTTTTATTAAAGACCTAAAGTTTTTATTAGTTGGTTTTTGTTGTTTAATTTCATCTAACATAAATTTATCCCATTGCCGGCATCCATGGATCAGTTATAACAAGTGTATCTCCCCTCATCATCATATTAGCCGAATGAAGATCCAGATCACTCATTGCTGGCATCGATTTCACCATCTTAAATACAATGTTATAAAAAGGTGTATATTTTTTTATAAATTCCATTTCATTCTTTGGGTGTCCTGGTTTGTCCTTGAGTTTTATACCCCATCGGCGCCACACTTTACGCAATTGTTTTTCACGATTTGCTATGGTTGCACCTATATATGGGTTGGCTGCTTCAACTAAGTCTTCAGCCAAATATTCTAATTCCTGAGGTAAACGAGTCAGTACTTCCATTTCATACATAACTATCTTAACTTTACTTTTTCTATCTGTTACTGTTTCAGTTTTAGTTTTAAAAAATTTAGGTAAATGAGGACTTTTTTTGTTCTTGTCGATAAATTTTAACCATGCACCTTGTAGCCGCTCTGATTCTTGTTTTTCATATGTATAAGGTTCATCTTGATCAACAGGCCCCGCTGCGGGTTGAGAACCCCATAAAAATTCAGGATCAGGTGCTATTACTTTGATTACTTTTTTCTTATCGGGACTAGTGAAAACCACAGCGAATGCTCCCTCACCAATCAACTTCCATTTCTTGGCTTTCATATGTGCTATGATTTTTTTTCTAAGAGTGTATCTTGTTAATGCTTCTTTTATATTCATATTCATATTCATGAGAATGCCCAGGGATCTATAATTACTATAGTACCGTCTTCTCTCTGCATGAAATTTCCAGAATGAAGATCGTTATAAAAGTTATATTGGTCACCAACTTCAACAACCTTTTCTAATGCTTTTATCAGTCCTCCATATTTATTTATAAATTTTTCTTTATCAAGTGGATCCTTTACTACCTTTTGGTATCTCTCCCATATGTTGTCATATAAATTTCCTTCTTTTGGCGATTCAAAGTATCTACCTATAATGGTTATCGGAAACGGATCGTCTATGCGTGTAAGTAATTCCATTTCAAATAATTCTATTTTTATTTCTATATTTCCTTCTTTTATTATTTCAACTTTAGATTTATAGAATTTAGGATAATGAATATTAGGATTTTTCGCTACAAAAGATTGCCACTTGTATTGTGCGAACTCTGACTTAGATTTTAATGATTTTGCTAAATCAGTAGCGGGACCTTCAGGTGCTATTATTTTAATTACTTTGTTTTTTTCAGGGTTGATAAATGCTACTGCAAATGATCCCTGACCAAGGAAAACCCATTTCTTTTTTCGCATGTGAGCTATAACTTTTGCTCTAATGTCGTAATTTGGTCTATTGTTTTCAGGTTCTTCTTCATTCAAAGAAGATTGTTCTGGTGGTGCTTGAGCAGCCTTAGCCTGCGATTCCCATTCCTTATTTTGTTGAGAAATTCCCTTGTCAGTTGGTTGTACTTGCACAGGGGTAACCTGCGCAGGAGTAACTTGTGCTGGAGTAATTTTTGCAGGTTCGAATTCTAAAATGATCATGACGATTTCTTCTTATCAGTCATTTCAGAAGTAACTTTATATTCCCATACATTGGGAAATATTCCATGCACAAACAATATCAATGCCCAACGCCAGGCTCTGTATAAATGAGCGAAATAATTTACATGATTATCGTGTAAATGTTTCATTAAGCCCTCGTTTTTAGTATTCCACGTAGGATGTTACTCTTTGTACTCTCTGAGAACCCCTTAGTAACCCCCCTAGCCGCACGGTGGCTAGCGTTAGTTAAGTCCCACGCGAGCGGCGCCGCAGACAAGGGGTTACTAAACCGCGGGTCCACTGGACCGTATAAATCTCGCAGCGGATCCGATTTGGAGAGAAAATCACCTAACTTGCTTGCACCATAAGCAGTCACACCTGTCTTTGTTGAGCTCCATAATGCAGAACGAATATCCTTACCCTGCAATGCCTGATCTACCAACTTAAATAAACCTAAAACTACAGCACCACCTAATCCTGAGCCAGAAATACCTACTGCCGCAATAAGTGTGGCATATAATATTTCTTGTAAAACAGGATGTTTTTCTGCAAGGTCACGGTACTTCTGAACATACTTCATTGCACCTTGGTCGTCACCAGTTGCTTTTTTTAATTTTTCTGCAGCCGAATCATAAGCACTAGCAAAATTGGTCATTGGACCACTATTATAAATTTTGCCCTTTAAATTTTTCCATGCTTTATTTACAGCATTGGCAGCATCTTTGACTTTACCTTCCATAGTAAGGTTGCTGCCCGCATTAGCAAACAATTCATTGATCTGGTCGGCAGTAAGTTGCGCTTCCATGATCTTATGACCGGCATTTTCCCACAACTTGTAGGTTACTTGTTCTATAATCATACGATCATTGTCGGTTTTTGTAATACTGTGTAATATTCTGCTCATTTTTATCTCTTAAGCTCTCGTTTTTAGTATTCCACGTAGGATGTTACTCTTTGTACTCTCATTTACTAGTTCTAATGGATCTGGTTGTAATTGCATCCAGTCTGGAGCCTGTGGTGCTTTATTTTTACTTGGTATTGTTCCTGGTTTAGTGCCAGTCTTGCGTAGTCCAGGTGTAGCATAATTACCAGGATTTCTCTTTTTATCTTTTTGTTTTTTAGATAAAGGTCCCACCATTGGCTGTTCTGGTGCATTTTGTTGTACGCCTGCTAGAGGATTAAATGCGAAAGTACCACCTTGCGTTCTAGTACCAGCAACCGGTGCTGCTCCCTGATTTGGTCTTCTCATCTGTCCTGCTACGCTGTTAGTATTTCTGTCAACTTGCGGTCTATTATTTCCGCCGGCTGCTGGCTGCGCTCCCTGCTGCGCTCCCTGCTGCGCTCCCTGCTGCGCTCCCTGCTGTAAAGGTATATTCATCTGATCGAAAGATTGTTGCATCACATTTTGTGGTATTCCATTAGAGGCTAACATAAATGCTATTTGATTACTATCTGTTGGGCTACCTGCTTTCTTCCACATAGACATTAATTTGTCTGCTGTTACTTTCGTAGTTAGATTTGCAGCCTTTTTCCCAGCCCATTGCCAACCTTTAGCCATACCCGACTTCATTGAATCCCATGCACTTAAAGTACTTTCAAATAGTTCTCTGACTTGTGCTTCTGTAAGATTAACAGATTCTTGAACAGGTTGTGCTGTCTGTGAATTTTGTTGTACTGGATTACCGCTTTGGTTCACCGCTTGACCTTTAGAATCTATAGCAGTTGCTCCTGCTGCTGCGCCCTGGGCTGCTGCTGCTAATCCTCCGAAAACGTTATTAATGGTTCTAGCATATTTGAAAGCACCGTCTATGTCCGCAGTTCTTGTGTAATATTCACCTAGTTCTTTCGCCCGATCCCAGAAGTCAAACGCTTTCGTATAATTTCCACTCTCAAAGGCACGAACTCCTTTAGAGAATATATCTCCTACTTCGTTAACTTGTTCCTGAGTACCTACTACCGTCGCCGACTCCCCGCCGGACAGTTTAAGATTGGTATAATAATAATCACCTTCTAATGGTTTAGGATTAAAATAATTTTCTAAACCGGATGCAAGTTTTCCTAGTTGTTGTATTGTTTTACCCGCCAACCAACCATAAGCAGCAGTCTTTAGACCTTTTCCAATTGCTGTTGACAATTTTTCTCCCTTCATTAACTCAACTGAGCCACGAAGTATTTGACCAGCGACAAAACCTCCCGCTGGACCTCCTGCTAAAGATGCTAAGGTTGTTAATATACCTATAACTGCTGCTGTTTTACCTGGATTTTCTTTAGCCCAATTACCCAATGCTGTTAGATTGTTGGCTAAGTTTGGAAATTTTTCACTTGCTTTTCCTTTTAAATCTTCAAACTTTTGATCGAACGCTTTTACGGGAGTAGTATCTTGCAACCATTTACCTACTTTATTAATAGTACTGTCTACTACTTTTGCTGTATCTACGCCTTTACCTAATAAAGTACGATTGTCGCCACCAGCAGTAGCATTTTGTTGCACAGTTTGAAATAACTGTTCTATTTGTTGAGCAGTTAATGTTGCTTCAATTAATGGACGGAACTCATTATAAATTCCTTCTACTATTCTTTTTTGATTTCTGTCTAATCCTTGGCAAGACTCAATCAAAATTCTGTTATTATCTCTTTTCATTCTTTCTAATAACAATAGTGAGTCTGCGACACTTAATCTTGTTGTTTTCATTTCGTTCTATCCTTTAGTTTTAGTAGCAACGTTTTTTGCTTTACCTTTTCTATTTGGGTTAGGATCTTCTCTGCGCTTTTTAGCGGCAGCACTGGCTCTTTTCTTTTTACCTAGACTATGTGCTTTCTTTTGTGGTAGACATTTAGGCTTACCTTCGCTACTACTACCCCTAGCACATGCACCCCTGATCTTTCCGTCTGGTCCAAATCTAACCCATTTCTCTTTAAACCACTTACGTAAATCTTCTTCTAATTCTTGTTCACTAATCTTTTCACAACTACCAGGTGTGTTGGCTTTAGTTCCAGGAACTCTCCTGTATCCTTTCCAACATGCTTCTAGTATATGACGATATCTCATTTCTTTTTACTTTTATTACCCCAGTCGCTTGCGCCTACTTTGCGACACTTCACTAAAGCACCGCTGGCATAGGCTGAAGGCCACACTTTATAACGGCTCTTGACTTTGCGGTAACAAGCATCTTTAGTCTCGGTTACCTTCTCAGCTAATTTCATACGACCTACTACAGTTATTGGCTCACCAGTAATAGAGTCAGTAGAATGCTTCTTAACAGTACCTTTTACTTTAATCTTATCACCTTTGTTTCCTAGAGACTTACCAAAATTCAATATCAAGTCTCCATCGTCAGTTCTGATCTTGTTGATATAGTATTCACCAAATTCACCGTACTTAGGACCTGATGAAAGTTCAAGAGTACCTGAAACAGAAATTTTTTCTCCAGTAGAACCTATATGCTTACCTTTTGGTTTGCTTTCTTTCTCTTTTGCTTTCTTTTCTCTTTCTTCTTTGTCGCTGGTTTCTTGATTTCTAAAATCATCAATTTTTGATGTGATAGTGTTATCGTTTCTCTGGAATTCTAGTTGAGTTTTTTCAGGATCAGGTGCTGTGCCTGAACGCAAATCACCTTTATATTTTAATTTATATTTCTTTACTACGCCTAGATCATCTAATACAAATACCCAAGAAACAGGACGTTGTCCTTTAATGCCTGCGGCCCAAGAGGCCATTCCTTTTACTATTACTGCTTT
>Ga0208644_1000142_pt1 | contig 48158 bp, 77 predicted proteins | sample VirMetDEL_Nov_18_FD_184517 | JGI IMG/M metagenome (GOLD analysis project Ga0208644, IMG submission 184517) | Aqueous microbial communities from the Delaware River and Bay under freshwater to marine salinity gradient to study organic matter... | ecosystem: Environmental > Aquatic > Marine >...
TGAAGAAGTGTCCGATAGCTTGCAGGGCAAAAATATTAATTTTACTTTAAGCATCAAGGCAAATTTATTTATTGAAACTATTAAGCAAGCCCTTGCCCATGTTGGCGACGATGGGAGAGAGTATCTCTCGGGGGTAGGTATTGATGCAAAAAATAATAATTTAAATATCGTCGGAACTTCCGGGAGTACTTTATACAAATCGACAATTAATAGTAATTTACAAAAAATCACAACCAGCTCAAATTATGATGGCAAAGTGTTTATTTTGCCAAAAGAATTATGCAAACAAATAATCAATGCAAAAAATATTTTACAAGATGATTTGATTAGAATAGAATTTTTTAATAATTCTTTAAATTTAGATCATTTTAAAATAAAAATAATTGGTAGATTTATATCGGCAGACTTTCCACCATATGATAAGCTTTTTTTAAACACTAATTTTAATTTTAAGATCAATTTACAAAATCTTATTGATGCCGTTAAAATGGCAAGTAAAATTGACAATGATTTAAAAAATAATGATATTATTTTAAAAATTGACGGCTACAAACTTATAGTAACCAAAAAAAAGCAAGATAAAATTCTTTTTAATATGCCAATAAATATTTTAGAAAATAATGTCGGAGATGATTTTTCTATGTGTTTTAACAATACTTTACTATTAAAAATTTTAGAAACTTACAAAATTTTTAATAATAATAATGAGGTTGTAATAAAATTAAGTAAATATGTTCCGTTCAACCAAAAAATTAATAAACTATTCGATCCGATTTTCCTTGAAAATAAAAAAGAAAATCAAGATTGCAATTTAATTTTGATGCCAATAAGACATTAGCAATCACCACCACCACAAAAAAACCTGAACTTTTTTAAAAAAACTTTAAAAAAACACTTGACAACTAATTTTATCTTTTTAAAATATATATAACAAAATTAAAAAGTATTTTTGATTTTGATTTTGATTTAACTTAAATAAAAAGCATATATGAAAAAATCTCCCTCACAAAAAAGAGTAGAAACCTTAAAAGTATTTTTCGCCTATTGTTGCGAAACTTACAAAAATAAACTTGAAAAAAATGATGAGCTATTGCAACAAGTTTATGATATTATTGCTAAAATGCACGGCAAAAGTTATATGGACTTATTTTATGGCAACGCTAGAAATAACGGAATTTATATAAAAGTATTAGAAGATTTTTGCAAAAACAAGCCAATTAAAGGTAGAGTATTTAGAAATTGGAGAATTCGCCAAGCATCAAACAAAATAATTAAACTAATTAACAAAAAAATATAATTATGAATATTATATACAAAGCAAAAGTTATTGATAATCTTTATATCAACCAAGAAAGCCGAGATTTTATTGACCAAATGAAGGTAGATGGTTATAAATATATAATTCGATCAAAAAATCAAGATTATTTTGAACTTGAATTTATGCTGGCGGATGAAACTTTTGATGGCATAAAAAACAAACTTATAACTCATAACTGGAACGAAGCTACATCTTATCGTAATCTATTTTATGATTTTCTAAGCTTATATTATCACGGAAAACATCATTATCCTAACAATCAATATGTTTTTAAAAAAAATTAATAAATAACTATATGCAAAAAATAAAAACCTACTTCAACAAAAATAACTTTTCTTTTGAAACTCTTTTTTATAGCGAGTATTCGGGTACATTTACCAAAAAAAAGCATAAAACTTTAAATAAACTTATTAAATTTAGCGGTTTTATAACACTTTTTTTAATTATAGCCACTTTATTTTTATTGAGTTCTTGTAAGGAGGAGCAAATAGAGCCTATTACAGATGTAGGATCTTCTATACTTGAAGTTTATAAAAAAGATACTAATAACTTGAAAATATTTATTTTTAAACAACAAAAATTATTTAATTAAAAACTATGAAAAACAATAAAAATTTTAGCGGAGCTAATTTACAAAATACTGATTTTAGCGGAGCTAATTTAGAATATGCTAATTTTAGTGGTGCTAATTTACAAAATGCTAATTTTAGTGATGCTGATTTTAGCGGAGCTAATTTAGAAAATGCTAATTTTAGTGGTGCTAATTTAGAATATGCTAATTTTAGTGGTGCTAATTTACAAAATGCTAATTTTAGCGGAGCTAATTTAGAATATGCTAATTTAAGATTTGCTGATTTACAGGGGGCTAATTTAAGCGATACTAACTTAAACAATGCGGATTTTAGTGGTGCTAAATTTTAATTGACACATCAATAGATAAAATTTATAAATATATGAAAAACAATAAAGATTTTAGCAAATACGAGCAAAATTTAAAAAAAGTATTATTAACTACCGATTTAATTTATAATAAATTAACAAATAGAAATTTAATAAAAACCATTGAAGATTATAGCATTAATTTAAAAAGTAGCCTCCCTGATGAAGATGGTTTTGCAGAGCTGGCTACTGATTTTTTAGAAGATTGCGAAGTTTTAAAAGATATTCCCTTAACAAAATTTTTTGAGCTTACTAAAAATATTTATAGGGAAGGTGATTTTATTTTTGATACAGCAACAAATCAAGTTATTGGCAAAATTGAAGGCAACACTTGGGGGGAGATTGATTATGTAGCAAAATTTACTATAATTAAAAATATTATTGAAAATACTTGACAATTATTTTTTAATAACTTAAAATTGTAAAGACGGCAATTTTTAATCCCCTTGCCGTCACCTAATAACTTAAAATAAAAAAACATATGAAAAACGATTTAAAAAAAACAATAAAATTTAGAGCTTGGGATAACTCAACAAAAACAATGATGAGCCACGAGCAAATTTTGAAGCATTTTCACGGATGCTATGAAATAGATCTTGATCCGTTCCAAGACGAGCATTTAACTTATATGCAATTCACTGGTTGTAAAGATATAAACGGTGTTGATATTTATGAGGGAGATATTATCGAGGGAAAGGGCTTGACTTTTACAGTTACTCCCGATTTTACAGTAAGAACCGATAATATCGCAAAAATAATTGGCAACATTTTTGAAGATTAACAAATAAAAAATTTTTTCTAAACTTGACATTTTAGTAAAAATGTTGGCAGAAAAATTAAACTCTCAATATAAACCATTATGATAACAGTAGCAAAAATTAAAACATTTACCTTTTCAGATTATTTAAAGGAATTTGATGGTAATTTTAAACCAATTAGTAATTCCGTGAGGGATTTGTTATTAATCACCGAGTTAGAATTCTCGGAAAAAACTTTGCAAAAAATAATAAATGAAATGGATTATTTATCAATAAATACTGCAATGACAAATTACTTAAATTTACATAAAGCAATAACAAATATTTTTGGAGTTGATTTATTAGCTTTGAATAATTAATAAAAAGAATAATTAATAAAAAAAATATGTATCACAATTTAAAATTTACCAAAAAAGATTTACTTATGCTTCCCAATAGTCAATCTAACGATAAAACCTACTCTGGCTTATTGGTTTGTAAAATTGGCAAACATTCTAGTGGTTATGCAACAATGCTAATTGTTGGTTTAAATGATTATACCTTAAAAAATGCCAAAATTGTTTCAAAGAATATTTGTGATAGTATTCAATGGTATAATGACGATAATTTACATTTTGCTAGTGATATGCACTTTCAATCTGGAATTATTCATTTTTTTTCAAGTAATGGTTGTTTTAAAGTTAATAGGACTTCATGTTCAATGGTTGATATTTATTTGCTTAAAAAATCGCAAAATAATGATTGCGAATGGCCTTTTTAAACTATAAAAAAACATATGACAGTAAAATTTTTAAAAGAAAAAAATTATCAAAAAAAATTGTCAGAATCTTCAGGAGCTAACGCAAGCTCGGAGCATTAACCAAAGAAGAGCTTGACAAATTAAACTAAAAAAAATATGAAAACAATAACTACAGAAAAAATTTTAAAAAAACTAAAAAGAATTATTGCGAAAATTACACTTAAGGAAATAACTTATAAAAATTTAGCAAAATTAATAATTAGCAATCTAGCCGAAACAAATAAAATTATTTTAAGAGACGAAATTTTGGAAACAATAGTAAATAAATTAATAGATTTTCATAAAGATGAAACTCGTCGTTATAGACTTATGAGTATGTCAATGCGGAACACAAATCACATTCTTTACTCACTAGATATCACTTCCTCAAAAAATTATCAAAATGATATAGATTATTTAGAAAAAATCAATAAAGAAAATAGATTACCTAATCAAAAAGAATTAAAAGAATTAATGATTATTTGCTTAAATATATTAGAAAGTCTTAATATTTATTTACAGCTATAACTTGATAAATTAAAATTAAACAATTAAAATTAACCTTGGCAGACTTTTTCAATCCCCAGTCTACCAAACAAAAGGAGCAGTAATGCAAAAAATACAGGAAACAATGCTAATAAAAGAGATTGACAGACAGAAAGATAGACAAATCGCAAGAACTCTTGACGACTTGGCAGATCTAAAATTGCCAAAACTAGTTGAGAATAGAATTAAGCGAGGTTTCTACGATTTTGCCGATAATCTCATAAAATTAATACAGGATACTCAAAATGACCGACCAAACAAAAAATAAGTCTTTTTTTCTTTACAAAGACAACTTATCAATACTTAAACAACTTACCGATGAAGAGGCTGGCAAGTTATTTAAAGCTATTTACGAATACCAAACAAGCAATATTTTACCGCAAGATAGATTGATTTCTATTATTTTTGAACCATTTTTAAACCAGTTTAAAAGAGACTGTCAAAAGTATCAAAATGTTGTTGAAAGAAACAAAATCAATGGTGCAAAAGGCGGTAGGCCAAAAACCCAAGATAACCCACTGGGATATTTGGAAACCCAAATAAACCCAAGCGAACCCAAAAAAGCCGATAAAGATAAAGATAAAGATAAAGATAAAGATAAAGATATATCTAATAAACCTAATAAAATAGTAACTGTCGAAAAATCGGATCTTGATATTTTTTGTGAAGATGTTGTTAATGACTTTCAAAGTATTTTAGAAGACAAGATGCAAAGAAAAATAACAACTAACAATTGGCAAAAAGACATTAAGCTACTAATTAGCAAAGATTTACAACCAAGAGGCGAAGAGCAAGCTAAACAAGATGTGATTAAGTGCATACAAGCAATAGCCGACAATTGGAAAGCTAATTACTTCCCGGAAGTGCAATCTGCATCTGCTTTTAGAGAAAAATTTACAAAGATTGAAAATTTTTTAAGTAGAAAAAAACCGCTAACAAGACAAGAACAATTGGATCTTGAAAGAAAAGAGCAACACGAGCGCTTAGCAAAATTTTATAGCAACCAGTAATATGAAAATTTTAGAATACAAAGTATTTATACATAACTACGACTTGATGAGGGATAATTTTTTCGCAAGTAAAAAAGAAAGCGATGCTAAAATTATAATGATTTACGAGGCACTAGCCGATAAATTGACTAACGAAATGTTTCAAAAGCATACTGGCTATATCATACTTAATACCACCACCAAAGAGTGGAATGATGCTTATGGTTATCAAGGTTGCCCTGCTGTGGCAGACTGGCTAAAATCTTTTTTGCCAAAGAAAATTGAAAAAAGTAAATACGAAATTTGTAAAATCACTGGGGCTAGATTGGTAAGTCATTATCTTGACTATCCAGATGATTATTTGCAAGAAATTAAAAACCATCAAAAAAGGTTGCAACTAAATAGCGAAAAAAAGCAATTAGAGGGGCAACAAGCAACACAAAATCAAAAAAACATACAAACATACATAAAACAAATTAACAATAACTTAAAATCAAAATAATATGAAAGAAAAAATAGCAACACAAAACAACAACTTTTGGCTACAAGAAGAGTTATACAAGAGTATTGATGAGCTTATGCTAAAATACTACAATGATGCAAAAAATCATTTTTTTATTGAAACAGCCAAAAAAGAAGGTTGGTTTGGTTGGCACGATAGCCGATCAGATTATGGCTTTTGCGGTTTTATGAGAACAAATTTATTGCATCAAGTGGTTATTTTAAATAAACTTGGCAATTCTATTGGAGTGCCAGCTAATCACGGTTGCTTTATGTTTTTATTTAAAAGCGATTGGTTTCAAAATTCGGTTCTGCAAAATGGTTTTGTTAGTTATCAATTATATCCGAAATGGTGCTTGGAGGTTATAAAAACTAAAAATTATTATCAATTAAAACAATTCTATCAAAATTTATGAAATATCTTATAAAATCTTGTTTAATCTTGCTAATTATATTTTTTGAAACAATGTTATTATTTGCTTTTTTGTTAAAAAGTTTAGCAATGTTTATTGCAATAATGGTTATTTTTAATGCAATTTGCTATGTAATTTATTATTGCTGTGATTTAAACATTAACATTAATAAAAAAAAGATCTTGACAACTAAAAATAACTAATTAAAATTAACTTGCCGTTTGCCTATTTACGAATAGATTTGAAAATTAACCAAACGGCAACTTAACAATTAAAAATAAAAAAAATATATGAAAAATACAACAAAAATAATACAGCCATTATCAAAAAAAATTGAAGAACAATTAAAAATTGTTGCCAAAGATAAAAATAGAATTTATCAAGAATTATCAAAAAAAGAAGATATAGAACCTAATACTTTAATTAAACCAATTTCGGCGAGCAAAACAGATAATTTTATAACATTTTGCGAAGATATTTCTTTTTGGCTTTAATAATTACTAACAACTTAAAATAAAAAAAATATGAAAATAACAGATAAAAATAAGGCATTAATTGTAGTAAAACAAGATGGTTTGGCTTTGGGATATGCAAGCGATAGATTACGAGGTGATATTGAATTACGAAAATTAGCTAACAATTAAAATAAAAAAATATATGAAAGAACAAAATTATAATTTAAACAATCTTGGCAATACTTTTTATCTTTTTAAAAGAGATGATGAAAAAATGATTGATGATATAAAAAAATTTGCATTAAGATATAGGAATAAAATAGAAAGTGATCTAGGTTTAGATAATACACAAGCTGGTTTTATGCAACAAATTTTAAATAAAAAGATTTGGGCGGATAAAACATATAGCTATAATCAAAATAAAAATAAAAATACTCCAAAAAACTTTTTAGATTTTTTTTTGAATTGGGGAACATTTCCAAAAGATAAAAGTTTTAATGAAAAATTGATTGCAAAATTTTTAGAAAGCTCTAATCGAATTCCTGAAAATTTAGATGTTTATTTTATTGTAACCAGAGCACAACTTAAAGATTTACTGGGAGGTCGCTGTTTGGTTGGTGAAATAAAAAAAGAAATGAAACGGGAGCCATTGTCAATCGATATTTTTGATTTAAAAGACAAATATCAATCTAACAAAATTAACGACGAACAATATATGTATTTTCAAAAAATGGAGCAAAATTTGTTTAGTTTAATAGTTCACGAGGAATTATTTAAAACAATTATCAATAATTCTATTGGCAAAAAAAATGAAACAGAATTTTTTATTATGAAAGATTTAATCAAGAGTTCTTTAAGAGTAAAAAAAAATAACTTTGGCAATCATAATGGTTTTAAGCAAGATTTGTGGAAAAATAACAAATTTTTTTAAAAAAAGACTTGACAATTTTTTTTGAATAGATTAAAATTATATTAGCTAAATTTTAGCTAAATTAACAATTTAAAATATAAATATATGAAAATAGAAAAAGCAATTAGAAAATCATTACCAGCAGTTATATGTCTTTACGGCGAAAGCGGTTCAGGTAAAACATTTTCGGCATTAAAATTAGCACACGGATTAGTTGCTAATGCAAAAAACAATAGAGTTTGTGTAATTGATACAGAAAATCACAGAGCTAGCCATTACGATGCAGATTTTGATTTTGATGTTATTAATTTAGAATCCCCATTTTCATCAAGTAAATTTATTGAAGCAATTAAACTAGCACAAAATGAAGATTATGGAGCTATTATTATTGATAGTATAAGCCACGAATGGGATGGCATAGGAGGAGCCGTATATCAAGCAGACAACAGCTCGTTAAAAAATAAAATAGCTGTTTGGCAGGAACCTAAAAAAGAACATAAAAAATTAATGGATTTTATATTATCATCAAAATGCCATTTTATTTTATGCACCAGAGCAAAAGCAAAAACTAAACAAGTAGGCAAAGAAATTATAGAAGATGGAATTGTCCCGATACAAGAAAAAACTTTTTTATATGATATGTTAGCTGTTTTTCATATGTATAATAAAGGGCAAGTGGAAATTACAAAATGCCCTAAAAATTTACAATTAAATATTACAAATTTTTTAAATGAAGCTCACGGAAAAGTAATTGCAGACTGGGTAAATGATGCAGGAGCATCTATTGACCTAGAAAAATTACAATTACAAAAAGAAGCAAGATTAATTGCAATGGAAGGATTATCAACTTTTATAGCTTGGCATAGTGAATTAGACAAGGAAAACCAAGAATTATTGGTAGATATTAAAAAAGAATTACATAATATTTGCAAAGAAGCTGATGGTAATGTAAAATCAAGAACTAATACTGCTTTTACACCTACAAAAGCACCAGTAGATTAAAAAAAATTAAAATATTTTTAAAAAACACTTGACAATTATTTTTTAATAATTTAAAATTATTACACCACAAACACACCACAAAAAAACTCAATTAACAATTTAAAATAAAAAAATATGAAAGAAAACTTTTTTACAAATAGACAAGGAGCAATTGGAGCATCACAAATAGCAGGATTAGTTTATTACTACTCCGATAAATTGCTTGCAAAAAACATTATTAGTCAAGAAACTTACAATGAAATTAAAAAAATGGAGGAAGTTTCTGTTAATGTTTGGAAGCAAGAAGTATCTTATATTAAATACATTGAAAGCCCGTGGAGTATTAAAGAAAAAATAAAACTAACCGCCGAAGAGTTAGAATTATTAAGCAAAAAAACAAGCAATAACAATACCAAGCGAGGCAATGAATTAGAGCGACCAGTTTTTGATAAATTTTTACAGCATTATAATAATTGCGAAGAGGTTGCGGGTTATAATAAAAAAGCTAGCAAACAATATAAAAATTTTATAGCAATTGCAACAATTGATTTTTTAATTAATATTGATGATAGAAGATGTATTGCCGAAATTAAAACTAAAAATACAGGTTTAGATGCAGTTGGCAACCCAGTAAAAGAAGAGATTAATTGGATAAGTTATAAATTGCAAGTTGCTATGCAAATGGCTTTACATAAGATTGATAATGCAGTGATTGTATTACAACAAGTTGCCACAAGGGATAAAGAGCACGATATAAGTGCCGAGCTAGATATTGAAGCTATGGTTATTGATTGCGAAGAAGACAAAGAATTGATTGTAGCGGTTGAAAATGTGCTAGATTATTTTGATGCAGATTTTAACAATGATTTTAAAATACATCATATTGAGGAGAAAAACAATTTTTTAAATAATTTACAAAACTCTCTTGACCAAAGACAAGAAGCTATAAAAAATGAATTTTTAGAATTTTGTAAAATAAAAATTATTGAAAAACAAAACGATCTTGATAAAAAAAATAAACAAGAGCAAGAGGCTATACAAAATGAGCTAAAAGAATTCGCAAAATTAGATTTAACAAATCAAGACCATATCAAAAAATTAGAGCCTAATTTAACTGCTTTTTTTGAAAAAATAGGATTAAAAAAAGATGTGGAGCTTGTAGAGTTTTTAGCTAGAAAAGAGCTTATAATGGACTTGCCAAGCGAATTAAACGACGATATATCCGAAATGAGCCAGTTAGAAGCTAATTACAATAGATATTGCGAATTAAAAGATAAAGTTGAAAAAAAATTAAAAACTATTGCAACCGAAAATCAAAGATCTGTTATTTTTAGAGGCAGTCCTTTTAACGTGCAAATGACACTTCCTACAAAATGGAGTGCCGATGATATTGTTAAAAAGCAAGAAGCAAATAAAAAAGATTATGAAGCTAGTTTATTGCTTGCCGAAGGCAGTGTCAAAACAAAATCAATGTTTAAATTAATTAAAAGTAAATGAAAGAACAAACAGTAATAAAATCTAAAAACAACAAGAATAATTATGAAAAAACAATTACTAATCACAACCGATTTAAAAAGTGAAGATCTTTATAAAGATTTAACAAATTATGCAAAAGAAACCGAACGATCTTTTTCTTTTGTTGTAAGAAAAGCTTTGGAAGAGTTTTTAAATAAAGAAAAATTAAAAAAATAATTAAATATGATAACAGAAAAAAGACTTTCTTTTTTAGAAGAGCAAGCAACCATCTCAACAGATTTTGCCGAGCTAATAACATTTTTAGAAATTGAAAAATACTACCCTGAAATCGAAACAGCCGACGACAGGAACAGAATTAGAAATTTGGCTAAACAAAGAATACAAGAATTATCAAAAATAAAAAATGTAAAATAATGTGCTTTTTTTCTGCACTACATAATAATTTTATTTTTAATTACAACTTTTTTAAAATAATAAACATATGACAAATATAAATTTTAGGCAATACAAAGAGCTAGCTTTAAGAACCGAAATTAAAGATTATGACTTAATACTAGAAAGATTAAATGCTATAACTTTAAGAAAATTACACGGATCTTATTTATATTTAGAAATAGATGAGCTAGAGCAAGCAATTATTAAAAATGATGAGATTAATATTATTGAAGAGTTAGGCGATTGTGCTTGGTATATTGCCCTTTTAAGTGATGTATTTAACTTTGATTTAAATTTTAGTGGTAAAATAACTGGCACAAAAGATTTGACTAAAATTAAACAACTTGCCTTTGATGTTGCCGATAATATGAAAAAAGTTATAATGTATAATAAACCGTTCTGCGAAATAAAAGAATTTATTGAGAAAATAGAAGATATTTATTTTTTATTTAATCAAGAGTTTGGCAATCTTTGGCAACTTGGTTTAGAAAAAAATATTTTAAAACTACAAAAAAGATATGGCGAAAAATACAGCGATGTAAAAGCAAACAACAGAGACATTAAAGCCGAGTTGGAGGTTTTAAAATAATGTATATAAACGACAGAAGGCTTCGGTTAATTTTGTTTGCACCTTTATTTTTTAAAGATGTAATAACCCAAGGATCTGTGCAAGAAGATAGCCCAGATTTGACCAGTGAAGCAAAAGAAATTGTAAAAAATCAAGTAGATACTATTAATAACTCTATTAATTTTGCCGATAAATTTTTTATTGATACAAGACAAAAATATGATATAGATAAAAAAAGATTTTTTAAGCAAGTAATTAATGTAAATAAAATCATTAGAAAATGCTATAATTTATATTACAATAAACAAACACAAGAATGCGTGACAACAAAAGTAGTAACTGCCGTTATTTTTGCTTTTTATAAATTTTTTTATGAAATATGCGAGCACGATGGTTTTAATTTTTATTTTGATGAGAATAATGAGTATATTATTACAAATAAACAATATGAGTTTTTAAAACCATATGCCAATATGATTAAAACTAACTTTATTGAGCCACTAGCAATGCTTGGCAATAATACATTAGAATATAACACGGCACAAGCCCTAAATAAAGGTAAAAAATTTAATGAAGAGAAATTTTACAAACAATGTGAAAGTAATGTTGAAAAAATCATTAATTTATTAAAAAATATTTAAAAAAACTATTGACAACTTAATCTTAATGTTTTAAAATTATCGCATTAACAACTTAAAATAAAATAATATGAAAACACTTATAATAGGTAGAGGAATGATGGGAGGCTCTATTGAAAAAGCTTTTAAAAAATATAATATAACACAAAATATTTTTATTGTAGATGAAAATATTTTATTAGAACAGCCCAATATTGCCAAAGAAAATATTTTAAGCAATAATTTTGATTTAATTGTTATTGCTTGCCATTTAAAAAATTTTAAAAAAATTGCTGAAATTGTTAGTGCAGATAAAAAAGCAATAATTTTTGATGTAATGTCTAAAAAAGATTTTGATATTAATTTTAATGATAACTTTGTTTTATGCCACCCAATGGCAGGTTCTCATAAACGAGGCTATGAAAATGCTAATCCTGATTTATTTGTTGGTAAAAAATGGTTTATTTGTGCTTCAAAAGAAAACAGTTATACAGCCTGTTATGTAATTACTGATATTGCCACAAAAATAGGTGCGATTGTTGAAAGCCGCTTTACTACAAAAGAACACGATTATGCTATGGCTAGTTTTTCTTGGTTGCCACAATACTTATCATTTTTACCGAATGCTAAATTTAATTTTTTTAATAAATTTTTTGATTGTTTTCGTTTGGAAAATTCTAGCAAAGATTTATGGAATCCGATTTTTGAAGAAATGAAAAATAATAAATCAATAAGTGATTTTATTAAGCAAATTGAATTTTGCAATACAAGAAACCAAATTTTAACATTTTATAAAAGTTATATGTTAACAGAATTTTTTATTAAATATGATAACATAAAAACATTTGCAGGGGATGGTTTTTATAGCTATATTAACACAAAAAAACATAATTTTTTTAAACAACTTTTTATCAACTATTATTTAAATAAAAAATTTTAATATGACAAACAAATACAGCGAAACAATAAAAGTAGAATTATCTGATCATATGGGTAGCGATCAAAAAATAGCTGACTGCGCAAGAGTATCTTATGGAGCCGATAATGATGGCAAATCTACTGATTTGTTATATTACCTTATGGAGCATGACCATAGTTCCCCTTTTGAGATGGGGGAGATAGTAGTAAAAGCAACCGCCCCTTTATATATTGTTAGTCAATGGCAAAGGCACAGAACTTTTTCTTACAACCAAATATCGTTAAGATATACCGAGGCAAAAAACGAAAGCTTTTTTATGCCCGAAATATTAAGAAAGCAATCAAAAACAAACAAGCAAGGTAGCAATGGAGCTGTTGACAATCAAGATTTGTGTCAATCAATAATGCAGGAAAGCATTGAGAATTCTTTTGAAACGTATAAAACTTTATTAGCAAATGGAGTATGTCGAGAGCAAGCAAGGGGAGTTTTACCAACTGCAACAAACACAACTTTTATTTGTAAAGGTAATCTTAAAAACTGGTTGCATTTTATTAAGTTAAGGCAGCACGAAACAGCACAAGCCGAGATTAGGTGGTTTGCCGATAAGGTAGCCGATATTATTGCAGAAAAATTTCCAGTCACTTACGATGCTTTCAAGAAATTTAAAGTAGATGCAGTAACAATTACACAAGACCAGTTGGCTTGGATAAGAAGTTTTGCAAACGGAAATCTTTTAACACAAGCCGAAAGCGGTTTAAGTGAACGGCATTACAATAAAGTTTATGAAACAATTTTAGGTAAAAACAATGAGTAACATAACTAGCCCAAAACATTACAAATCTACAATAGAGCCGATTGATTTTATTGTAGCAAACAATCTAAATTTTATTGAAGGCAATATTATTAAATATGTTGCAAGATATAAAAAGAAAAATGGTTTGGAAGACTTGCTAAAAGGGTTTGAGTATTATAAAAGATTAATTGAGTTGGTAAAAAATGAAAATAATTTGCAAAAAACGCAAAATGCAATTATAAACAAAGACGATAAATTAATAGAGAAAATGATTTCTAAAATATATACTTACGAAACAACTAGTTGCTACAGTCTTCTTGAGGATTATTGGCAGTTATATTTTTTCAAAATTAACGAAGAACTAGAATTTTATTTTTTTGACCAAGCAAGATTACTTAATGAAAAATTTATAAAATATGAAGAATTTAATAAAAATGATTTTGAAGAACTTGTTTATAATAAACTTTTAAAAAACGTGACTTACGAAAATGTAAAATTTACCTACCGTTTTAAAAAACAAGATGCAGGTGTCTATATGTTTGAAACAGATAATGAAACTTTTATTCTTAAACCGAATGAAAACTAGAAAAATAGGCATCGGTGCTGAAGGGCAATTGCATAAAAACTTTAAAAAAAAAATAGACGAATACAAAATTTACAAAAAATTTAGTTGCAACCGTTGGACTTATATTCCTTCTGGTGAGTATAGAACTTTAACAACTGGAGCTTTATTAAAAGCCAAAGGATTACAAACTGGCTGGGCTGATTATCTTTTTATTAAAAATATTGATGGCATAGACCATAATATTTTTTTAGAATTTAAAGCAGGCAAAAACAAACAAAGTCAAAGTCAAATTACTTTTCAAAGCTTTTTTAAAGACAGTAAAAACTCTTTTTATTATGTGGTTTATTCGGTTGAAGAGGCTATAAATATTCTTATTAAACATAATGTAATTATATAATATGCCAATTAAATTTACCGATGCAATTAAGCAAGAAATAATAAAGTGTTTATTAGAAGATTGGAGTGAAAAAGATATTTGTGTTAAATTTAATATAAATAGTAACTCTTTACGAAAAACTGCTAGGGAAAATGGCATTACTAAACCTATTCAAGATGATAAAGCTTGGAAAGTTCCAAAACCAAAAATACAAGCATTAAAAATAGAAAAAACATTCACGGATAAATACGGCATTATATTAGATTTAGAAGCACTAGAATATTTTAAAGAACAAACCAAAAAATATTTTAACCCAGTTTTATGCGATGTAATAATTGCCAAAGACAAAAGACCATATGAAATTCAATATCATATTACTCACGGTTTTGTGAATGTATCTTATATTTATCAAGATGTTAACGAAACGTTTAAATATAAATTTATTAATGATTTTTATAAAAACAAATTAACAAAAGAAAATTTAAAAGAATTGATTATAAAGAAAAATATTTTTGAGACTATTATTGATAAAGATAATAATAAATGTATTTTTGATTTAGATTTGTTTTTAAATAATACTGTATATAAAGAAGCAGTTAATTTATCTAATATAACAAAAGTCGCTCCAAAAATATGATAAATGATAACCCAAAACCAAACAAAGTAGATATGTGTGGAATTCAAAAGAAAGGAATTGGAGATGATTTTAGTAATGAAGATTTTAAATTTATTGCATTCTTTTTTTTTATTGTTTTTGTTATTATAGCGGTTATGGAACCTAGACAAAAAAATAATACTCACACAATTGATTGCAAAAAAAAAGTCGCTCCGAAAATATGATACAAACAATAGATGAGTATAAAATAATCGAGAATGGGGAGGTTGTTGGCGAAATTGCCTTATGGCAATATAACAATCAAAAATTACCGCATATTGAGTATAAAATAAAACCAGAACATCAAAACAAAGGCATTATGAAAAAGCACTTACCTATTTATCTTGATAGAATAAAAGGCATTGGTAATATTTTGGCAATTGTTAAATATGATAATTTAATTAGTATTAAACTTTTGTTAAATAACGGCTTTAAATACATTGGCAATATTAATGAAAACAAAATTTATATATATGGACTATAAAACTTGGCTAGATGGTAGAATTAAACTATATAACGGCGATGTTTTATGAGTGAATATAATGCCCTTTTTAAAAGCATTTTAGAAATTAAAAAAGAAAGTTTATTGAATAATAGCTTAAAAGAAAAAAAATTTGTTATTGAGAAACTATTCTGGAATGAAAAATAAATAAACAAAAGATAAACAAAAGATAAACAAAAGATAAAAGAAACTGCCACCGAGCCAGTAAAATCAACTATATTGCTTTATTAAAATTATGTTAAAAAGATAAACAAAAGATAAAGGAAAGATAAACAAAAGATAAAAAAAACTATTGACAAGTTAAAAATAATGCATCATAATTATCTTGTTCAAAAGCAATTCTTGTTTTTGAGTTTGCAATATTGCAAGGGGTGGCAATAGTTACCCCTTGTTTATTTTACTTGCACCAGTCTTTTTTCTTAGTTCCACCATCATAATAAACCGCCAAACCGTTTCTAACTAACTCATCGGCAAGGTTTAAGCCGTTTTTATCTACATTAACTAAATATCTGCCGTATTTATCTAATTTTAAATAAACAATCTCAACACCGCCCTTAACAAAGTTAGAAACAAATTCTTTTGCTTTTAAGCCAAGTTCAATCTCTTTTTTACATTTTGCAACTTGTTTAAAACTTTCGGGGGTATCAATACCAGCTATTCTATGTCTAGTTTGCATCAATTCTAATGGAGGTTTTGGCTTGTTTATAACAAAAGTATCGCCATCAACAACTCTATTAATTGTTGTTGCATAACTATTGATAGATATAAAGCAACAAATAATAAATAAAATTGTTGCTAAAATAAAAAATAATATATCTTTTTTTTGCATATTAAAAAATTTTTTTAATGTTTGGTTTTTTTTTATGATTTTTAAGTATAATTAACATTGTAATTAACCAGCTTATAAACCATATCATAGTTGCTTGAAAAATTTTTGAGTTTAAATAGGCAATATTATTAATAGCACTAAAACCAATCTTGCTTAACAAATCTAATGTAATATAACTATTAATAAAAAATTTTGCTACCATCAAAAAATAACCAGTAATACCATAAAAAAAGATTGAACCTAAAACTTTTGTAAAAGTATCGTTTTTATCAAGTTTTAGCCAATCCCAGTTGCTTTTGCCACTTTTATTAGTAAAGATAGGTAATTTATTAAAAACCGCCCTAAATAGCTTAAAATACAAATTTAATATAAATTTCATAAAACTAAATTTTTATTTTTGTTAAGAAGTTGCTTTTTAACAAGCTCTCCCTGATTATCAATAATTGTCAAAGTAAATTCGTTAATATTGCTTGTTTTGTCAGCAATAAAATTTTCTAATTTTCTTAACATTTCCATAGAGTTAAAACCCCAATAACCACTTGGTTTTTTATTGCTATTAACGATTTGATCTACAGTTGCTATACAGCCAAGCAACTCCTCCATCCAGTTGGCTTGATGTATCAAAATTATATTTCTACCCTGAACTTCTTTTATTAAAAAAGATAATGGGAATTTTACAGAAGAGTGCTTAACTACTTTATATTTACCAATAGGTATGCAACAACTTTCATTAATAGTAGCAGTTTTTTTATCATCTCTTTTATTGCTATTGCCTTTATAAAATAGTGGTCTTTCAATTGTATAGCATATTGGCTCAGAATTTAATTTATCTAACTCTGGTGCGGTTAAAATGCCAAGAGTGGCACCGTCTCCGTTTTTAGTATAATATCTTTTAAGTAGAATTTGCATTTTATTTTAATTTAAATTTATTAAAACATTTTTCTTTTGCCTCCTCGTCTGGCAAACAACCGCATTTTTTAACTGCCATCACCAAAATAAGATGAGTAAATACTGGCTGGCTTAATACTTCATTTTGCTTTACAATCTCTTTTATGTCTAAACTAGGTATAATGTCGCAACAATTTTGATTACTAGTCTGCAAAGTTAAAGTCTTCAATTTGTTGCAAGAGGCGAGACCGCTCATTAATATCATAAGTAGACACGTCATTTTTAATTTTTTCATATTTTATAATTGTTTTGATTGTTTTTGTTTGATTGTCTAAATTCCCGGAAGCTATCATATTTTCACAAGCTAACCTCTCTTCTTCTTTTACTTTAATAACAGCATTTTTAGTTTGTTGTTTCATAAAAACAATTGTTAAAAAATATACAGCAATAATCAATACAAATACAATGCCATAAAAAAATATTTTTTTATTAAGTTTCAAGTTAAAAAAAGCCATAAATAATTTAAAATACAAATTAATCATAAAATATTATCGGTTTTATTAAATTTTTGCAATAAACCTTGTGTATGTTTTTGGTTTTTAATTTCGTGCTCTATTCTTAAATCCATTTTATTAAGCCTACAATGAAAATAAACTATCGAACCTACTGTCAAAATTGTATTAAAAATTGATATTGTAATTATATAAATTATTTCCATAGTTTCGATATCGGTAGTTTTTGTTTTAATTTATCTAAATAAAAAGCTGCATTTTCACAATATTTATTGCTCCAACTTGTCATTGAGATGGCATAAATAACTTTTTTTTCAGTATTTATTACACCGCTTAACCATAATGTATGTATATTATCAAAATTAGGCGATTGTCTTAATATCTCGTAAATTGTTAAATATCTTTCAATGTTAAAAGTTGCCAAATTTAATTCTTTTGTTTCATTTTCAATAGCAATATCTTTTAATAATTTATATGTTTCAAAATCTACATTATAATCGCTTCTATATTTTTCTTGCAAAGTTAAATCTAATAAACATTCTGCACTATAATTTTTATCACAAGCCCAAAACTCTTTAAATTTACCATAATAATTGCTAGTAGTTTCGCTACTAATAACACTTACAGCAATGGCATTTTTATCACCGCATTTTCTTAAAATATTTTGTATCTCTTTTTTAATTCTCTCGTCTTGCACGGTATCGATGTAAATTGAATTATCATAATGTTTTTTTATTATAAAAAAACCACTAATTGCAATTGTAATTGTTAGTAAAATAACAATTAACAAGATTTTGTTAAAAGATTTTATTAGTTTAAAAAAACCATTAATAGCATTGATTTTGGATAAAATATCAAACAAGAACATTAAAAATAGGTAATTTAGTTATTTCGAGAGGGCTCGGATTAAAATCTTTAAAATCATAAACTCCCATTTTTTTTAAGTTCCAGCGAATATGTAAAGCACAATGTCTTTTTTGTTGTGAGTTTTGTATTTTTAATATTTTTGCTTTTAACCAGTTTGAAAGTAATTTTTCTAAATATTCTATACCAAGTGGTAAAGATAAATAGCCATAAATTTTACCAACTTGATTTTTAGCATCAGTAATACCATTTTCTATTTGTTGTGCCGTAAGCGGTTGTTTGAGACTTAACAAGGCAATTTTATCTTGCTTTAAAAAATAATCATCAAAAGTCCAAAATACATTTTCTTTTTCTATACTTTGCCAGCGATATATAGCGACATCCTTATATTGTCCGCCGTGAAAATTTTGTTCGCTTAATTTAAAACTAATTTTATTTACATCTCTTTTAACTTCATAACAAATTGCCACGTGTTGCGGAGCTTCTTTATCATTTTTTTCTTTTGTAAAAAATGGGATTATTTGTAGATACCAAGCTTTACGATAAAAAGCTAAACAATCACCATCTTTTAAATTATCATAAATAATTTTTAAATTAGTTTTCATTTTTTATTGTTTTAAATTTTTTTTCAAAAATAGTAGCACCTACTAAACCACCGCCAATGTAAAGCAAAGAGTTTAACAAATTAACTAAATTTTCATCAAGAGTTTTGCCGAAATGTAGCTTCATAAATACGGAATAGGCGATTAAAAAACCAGCCTCTGTTATCATTAAAAAACCAATTAATCTTTTGCTCGAAACAGTGCCTTTTGGGCTTAAAAAAGTTGATTTAAAAAGATTGTATAGTTTTAATAATAATTTTAACATTTTAAAAAGTTAAAATTTGGTTAAATCGGTAATTTGTTTTAATATCAAATTTTTCTAATTCTCTAATAGTTTTAAAGTTGTTAATTGCCTGAATATTTTTGGCTTTAGCCCTAAAATTATCATCAGTTAATTTACCAATATATAATCGAACTTGGTCCAATGTTTTTAAGTCAAGCGGTAGAGTTATGCCATTTTGATATAGCCAAGTTGGGTTTGCTTCCCCATTCTCTTTTCTTATTGCCAGCAAAATTCTTTGCTCATCAATTATATAGCGATAGTATGAATTAACAAAAATTCCAGTCTGCAACTTGCCAATTTTGATTATTAAATATTTTACTTCTTCGCTATCGTGAAAAATATCTAGTTCGGCAAGTTTAGATTGTTTGGCTTTTTCAAAAAGAAAAGCGGTTATTTCTTGCTCGGTTGCAGGTTGCCAACCAATAAAGCCAGCACCTACTTCGTTTTCGTTTTGAAACTCAATAATTCTATTGTCTTCAGGAGATTTTAAATAAATTTTCATAGTAGTAGTTATTATAAGTTATTATCAATATAGCCAAAAGTATGCAATGTAGCATTACTTACAGGTGCTGTAAAATTAAAAGATACATCAACTTGTCCTAGATTATTTGTTGACACAAAATTTACAATACTATTACTAGTATATCCATTTGTTGTAAAACCATGTCCTATAAAAGCAATACTTGTTCCAGTTGCTCTAAAATAAATATTAACACTAGTTACACCAGTTCCAGTGTATGCAATAGAACTTCTAACCATAGCAATAATGTTATTTTGTTTTGGGACACTTAATGTATAAGTAGAATAAACACCGCTAGTAGGGGTTGGGCTAGCATCTAATATTTCAGGGAAGTAAAAATAATTATCTACTTGTTTAAAAGCAATAATATTACCACTGCTATTTGTTAAAATCGATCCAATATACTTAAGTTTTGTAAAACCACTCGGTAAAGTAGGTGATGTAGCACTTGCAGAAAATAAAAAGTCGCTTGCTTGTGTTGTAGGGTTGTATATAGTATAGCAATAATACCAAGTAGAATTTGCTTTTGTGCCAGTATCTAAACCGCCTTGATTAGTGCCAGCAGTCCAGTTAGCATCAAGCCGTTTTGTCATTGCAGGCACATAGGCTTGCCCAGAAAAATCGCTAAAAACAAAATTACCGCCCGAAAAATCTATATCGTTATTTGCATCAGTTGAGTTGTTGGCAATAGTTATTTTTTGTGGTAAATAAGATATACCTTGAATTGTGTTTGTGGCAGGATTAACATTTTCTACTTTAATAAAGTTAGTGCCATCATATCTAAAAACAACATCACGAGTAGTTAAAATATCACCAGTTGCAACATCAGTTCCATCGGCTTTTTTAAGATTTTTCACACCAGCACTATTGACATTGACTGTTGAAGCTCCACTATTGGCATTGCCAGCACGAAAGCGAATAATCATTCCATTAAAATAACCTTCGCCAGCTCCACTTGATACAGGAGACTTAAAAGGCGAAACTGGGCTTAATACATAAGTATTCGCAGTCCCGCTATCAGTAAAGAATTGACCTCCACTAGAATATCTTGCAGAACCAATACCAAGTTGTTCTAAATTAGAAGTAGATGGAGTTTGACCAGAGCTAATAATAAGATTATCGACATCGGCAAGCTGGTTCCATTCAATAGCCCCTACTGTGTTGCCATCAATTTTTGATGTATTAAAATCAGACATAGTGTTTTAAATTAAAATTATAAAGCATTAGAATACCTAAAAAATAATTGAGTATTTGCAGGTTTAAGCTTGTTAAACAAGCAATCTAAAATTGCTGGTTGTTGAGATGTTAAAGTAAAAGGAAAAGTTAAAGGAAAACCACTCGGCTTTATAGAGCTTGGCAATGTAATAACAATTGTGAATGGTGCCGAGGCTTCGCTAATTAACAAAAACGGCAATGTCAATGGGAATGTTGATGTTGACACTCCATTAGATACTTCAATATTATAACCAAGAATAGATGCAACATTTTTAAATTGTTTTTCGGTTGCTGCATTGATACCAGCTAATTTTAATAAAACATTTAACCTTCTTTGTTCTATTGTAGAAGCTACTGGAATGCAATTGTCAGGGATACCTACGAACTGTTCCCACTCTTCAATCAGTTGAGTTGTTGTTTTTGGGTTGTATTCGTTAGAAACTTCGTTTATTTTACTTCTAAAATTTAGCCACTCACTAGCTAAGCCTATCAATATTTTTCTTAATGTTGAACCGTCCCTATTTTTAGCTTCGTGCAGGCTATCATCTCTTAAATATTGTGCTAAAATATCGGCTTGTTGTGTTTGTGTTCTTTCTTTAAGCATTATGGATAAGTTATTGTGCCTAGGGTTGCTAATTGTGAATCACTCACTACTGTTGTGCTTGATGGTGCTGATAATGTAAAAGTTGGCGAGTTGCCGTCTTCATCAATAACATTATAAATTAAAGCATTGACTTGATTAACTGTAATATCGTCGCCGACATTGATTGCAGGGCTTTTAAAATAATCGTTAAGTGTTGTTGTGATTGCAGTTTTCATAGCCACGGTATTAGGGCTTAATGTTGCGAATGTTATTGCAATTGGAACGGCAGTTGGTGCAGATACTACAACATAATTATCGGGAGTATTTGCAGGTTTAATTCCGTTATCAACATCAATGATTGCATTTTTAACAGCATTTACTTGTGAGGCTGTAGGAATTATATTGGTATCATTATCACGAGTAAAATAGATGGTGGCATAACCAGCCGATGGTGTGGCAGTTTGAACCCAAACCCTAGTAATACCAGCAATTCTTTCTTTTATAAATACTGGCAATCCAGAAGCTGTGAATGGTGCAGTAAAATTAGAGCATCTTTCACTTAATCTGCTTCTTAGCTCATCATCAGTTTCGGCATCTAAACCAAGTGCCAAGCCATCATAACTTAAATAACAACTATCATCAACATCTACTATTGGACTTATTAAAGATAATTGAGAACCGCCAGCAGAATTGCCATTTACTCCATAATCAAGGGCTTTTATAAAAACAAATGCAGAAGTAAAACTTGCAGTTATTGTGCCAGTGGCAGGACTTGCAGGTGTTCCGCTTATTGTATAGGTAAATTGAGTGTTTGATATAACATTAATTGTTGCAGTAATATTATACTCTGTTTGAGAAGCACCAGCAATAGTAATAGATACACCAGTTGCTAAATTGTGATTAGAAGTAGTTGTAGCCGTTGCAGTAGTTCCACTTCTAGTCAATGTTGTTATACCTATTGTTTGAGCCGATATTGTGGCACCTGCTTGTGTTTCATATTGTGTGCCATCGGCTTTTTGTATTGCAGTTGCAGTAGGTATTGTTGTAGAAGCAACCCCAGTAAATACAGCATAACCTTCGGCTTTGACTGGATCTTTTCTAGTAATACCGAACCAAGAAGCCCACAATTCTAAATAGTCGCCAGTTGCAGTTTGCGGGAATAATTGTTTCAAGACTTCTTTAACATTATCATTATTCTCATCAAAACCAGCCGACAGTGATTTAACCAAACCAAGAGCAAAAGAATTTCTAATATTAGGATCTATTTGCTTTGATGTATCGAGCTGTCCTGCATTTACGGCAAGAATTAAGGCATTTGCAAGTCTTTCTTGTATTTGTGATATTGTTGAGAACTCGATTGCCATTTATAAATTTAAAAAAAGGTTGTAATATTTACTATTAACTTGCAATTTATTTATTAAATCTACTTCAATACTAACTTTTGTATCTTGTTTAGTAGCTTTAACATTTGTTTTACTAATTATGCTATCGTCAATCATCCATTTTAAGCCGTCTTTTACTGATGTTTCAATCATTGTTAGATTAGATTGAGTTTGTTTGGCTTGTGTTGTATATAGCCACAATAAAGAGCCTACTTCATAACTAGCAACACGATTAAAAGCATTGGTAAAGTGCCCTCTTCTTAATGTTGGCTCGCTTACTTTATCGCTTCTTTTTTCACAAAAAACCGACATATAAAGGGCAGTGTCTAAACTATCGGTTTTGGCAATATCGCCGTTTTCAATGTCTAGATCCCAATAATCTTTTTTTTGTGTGAGTTTAAAATCTATTGCCATTTTTATTTTAAAAGTTTATAATAATAAGATAAAATACTCTATTAAAATAGCATTAAAAAAAACTATGATTATTAAAGGCTATATCACAAAAACTGATGGCACTTATGCCACGGTTGTTTCAATGTATAACGAAGTCTACGACGATGTATTGTTGCTATATCCTTACGGCTCGCAATCAAAAGTTAAGCCGACAGATACGGCACTTGTTTTATTGTTTGGTTGCAATGGTAGTAAAACAAATTTATTCGGCATACCTTACGAAGTGGCTACACAATCAATTCTCGAAGATGGTGATAGCGAAGTAAAGAATAGAGTTTCTAACAACGGCTTCAAAGCAGGTAATACCAAAAATACTATTGTAGGCGATACTGACTGCGACAAATCTTTTAATGCTTTATCTTACAAAGTAAATAATATTAAAGTTGTTGGCAGTCAACAAGCAACAATTAACAATCCTGCTGGCGGAACAATAGTAGATGCAGAAGCAAGAACTGCAATTGCAAGTATAATCACAGCTTTAAAAAATCACGGATTAATTGCTTAAAATATTTTTTACTTATTTTCTAAAAATAGCCCTCGCCCCTTTGTTTTGTAGCTTGAAAATAATTTAAAAATAATTCTTGACATTTATTTTTTAAATAGTTAAACTATGTATATCAAAAAAAATTTTGATAATTAACTAACTAAAATTAAAGGCAAATATGACAAACTGGATCCAAGTAACAGCAAATTCAAACTTAATTGAAACAAAAACCGAAAAAGCAGTTTTAATTAAACTTCCAAAATCTAAATTAATGTTTTGGCACCCCGCAAAATGTGTTAGAACTAGTGGTAAGAATGGCTATTTAATGACAATTAGTTTTACAGAAGAGTTTAAATTTAAATGCTTTAGAAATGGCGAAGGCAAAACAACTTCATTCACTAAAATCGAGGAAGTAGAATACACAGCCAAACAAATTCAAGAAATATTTGCACCGAAAAATGAAAGTGAAAGCGAAGTTTAAGCAAATAATGAGGGAGACCGAAAAAGCCTACTTCATCTTATTCAAGGATGAAGTAATGGCTTGGTTGCCAAAGGTAGCTATTAGATTTGGCAAAGGTAATTCTATTATAATTGATGATAAACTGGCACAAAGCAAAAAGATAAAATATGAAAATTATATACACATACCTAAAACTATTGAGCCAGTATTTAATCAAACAGCAATCAATGATTTAATATATGAAAAAGTATCTTGATAAGAATGTTTATGAAGCTTCACAAGATAGGTTAAAATTTATTTTTGACAATTTTGAGAAAGTTTATTTATCGTTTAGTGGCGGTAAAGATAGCGGAGTGATGCTTAATCTTACTCTTGATTATATGCGAGCTAATAATATTAAAGAAAAAATAGGAGTTTTAGTAGTCGATTTAGAAGGGCAATACAAGGCAACAATTGACTATATCTTAAACACTATTGACAGCAACCTTGACTTAATAGAGCCTTATTTTGTTTGCCTTCCTCTTACTCTTCGTAATGCTGTTAGTGTATTCAATCCGTTTTGGACTTGTTGGGATAGTGAGCAACAAGACAAGTGGATAAGGCAAATGCCAATTCGTGACTATGTTATTTCTAGTCTTGATTATTTTGATTTTTTTAAAGAAAAAATGGAGTTTGAGCAATTTACACCAGCATTTGGAAAGTGGTTTTCTAAAGGAAAAACAACCGCTTGTTTAGTTGGTATCAGGAGCGATGAGAGTTTAAATAGATACCGAACAATTGCTAGTAAAGATAAAAAGATGTTTCAAAACAAGATATGGACTACTCAAATTTCTAATGATGTCTTTAATTGTTATCCGATTTATGATTGGACTACCGAAGATATATGGGTTGGCAATGCTAAATTTAATTGGGATTATAACAAAGTTTATGATTTGTTTTGGAAAGCTGGCTTGTCGATTGCTAATCAAAGAATTTGTCAACCCTATGGCGACGATCAAAGAATAGGATTAGCATTGTTTCGAGTAATAGAGCAGGAGACTTGGGCTAAAGTTGTTAATAGAGTAAGCGGAGCTAATTTTGGCAATATCTATTGTGGCGAGAAAATTATGGGCTATGGTAAGGTTAAATTACCAAAGGGGCATACTTGGAAAAGTTATACAAAATTATTGCTTTCAACATTACCGCCTGAACTTGCTAATCACTACAAGAAAAGATTTATTAAGTTTATGAAATATTGGAACAAAAAAGGTTGTCCAGTTCGTAATAATCTTGAAAACAAATTGCCAGAAGGTGCAAAAATATTAGAAAAAATATCTACAAGAGGCAAAAAAGATAAAAAGCTTTTAGTCTATACAAAAATCAATGATTGTTTAGATGTTAAAATTGAAAGTGCAAAATTAGCTCCGACTTGGCGGAGAATGGCAATTTGTATTCTTAAAAACGATCATTTATGCAAAACAATTTCATTTACTCAAACTAAACAACAGCAAGAGCGAATGAAAGAATTATTAACAAAATATAAAAATTTATAAAATATGACAAGTCCAGTTTATAATGTTATTGCAGTTTCAGTAGAAAAAATACAAGCAAATGCTTACAACCCTAACAGTGTAGCTTCACCTGAAATGAAGTTGCTTTATCAATCAATTCTTAATGATGGCTACACAATGCCAATTGTTTGTTATTATTTAGCAGATATTGATAAATATGAGATAGTTGATGGCTTCCACCGATACACAATTATCAATAAACATAAAGATATTTATGAAAGAGAGGGCGGAAAATTACCAGTTGTTGTAATAGAAAAAGATATTAGTAATAGGATGGCTTCGACAATTAGGCACAACAGAGCAAGAGGTTCGCACTCCGTAGATTTAATGTCAAATATTGTTGCCGAGCTATTAGAAATGGGTAAAAGCGATAAATGGATTGCTAAACACCTTGGCATGGATGCCGATGAACTTTTAAGAATGAAACAAATAACAGGGCTTGCTTCATTATTTAAAGATAAAGAATTTTCTAAATCTTGGGAGGTTGGTGAGTAATTTTGATTATCAAAAAAGAGCTTTTGAAAAATTAAGCAAGCTTAAAGGTGGCATTTTGTTTATGTCAATGGGAACTGGCAAAACAAAGGTTGCAATGGACTTGGCTATATCTAAACAAGATGATTATGATTGTATCATATGGATAGCACCTGCTTCATTGATAAAATCACAATCTTATATTGCCGAAATAGATAAATGGAGTTTTAACTTAACAAAGCCAATACATTACTTTACAATTGAAAGCATCGGAGGTAGCGATAATAAGTATTTACAGCTTGTTTCGTTAGCAACAAATAAAGCTAGTTTTTGTATTGTTGATGAGAGTATAACTATTAAGAACCTAATTGCCAAGAGAACGGCAAGGCTTGTATCTAATTGGCATTTATTTAAGTTTAGATTGATACTAAACGGCACTCCGCTTACTAATAGCTTGCTTGACTTATACTCACAAATTAACTTCATACATCCATCTATTTTAAAGATGACCGAAAAACAATTTGCCAACAATTTTCTTATATTTAAAAAAGATGGCTACCGAAGTTATGCTAAATCTAACAAGCCTTGCAATGAAGAAGCTTTAATAGAGACTATTAAGCCATATATTTTTGATGCTGAACTCGACATAAATTGCGGTTTAAATTTTATTGATATTGATTGTAAGTTACATTATTTAGAAAACGAAAATTACAATATTTTTAAAAATCAAACAATTAATAATTGCGAGGTTGTAATTGATTTTTTAGCAATGGCACAAAAATTTCAGCATCATTACTCTTTAAATTGCACAGAAAAACAAATAAAATTAGAAGAGACATTAAAGAATTTGCAAGATCAACAAGTTATAATATATGTAAAATATATTGATGAGCTTGATTATCTTAAAGAAAAATATAATTGTGCCGAATACTCTGGAAGGGATAAAACTGGAATTGAAAAATTTAGAAACGGTGAAAGAATATTAGCGAGCACTTATGGAAGCGGAAGCCTTGGGCATAATTTACAATTTTGCAACAATATTATTTATTTAAGTCAAACATTTGACTATAAAGACAAAGAACAAAGCTTGCATAGAATTTACAGAATAGGGCAGACTAAACCTTGTAATATTTATAATTTTTATGTCAATACTGGACTTGAAAAACTTATTAAAAATAATCTAGACAAAAAAATAAATACTTTAACAACAATTAAACAATATATTACTAAACAAAATATTAAAAATTTATGATAAATATTACAAAAGAAAACCTCCAATTATTAATTAATAAAGTTGGATTAACTCAAGCATCAAAGCAATTAAAAATCGGCTATTTAACAATAAAAAAAATGTGCGAGAAGCTAAAAATTGATGTTAAAAAGAAAAATGCAGGCAGAAAAAAAAATATTAAAATACTTTAATTAAATTTTAATTAAATCATCGGCAAAACTATTGCCTAAATTGTTTATTTTGCCTATACTAAAAGAACCTTGCTCTACAATATCAAGATTAGTAAAAGAACCTTGCAAGTTTTGATTAAAAGTAACTCCTTGTATTAAAAAAGTTCCCTGAACTTCCATATCATAATCAATTATATCAACAAGAGTATTCGGTTGCCACAATGTATTATTGCTAGAATAAAAGCCAAGAGTAGTGCAAGTGTATCTTGAACCCTTGGCTCTTCTAAGTTGTATATTCCACTCGGCTAGGGCTTTTAATGATTTACTCTCGCTTGCAGTATCCATTGTAAGTATTTTTCTTCTAGTCGATCTAATTTGTGGATCAACAGCCTTGCCTTTTTGTGAAATACCTATCTTGCTGTGAGTTTTATTATTGCCTTGCGAATATACCTCAACAACATTAAACCTATCTATTGTAGATAATTTTATTCTTGATGCTAGAATGTTTGTATCGGCTGTATAATTATTTATTAGCATATTTTTAACAACATCATTATCTTCACGAATAATGTTAAGATTGCCGTTTTTATCTATTTTAAGCAATACTTGTAATTTTTTGGCATACTTATCTAGAAAATCAAAAATAGATTGCCCCTGCTCCGTCTTTATCGTTTCGTTTGCTTCTAAATTTAAGATACCGACTTTATTAATTACTTCTATTGAGAAGCCATTATCTTTTAAAACAAGATTAACCAATCTTTCAAAATTTCTTTGATTATAAGATTTTTGTATAATGTCTGAGTCAATTATATCACCGCCAACATCTCGCCCTGATGCTGTTTTAGAATGTGAGCTTGGCGAAACTTCTTTGTCTATCTCTTCAATAAAGCCAGTTATTAGCAATGTTTTATCAATAAAAACCTTTGCTTTTTGACCTAGTTTAATATCGTTAATAATCTTGCCTTGTTTGTTTTCTTTTACCGTTGTTGTAAATGAAAAAGAAGAGGAGAAGTTCTCCATTGCCGAATTAACGGCAATATCTGTAAAACCTTCATATCTAACACCGTCAACTTCAAGATAAATATTATTGTTAAACATTTGTTAAAATCTTTATGTTGCCTTGTATTTGCGAAGTATCGCCAAAATTATTTAACAATCTTATTGTTTCTTTTAATTCCAGCGAGCCATATAATTTAAAAATAAAATTGTTTAAGCTAATCGGATTAATAACATTATAACTAGCAACATTGGGCAAGCTAATTGCTAACTCAGAAAATATATTAGTAGCTTCAATTTTCATTTGTAGTAAAGCATCTCTTAAATTTTTATCGATAGTATCTGGTAATTGATTAAAACCATTTTCTAAATCGGCAATTACTTGGTTTAATTCTTGTAAATTATTGTATTCTATGTTAACCGAAGCATCGTAGGCAATGGCGAGCACGGCAACATTGACAAAATTATTTAATTGATCTTGATTTGTTTTAATATCTTTTTGAATTTGTGAATTGCCTACAATAGCTTGATCGCTTTCATTAAAGCCGAATAGTTTTTTAGTTGTATTGAATAAATCTTTTGAGTTTTTAAAGGCAACCCCTAGATTATCAAAAGAAGTTCGTAAGTTTGAAGCCAAAACTGATGGAGCTTGCACTAGTTTATTAGCACTATTGACAATTTGGTTTAATGATGTTATTGCATCGGCGAAGCTATCGCCAGCACCTTGAATTTGTTTAGCAATATTATTTATTTTGTTTGCAGTTCTTTTTAATGTTTTAACTCCTGAATCAAATTTTGCCTTGGCATTTTTTACCGACTGCCAACCATCATCAAAAGCTTTTTCATTATCGCCAAGAATGTCTGATTTTAATTGTGCTAAACGACCTTTTGTGGCAGTTGTTTTAGTTGGTAAAACATTTTGAGAAGCTACTTCAAAATTTATTGTAAATTTAGTAATACCTAATTCTTTAACACTCTCGGCGAATGTATAGCCAACAACGACAACTTCTAAATCGCCAAAAGAAGGATGAACCAATGTACCAACTCCTGCTTTGTCTAATTCTTTAATTAAGGCATCTCTTTCACTATAACTTACATTATCATCGGTAAAAACATTTAATGTAAATTTTTTTTCAAGACCACCTAGATCCTCGACATATCTTTCGGTTTTGTTCGGGTATTCGTGGGTTTGTGTTTTTCTACCACCGCTACCACTTGATTCTTGATAAAAGAAAAAAGCATCTCTAAACTGTCCGTCTGGTAATCTTGCTGTGTTAAATATCGTCATTAGAACCCCGCAAAAACTGAATTGACACCAACTGGTAAGAAGTTGTTAGGGCGAGGAGTAAAACCTGCACTAGAACCTTGTGGCAAGCCTTTAATATTAACATCTAATTGACCGCCCGCTGTTAATTGTTGTGGTTTATTAATTTGTGCTGGCTGGTTCATTTTTGGTGCTACTATTTCCGACAATTTATCAAGCCCAATAAAATCTAAAACAATAGAAGTATCGGCTCTAAACTGATCAATCAATCCCATTACCATTTTTAGTTTTTCGGCAACATAATCAAAAGCACTAGCAAATTTATCTTTTAAAAAATCATAAATTATTATTAACTCGTCTTTAAATAAAAACATCGTAAGAATAGCAAGTTGCAAGCCAAGTATCCAAGGGTTTGCTGTAAATACCTTTGTTATTGCTTTACCAAACAATATAACACCTAGTGTGGCTAATGCCAAAACACCAGCAAGAGAACCTAAAATAAACACTACTGGTGCTAATATGGCAGCTATTAAAATTCCATAAGTAATAAATCTTTTTGCTTCGGGTGATAAAGATTTAAATTTATCTGTAAGTTTTTCAATAGCATCGGTGATGTTTGTAATATTACTTGATAGATCAATTGCTTTTGCCATTTCCGTTCCTAGCTCGCCAAATGCAATATTGACAGAATCAATTAAAGTGCTTGCAAGTCCTGATAAAGTTTGAGACATTTTTTCAGCTCCATTTTCAAACAATCCGCCTTTTTGTGTGGCTCTTTCCATAGCTTTTGCAACTACATCAAAACTTAACTCACCTTTTTCTTTCATTGCCATTATTTGTGCCGTTGTTTTGCCTGTGTAATCTGTTAATATTTTCATTAAAGGCACACTATTATTAACAAATTGATTAAAGTCTTGACCTAATAATCTTGTTGTTGCCGCGGTTTGCGAAAATGCCAATGCCATTCCGCTCATCTCACCACCAGATATTGAAGCAATATCGCCTAAAACTTTAATTGTCTTCATAGCTTCTTCGAATTGCATCCCACCAGTAGACATTAACATATTTAAAGATTTACTAATATCGGCAATTTGGAACGGTGTTTTAGCGGCATATTTAGTAACCTCTTGAAAAGCTAATCCTCCTTTTTCGACACTGCCAGTTAATACATTCATTCTTATTCTTAACATCTCGAATTCTGCGGCACTTTTGAAAGCCTTGGTCGCCACTAATCCCATCGCTACCGATAATGGAGCCAGTGTTGTGCCAGCGTTATTAAATGATTGACTGGTTCTTTTTATAGTATTGCTTAAATTACTAAATGATGTTGACATCTGCCCTGCAATAGAGTGGACTGTATTTTTGGTAGCCTCTAGGTTTGATTGTATTTTTTTTAATTGAGGGGTTATGTTATCAACTAAATCATAGATGTAAGATATTTTAAACATTTTTTTCTAGTTGTTTGTTAATTTTTTCTGCTTCTTTTTGAAGTCTTAATATTTTTGTTATTGGCTGTAATTCGAGCCACTCGAAACTAGCCGAGCCTTTATAAAAATATCCAAGATTACAAATTATTGATTCGATTGAAACCTTGTTGTGAGTAAAGCCACCTATTTTAAGGTCTTCATCCACGAAACAATAAAAAAAACCTCTAAATATTTAGCTAATAGCTCCTCAAAATCTTCATCACTAATTTTTTCAATATCAAGAGCAGTAAGAGGTTGTTTTATGTCTTCATCTTTAAAAGCAACATTCAATAGTAAGTTTGCAAACAATTTAAAATAGCTAACAATGTCAAAATTAGGGCTTGCATATAAAATAGCCTTAATAGCCTTGGCATCCAAACCATTTTCATTTTCTATTTGTTCGCTTGCTTGTTGTTTTGATAAAGATTGTGTCATACCAAAAATAGCTTCTATAAACTTCTTTTTTAGCAACAAGGTTTTATCTTTGTCTTTATAAGATGGTGCCGATAAATAGATTTTATCTAAATCAATAAAAGAATTTTTATCACCATCTTTAAATTGAACTTTGATAGAATTTTGTAAATCAAAAATAATTTTATCTTTCATACTAAATTGCAGGATCGCCTTTAAACATATATTCAACAACTTCTAAATCTTCAATTTGCGGTAATTTTTCCATTACACAGCCTGAAAAATTTTGATTTCTAAACGAAATTGTGTTGTTATCGCCATTATTATAAAAACTTGTAAATAACTCGATATTTTCAGGGGTTGCTCTTACTGGCACACTGATAATACTAATATTAGTCGAAACATCGCTAGTGATTAATTTTGAGCCATTAACTTGACTAAAAACATTTCTTGTAATAGAGCCAGCCTCAATTTTAACTTTACCTTCATAAGCTATCGGTGTTCCGTTTATAACTAAATCACCTTGTTTTAATATTGCCATAAATTTATTTATTCAAATGTTGGAGTAAAATTAACTATAAATTCTCTTACTTGGGTTACGATATTAGCAATCGATTCTGCTGTTATCTTGCCATCAATTAAGGTTATAACTACTGATTGATCTAATGCATCAACAAAAGCTTTTAATTCGCTATCACCAGCTCTTAACAATACATAATTATTATTATTAGTTTTATAACCTGATAATGCACCATAATATTTTTTCATAAGGTTAATAAAACCTTCTTTATTTATCATAGCCCGCCCAGCTATTAATTCGCCAGTTGTCAATCGTCTTCCAATTAAATCAGCTTTTAAATTGTTAAATACATATTCTCTAATAATAGTCAATGTATCAAAATAATTGACATATTTAAAAGTTTTATCTACTTGACCTTGTGCATCAGTTTTATAAGTAGTCATTGCTTCGTTAATAATGATACTTGTATTAGATGGGTTGTTTCTTAATAGAGTTAAACCGCTATTTGCAAGCTCATCAGCTTCAACATCGCTAAAATCATTGCCACTTTCGATAATAGGTAAGCTATAAACAGGAGTTCCAGCATAAGGAACTCCACCATAATAATTGCCACCGATTGTTTCGCCATTAGTTGCGAAACTTGAAACATTCGCACCAACCGACAATCTTAATTCTCTAATACCAGCAAAAATTGATGCAATTACAAGTGGGCTTTCAATAATAGCTCCACCTTTTAATTTTGTTGCAGAGATTAGTTTATTAGCAATACCACAAAGTGTTTTTTGGTTTAATCCATCTACAAAAGTGTTTAGATTAGCATAAGTATCTAACTTACAAAATACACCAAGTCCATCAAGAATTTTATTATCTACATTAAATCTTGCCTCGGTAAATGTTGATAATGTAGAAGTGTCCCACTCGGCAGGATAAACAATGGTTGTAAATCTCTTATCTACAATCGGATCGAATAATGAAGTCAAGACAGGGTTTGTTGCACCACTTGACATTGCAGTTATTGTTGCAGTTATGCCAGCAACAGAGCCATCAATAGCAAGAGATATTGTATTACCTTGTGTGCCATCATTTACGGCAGTTAATGCAACTGAACCAGTAGTATTTACAGCGGTTACAGGCGAATAAGTATTAGCAGTAATTGCAGTCTCTAATTTACCGCCAATTACGGTTGCAGTATCACCGATAGCAACAGCAATTTCGTATTTACCATTAATTTTTGAATCAATGTAAATAGTTAATGTGCCTACTGCGGTAGCAGTGCCTGAAAAAGCAATTGAGCCAGTTGCGGCAACACCAGAAGCATTATCGGCTAAACCAATTGCAGAAACTTTTGGCTTAATTTTAGAAACCGATAAAGTATCAATTAAAGATCTACCAGCTTTTGCGATTTGTGATTTTGCACCGAATAAATCATTAAATTCTTTTTTGCTTAAAATACCTTCTTTAAGCTCACCGCTAGAAGCAGTGCCACTTATCATACAACCAACTAAAAGAATTGAGCGGTCGCCTGCATCTTTTGCGGTTAATGCTGATCTGATATTAGATGTTCCTCTTGGAAATGATTGTCCCATTATTTACCTTTTTTTTTAGTTAATATAACTTGATTGACAACTTCAATACAATTGTCAATAGCAGAATCTTTTAATCTATTTCGCCAAAATAAATCTGTTGGCACTCCGTTTTCATCATTAATTTCAATGATAGCATCTTTTAGCAATTGTCCTTGCGGAGTTTTTAAATTTTGGTTTAATTTTATTTGCATAACAAAATAATTTTTAATATAGTTATATTGTTTATTATTGTTAATTTTTTGCAAGGCAATAAACTATGATTTTATCTAGTATTTAAATCATAATCTAAACCTTGCTCTATAAATACACCTTCGACCCTTTGTAATGGCACACCTAAATCATAATCGGTTGTATCGCCAACTTGAATAAAGCCTTGCACTACAAAATCAAATCTATGTGTATAAGTAGCAGTTATATAATCATCAGCTTCATCGCCTACATACTGGCAAGGTTGCATCTCTTCATCAGTTAAATCACTTTCAAAAATATAATTAGCTAGTGCTTTTAATATTGGTTTTAAATAGGCTTTGGCATTATCGGCAATATCGCCACCAAGAATTGATGCTGTTGCTGGTATAACTACATAAATACTAAAACTTTGCTGTGCCGAGTTCCAGTAGTCTTCATTTGTTCTTTTTGCAGTCGATGAGTCACCGACGACAGTATCGTTTCTATAAGCTTGGTTTTGCCCCATAACAACATAAAGCCAAGTTTGTAAAACTCCGCCCTGCCCCGCTGTGTAGAACTCTTGTATTCTTTGTGGAGTTGCAGAATGTGCTATTCTTGTTGCTGTGCTTACTTTTATTTCGCCTTGTGCTGGTGATTGCATTGCACCAGTTGTTGTATAGCTAAACGAAGTATCTGTTATTTTAGTTATTTGTTTATAGCCATTATATCCGTCGTAATCGTCAAGCAATAGATAACCACCATTGACATTGGTAGGGCTTCCACTTACTTTAAATGTAAAAATTAATTTACTTGGCACACTTACAAGCTCCCAAGTTCCATTAAATCCAACTGCTCCTGATATTTCAATATTAATTGGCAAAATCTGTGGAGCGAATAAAGATGGATCGCTTAATTTGTGATCTGTCAATGCTGTTGCTGTGGCAATACCATTGGAAAAAGTTATAGTGCTTAATGCAATAGGTTCTTTTGCACCTTTAATAGTTACATAATCACCAGTTAATAAATTATGATTTGTTGCCGTTGTGCAAGTTATTATCGAACCTGCCCTTGTTAATGATGAGGCATTAATAATACTTGAAAAATCATTTGTATATTTTGGCAAAATATCTTTTAACCTGTTAACAACTTGAATACCTTTCATTTTTTACCCCCTAACACTTGTTTTAATCTGATATCAATATTTCTTTTAATTTTATCTTTATTTTTCATAACAGTTTTTTTAAATGGCTCTCTTGCTTCCATTTTTGATGTTCCCTCTTCTAAAAATTTAGCATACTCTGGTGCATTTTCATTTGCCCCAAACTCTAATTCTCTATTGCCTCGAACAGCAAAATCAACTGACTTTCTAAATTTACCAGTTATTACAGCTGGTGTTTCGCTTGGTGCCGAGGCTGTGTGTAGTTTAGGTTTTTTTAATTTACTGCCACCAATTCCTTTATATACCTTGTAGCCTTTGCCACTTTTAGGGGCTTTCATATCTTTATTTAGATCTGCAACCAATTCTTTACCTGATATATAGAAACCTTGGCGAATTGCCTTTGTTAGTTCGACTGGCATTTCGTAAAGAAATTTTAATATTTTTTGATTTTGCGAACCTTCTTTTACTTTTATCATCTTTTATTAGCATTGATTGTTTTATCGCCTTTTTCAATACTTCTCAATCTAATAATTTTATCGTCAATATCAATATTATCGGTATTTACAATTTTATAATAAATATTTTGATACTCAATCCATAATTGCTTATCTAACGGTATTGATGAGTTGTAGCGAATATAAAAATCAGTGTTAATCCCTTTTTCAATATTAACTCCATCTATAAACTCTTTTGCTGTGTTTGTTTTTACCATCGCCCAAACTGTTGCTATTGTTGTAAAACCAACCGTTGCCGAACTATTAGGGGCATTGTTTGCAATAATTGCAGTAGTTAGAATTTTAATTCTTTTATCAAAATCACTAGTGCAAATCTTCTTTACATTTTTCTTTATTGATTGGCATTTCATAAAAAGAATTTTTGTGGTATAATGTAAGGGTAAAATAATGACTTAAAAAGAGAGTTGTTTTCAATTACACAATCGCCTGAGTTTTCATAAAGATAAGCACAAACACTTAAACAAGCTTGCTTGATAGCTTCTGGTCTATTAGGGTAATCGGCTTTAAATGTAATTATAACTGCTTGCTTACGATCGTAAGTATTTGGGAATTGTTTATCTTTTTTTATGTAAATTGATGAGTAATACTGGTCGTCAGTAAAATAATAATCATTAGAGTTTAATGTTTGTAGTGTGTTATCTATATCGTAATATTGTATTGATGTGATTGATTTTAATTTACTTTTTTTAACTTCTATACCGTTGCATTGCGAGAATGTATCAAGATATAACTTAAATTCTTTTTCGACAAATTCTCTGCCAGTTATATTCTCGCCGATTTGTCTAGATACTTTGATAAAGGGTGTTAAAATATTATCAAAATCAGTGCCATCAATTCGCAAAAATGTTTTTATTTCGGCAAGTGTTAAAACTTCGGTTATGGCATCTGTTAATAATACTATGGATTGCATATAATTTGTATTTTTCTTTCACCTGCTTCGGCAGAATTTGAAACTAAACGAATAAAATTAAAAGGGTTATCGTAATTAGTTTCAACTTCAATAAATCTATCCGCCACTGCTTTAATTTCTTTTGCAACTCCTGAACTTGATCCATATAATTGATAAAAAGTAGTGCCATCAAGCGAACCTTCAATAAATAATTTAGTTCCAGTAAAAGCACTAGGTATTAATATACCAATTAAATGAGTTCCACCGAGTTCGTAAGCAGTGGAGGTTGTGTCACCATTTGCTATTGTTAATTCTGCAAATTCTCTTGTGTTTTGAAAATTACTCGGCATTTTATTTTATTTTTTTTGTTTTAAATTGTTTATTTTCTAAATTATCAATAGCTTTATTTTCTAAATTATTAATAGCTTTATTTTCTAAATTATCAATAGCTTTTTTACCCCAACCTTCTTTTAAAAATACTTCGGCTAATTCGTCATAAATATCATAAATCTCATCTTGTAAATACTCAAAACATTGAGTGCCAGTTTTATCTTTTGAGGCTGCGGTAGTTTTTAAAATTCTAATTTCCATATTAAACAATTTAATTAATAAAAAGAGGGGCTTTTACACCCCTCTAATTAATTTATGCAACTGGTGCAGATTTTGGATTTCCAAGAATAACAGAAGCGCCAGCAGTTAAGCCAGTGGTTACACTTGTTGAAACTAAAGATACTTTAACATATCTTTTAGTTCCAATATAACCAAATCTTGCACGAGAGTCAGCAGTTGAAAGAGCGGCATCAGCCTCTAATCCAACTAAGTCCTCATCGGCAACAGATCCGCTATAAGAACCTGAAACATCACTTTCTTGTAGAAGTGGGGTTACAGTTCCATCGGTTCTTGCACCAGTAATAACTTCAATAGTCACTGATTCGTAACCTTGTGTGTCAACCTCAACACCAGCAGTTGTGGTGTTAGTTGTAATTGATGCGATATTAAGACCATTTTCAATCTTAATATTATTTTTTAGGTCTCTACTAGCCATATTATTTTCTCCTTTGTGTTATAAATTATGATGCAATTTTAAGTTTTCTTAAACCTTCGGTTAAAACAACTTGACCGCCAGTTCTCTTATAAACAATAAAGCGTCTTTTACCGCTAGTTGCTTGAGTATAAGGATCCTCAATCACTTCAAAGTTAACATTATCAACAATGTAATAACATTTACGATAATCACCAAGAATGATTGGGAAAGTTCCGGCACCTACATCTGGCATATCATTAGCCAAAACATAAGGCAAACCAGCAACGGTATTTGGCACATCTCTAATTCCTAAGCTAGGAACAAATAGATATTGACCATAAGTATCTTTTAATGTTCTAATATGAGCATTAAGAGTTTTGCGGTTAAACATCCAAGCTAAATTATAGCCTGTTGGGATTTCACCTTGAATTGCATAAAGAGAATCACCAGTTAAAGCAGATGCACTACCGCTTTTAGTTTCACCGACACCAGAAGCGGTTAATAAACCAAGTGGCTTATTAACACCATTTCCACTAACAAAAGCAGAACCTTCTATTTTAGCCATATCTTCGGCAATATCGCTAGTGATTTCATTTCTCATATTGAAAGCAGTATCATTCAATAATTCAAAAGAAATATCAGTATAAACCATCAATTTTTCAGCCTTAATGGTTTCTGCACCATAAGTTGAATTAGATTGGCTTGCGGTTTGACCTTCGCCTACCCATCCACCAGAAACTAAACCAGTTCTTTTTGGAAAATTAATTTCTGTTGAGCTGGTAGTAATTACACGAGCTACTGAACGAACAGGTGAAACTTCGGTAATTTTTTTGATAATTTCGTTGGCATATTCAGCTGGTGCTAAATATCCACCTTGTGCATTATCTGATTGACGAAGATATTTTACCTCTTGAGTTCCTTTCAATTGGAAAGTTCCTTTGATTAAAAGATTTTCAAAAGATTTTAACTCTTGATTTTTAGCTTGCTTCTCATCTCCACCCAAACCTCTTTTAAGATCGGCTTCAATTGAATTAAGTCTGTTTTCTAATTCTTCGGTTCTGTTAGCTTTTTCTTGAATTTCTTTGTATTTAGCTTGATTTTTTGCTTCTTGGGCATCAAGTAAAGAGTTGATTTTGGCTTCTTGCTCAGGAGATAATCTTCTAGTTTCATCTCTTAATGCATTTAAGGCCTCTATGTGTTTTTGTTCAAAATCTGACATATTGTTTATTTTTTTAAATTATTTATAAAATTGTTTAAATCTGTAATGATTTTTTGTTTTGTTGTATCAGCATCTCGCTGATTATCTTGGCCAGCATCTCGCTGGCTTGTGAATTCTTTTACTTTGCTTATTAATGTTTTAGCTTCTTTGTTTGAGAAGCCATTATCTGTCAAAGTTTGTTCTATATCCCTTAATGTTTCAAACGACTTGAAACCAGTTACCTTCGCTTGTGGGTTCATTGCTTTATTTACTAGTGATATTTCAAACAAATTGATTTTTTTCAATAATCTAATTCCGTCTTTTTTCATCTCATAATCTTCGACAAAGTATCCGATAGACATCTCTTGAATTGATCCAAGTTTTATTTGTGCGATCAAAGAATGCATTCTAGGATCTACTTTTGGTAAATTAGCTTTAACAAATAAACCTTTATCGTCTTCATACAATTGAAATGATTTGCCAAGTGGCAACTCATCCATTTTATGAGCCCACAAAATAGGCACTTGCGAATTTTTAGTTAGTGAATCAGTAAAAGCACCACGAACCACGACATCGTCGCCATAATCTACATTATTAAAAGTTGATGCATAACCCTCAAAAACAAAATACTCACTTTCTTCGGTGATTGCTTTTATTTCAAGTGGAAATGATTTTATTTCTTTTTCTATTTTCACAATTAAAAAATGTTAATTTGTATTGACAATAATATTTATTTATCTTTAAATTTATATTGTTTTATATTTAAAAATCATTATAAAAAACTATGAATATCAATATTAATATTAAATTTAACGGCTCTTATTTATTTTTTAGATGGATTTTGCAACACTATAAAAAGCAATTACCTTATAACGGCGAGATTAAGCAGTTTGCGATTGAAAACAATTACTGCCCTAAGATATGCGACCAGTGGAGGAATTATGGAGTTGGTTATAGAGTTTGGAATTTACTATATAAAGACTTGATTATTAGTTTTTTGATGGGTAAAATAGATAATGCAAATATTTATGAGCTTGAAAAAAAATTTTTAGACTTAAAACAAAAAAAATAATCTATTTAATCTTTGTATCTTTCCCAAATATTAGTAGACCAAGTCCTTCCTGCATCGGAACCCCATAAGTCCCAAGCAATTCTCCAAGTTGTAGGTTCGCCATCTCTAAACTCATAATGAGTTGACCGATAATTGCCGTGCCTAGAAAAAAAAGAATACATTCTTTTAACTGTCGATAGTGTTAAATTCTCTCTATTTTTTAATTGATTAGCTCTTTTAACTCCAATAGCTGTTCCACCCCTGCCATATTTTTTTCGCCATTCTAATGCTCTTGCTCCTGCGGTTGCCATTGCTTCAGTAGGCTTGAAAGTTTCGGTTGCTTTTGCTTCAAACGATTTTTTGCCGAACTTATTAGAATAATCTGCGATACAACGACAGCCGATTGATTCTTCGGCAGGTAAGTTAGGATCTCTTGGGAATTTTGCACTACTGCCACCAACTAAAAAATTATCATTGACATTGACTTGTTGAAAATCAGCTTGCATATGTGTTGTGCGAGTTCTTTTATCAAGTATAGCCACCCAAGTTTTAAGCACTTCAATTGGCTTGCCGTCAATTTCTAATTGTGTATCGTCTATAAGCTCGCCCTCTTCTTGCCTAGTCCAGCTTTCGGTTAAACCAACAACTTGTGAGGCTATCAATTGAGTTCTTGCTTCGCTTTTATCAAGTAAATTGATTTTAATATTTCGTGCAATAATAATCCACTCAGGCAAAGCTTTTTGATTATTAAACTTAATCTCCTCTTGTGATATTGCTAGCAATATTTCTTTTGCATTTGTTTCGGCTATATATTTTGCTTGTCTTTCACTTTCATTAGCAGTAAAGAATGTAGCGGACTCTTGAAACTGTGTATTGACTTCTTTTAATTTTTCTTTTACTTTTGGATCTGTAATCTCTTTTGTTTCAAAATCAATACCAAAGTTTAAGCCTTTTTGTTGCAAGTCTTCTCGTAAAGTAAAGCCAAACTCTTTTATTGTTTTTCGCATTACATCCCTAAGTTCTTTTAAAAATTCTGGGTAATAATTATCTGCCAACTCACTAGAATTTATATTGCCATTTTTACGATAAATATTTTCGGCATCATTTGCCATATTTTTAAAGATAGCCTTGATCTTAGGTATAGAATTAGCTTCTAACTTTCTTTTGCGAACATCAATTTCCATAGTATTCTTTTGCTTTTAATTCTATATACTCATCACTATAAAATCTACCACCATCTTCTTTTTGTTGAGATTTCATTATTCTTATAAACTCGCTTTTTGCCATAGGCTCATCTCTATTATCTTCAGTGTTTATGTCTTCGCCTACTGGCACTAGATTAGCTGGTTTGTATATAGCATCACCACCTTTTATTGCTTCATAGCCAATCATTGCTCTAATTTCATTATCACTTAATACACCAGCTTGGCTGGCTATTTTTGCATTCTCGAATTTTCTTGTTTCAAGAGCCTCAATTGCCGATTCATCAAAAGAATATTCTAACTCTTCCGTGCCTGCATATCTTGTAAGTAATTTTGCAGATAAAAATTTTAATAATCTTTTAAAGACTGGTATTACAGCATTATCATAATAAGCATATTTAGAAGCATCCATATTAGAAAATGTCATATTCTCGGAGCTAATCATTGGTAGCGGTATTTTTAAGGCATTGTATATCGCCTCCATTACCGATTGTTTGAGTTTTGGAAAGTCCATATCTTTTATTGATAACGATAATTGCTTCCAGTCAAAATCACCGCCTAAAAAAGCCATTTCACCAGCATTTCGTGAGCCAGATAATTTTTCTTTCATTAAATCTTTTATTCTATCAATCTGCTCAGGTTGTAATTCGTTTGTGCCCTTATGGGTTAATATACCACTTGGTCTAGCTCCATTTTTAATTAAAGAATAGTTGTGAATTGATGCAGTTACAAATTGTGCTATTTCTAATTGACAGCCAACAAAAGCACTACAACCAACTAAATTTGTTGATGAGAATCTAGGATTAAAGGCTCGTAAATGTATTAGTTCATTTCGTTTTGCATCAATAAATCTTTTTTTTGCATCTCTTGTGTATGTTGCAGAGTTAACAGCAGTTGACACTGTATATTCGCCCATATATCCATCATTACCAGCTAAGATTGTTATGTCTGTTGGTTTAATAGTGTTTATCTCAATTGGCTGTGTTTCGCCTATTATGTTAATATAAGCATTGCCAGTTAGTAAATAATAACTTGCAATCTCTTTAATAAATAGTTGATTGTCAGTGAAGGGGTTAGGGTTTTTAAGAATATCAAGGGCTTTATGTTTGTAAATAAAGTCGCCAGTTTTTTTATTCTTTAAAACAATATCAATTGAGCTTATCGAATCACTTATTAGATTAGTTGCGGTAAATACAGGGCAAGCATCATAAAAATAGTTGATAAAGGTATTAGCATTATTATTAGAACTATATTCTTGATTAAGAAAGTTAAATGCAAACCAGTCTTGCATTCCGTAGCTTTTTTTTTCTTGTTTTTTTTTAAAGAATAACATTTTGATAAAATATTTTTTAAATTAAAAATTAGTTTTTTTTTATAAAAAGTCATTATAAAAAACTATGATTAAAAAGCATAAAACTCTTTTTTAACAAATAATGCAATTTTACAAGCATCAATTAAAGTGTCAACAAAATCATCGTGTGCGGATTGATTAAATGATAACAACTCTTCGATTATATCGTTAAAATTTTCTATGCAGTTATTTAGAATAACATTAGGGTCGTTAGAATTTAAGCAAGGTATTATGTTATTTGCTCGCATAACTTTATCACCATCTCTTGGCAGTGTTTGTTTAATCATTGCCTCGCTAGGCACTGGCAAGCCATCCTTTCGGTATTGTTGCAACAAATAAGTGCCGTGTGCTTTGTCTTCAATCCATATATATCTAAAACCATATTGTATTTTTGGCATAATCCAAGGTCTTATCCAATTGTCAATCTCTACCGAATTTATTTTTTTTCTTTTAACATCAATTAGATATAATTTTTTATCTAATACTCCCCAGTAGCTAAAACAAGTAAAATCATTATGTTGTTTGTCTTTATAAGCCAAGTCGGCAGTTATAAAAGTATAATCATATTTAGATGGTAGGTTATTGGTAAATATGAAACAATCTCTTTTAAATAGGGCACCACTTGACAAAATAGGGCTTTGTTGATATTGTGATAAAAACATAAACTCATTTTTTTGCAACTCTTGGAGGCGGTCTTGTGTATATTGCGAAGGTAATTGACACACTCCATCGACTACAAGGGGCATTTTAAGTAGCTCGAATTTATACTTATCTAGTAAAAAGCCTGACATATCTTCAAGATGCAATCTTTGTTGTATATTAACAATAGGCACTTCGCTATCATTAAGCCTACTTAATAAAGTCTCTTCGAAGTATATTTTAACCTTGTTTCGGCGAACCTGCGAGTAAATATCGGAGGGTTTATTTCCGTCATCCAGTATTAGGCTTCCCGAAAACTCTTTTGCTCCCCTAATGCCGCAACCAAAGCCCGTAATCTGTCCGCCGATAGATGAAAACAACACAACACCACCATCGGCAGTGGTTATTTTTCTACTTGAAAAAGTAGATCTGCCAGTCTCTTCTTGTATATAAGATTGCCAGAACTCATCAATAGGCTGGACTTCTTGTGCCTCTTCTTTTATACCATTATCATACATAGCTAAATAAACTGGGTTTGTTAAAATATTAGCTAAATCTCTTGATATATCGTTTAACAAGGCTTGCGAATAACTAGTATAAATAAAATTAGCCTTAGGGTTTGTGGCCAGTGTATAGGCTATAAAATATCTAGCAACTGTTGTTTTGGCCGATCTAGGGCAGATATTAATATTTAATCTTTTATGTTTTAAATCATAAACATCTTGGAAGGCTTGCAATAACTTAGGGTGCAACGGTTCTTTTATAAATTTTCTAGTTTCTATTAATCGAAACATATATAAAAACCAAGTTTCAAAACCTTTTTTATGTAGTAGCTGTCCAAAGTATTGAGGGTTCTTAATCTGCATCTTCTATAATTTTATTTATATGCTGTTCGTATGCTTCTTTTTCTTCTTTTTCAATATAGACAACTTTTGACTTAATCTCGCCAGTGTGTTCGGTTTCGGTTTTTAAACTAAACTCATCTTTTGCCTTTCTTTCTGCATACCATTTAGCGGTTGCAATATCGCCTTCATTTAGGGCTTTGTTGATTACAAGTATTGATTTTATTAGCGGTTTTTGTTGTAAAGTCTTGCATTGCTCCGAAAAGTTAGGATGCTTTTTGCAATAATTAAAGTAAGTATCTTGTGATATATCAGCCCATATACAAGCATTGCGAACACTAAAGCCCTGAGCAAAACCTTCTTTAAGTTTTGCCAGTGTTGAATCGGTCATTATTGTTGGTCTACCATTAGGATTATGCTCGCTCTTTGGTTTCTTTTTAGTCATATTAATTTATTTTAAATTTTATTAAATAAAGTTTTTTATTTTCATTAAAATCACAAATTATATTAACATTTTTTTTAATTTGTCAATATTTTTTGCATTATTTTAATTAAATTAGGTTTTTTTAACAATTTTTTAGCTTAAAAAAATGCCACCCCCTCCACCGAGCGGATACCCTATTTTATTGAGTTCTTGCCATTTTGTAATTTTTTAAAAAAAAAGTTAAAAAAATATCACTTTTTTTTAAAAAACTTGTTGACATTTAAAACGAATTGCTTTAAAATTATAACAACAAAATAAAAAAAGATTTTGTTAAATTAACTTAAATAAAAAAAATATGATAAAATCTTATAAAATAACAAAAGAAGAGTTTTTAGAATTTGTAAAAAATGAACCTAAAACTATGCGGCAAGTTATGGAACATTTTAAAGTAGCCCAATCAATAACAATCTACAAATTTTTAAAAAGACACAATTTACCAAAAAACATTTTATGTAGGCAAATTAAAATAACAAAAGAAGAGTTTTTAGAATTTGTAAAACCTAAAACTCGAAAAGAATTGGCAAAACATTTTAAAGTAAGCGAACAAACAATAGATAATCTTTTAAAAAGATACAATTTACCAAAAAACATTTTATGTAAGCAAAAAAGGACTTGTAAAATAACAAAAGAAGAGTTTTTAGATTTTGTAAAAAATGAACCTAAAACTATAAAACAATTAATAAAACATTTTAAAGTAAGCGAAAAAACAATATATGATCTTTTAAAAAAATACAATTTACCATTAAGTATTTTATCTAGGCAAAAAATAAAAATATCAAAAGAAGAGTTTTTAGATTTTGTAAAAAATGAACCTAAAACTCTTTTGCAATTTAGGGAACATTTTAAAGTAGGCGAACCAACAATCTACAAATTTTTAAAAAGACACAATTTGCCATTAAGTATTTTATCTAAGCAAAAAAAAACTTGTTGACATTTAAAACGAATTGCTTTAAAATTATAACAACAAAATAAAAAAAGATTTTGTTAAATTAACTTAAATAAAAAAACTATGAAAAAAACAACTAAAGAACTTTTTACTAAAGAATTTATCGATAACCTTAAATTTTTAATAGAACATATTAATATTGAAGAAGATTATCGAGAAACCGTTATAACAAGACCAACTTTTGATGATCCATATGATTATATATGTGACGAAGAATTGGAGCAATTAGCTGAAAAATATGAGGATCTTTTCGCAGAGGTTAACCAACAAATTAATGATTATTATAATACTGATTTTACAGAGTTATTTGATTTTCTTTATAAAAATCAAAGCACTAGTTATTACGACCTAGAAGCAAAATTAATCAAATGTTTAGAATATTATATATCATAGATTAACCCCCACATCACCACAAACAAACTCATTTAATAAAACTTAAATAACTTAAATAAAAAAAAATATGAAAAATTTATTAGATACTATCAAAGAAAATAATCAAGATTTTGAGTTCTACCCAACTACTCAAAAAATGGTAAATATAATCGCCAACAATATAGGAGAAAGATTATTGACAGAGGGACGGTTTTTAGATATAGGGGCAGGCAATGGCAATTTTTTTAATAAATTGGCAAATTGTGTTGATATCAGCTATTTAAATAAATTTGCAATTGAAAAAAGCCAAATTTTAATCAACCAAATGCCCAGTGATATTGCAATAATAGGAGCAGATTTTCACCAGCAAACCTTGATTGACAAAAATTTTGATTGCATCTTTTGTAACCCTCCATACAGCGAATTTAAAAATTGGATGCAAAAAATTATAACCGAAACAAATTGCAACAATGTTATAATGATAGTGCCCGATAGATGGCAAAAAGACGATGATTTATTAAAATTAATTAAAAAAAGGGATTTTGATTTTCAAATTATCGGTAATGAAACTTTTTTAGATGCAGAAAGATCAGCAAGAGCTAATGTTGACATTGTTTATTTTTCTAGATACAAAATTGAAAAAGAAAAGTATTATAGAGATGAGGGAAGAGGTAAAGTAATTGAGCGATCTTTTGTTGATTTTTTTAATGAAAACTTCGCCGACTTATCGCAACCAGCAAAAGAGCCCGAAGAGTTAAAAGACCAAGTTAAAAATGAACTTGTAGCTGGGAATAATCTAATTGAAAAAATGGTCACTTTGCATAACATAGAATTTAATAATTTACTAAATAGCTTTAAAAGTTTATCAAAAATTGATGATGCAAGCCTAAAAAATATTGGTATTAATAAAATTCAATTAATGATATCTTTACATGAGCAAATTGATAAATTAAAAAATAAATATTGGCTTCATTTAATACATAATTTAAAAGAATTAGAAACTAGATTGATATTTAGTTTTAAAGAAAAATTATTAAAATCTATTACTCACACTATCGGTAATATAGATTTTAACGAAAATAATTGTTATGCTGTTTTAATATGGATTATTAAAAATGCTAATCGATCATTCAACGAGCAATTATTATTTATGTTTGATTTATGTATAGAGCCTGATAATGTAAAAAAATACAAATCTAATAAAATGGTTTTTGATACCGAAGAGAGAAACTGGGGATCAAAAGAATTAAAATTTAAAAATAAAAAAGATGTTAATAAAATTATTTTAGATTATAGAATTATAACCGAAGAGGGATTTTATAATGTGGGATCGAGATATTATAGTTATAATAATGTTACCAATGATATCATTAACTGCTGGGAGGTTATATGCTATAATTTACTAGGTCATAAAAATTTTGGTGATATTAAATTCTTTAAAAATAGAAATGTGCATTTAAAATTTAATGTTGAATTTTCAAAAGCTTTCAATATACAGGCAAGCCTTCTAAAAGGTTGGATTAAAGATAAAAAAGAGGCGGTGCAGGAGTTCGACGATGTAAAAGAAAGCGATTTAAATTTTAATTATTTTCATTTTTCTAACAATAAACAAATTTTATTAGATTAATCAATCACCATCACCACAAAAAAACCTAAACTTTTTTAAAAAAACACTTGACAAAATAATTTTATTCTGATAAAATATACATATCAAACAATTTTGTTTGACAAATTAACTTAAATAAAAACAAATATGAAAATAACATTAAACAAAAAAGAAATTTTAAACATTTTAAAAACATTTGCGAAGCAGGCTAAATATGCTCCGGAAATTGAAAAAAACACTTTTTTTGAGTTGCAAAACAACATTTTAACTTTAAAAAATTCTAGTTTTGATACAATTATTTGCGCAAAAATATTACTTAAACTTGAAAATGAAAAAAATTTTAACTTTACATTGAATACAAAAAATTTTGAAAACATTATAAATCAAGTAAAAGATGATAATTTTGATATGCTTATTAATGAAGATGATATTAATGTCAATGGTTGTTGTTTAGAAAAAATTACAAATCAAGATCATG
>Ga0208644_1000143_pt1 | contig 48087 bp, 35 predicted proteins | sample VirMetDEL_Nov_18_FD_184517 | JGI IMG/M metagenome (GOLD analysis project Ga0208644, IMG submission 184517) | Aqueous microbial communities from the Delaware River and Bay under freshwater to marine salinity gradient to study organic matter... | ecosystem: Environmental > Aquatic > Marine >...
AAGTCAAGCAGTTTGAAGGAAATATTTATACTGCTTTTGGAAAGGCTTTACATACCCTATGTGAGGAAACTCTCACAAAGACTGAGCAGTATAGGTCTCAGGAAAAGATCACTACCCTGCTTAAGGAACAGTTTGTAAAGGAACTTAAAGCCCTGCCGGCTGAAGAGCAGCAACGAGCAGTTAATGAGTTTGATTTACAGCAGTGGAAGCAGCACGGCATTGAAATCATTCCCGACTTGTTCAGAACTCTCTCAGAGAAGTTCGGCAAGCTTGGTCAGGATTGGAACGTTCTGGCTGCCGAGGAGCAACTCTATGAGCCTATCACAGAATTTACGGAAGCAGAGAAAAATTTTAAAGGCTTTATTGACCTCGTGGTTCATACTAAGAAAGATGAGAAGGTACATCTCATTGACTGGAAAACTTGTTCGTGGGGATGGAAACCTCAAAAGAAAAGTGACAAAACCCTAGCATATCAGCTAGTTTTCTACAAGCACTTCTACGCTCAGAAATATGAAGTTGATCCCAAAGATATTGAATGTCACTTTGTTCTGCTTAAAAGGACAGCGAAGCCAGGGAAAAAAGTAGAGTTTGTGAGAGTAACCGCAGCAAAGAAAAGAACTAGCGACGCTATGAAATCTTTGACGACTGCTCTTTACAACATCACAAAAGAGCGTTATATTAAAAACAGAACTTCTTGTGTAGAGTGTAAGCACCGACCAGGTGTATGCGAATTCTACAGGACAGAATATTGCAAATGAGGTATAAAATTGGATAAAAAAATAACGGTTCTAACCATTAGTGATCACCCTTTATTACCTTCTGGGGTCGGAACTCAAACGAAATATGTTATTGAGGCACTTCTCCGTAGCGGGAAGTTTAATATTGTTTCACTTGGCGGTGCAGTGAAACACGCTAACTACACTCCTACTAGAGTAGATGGTTTCCCTGGAACTTGGGAGATCTTCCCTATAGATGGATATGGAAACGCTCAGATTGTTAGCTCTTTCATAAACGAAAGAAAACCAGATATTCTTTATTTTATGACTGACCCTCGTTTTTATGAATGGTTGTGGGCAATAGATGATAGTATCAGGGAAAACATCCCAATGGTATATTATCATGTGTGGGATAACTATCCTTATCCAAAGTTTAATCAACGATACTACGAATCAAACGATGTCATTGCGTCTATTTCAAAAGTAACGAGCGACATTGTTCGAACTGTAGCTCCAACTGTAGAAGAACACTATGTTCCACATGCTGTTGATTCTAAAATCTTTAACAAAAAGCCAGAAGCTGAAGTTGAGAAACTTCTTAAAGCAAATAAGCCTCTCAAGGATCGGTTCGTATTTTTCTGGAATAATAGAAATGCCAGAAGAAAACAAACAGGAAGTCTTATTTATTGGTTTAGGGACTTTTTAGAACTAGAGGAAGTTGATCGTGATAAAGTGTGCTTGTTCTTGCACACAGATCCAAACGATCCTCATGGACAACCAGTTCAATACCTTGTTGATGATCTAGGTTTTAATGAGGGAGAGGTGGTGTTATCCACTAATAAACTCCCAGCAGAGCAGATGAGTTTGTTGTATAACTTGGCTGATTGCACTGTTAATATTTCAGATGCCGAAGGTTTTGGACTGGCTACTTTAGAATCTTTGTCTTGCGGAACACCAATCATAGTAAATATGACAGGCGGGCTACAGGAACAAGTTACAAATGGTGAAGAGTGGTTTGGTATCGGTATTGAGCCTGCATCAAAAGCCGTTATTGGATCACAAAATGTTCCATACATTCACGAAGATCGTATCTCCAAAGAAGATTTCATAAATGCTTTGTTGCAAATGTATAATAAGACCCCAGAAGAAAGACAAAAGCTCGGCGAGCTAGGTCAGAAGCACGTTCAAGAAAACTACAGCTTTGAAACCTTCGGGAAGCAGTGGGTAGATTTGATGACAAGTGTTCATGAGAATCATGGATCTTGGGAAACAAGAAAACATAAAAATATTAGGGTAGAACAACTATGAGCAAACCAAGAGTATTATTAGTAGGATCAGTTTGTAACTTATCGGGGTATAGCGAGCACGCTAGAACTCTTTTGGATTCCCTGATCGAGATGCAGGACACTATTGATTTGTATGTCCAGAATACTCAATGGGCTGCTTCAACTACAAGCAGTAAGTATTTTGAGAAGTACAAAGATCTAATAGTTAAAACAAACACCCTCTTTAACTCCCGAAAAGACCCAGAAGGAAGAGTTAATGTCGCTGGATTGTTTGATGCTACATATCAGGTGAGACCACCGAATGAGTTTCAGAAAATGTCAGAGAACGATGTCGGTGTAACAGCCGCACTAGAAACAACATTTGCCCCGCCAGAATGGGTCTCTAAATGTAATCTAATGAAGCATGTTCTAGTGGTCTCAGAGCACGCTAAGAAGAATCTAAAGAATACAAAAGATCAAAACGGACAAGGTATTTCCACACCAATCACGGTGATTCCATTCGGGTTCAATAGTTCAATTGAAATGTTGGACATCTATGAAGATATGGATATCACAACAGATTTCAACTTTCTTACAGTCTGTCAAATGGCACCAAGAAAAAACTTTGAGAATATGCTCACGTGGTTTGTACAAGAGTTCAAGGACGACGAGAAGGTAGGACTCTTTGTAAAGACACATCTCCAGAATAATAGTACGTTAGATTTTCACGCTGTCAGGGCTAGAGTAAATCATATCCTTGATGCAGCTTCAAAGGAAAGAAAGTGTAAGGTTTATCTTGTTCATGGGAATCTTACTGAGCAGCAGATGGCTTCTCTATATAACCCAGAATACGTTGATTGTTATATTTCAGCTACCCACGGCGAAGGGTTCGGCATTCCATTATTTAATGCTGCTTGTAATAGTATTCCAATCATTACTACAAACTGGTCAGGGCATCTTGACTTTCTCAGGGCACCTGTGCAAGTTAGGAAAAGAAAGAAAATCATAAGCCACTTCCTAAAAGTTGATTTCGATATCGACAAGGTAAAGCAACAACACTTGATGCCAGGGTTAATCACAGAAGATTGCCTATGGGCTTATCCAAAGGAAGAGTCTTTTAAAAAGAACTTAAGGTTCATAAGAAAAAATAAGACTTCATACCTAGAAGATAGTAAGAACTTATCACTACACTTGAGAGAAAAGTTTAGCTTAGAAAATATAAATAAGCAATATCAAGAGTTCGTTGCTAAAGATATTCAAAATATTGCTTGGTCATCTTCTGTTATGAAGGAAGTCGTAAGTGTCTAACACACAATATGACATAATATTTGTAGCAGATTTCTTCACAAATGAAATCCCTAATGGTGGTGGTGAAGTTTGCAACGAAGAGTTGATAAATCTTTTACGTAAAGATAACAGTGTATTGAAGTTACACTCTTATAAACTATCTGATAGTTTTTTAAAGGCACACCCTGATAGTTTATATATTTTATCTGGTTTTTTACTTGCTCCAAAAGAATCACTCTCAAGTTTGGAGAATATGAAGTATGTCATATATGAGCACGATCACAAATATCTACTGAACAGGAACCCTGCTGCTTTTAAAGAATATGTCTCTCCAAAGGAGAACATTGTATTTGAGAGTTTGTATCAAAACGCAAACTTGGTTGTTTGTCAGTCCAAGCTTCATCAAGAAATAATAAGCAAGAACCTACCAAACCTATCAAATCTTTATAACGCTGGGTGCTCCCTTTGGGGAGAACAAATAGAAAAGTTCAACCAGGCATCTAAAGATAATCAACAGCGTAAATCAAGAACAGCCATTTTAAGAAGTAATCAAACAAACAAGGGTCAGGATCTAGCACAGGAATACTGCCATAACTCAGGAATACAGTATGACTTAGTTTCTGCTAGGAACTCTGTTGAGTTATATAAGGTATTATCGGGGTATGAGACTTTAGTATTCTTGCCGAGAACACCAGAGACATTTTCCAGGGTTTTTCTGGAAGCTAAGCTTGCTGGCTGCAAAGTTATAACAAATAACTTGATTGGTGCTTTGTCAGAAAAGTATGACTGGAGTTCTAGGGAAAGTATCTTAGACAAGTTGAAACAAAAGGAAGCTGAACTCGTTGAGGCGATAAGTTCTTTATTCACTTCCTCAAAAGATACACAGCCAAGGAAAAAAGAAGTAACCACCAAAAAGCAGCCAAAGATCTCTATTATAACATCCGTCTTCAAAGGAGAAGATTACATAGAGAAGTTTCTTGCGGAGATGACAAAGCAGCAAAACTTTTCCGAGTGTGAAATGATCTTGGTGGATTGTAATAAACAACCAGGCTTTGAAAAAGAGGTAATAGAAAGATATCAAAAGCATTTTTCTAACTTAAGGTATCACCATCTTGAGAAAGATCCTGGAGTGTATGGTGCTTGGAACTATGGGATTAAAAACTCAAAAGGCAAGTATATTACAAATGCAAACCTAGATGATTTCCGATCTTATGAGCAGCTTAAAGTTTTGTCAGAGATGCTTGATAAGAATAAGGACATTGATCTTGTGTATCATCCCTTTATTCAGACCGACAAGCAAGAAGATACTTTCTATACAACTCTTTATAGGAAGACATATGAGAGTTATGATTTTTCTCCAAAAATGATGATCAAGTGCCTACCAGGATGTATGCCATTGTGGCGAAGATCCCTACATGATAAAAATGGATACTTTGAAGAAAAGTATAAACATGCTGGAGATTGGGAGTTTTGGTTAAGGTGCGTTCAATCTGGCAGTAAGTTTATGCGAAACAAAAAGGTGATGGGGTGTTATTATTTTAACCCTGAGGGTTTGAGTACTGCTGTTTCTAATAATCAAACAAAACATGCTGAAGAAATAGAAGTCTTCAACAAATATAGGGAAGTTATAAATGGAAAAAGCAACTAAGTTAGTTGAATATTATAAAGACGACAGAGGACAATCCATAATCGGTCCTTCTACAGCAACCATCTTCTATGGTCAATGCGGGGAGGACTTGGAGGTCTATGTTGATTTTATAGCTAAAAATAAAGAAGTATTCAGAAATAATGGAACCTATATTGAAGTCGGCGGCAGTGATGGAGTTAAGTTTTCAAACACTAAGTTCTTTGAAGATGACCTAGGTTTCACAGGGGCACTGATCGAACCCGTCCCAGAGTTTTTTAGTATGCTGCAAAAAACAAGACCAAACAACAGCCTTCACAACTGTATTGTGTCGGAATCAGAGGAACCACAAGACTTCTTAGTATCAAAAGGACCAGGCGGAGGCTGGGTTTCTGGCATGGAAAAGACAATGTCAGAAAAGAACAAGCTCTCCTGGCATGGTCAAAACAGTTCCCTGATAAAAATCCAAACAGATAAGATCTCGTCCATTGTAAAGAAATCAGGTTTAAAGTATGTTGATTTGTTCTTTATAGATGTTGAGGGTGCTGAAAAAGAAGTACTCGAAACAGTAGATTTCAGTGTTCCAATCTACGTTATTGTTATCGAACTAGACGGAACAAACGAAGAAAAAGACAATGAGTGTAGAGAAATATTAGAACAAAACGGATTCACTTTTCACAAAAAATGTGCTCTGTCAGATATCTGGTACAATGAAAACTATTTTGATGTTAGAGGCAGATAACATGAAGAAGGTCATAACTTTTAGTCTGTGGGGTGACGACAAGAAATACACCATCGGAGCCATTGAAAATGCTAGGCTAGCTCAAGAGCATTACCCAGGGTGGGTTTGTCGATACTACCTTGGCAAATCTGTTCCTGAAGACATTGTTAAGCAACTGGATGATTTTCAAAATACAGAGATTGTCCTAATGGACGAAGACGGTGACTGGACAGGTATGTTTTGGAGATTTTATGCTGCTAGTGATCCTGATGTATCAATCATGATATCTAGAGATTGCGATTCAAGACTTGGGAATCGTGAGAGAATGGCGGTTGAAGAATGGGAACATAGTAATAAAAGTTTCCATATAATGCGAGACCACCCACATCATGGAACTGAAATACTTGGCGGCATGTGGGGGTGCAAGAAGCCATTGTTGAGTAATATGGTTTCCCTGATAGAAGATTATAAAAGAATCGGCAACTTTTGGCAAGTTGATCAAAACTTTCTTAGAGAAAGTATCTACCCAGTTGTAAGCCAGGATAGCATGGTTCATGATGAATTTTTTCAAAAAAGACCATTTCCCACAGAAAGAGATGGACTAGAATTTGTTGGGCAAGTATATGATAAAAACAATATGCCCCTAGAAGAACATAGAGCCTCATTGAGAGAGGCATTAAGGAGTTTAAGATGACAATAGGAATTTTAGGTAATGGTTTCGTTGGAAATGCCATAGCAAATGGATTTAGTTTGTTTTGTGATGTTAGGATCTATGACAAGGATCCATTGAGGTCAATTAACACACTAGAAGATACAGTGATCAATAGTGAATATGTTTTCATCTGTGTTCCAACTCCTATGAAGGTTGATGACCTTGGTAGAGTCGATACATCCATCATTGAGGGTGTATTGCAGGAAGTCCAAAAGATTAAAATCGGAAATAGAGATAGGATTTATATTATCAAATCATCAGTCCCTCCAGGATCAGTGGAAAAGTTTATAGAACAATACCCAGATCTAAACATAGTTTTTAACCCAGAGTTTTTAACCGAAAGAAGTGCAAACCTTGATTTTATCAATGCTACAAGGATTGTGATAGGCGGAGACAAAGAGCACACTGATAAGTTAGAAGAATTTTATAGGAAAAGATTTCCTTATAAGAAGATCATAACAACAGATGTAACGACAGCACAGTTCATAAAATATATGGCTAACTGCTTTTTCTCAGTAAAGATTTCATATATGAATGAAATGCTTCAAATGTCTAATGAACTAGGAGTTGATTGGGAAGCAGCCAAAGAGGGATTTTTATCCGACGGAAGAGTTGGGAATTCCCACCATTCAGTCCCTGGGTACGATGGAGAGCTTGGGTTTGGCGGAAAGTGTTTCCCTAAAGATATAAATGCATTTATAAACATTGCTAAAGAGTTGGATGTAAATCCATTAGTTTTACAGGCAGCTTGGGAGAAGAACCTAGAAGTTCGAAAAACAAGAGACTGGGAAGAGATCCCTGGAGCCACATCATAATGAAAATTCTTATAATCCAAGAAAACGGAAGACACGAACAGAATCGAAACTTTAGAGAATGCTTTTCAATGAAAAGGTCTCTAGAGAAGCTGGGTTGTAGTGTCGTGGTATGGGGCTTGGGGCATAATAATTTTGAAAATAAAAATATCATAAATGACCACTATGATCTTATTATTAATTTAGAAAACTATGACACAAGTGGTTGGCTACCAAGCCTAGAAGATATGGATTGTATTAAGTTGTTGTGGAGTATAGATGCTCACTGTCGAACAATGACACCTTATATAAACACTTTTAACCAGGGAAAGTATAGTAAAATACTTCAATCAACAAAAGATTACTTGAATGATGTTAGTATTTGGTTTCCCAATTGTTATGATGATACACTGATACATAAACGGGACATCGAAAAGACAAAAGACATAGGATTCTGCGGATCGCTATTGAATAGATCGGGGGTTCTTAACTTTTTAAATGAAAGATACAACCTCCAGCCAGACATCTGGGTTCTTGGTGATGCAATGGTAGATAAGATTAATTCTTATTGGATTCACTTTAATATGAATCTATCAAATGACATAAATTACCGCAGCTTTGAGACGATAGGGTGCGGAACCGTATTGCTGACAAATTACAACCCGCAGTATTTAGAGCTTGGATTCAAAGATGAATATAACTGTCTCATGTACAGAGACCAACAAGGTTTAACAGAAAAAGTTGATAAGTACTTAAAAAAATATGATCTCTTGGATACAATAGCCGAGAATGGTCTATCTCTCGCCAAAGAACATACATATGACAAAAGAGCTATTATGCTCCTAGATATCTATAGGGACTTAAAGTCTTGAAATGAGTGGATAGAAAATGAAACTAGACAAGACTAGAAAAGTTTTTCGGTTTGATGACATATGCATCAATACAGATTTAGAGCACGCTAATATTTTAGCCTATCAGATACTAAAAAAATACCCAGATGCACAGGTATTGTACTGCATATCTCCATGTGTAAATGATATGTCAGATTCTTCAGATCCTGTAACTTCACAAAGAATATTTCCTAAGATTTATAATGCTTATAGTGACCACAGGATATTCTACAAAATAGATAAAATCGGCATTCCTGAAATACCTGACAGGGTCATTTCAGCTTCGCATGGATTAGTACATGTAGATCATCGACTTTTAGAATTTTCTGCACAAGAAATGAGCATACTAGTGAGTTGCTCGTTGGCCAAGAGTAGAATATTCGTACCTCCGTTTAATAAATGGAATAAACATACAGAAAAAATATGTCAAGAACATGACATAGAGTTAGTAAAGTTTGAAGACGGCTGGTTGTGTTGTGAATATAATGAATACAACCCAGAGCATAATTTGTGGTACCTCCACCATAGAGAAATAGCCCCAGAACATTTCAAAAAATGGATTGGCTTATTATGATGACAGATAAATCCTTACCAAAATTAAAAGATATTGTTAGTGTAATCAAACAGTCAGCAAGTTTATTTACCGATCAACAAGATCCCCACACTGATCGTTTGAGTATTATCATTAATTCTGTCCTGCCCTCTATAAGAGGTAATATTATTGAAATAGGTGCTGGCTTCGGTGTAGGCACACAAAAATTAGCCGCCATAGCAGAACGTCATGACGTTAACGTTACGGTCATAGATCCCTTTGAGTCTGGATGGGATGAGATGCCCGAATCTTATGGAAAGCCGTACCCTTTTGAGAAATTTAAACAAAACTTAAAACCGTTTTTAGAATCACGAACAGTTTCTGTCATCCAAGAAAATTCCAATCATCCAGAGCTTTACCATCAGCTAGAGAAAAATAAACCATATGTGGCAGCCTTTGTTGATGGACTACAGTATGCCGACCATTTACTAGGCGACATAAATCTTATGGCACAACTAGACGTAACTATAATATGTCTAGATGATATGAATCGCCTTACCAACTTCAGTCAGACTCCTTTAGCAGTCGTAAACTTCTTAGAAAATAACAATGACTATCAAGTAGTTTATAATAATCAACGAGAGATTTATCTAGTAAAGAAAACCATTTAGCGGAAGAAAAAATGTAATGAATACAACCCAGAACATAATTTATGGTACTTGCACCACCGAGAGTTTGCTCCAAGTGATTTTAAAAAAATGGCTAAACAATACGGGTAAAATATGACGATATCAGATTCACAGAAGAAAACATTGGATAGTTTTACTTGGGGCGGTTCAGGCATGGTGAGGGAGGCTGCTGAGTGGATTATAGAGAACATCCCTCATGGTGAAATAGTTTTAGAGATAGGGGCAGGACTAACAAGTACAGAATTTTTGTCTAACTATTGGAAAACTTATAGCGTAGAGCAAGACAAAAGGTGGATGACGATTAAAAACAATAACCTTAATTATATTCATGCACCTCTTGTAGGTGGCTGGTACGACGTAAATTGTTTAACTAATCAGCTTCCTAAGGAATATTCTATGATACTAATAGACGGTCCAGTATATGGAGACAGGCATAAGATAATAGATAATATAGGCTTGTTCGATATAGAAGATACTGTTATTATAGTTGATGATACATATAGAAAAAAAGAAAGAAATATTGTAAATGAATTATTAAAACTAGGAAAAGAGATAATACTTGAAGGCACTGAGCGTGGCGCACCTCAATTTACTGTATTAAAATAAAAAATGAAAATATCAATACATCAACCTAATTTTATGCCTTGGTACCCCTTCTTTAAAAAGGTAGAGGAAGCTGATATATTTGTTATTCTGTCACATTGTCAATATGAAAAAGGTGGATTTCAAAATAGATTCAACATGAATGATAGGTGGCACACTATGAGTGTAAATCGAGGAATGCACAACATAACAACCAAACAGTATATTAACGAAGTGAAAGACTGGGACAATATCAAAAGAAAACTGCCCGAATATCAAAAGACTTTGGACGAGTTTGATGACTGTATTCAAAAAAGTTTAATGCATACAAATATAGATATCATCAAAAAGATTTGCAGTTTTCTTAATATAAAGACAAAGATAGTATATGATAAAGAAACAGACCAGAAGGGCACTGACAGGCTGTTAGAGATCTGTAAAATACATAATGCTGAAACTTATATTGCTGGACCTAGCGGAAGAAAATATCTTGATGAAAGAAAATTCTTAGACAATAATATAAAAGTAATTTACCAAAACCAAAAAGAAAAAGATAAAGTTCCAATTTTAAAAGTTATATAGAGGAATTAATATGTTCGATAGGGTCATATTGTCTACTGATGAGGCATTTAAAGACTTTTTGCCAATCTGTTGTAAAGCGTGGGACCTGTACTTCCCAGGAGTTAAAGTAAGTTTAGCTTTTATAACAGATCGGGATGATGCTGATCCTGTTGTAAATCATATGAGAACTTTTTGCGAGGTTCGTTTATTTAAGCCTGTTGAGGGAATTCACACAGCAAATCAAGCTAAGTTTGCTCGTCATTTTTTGGCTACCAAATACGAAGACGAAGTGTGTATGATAGAAGATATTGATACTATCCCGCTACAGAGAGAATACTATTCTGATAGAACTTCACAAAGACCTAAAAATCACCTTCTAGCAGTAGGGTCTGAAGTTTATGGTGGAATCTCTGGGGAAGGAAAATTTCCCATTAGCACAATGACTGCTGAATCTAAAGTTTTTCAGAGATTAATAAATCCAGATAATCTTTCTTTTCAAGAAAGAATAGAATCACTTGTCGGCACGAAAGTTTATGACAATAATGAGGATATATCAAATCCATGGACTAAGTTTTCTGATGAATCCCTTATGAGAGTGTTGATTAACGAATCAGACATAAGCGTTCATCATGTTAGAAGGTCAGTAGATACTAAGAATTTTTGGATTGATAGAAGTTGGTGGTCAGTGGATTTAAATAAATTAAAGAATAATCTTTATGTCGCTTGCAATTTTAAAAGACCATTTAAAGATAACTACAATCAGTTTTTAGATATAATAAGGCATATCAATAATGATATTGAGCCAAATATTGATGATTTTATAATCAAAGGAGACTAAAATGAAACTTTCAGATCAAGCCGTTGGTGCATTGCTAATGACACTACAGAAGTGTCTAGCAGAACAAACAGATATTACAGAACTTCTATCGGACTGGAACCTAGAAGTACAGAACGATGAAATCGTTGTAACCAACCCACCTTCAGTCAAAACAGCAACTGAATAATGCCTCTGTACGTCTACGACTGTTTGGACTGTAAAGAACAAGTAAGCATCCGGCACGCATATAACGCCAAAGGGGCGGAGTGTACCAACTGTAAATCACAGAACATACAGAAAAACCTTTCCAACGTTTTACAAGTAACAAAAAAATGCTATAATACCAAAGAGAAAACAGGAAGTCAAGTAGAAAAAGCAATCCAAGAAGGCAAACAAGAGTTAGAAGCCTACAAGAAGCAAAAAAAGAATCGGGTTTATAAGAAAAAATGATTACCACAACGCTTTTAACGATCGCTTTAATATCCTCAATGGTTGTTAATATTGTTTTTGTTTGGTATACCCGCAGTCTCTTAAGTTATTTGGAAATGACGAACGAAGAGACAAGAATCGTCTTGGAATCTATTGCAGAGTATGAAGCACATTTAACTGACGTTTATGGGCGTGAACTTTTCTACGGTGACTCCACATTGGAGAAGCTTTTGATGCATACCAGTAATCTTGCTGACGAAGTCCAAGAATATCTCAAAGCCAATGAGGATCTTACTAGAACAGAAACAGAGACTGAAAATGCCTAGGAAAAAGAAAAAGAACAATTATTACTTTACGGAAGTAACAGAACAGGCGATTGTAGAATATTGCAACACAGACAGCTTATCACAAAGAACAAAGCTTTATACAGAACATATTCAACCTGCTTTTGATGAACTCGTAGATAAGATTGTCTATACTTATAAATTTACTTCCCTTGAGAATATTGAATACCACAAGGACGACTGTAAGATCTGGCTTACAACTATTCTAGGAAAGTTTGACCCCTCCAAGAACAAGAAAGCCTTCTCCTACTTCTCAGTCGTAACAAAGAACTGGTTCACGCATAAGGCTAAGAAACAAACGAAGAAGAACCGCCGTGAAGTTAATTATGACGAAATGGTTAGGGAAGTAGAAGCAATATCAGGGACTGAGGGCGACCTGATGACTGATATCGAGGAAAAGGAATTCTGGCTCTCACTCCTCGGTGAAATCAATAGCTGGCAAAACCTCACTCTAAAGCCCAACGAAGAGAAAGTTCTCAATGCCGTCATCACTTTGATGGAAAACATAGAACAAATAGAAATCTTTAACAAGAAAGCAGTCTATCTGTATATGCGAGAGATCACAGGTCTCAACACAAAGCAAATCGTGAGTGCCCTCAACAAAATGCGGGAAAGATACAGGACCTTTAAAAAGAAGTGGAATGAAGGAGAAATTTCTTAACATTCTATTTATTGTATGAAGAAAGATCTCAACTCACTAATCGAACAAGCCCTAGAAAACATTAACAGGGACAGACAAGAAACAGAAATGCTCCTAGACAACTTAAAGGAGTATATGAGTGTTTCTAAAGATCGTTATTCAGATTCCGGTCCCACAGCCGCTAAATTTGTGGAAACACTACAACGAAGCAACGAACAGCTAGTCAAGCTAGCAACTCTGGTTTATAAGAAGGATCAAGCCTCCAATCAAACAGGTCTTAGCGAAGACGATAAGAACCAATTGTTTGATATTCTAAAGGAGGATTGATATGGCTACCAGACCAAAAGATCTAAAAGATCAAACAATTTACGACGACGATAAGCAACAGCTTTTCCAAAATGATATGTCTTTTGGAAATGATATAAGCAATAATGCTTGGGATCTCGACCGTTCCACTCCTATGGGAACGTTAAAGAATATCATTCGTAGATTAAATACACCAAACTCTTCAACAGATTTAACTATAGCAAAAGCTTTAGTCTTACGAGTAGAGGATCAGATTAAGTCTTTTTACGAGACAGTAAACCAGCCAGACTCAGAAGCAAAATATCAAATGGCTAGAGTTATGGTGTTTAGTGATCCAAGACATTTCTGGATTCCAGAAGTTAAGAGGTTTGACGATCCAGCAATCGGATTCTATCCTTTGGTTAAATATGTTTATAGAGACAAGGTTGGTACAGGCATAAAGCCTGGTGATATAGTAGAAGTACAATTCAATAATCCAAGAGCACAGTTCTCCAGCCATATGGAAACAGGGAACATTATTAATATCGAAGGGCACCTCAATAACAAGTATGCTCTACAGGAAGCCCAGAAGTGTCTAACAATCTTACCTTCTACAAGCCAAGTGTCGCCAGATCCCTGCGAGACAGTTTCAAGACTTGGAGAGGTTGCACCTATCTCAACTCCTCCAATGACTTTAGACTCAGGGCAAATACAACTTTCTCCTACTCCTCCCGTTAGGAGTTTGTTTGTTACTTCCCCTTATAATTTGAACAGAAGACACCCAGTGAGTGGAAGGATAAGGGCTCACTACGGTACAGACTTTAGGGCTCCAATTAATGAGCCTATCTTTGCTGCTTTAGACGGAGTAGCTACTCTGAGAACAAACGGCGGCGGACCAACTAAAGGATATGGATATTACATATTCATAAGACATACAGCATATAGTACTTTACCGAATATGTCCCCAGAGCCTTTCTTCACCCTTTATGCACACCTTCAGGATTACAATAGAAGACCAGTTATAAGGAATGGACAAAATGTAAAACGAGGTCAGCTTATAGGATACTCTGGAGGTTCTGGTATTGGAAATGGTGCCCACCTTCACTTTGAATATATCACTAATTCCTCTACACCATTTAATGCTGGAAGCAAAAAGGACCCAATGGCTCATTTTATTGGAAAAACCTTCTACCAGTCACAGGAGTAAAATATGTTAGGCAAATCAATAACAGAAGCACTCCTAGCAAATAATAAGAAATCACTTGAGAATGATTCCCCAAAACTTCAAGGACAAGAATACTCAGGATATTTCCAGTCTGACATTATAGGGCCAAATCCTTCTTATAACCTCAAAGAGTCAGAAAATATCATCCAAGGGAAACACAACACCATTATTATTATGGGTCGTGACCGTCCAGGTAGTGAGTTCTCTGGAAAAGGATCATCAGCCAATACCAATGTTGGGTGCATTGACATAATCGCCGGCTTGTCTGGCATTATGGCTAGAGAGGTTGATAATCAAGGGGAAAAGGTACTAACAAACAAAAGTACCGAACTTGATTCTGCTCGTATCTATATATCGCAGCGAGCAGACATTGATTCGCCCGAATACTTTAACCTTGCCCCAGGAAAGGTTGGCAACCTAACCAACCGCTCCGCTATCGCTATAAAAGCTGACTCTGTGCGAGTTATCGGGAGAGAAGGCATAAAGCTGGTAACTAGCACTGATTCTTATAATGGTGCTGCTGGTATGTTTATTGGAGACAATATTCAGGGCATTGATCTGATCGCCGGCAATAACGACGCAGACTTGCAACCAATGGTAAAGGGCGATGATTTAGCAGAACTGCTAGACAATATGTTAGAGCTTATTGTTGATCTTCACGGTTCAGCCGCTTTTACACTGGAGCTTCTTGCTACCTTAGCTGCTGCATTTGTTGATCCAACTGGGGTATCTGCAACTAAGTTGGCTTCTATGGTAAAACGCTTGCCCACAGAGGTGGTCAATTTATCTTTACAAGAATGGAACTTTACTTTCCATCAGCTTAACTACAGTAATAAAAATCCTTTTGCAAAATACAATTTCCGTAGTAAATATAATAATGTAAATTAGGTAAGCAGATAATGGCTCTCACTGAACGACAACGAAGAATAATCAACCCTTATGCGGAAAGCATTAACACGGAGGAACGCCGTGGTGTTGGTTACGATTATGAAAATGAATCTAACAAATTCGTTATCGATGCGATTCATGAGAGTTATTTATATTTTTATGAGTTTCCCGCAATTGGGTTGGAACTAGCAGGTCGTAATCGCACAATCACTACAAGTGATATGTTGGCATATTTCGCACTTCATCCACAGAACGGTAAAGTTGTAGGGAACGAAGTACAGAAAATCAGCGATACGAAAGCAACAGAAGCCCTCCAACTAATAGTAGAGGAGCTAAGAAGGAATGGTGTCCTGGAGAAATATTCTTCAGAAACTTCTGAATTGACGTATCAGAGGGAATATAGAAACAATGATATACGCCCTGATTTAAATCAGGATATCGCCAATCTAATAGCTATTCCACCCGCCCACTCTAGGCAGTATAAGAATAAACTTAGAAAAGCTCTTGATCTTCCAGAGGTTCAATACAGCGAGGAAGTTGGGCTTGACCTATTGAACCTAAGTCCTAGCGTTACAACTTATATAAGCTCAGATTCAAATGTAGATTTATATGACTGGAGAAAGAACGGACTTCCAGGGGAAGATAATGACAGAGTTTATTATAACCCAGTTGATTTAAAATATTATTATGTCAAGCGAACAGGACGCACAGAAACTGGAGCGTATGCTTTCAACTCCTTGAGACTAGGAGAAAGAGCAGATGCAGTGGCGACCTGGCTTGGATACACTGAGAGTCAGAGAGGAAGATATAACGATGCTATAGAAACAAGCATTCGTGAGATACTGAAGCTCACAGGTAAGCACTCGGAAGCCAACTTTCAGAGGTTATTATCAAAATACTCAGCCCCTGAAACTTTTTCTCTTTTAACCTACAGAGACTTAAGACCAGGCTCAAGGTGGATCTACTGCTTACAAATAAACTCATCCGATGTTAATAATCTACCAGATTCATTAGAATCTGAAGACAGACCTTCTTTTGAAGAGTATGAACTTTCCTCCCTCCAGAAGGCAAAGAGAATAATCGGAGAAGAAAACAAAACCGCAAACAGTGTAACCTTCCGTGTGGAAGATATGTTGAGGTATATGTTCTCAGTCAGGGGCATCCTTGTAGAATACAACGAAAAGCTTTTAGACGACGGTTTAACGCCGCAGGTTCTCAATGGACTTGATTTAGGTAGAGAGGCTGACCGACTTGAGTCTTTCTTTGATTTGTTGTCTCTATTTTACGGGTACAATAAAATATCCCTAGAAGACGAAGACCTCGTCCAGATGTTCTTTACTGAAGATTATTTGCTGGATCACATTTGTATCAACGGAAGTTTTTATTATCAGGGAACTGGTAACACAACATATCTTAATATAGAAGAAGAGCAAGCCCGTATAGCAAATGCGTTCTCTCTTTTTACGCCAACAACTTTTTCGTTCATAAAGAATAGTTATCCAATCTATAATGATGTGAAGAGTACAACACCTTCAACACGAGAAGATGCTTTAGACTTTTTATCCAAATATGCGTTTCCATCATCAAGGATTGATGCCGTTAAAGCAAAGAGAGCTAATGCTTCCGCTGCACAAGATGAACGCCGAAGGAGAAAAAGAAAAGATTTATTCACTAAGCTATCTGAACTATCCAAAACCAGTCCTGCTGAATATGAGAGACTATTCTCAAACAGGCCATTGTCTTATAGAATGTCTTCAACCCTTCAATCGATAGACTGCAATACAGGACAAGCAAAGGCAGCTAAGTACGCTTTAAGGTTTTGGCAAGCTGCTACAGGGAAAACAAAAGTAAGATCATTAATCAGGGAAACAATCATACTTCTCCGTCAGGAAATCATAGAAGATGAACTAACCAAACAAAGGCTCTCTGATGCTGCAAGATTTGCACAGAACCCCGCACTAGCTCAGAGGCAGGTGGAACAAGCGATCAATCAGCAGATATTCTGCTCGTTGGATGTCCTTGGAGACTTTATTGAAGATAGTTTCTTAGATCCCATTGGAGCACCTCCAGTAGCTAATGCTCTTGTAAGGAAGACTCTTGATGAGCCAATAAAGATTGAATTTACAAAGAGGAATATGATTTCTCTAAAGACTAAGCAATCAAAAGTCTATAGAAAAGCTATTGAAACAATTTTGCTAAACTTTGTTAAATCTATTGTTGCTGGTATAGCAAAAGATGTTATTAGTGCATTGTTGGGTTGCGGACCAGATGGAAATAAAAGACCAGCAAGTGGGTTAAAAAACTCTTTCAAGAAGCAAGACTTTGGATTTACTGATTTATCAAACTACGTTGATGAAGTAGATTTAGTAGAAATAGCTCGATTAGCGAACCTTTTCAATATCAATGAACAAGGACAAACTTCAGATGCGACCTTGGAACAGATTCAAAATGTTCTTGAGGATGTCTCTGCAATGGCAACCCCAGTTGAACTACAGCAACTTCTTGACGGTGATGCCAATTCTGAGTTGATAAACCACCTATTTGAGACTTTATCAAGTGATCACGTGGTCAATTATATTTCTCCTTTCTCAAATCCTGGTGAAGAAAATCGTGTAATAATTGATCCAAGGGAATATAATACACTAAACTTTACTGAAGAAAAGATTATTGACTTTTTCATTCTCCTTGGGGATGCTATAGAGGGGCAAGGTCAATTTGGTGATTTGCCTTTCCGCTCTCCCTTAGAGGCATACTGTGATCAGAGGGAAAACTACACAAATCCACTGGAGCTTAACTTTGAGATTCCAGAGATAGAAGCTCAATATTCAGACATAGTCAGTGATAAGATTAATAAAATTAATAACTTATGTAATTGGCTTAGAGATTTGTCTAATATAAAATTTGAACTAGAGAGATTGATTGACTCATTGCCAACAATGTCTTGGTACGATGATCTCTTGGAGTTTATAGCTGGCTTGAGTAACTCATTATCTGAGTGGCTTGCTGGTCTATTGTCAAATTTGTTTGGAAGAGAGCAAAGAAGAGTTCAAAACTATGAGTACAACTTATATAACTCAAAAATGGGAACTGAGATATACTACCAGCTTGGGACTAAACTAAGGGAAGGAAGTATAAATCAGCTTTATAAATCTAGAAATGGAGATGTGTTTTTCCAAACACCTGCTGGTTTTGGACAAAGAACACAAATAACGACTGTAGTTGATGATGATAACGTTACTCTAACTGGCGGACAGATAGGATCAAGAAGAAACGCCTGGACATCTGATAATGTCTATAACTTCTTTTGGATGACATATAGTGGAACTGGAGAGCTTCCTAAGATACCCATTCCACAATATAGAAATCCGCCAACAAAACCCTTTGATATTTATGGCACAGCTTACTATGCTATAAATAACGCACCTTCTCCTCTAAAGAAGCTACTAAATAATGCCCAAAGTCAAGGAACTGCGTTATTGAGTCCAGAAAGTTTAAGTCGAGTGTATCAACCCCTTCAGCCCGATGGAAATCCATCAACTATTGAAAAGACACAACTTAATAAAATAACAAATGCCACATATGGATATTTAAGACAACAAGAGAGCGTATTTCCATATCGTGGATATGCTGGTGCCTCAAACTTATACTGCTCAAATCCATCTAAGGGTGATATACGAATAGTTTATTGGGATGCCGATCGCCAAACTCCAACTGTTGCTTATTATAATCCTGCGGGGATTGTTCATAATGAAAAATCAATATCCTCGGAAACACAGACCGTAGGAGAGAATGGAGATTTTACTTCTGTAGATTACAGAATCTTTGACAATCTTCAGGTTGGGAACTTCAACTTTAGAGTAGATGATCAATACCAACTTTTTGTAAATGATACCCTTCTTCCTAGCATAAACTATGGCTTCTTTAATGAGGGGCAGGGCGGACTAAGTGGCATACCTAAGTTATATGGAAACTTCTCCGTAGGACTACCAGTTGAAAACCCAACAAATAACCAGTTGGCACTGCAAGCTTCTGATAGAGATGCTGATGTTGTTAGTATTCAAAACTATCGTGAAAGGCTGGATACGCAGATTAATATAGCTGTAATAAACGATACAGGTAGAAGGAGAATGCCTAGATATGTTGCAGCCATAGGAAAGCTTCCCCTTGAGAAGACGGATGATTTTTGTGTTACCCAGGAAGACACCTTCAGGGCAGAATCAGCAGTGCAAGTTTTGCAGACAAGAATGATTTCTTTCTTTATGAACATCATGCCGCTTGCTCGTGTATATACTTGCTGGGGCAGTGTTGGAACAACTCAGCTTATCGTAGATTATCTTCATAAGAAGATAACTGACGAACTAACGCCTAGAGAGATGATTGGACCTTTTTATGAATCTATTCAATACATTAAACTTGTTTTCCCTCACGATTCAGAGGATGAGGACTATAACAGAAATCCAATCATTAGAGAGGATTTAACTCCTGCGGAAAATATGAGGAACATTATAGAATCAATCTATCTTGGTATGTTGGATAATATTTCAACAACCTCTGAATATACAGGTATAAACAAATCAATATTTGACCCAGAAGCTCCTACTAATACCAAACAGCTATATGAAAATACTCTTGTTAAGTTTTATAGATTATTGTTCAATGTCAATTTTGAAGAATATGGTATTGCGGATCCAGACCAAGCCCGTGCAGCCCAGCAGATTATAGGTCAGTTCTACAATAGAAATCAAATAACGCAACTTGGACTTCTTGTGGGTGCCTATTATTTCCCAGTAGCTTTTCAGATTGCTTCTTATATGATCTATTATGATCGTGGCATACAGTATGCTAATAGGTATAGTGATACTCAGTATAGGATTCTGTTAGAAATAGCTGGTGCAGATGATAACCTACTTACGGCAATAAAAAGACAAGTGGTTCAGCGTTTTACTCCAACTTTTGTTGGTTTCCCAGTGAATGTTGAATACTACGACGGAACACAAGAAGTAACTTATTACTACTCAGATCAGGTAGAGCAACGAATTGCAATATTGAGAGAAGAGATTTCAGATGGGCTCTTAACCAGAGATAGAATACTAAGACTTAGAGACTTGTTATTCTTGAGAAATCAGGGATCAAGAGTTCAGTTCTCGCCAGACCAAAGATCCGAACCCGCCACGTTGATCAGTTTATTTCCTGAGTACTTTGGTGCTGGAAATCTAGTTGGAGATGACTTAGACGGTGGTGGTAGAAGACAACCAATACCGCAAAATCTTTCTCAAAGAATTTCAACAGAACTACAGGAAAGAGTAAGCGACCGTCTTCGGCTACTAAATAGTTTATTCTATAATCCAGATAGTAGAGATGCTTACATTAGAGATAATCTTGAAGGGCTCGAAGGACAAAGAGAACTAGAAAGACCTGATGGGGTTATAAGAAGAAGAGTAGTTGAGCAGATCCAAAACTTCTTATCACTAGAAGTCCAAGGAAGTACTGGATTAGGAAGAGGGGGATTAGACAATCTTTTCCCAAATGACAGGATGCCAGGATCATATTTCAACTTATTAGCCAACATATTTGAACTTTTTGGCACAGAGTTCCCAGATAGTCCAGATGGTATTGGGGGACCAGTAAATGCTGAAGGTGCTCCAGATAGTTACGTTCAGAATCAAGTAAAAGCTCTCTCACAGAGATTCTTCAGAATATATCTTGTGAATTTATATAGAAACTATAATGTACCTCTTCAAGGAAGATTAGAAGAGAAAAGTACTCTAGAAACACTAATTAACAGAAATGAGTAAGTTAGAAGGCATCTCACCAAGGCTTCCGTTAGTCTATGACCCAACAGACGGACCTTATCAGCTTAATAAGACGTTGAAGCAAACGTTTCAGCAGAACCTTAAGATGCTCATTCTCACGATGCCTGGCGAAAGACCGATGATACCAGAATTTGGTGTGGGCATATATGGCTATTTGTTTGATGGTGTAAATGACGAAACTTTTGGGAGAATCGCACAAGCTATAAAAGAGCAAGTAGAGTTTTATATACCTAGTATTTCACTAGAAGAGATTAACTTCTTGACAAGCGATGAAGACTCAACATTAAAACTAAACGAAGTAAGGGTGAGTATAAAGTATAACATATTGCCTTTTAACGAAGAAGATGAGTTAGTAATAACTTCGACGATGACTAATTAATATCGGGAAAAAATAATATGGCTAAAAGACCGATAAACTACACAAGCAGAGACTTTGAGTCTATTAAGACCGACTTAGAGAACTATGCTAAGCGTTATTATCCAACAACCTTCAAGGATTTCAGCGAAGCATCTTTCGGTGCTTTGATGTTGGATCTTGTCGCTTATGTCGGTGACCAGCTATCATTCTATGCTGATTTCCAAGCCAACGAAAGTTTTCTAGATAGTGCTATTAGATACGATAATGTTGTTCGTCTGTCAGAGACTCTTGGCTATAAAAACCAAGGTGTCGCTAAATCAACAGGTCAGGTGGCTATCTACATGCTTGTTCCTGTTGCAGCAAACTCTAGAGCACCAGATTTAGATTATTTTCCTATTCTCCAGCAAGGCACAATCTTTACGGGAGATAATGGAGCAACATACACACTAATAAGTGATGTTGATTTTTCCGATTCTAATAACGAAATAACAGTTGCTCGCACAGATACTACAACAGGTAACCCAACTTTCTTCGCTGTGAAAGCATTTGGACAGGTAGTTTCAGGGCAGCAATTCGAAGAACAGCTTACAGTAGGTGACTACCAGAGATTCTTGAGACTATCTCTAAGCCGACCAAATGTAACAGAGGTTCTGTCTATCGTTGATGCTCAAGGGAACGAATACTACGAAGTAGAAAATCTTTCTCAAGACGTAGTTCTATCTCAAGTTAAAAACGTAGATAACACATCAAGAGACGCTGTCCCATACTCTATGAGAGTGACTCCTGTACCAAGAAGGTATGTTGTAGAGTTTAATACAGACAACACAACAAGCGTTCAGTTTGGCTATGGCTCAGAAGATAATCTAACTGGCGATGTTGTAGCTGATCCTGCTGATGTCGTACTGAACGTTGATAGCAAGCCTTATGTTACTGAGACAACCTTTGATCCAACTAATCTAATCAAGACAGATAAGTTCGGAGTTGTTCCAGTAAATACAACATTAACAGTAACTTACACAGCAAATACTTCCAACATTGCGAATGCTTCAGTTGGTTCTGTAACAAATATTATCTCACCCAAGCTTCTCTTTAGAGACCGCTCTGCTCTATCTGAGGGAACTATCTCAACCATGGTAGGTTCCATTGAAGTCGACAACGAAGAGCCAATCCTTGGCGATACAGCACCTTTGACTGCTGACGAGATAAGAACCAGAGCATTTGGAACATTCGCTGCTCAAAACCGTGCGGTAACAAGAGAAGACTATATGAATCTTGCTTATCGTATGCCTGCAAAATTTGGGAAAATCAAAAGAGCAAATGTTGTTAGAGACGAGACTTCTCTAAAAAGAAATCTAAACATGTATGTTTTATCTGAGGACGAAAACGGAAACTTAACTATTCCTAACTCCGTATTAAAAGACAATCTTAAGGTATGGCTTGATAACTACCGAATGATAAACGACACAATCGACATACTCAACGGGAAAATAATAAACATTGGAATAAGGTATGAAGTGATTCCTGATCTAGACATTAACCGCTATGATCTTTTGCAGCAATGCAACAAAGCAATTAGTGATAACTTCTTGACCATCAAGTTTGGTTTAGGCGAATCAATCTACATTTCAGACATTTACAAAGTCCTTAATGATGTTCCAGGTGTAACCGATACTAAGAGTGTTGAGTTGTACAACCGTGTCGGCGGAACATACAGCAACGTTGTCTATGATATTAATTCTAACCTATCTAACGACGGCAGATACCTAAGAATTCCCGCTGACTCAGCAGCCGAAATTCTATTACCAAACACTGACATTGTTGGAGTGATAGTATAAAATGGGCATAAAAAAATATTACGCAACAAAAGATAACACAATCACAAATGCTTTCAAGGAAAACCTCATTACTAGAGGTACTGGCTCCAATATGGGTGCTGCTGATGTATTGGAAGCTTTTGTAATCCAAGGGCAAACATCTGCCTCAATCAACGCTACAAATGCGGAACAAAGTAGAATCATTATACAGTTCCCTGTCAGTTCAATCCAGTCAGATATTGACAATGGGATCTTGCCGGCAGACACAGGAAGTATTAAGTTCCATCTTAATCTTTACAACGCTCCTCACGGATCTACAACACCAGAGAACTTTACTCTAGACCTTAAGATGCTTTCTCAAAGCTGGACAGAGGGTCGTGGTTTGGATATGGACAACTATTCAGATGCTGGTGTCTCCAACTGGATCTCAGCTTCTTCAGGAGTTCAGTGGGATACAGCAGGTGGGTCATTCCTTACAGGATTGAATACTTCTGCTAGTATATCTTTTGACACAGGTCTTGAGAACATATCCATAGATATTTCAGAGCAAGTATATAAATGGCTTGATACTACTGACAACTATGGTTTTCTCATTAAGTTCCCTGATGATGATCTTAGCGGTCCAGACTCTTTCTACACTAAGAAATTTTTTGGGAGAACTAGTGAGTTCTTCCACTACCAACCAACTATTGAAGCTCGCTGGGATTCTGCTCGAAAAGACAATAGAGGAAACTTCTACATTAGCAGCAGCATAGCTCCAGCCGCTGATAACCTTAACACACTTTATCTCTATAATGTTATCCGTGGGCAGCTAACAAACATACCAGGACTTTCTGATAATAAGTTGATGGTTGAAATATATTCTGGAAGCACTGCACCAACTGGCGATCCACTTTCTGTCGTTGATTCAGATGGGTCTTCAGTAACTGCTATAACTGGCGGCTTGCTAGTAGAGAACGGCAACACAGTTACAGGTGTTTATACTGCTTCTTTTGCTTCTACAAGTTCCTTGGATACAATATTTGACGTCTGGCACACAGGTTCAGGCGGCTCTAGAATAGAGTTCTATACAGGATCTTATGAACCACTATCAGTGGCGACTTCTGATTTATTATACGACACAGTTTATTTGACAACTATTACAAACTTGGATGACGAGTACAAGAAAGGTCAAAAGCCAAAACTTCGTGTATTTGTTAGAGATAAGGACTGGAGTCCAAACATTTATACAGTTGCAAATGCTACTGTTGAAACAACTATCATTGAAGATGCTTACTATCGCATTTTCCGATCAATCGACAACTTAGAGATAGTTCCTTACGGAACTGGAAGCTCAAACAACAACTTCACTCGCTTATCGTATGACGTAAGCGGGAACTATTTTGAGTTAGATACTTCGTATTTAGAGCCTGGCTATATGTATGGAATTCAGTTTGCTTACTATTTACAAGGTGAATATAGAGAACAACCCGAAGTATTCAAATTTAAAATAGAAGAAGATGATGTATGAGCAGCCTAAAGAGTTTATATCAAAACAACAAAGAAGGCACAACGGTAAGTAAATACCTCAAGAGCAGTTCGCCTGATACAGTCGGCGACGGGGTAGAGTCCGAAGCTCATTTAAATGCTCTTACGGCACGTAACGATTATTTCCTTCCACCCATTGATTATTCAGACCCAGAGAACTTTGTAAAGTTTGGGTCTGCTTATGAATATTATAAGAATGCGTTTGAATACATCGCTAGTGATTATCCTTATGACGGCTCAGGGCTAGAGAAGACAAACTTCTACAATAACATAAACCCACTAGAAAAATATATGCTAGAGGTGGTATATCCTAGATCAACTGGCTTTGTTACTATCGGTGCAGACTACGGCACCGCATATTCAAACTCTTCAGGATATTATTCTTCTTCCCTTGATCAATATATTCAAGTCAAGGGCGGGCCACACCTAAACACAAAATTTAATGAATCAAAAAATAGAACATCAAATCTTGAGTTTGGTGGTCCAAGCGGCTCAACAGTAGAGTTCTTCCTAAAGAAGGACGACCTCATAGACTCTGGATCAGAGTCCCCACGACAAGTTATCTTCGATCTTACTAACGGGGTCACAGACTCTGGTAGTGCAGATTATGGGAGACTAAGGATAGAGCTTGTTTCAGGTTCTGAGACGCAATTCAATGTGACCATGTTGTCTGGTGCAACAGGATTTAACAATGTTTCTGTTCCCTCAACCGCAGGGCAAACAACAATCTCTGACGGGACATGGAGAAACTTCTCATTTGTATTTGATACCAGTGGTTCATCTGGTGTGCCATCAATTGATTTCTATGTAAATGGCACCTGTATAGAGACAGGAATAACAGGCACCTCCAACATTGAGACAGTCGTTACAGGAACTTTGATTGGTAATATTGGTGCCCTCCGCCAAAACCCATCAGGCTCAACAGGGCTCACAGAAGGTGCTGGCAAGTTGTCAGCTTCTATAGATGAGTTCCGCTTCTGGAAAACAAAAAGAGACGCTGAACAAGTTGGTCGTTATTGGTTCTCTAATGTGGAGGGCGGTAGTGACAAGTATGATGCCAATGTTTCTTTGGGTGTATATTTTAAATTCAATGAAGGCATCACTCAAACCGCCAGTATTGATCAGGTCACATTAGATTATTCTGGTAGGGTTTCTAACGGTACATTCACAGGATATACAACAAACTGTAGAAACACAGGCTCAGCCATAGATCAACTATCGATTGAATCAGTCAGCGAACGTGGCGACCCCATTGTAAGAACAAATCATCCTGAATATATTTCTGTCAAGAGTAGCTATGAGTTGAGCGGATCAACCTACGACTACAATAATAATGCTAGATTATTGAACCACCTTCCAAACTGGATTATTGAGGAAGAAGAAAACAACAATAATGAAATCGTATCTATAACGCAAATCATTTCTGGCTATTTTGATACGCTCTATAATCAGCTTACATCCTTGAGGGAACTAAAATATAACAAGTATATTAGCGGAAGTCTTACAGATTCAATAGACGAGTTCCCCTATAATGATAGACTAGTCGAGAATCTAGGTATCCAGACACCAGAGTTGTTTGAAAACGCAGATGTACTAGCACAGTTCTTCCAGAGAGACGAGCAGATCAACTTTGATCAACAGTTGGTAGATATTAAGAACTCAATCTACAAGAACATTTATAATAACCTCAACTTTATTCTCAAATCCAAGGGTAACGAGAAGGCAGTCAGAAACTTCATTCGTTGTTTGGGTGTTGGTGAAGAGGTGTTAGCTTTCAATACTTATTCTGATGACACTGACTTTGAGCTTTCCAGCAGCTATGTTACATCAGTTAGTACGAAGAAGTACGTAGATTTTACAGCTTTGCTTAATCAGTCTGATGACGATGCTACAGTTTATCAGTATTATGATTCTTCTAACGCTAACTCTGTGGGTCTCATTAGTGGTTCTACAGATCTTGATGAATATGCTTTTACTTTACAAGGTGAGTTCATCTTCCCTAACAAAGATGAGCAGGATCAGCTTTCATACATTATGCCTCAAGTTGTTAGTTCCTCTCTTTATGGGTTCCATACACCAAGCGACACAAGTCAGACTTCTACAGATTTGACTTGGGAGTCGGCAGCAAATGATTTTGGTTTGCAGGTGTATGCTGTTAAGAGTCCCGGCGAGTTTGCAGAAATAACCTCACCAACTTACCGTGTAAAAGACGCCTACTTTGTTGTAGAAGATCGTGCTGGTAATACTCTTCTAACTTCCAGTATTTTCAGAAACGTCTATGACAACGAACGCTGGAATCTATCCTTGTCCATTAAGCCAAAAAGATATCCATTCTCTGATGGTGTTTTAGATTCATCTGTTTCCACAACAGGATATGAACTTGGGCTTTATGGTGTTAATTTCGACACAGGAGCCAAGCAAAACTATTTTAATGCAACAACAGACTTGACTTATGCTTCTGGGTCTTCTATTATTGGTTCCGCAAAAAGGATCTATATCGGGGCACACAAAACAAACTTTACAGGAAGCACTCTAACTTCCACCGATGTCCGTGCTTCAAGTATAAGATACTGGACAGATTACTTCTCACCAGAAGTTGTAGATTTGCAGGCAAAACAAGTAGATACTCACGGGTCTTTACATCCTTCTAGAAATGCTTACTTGTTCCAAACAGCAAGTGCTGGCGTTTTCATTCCAAGTATTCAAACACTTGCACTCAACTGGGAGTTCGCCGAAGTAACAGGATCAGATACAAATGGCCGCTTCATAGTACAGGATGCCTCTTCTGGGTCTGCGGGAACAGATTATGAATCCACATACCAAGGGGATACATTCAGTAACATAAATCTACGACAACACACTGGTCGTGGCGACTTCTTTACAAACTCATCCACTCCAGTTCGTAAGCAATATGTTTATGCTGATAAACTTTTACCACCAGAATACATCGCTTCTAACGAGATGGTAAAAGTCCTCTCAGTAGATGATGAAGTCTTCGGAACATTTAAGAAGCCTGCTAGTAGCTTCTTTGCTATAGAAAAGAGCATGTATCGCAGCATTTCTAATCGTATGCTCCACTTGTTTGCCTCTATTAAAGACTTCAACAACCTTATCGGTGAGCCAGTCAATAAGTACCGAATGAACTACAAACACATGGAAAAAATGCGGGAAATCTTCTTCCGCAAAGTCCAGAATGATATTGTAGATCTACAGAAATATCTTGATTACTACAAGTGGCTTGACACAGCAATGACTCAAATGCTTGACCAACTTATGCCCGCATCTGCTCGTTATGCTGCTAATGTTCGCAATATTGTTGAGAGTCATGCTTTGGAAAGAAATAAACTCCAATATCGTGCTCCATTGCTTAAACCACTAGGAAGCCTGGCAGGAGTAAATCAGATAACTGGTGACATAAACGGTGCAAATACACAGATTGGTGTCGAGGGCGACCCTAGCGATGTAGTCAGCAATCCTCCCCGCCGACCTGCACAACCAGACCCAGGCGATCTTGGTGGCAATCAGCTTGTAAGCCCTGGTGTTCTAGATGAACAAAGACTTCAGGATTGGGCAAGAAACTTCCAGATTGGTGAAGTGCAAGTAGAACCAGATATAGACCCAGACTTATTAAGACCTAGGCTTGGATAGATACTCTGCAAGGAACTAGTTACTAAATGGCTAATAAAACTATTATAAACTCTGCTCCACCAAAACCATCAAAAAGGGTTATAGGCGGATCTAACCAGAGAAGTAAAGCAAGATTAAACCTACAGGGATCTCACGGTTGGGCTCTTAACCACGCTCCAATAGATTCTGATGAGAGTAAGAACGCTATTTGGTGGAAAGAAAACGCAGAGAGATACGATGCACCTTTGTCTTCGTCTGGCGATGTTTTATACACAAGACAGTCTGCTCAACGTGAGGTTCAGAGGGAATCAGATAAAAGAAGAATTTATAATCTAGATGCGGAAATAAACAAATCTATAAAAGGTGGAAGTAATCAACCTTTCAATAAAAAGAATCGTTTAACAAATATTGCATTTGGTGACTTTGAGCAAGAGATAAACATAACTGATGAGTTGTATCCCAACTTAAAAAAGAGACTATCTGTAAAGGCAACTATAGATGGGCAAACTTATGTAGGGGAACAAGTACTTCCCTTCAGTGCATTTAGTTCAAGCGTCAATACAGGGTACCAATCTTTCCTATCATCATCAGGCTATACAGATGTAGATTTTGCAAATCTTCATAACGATAAAATACAGCCATACAACGGAGAGGTTCCACTTCAGGGACCTTTCACTGAAAGATATGTTGGCGGTATTCAGGCACGACACAATGCACCATTGAGAACAAGCGAAAGAAAAGAGCAGTTTTCTATATCATTGGATGGTGGTTTTGCTATAGCTTCAATAACAATCGACATCGGCGGCGGTTTTGATATAGCAAACTATGACGGCAAAGAGGTCACTCTAGATTTAGACGGCGTCAGTTTTATAACTAGCTTTGATATTGGCGTGAATATAGATGAAAGCACTGAAAGTGTTTCGGGTATTGCCGATGCTCTAAATGTAAGTGATGTAGCAACCGCCCTCAAGAATAGTCTAAATGCTGCTATCACAGCACAGGGTCTCCGCATCTTTGTTGAACCTTATTCTTCTGGTGCGGTGATATTTGTATCCTCTAGGATTCCAGGACCTTCAGTGAATGGGATTGAGTTTGCAGGATCTCTTATATCTAGCATTTATGGATCTACCGCTGCTTTTGCAGGTGGTAAGGCACCATCCGCCACAATCGATGCGATTTCTGGAGCTAACCCAAGGGGTCAATATTTACGAGGACAGGCAGCCAAAGCACCTGTAAATATAAGGAACATAAAAACATTATTTACATCCGATAGTGTTCGTGTAGTTGGTAACTACGTCAGAAACTATGAAGTTGTTCAAGGTGCTAACCGAGCCGCAACCAACATGGACTTGGCTTATAACACAGATAACTACAGCTATCAGACACCAAGTGCTTTCGTGACAACGCCTGACCGTAGGACACTGGGACTAACTGGTTCGGCAGATTTCCCCGCACCTCGTCAGATCACTTCCAGAAAGATTAACGAGACAATCATTGTGAATCGTTTCTCTGCTCCAGGTGATAAGGTAGATTCTAAGCAGCAGTTCCGTGATGTAGCATCTGATCAGTTCTCATCTAATAATGCTCTTCCATTCCGCAACTTGCCTGTACGGAATCCATACATTAAGCAACTTGCTACACATACAGACTTTGGCGGTTTTGAGCCAGGAAGCACAACAGTCGCTTCAGTCCATAAAACACAAAGAAACCAAACCCAACGAGTAGAGGCTTCTGGTAGTACATTCGTAACAGGGACAGTTTATGATGCTTATTTTGTGACAAGACCAGTTCCAGCGGGTGATAGTACTCAGTGGTTCTTTGCTTTATCTGGGTCTGACACAAATACATATAGCAACTATGTTCTTTCGGGTTCAAAGTATCCAGAAGATATCACTCTATCAAGAACAAATATTACTGCGGACGCACCAAGTTTATTTGATCCTGGGACTGGTGGTTTCACCTGGACTGATGGAAATACATACTATATCTGGTCAGATAATCCATATAATGCACCCTGGTCACAGATTGCAACACAATACAAAAATGCGGCAAGATACCTAAGAAAGAATAATCTTTATGAACTCCTTCCTGAAGAGGTTGTCTCTAAGGATGCGATTAATAATTTAGATTCTACCCAGTCAAGAACTTCTACTGATCAAGCCGGGAACACAATAACAAACTATTATTCTCAAGCATTTATTGAGCCTCCAATAACCTCTCGATATAAGCCACTCGTCCATCAGATTGAGACATTTATTGGATCCCCCTCAGAGACAACTGACAACAAGATTACGCTTAATCTAGAATACAGTTATGGCAACTCTTTGATGGGCTTTGCGAACCGAGAACTTAACAGACAACTTGCTGGCGATCTTAAGTTTGCTCACAACAAAATCAAGCGACCATACGAAGCATTGCGGGAACAACTAAATAGTGACTCATCTCGCACTCTAAATGGCGTGAATATGATAAAAATGTTCGCATACAACGAGACAATCTTCCCAAGAGAAATAAACACCTACCTTTCTGGAAGTCGTGCTCGTTTAGCGTTTGCAAACTCTTATTGGAAGAATGATGCTGATATAGAAACTGTAACAACTTTCTATAGCAATTTTGATGTTCTTTTTTATTCTCCCACAATTGAAGCAAGAGACAATAGACAAGTCCCAAGATTGACTGCTCCATTCACAACTTCTCAAGGATATGTCATCCAGAGGTCTGAACAGTTGCCTTACAATCCTTCTAACCCTTCGACACCTCAAGGAACAGGCCCAGGCACTGCATCTATATGGCCAATGGATTCTTATTTGTGGTCTGATTTGTCCGATACATATGCTGGGTCAGCATTCAATACAGGAACCTATTCGGCTTCTGTTATCTTGGCTGACCAATCAACTACCGCTTGTGGTGAGCTTATGATGACTCATTACGGGACAGTGATAGATTATACAACGGACAGTAATCCGCTGTATGTCACAAGTAGTCGCAGTTATTACTTAACAGCCGATACAGTATCTTCTCAGTATGTTTATAACATTGCTTTTGCTACAGGAACTCTCAGCACCCTTACTACATCTGTTGAGCCCCGTATTCCAGGTGGGCCTTTCTCTCGTCCTGCTTGGACAGCGGCTTCTGAGCGAAGATTTGTCGATGGAGAAAACAAAGGGGACTTGGCTACTCAGGTTTACCCATTCTATAATAGTTACGACCAGTGGGTAGCCGAACTAAGACTTAAAGGCAAGGCCCACACAATTATTCCAGAGTATCGTGTAAGCGAGCATGTATCCGAGTTTAAGACCAATCGAACACTGTTCACAGCGATTTCTTCCTCACTAGAAATCACGGGAGCAAATACAAATAATTTTGACGGAACGAACACAGACTTCTACACAAGGTATTCTACTACGGATAATATGGAGTTCTTATCTGACTTTATGACATATGATAAGGGCGATGTCAATTTTATTTTTAATGATTATCCTCGTCACTTTGAGATAAATTCTGATGCGATTATGAAGTTGTTGCCTTACGATGGATTCTATCCAATGAATAGAACCCTTGAAATATCAACACTTTTCTCCCAATCCTATAGTGCTGCTGCACAATTTACAGGCTCTGAGGCTGGTGCTCATAGTCAGTGGAGAACATTATTAAGACCATACTTCGCACCAGGCATCATGTATAACTCCATCAAGTCTGGTGTTGCTGTTGATTATCCAATCCGCAGGGTAACAAGAAATGAAGGACAATATGTCGAGCAAAATACTGTTGTTTATGATCCAATATATCCAGGCTATAAGATTGGCTACCCATTGTTCGGCAGCCTCTACGGTGCTTTAACTGGTGCTGCTGATGTTTCAGGTACAATCCCAGGGGGACAAAGAAGAAATAGAGAAGATTTTGATTGGACCGATCCAGATGTAAATGCTTTATTCTGGGCAGACAGACTTCCTTTTGAGTCTATTTTGGCACCTGAAGATTACTTAACTGCTGATTTAGGCACCACAACTGGTTCATTGGCAACAGTGATGTCTGATATTAACACATTCCTTCACCTAGATGTTACAGCGTCTTTCACTGAAGGGCAGATAGATTCTAACAATCTTTACAAAAAAGCAGTATCTAACTTCCTTGCTAATGTTCCACAATTTTTCTTGAAGACAAAGGAGAATAAGTTTGGATCTCCAGGGAAACTCACGAAGTTTGTATCTCAATTCGGCAGCCCATCCAAGGGCTCTCAAGAAGTTACAGCCGCTGCTCGTACTGTAACTATTGATCCTAAAAAGGCTTACATGATGGAGATCGGTCTAATGAAGACTGATCAGTTCAATATGTACAGCAACCCAGCAGCTTTTGGTCCAGCAACTAACACAAGCTATATTTACCAGCCTTGGGAAATTGCCGAGGCCTCTGGCTCCTGGGTACCCTCTGGTTCTGCTTGGCCTAAACACCGTGGTGAGTTCGCTCCATTTACACCACCATATTACTACGGACCTTCACTGGCTCGTATTACCTTCATGCCTTTGGGGGACAAAGAAGAATATACACTAGAAGAAATCCTAAACAATGATCGTGGTGAAGTCTTTGTAGATTTCCTCAATGAAAGCGGAAGTTACTATGATGCTACATCAGGCTCTTATGTCGATGCTTACGGAAACACCATAACAACAAACACAACACCTGCTTATAAGTGGAATCGTGCTTGGCTCAACAGAATGGACATTGATGCCTCTATCAACATAGACAATGAGTTCCCAACTTCAGCAGGGTCTTCATATAAATCAGTAGATCCTAATAAATGGACAATCATGCCTAAGTGGGAAAGTCCAATTCTAGATTTCCCAAGTATCACAAGAACCCCAGCCGTGCCGGCAGTTCCAGTTGCTTATGCTACTGCTTCAGCAACTATGGCAGCAGGTCTTGTTGCTGATTACGACACACTTGACTTAGTCATTGAAACTAGTACAGTAACTGTTACTTTCACTTTTGATGCAGCTTCAGTTGGTCCATCTAGGACAAGCGCAACAGATTATAAGGTAGGGTATTCAGGCTCTTCAGGTAATCCTGAAGTTGCGCAAGCTCTCTCAGCATCAGTTGCTCTAGCTCTGAGTAATGCAGAAATAGATGTAACACCATTTGTATCGGATTCTTTATCTTCAATAGTGGTCCTTACAGATAATGTTGGTGGAACAGGGATTAACGGGAAGGCATTAACTGGAGATACAGTCACGCTAGGCTACATTACCCAGTCTCCTTTTGCTGGCGGTGCAGATGCTACACCAGGGGTCCCTGCTTCTACAACAGTGGATTACAACTTTTCATCTTCTGTCAACCCTTCAGAATTCACAAGTTCTGCTCAAGGTATGTGGCACCAATACGGCTCCACACCCGACGAAGGTGAGGGCGTCTATATGTATATCAAGGATATTCCAACTGACGAAGACGAAGAATACGACCTTATCGCCAGTTTGGTATATTCAGGAGCAATGGTCGGCACAGTAGGCAGCTATGACTACGTTCGTAAGGTGCCAAAATACGTTATTGATTCTAACAGAACAGTGACTTCTCTAGCAGACCTTTGCGGCTTCGACCCCGACGAGATTATACGAAAAGGCTTCGACCCCAAGAAAGCCAAGAGGCTCGGCGAACTTGCAGAAGACAATGAAAACTCTATATCAGAAGCAGTCGTTGCCCTACCATTTTACCTTGATGAGAATGGCGAGCCAAAACTCATCACACTTCAGGCTTCACCAACAGAGTTGGGACCAAAAATCAAAGAGTTCCGCAAGAACTTCACCAAGTACTCATTACCACCAGTTCTCGCACAGAAACTCCTAGGTCTCGTTCCAAAGGGCTACCCAACGGTTGCCGACACAATCAACCCGTTTGGCGGCGACGAATACGACGAGATACTTTCAGGGGAAGACATAAAACAAATACCTGTTGTCTATCTCATGGAACACACTGCTCAACTAACCAAGCAAGACCTAGCCGATATCTGGCAAGGTATTATGCCCGATCTAGCAAGACGAATGAACTTCAGTTTCTCTGCGATTGACCACTACATGCCTGGTGATAATGTAGAAGATACACCAACCCAGTTCCCAGAGGTCTTAAAAGAGCAGATCAACCTCGGTGCAGTTCGTGACGGCAACCCAAGATATGACCTATTGGACATCGCCGAAAAGGCTTGTAAGCAAGGCTTCTTCCCAGAGATTAAGTGGCTAGTCTTCAAGGTAAAAGAAAAAGGCTACTCAACTTATGCTGAAATGATCATTGAAGAAGTTGATGGACCAAATGCTCTTGGGTATGATAATGCGAAAGAGTTTATGACTCTTCAGGGTCTCCCAGAAGATCAGGTTGATAGAATCCTCGGCGACCGAGATGAGTTTGCTAAGAATGCTTACATTTCCAAGCACTCCTTGGACAGCCCAACTTATAACTGGCCTTATGATTACTGCTCCTTGATTGAGTCAGTCAAGATTAACTCTAAAGTTGGCTTCCGCCCAGATCTTGAAAAAGAGTACGAGGAAACTGAGGCAAAGCTAACCCAACAGACCATAGACGAAAAAGCGGGCAACAAATAATAATGTATGAGGATATTTAGGGTATGGTCCGTTTTTTCAATCAAAAAGAAGAAGTAATCAACATCGAACTCACGCCATACGGCAGACAACAGTTCGCTAGCGGTACTCTGTCCCCAGCATTTTATGCTTTTTATGATACTTCTATTCTCTATGATGGGGAATATGGCAGCATAACTGAAACACAGAATCAGGTAACCAATAGAATCTCTAATGAAACACCAAGACTACAGACGTTGTCCAGGTTCTCTTCAGAACCAGGTTCTGTTTTTTCTTTAGCTACCGCAAGAAATCAAGACGATTTCTCTCAAAATAATGAGTGGAACGCCGCTTTTTACAGAATGCTGGGAAGCAGCGACCCAAACTCTACATACAATCCAGCTTGGAAGGTGAATGTCCTAGATCTAAGTGATGTCGGATTTCACGAAGGCGTTCAATACAATGCTAGCAATACCATACCACAAATGAGTGCTACATTACAAATAGATTATGAAAGCATTCCAGTTCCTGACTCTGAGGAAACAATCTTAACTCTTGTTAGCACTGATAAGTTTGTTCTAGATATCGAGGAACTCAATACAATATTCAAAGGAAACGGAAACTTTGATATAGAGGTTTATGTTTCAGGAACCGATGGCTTAATCAAATCACTTGGATTTATTAACGACAGGTCTGAAAAGGGAGACATCCTAGCAACTCAGGCTGACCCTTATACTTTAGCTAACACAATCAATGGGACAGAGGAAGATATAAATAATAACTTCCCAGTTCTTGATGAAAGTTATGTTGAGTTCTTTTTAGATATTTCTGTAGATGATGAAATCGTGGGCATATCCTTGCCAACAAACTCAACACTCTATAGCAGAAAAGTAGATAGAAATCCAGTAGATCTTTGCGATATAACACCAGGTGCTATCAACTTTGATACAAACGGCGAAAACGACGGATAATAAGAGATGACGAAATTAGTATCTAACATAGAAATTGATTCACTAGTTCTTGAGAGGCAGAGGGACGAGAATACAGAAAATATTCTCAACAGTCTTGTTATATCCTCTGCTGTTAATCTGTCTAGTGATAATGCTATATTAGATAATATCAACTTGCGAATTGTTGTTTCTCTGACAAAGCAATCAGCAGCAGTTGTTGATTTTATAACACAAAGGTACAATGAGTTTGATAGTTTGAATCTTGAAGGTGTGACTAGTCACGAATACAACAACTTTTTAAAACAGTCTATAATGAGCGAAGAGGAGTATCTCAAGTCTTCCAGCCCATTCTCTCCTGTCTCTACCGACATGGAGGCTCGCAACTTAATCATCACTAATAGGGTTTCTATCTTTGGAGATGGTGCAGCAGTAGCAAAAGATCTTATAATCTATGATATTCCAATGTCCGAGGCTGTAGCCAATCTCAAGAACCGAATGGCTATGTTGGATCTTATTCGCATTGACCTCCCAACAACTACGCAGGATTTGGAACAACTTTCAGTCTATGCTTTTGCTTACGATACGATTGTGCCCAACTTCCTTAAGGACGACCCAGAAGATAACTTCACAATCAACACTGGTACTTCTATTATTTCTGCCTTGACTCCTTTGGGTGATAAGGTTTTATATTTGTCTCCCTCAAAAGAGGAGCCATTTGTTGGGATGCAGCAGGAGAACGTAGAAGCCTCACCAGACGCTGATAAACTACGAACCATTGAGGAGCTTCCAAGCGACATTGCGGTAAAGAGATATACAAACATCGCAGAAAAAGCCGAGGAACTCTTCACAACATATCAGAAAGATAAGAACTACGAACTCAATAAAGTCCTAAAGAGGGACAACTTCTTTTCAGATTTCTGGCTTTCAAGGGACACAGAAGATAACCATAGGTTTGTTTTTGCTTTTGATGTCCAATCATACTTGGCTAAGAATGGATTGTTCCCATTTGTTTATAAAAACGACGAGTTGGCTAGAATATTGATTGCTGGCGGAGAAAGTATTTCACCAGACACTCCTTCTTCTGTTGTTTCCGTAGAAGTCTTCAGAAAGCATTTTGATAAAGGTCCGAACGAGTTCTTTGCTACAACTCCAGTGAAGGACGTAAAGAACGTCAGCATATCACTTCCAAGTGACTTGGATTCTATCAAGATAAGCTTCTTTGAGGGCTATGATGATTTCGGAACACCTGACGACGCTAATAATCAGATCAACGGAACCTATCAGTACAGTGCTAAATGTACAGTCGCCGACAACTCACCAGAAATGATGAGAAAACTAATCAACACAATATACGGACTAAAGAGATCCACCAAGTTGATTTACGACTATTTGGTCGGCAACAAAGAAGTATTTGATACAAGGACAGGACTCCTATCCCAAGATATTAAATCAATCAGTGCTAATATCGACGGAGAGAATATAAATGTAGCAGACAGACTGCTCACAACCGCTCAAACCTATGAAGTCTTCTTGAGTGCTTTATCACCTGCTGGTCAGGACCTTGAACTACAGAGATACTACGAAAACCAGTTTGAGATAAATGGTGGCAGAATAAGCCCACAAGTCATTAAGGATTTGGAAAACCTGCTGGATCTAGGTATTCACTTTGTATTCAGCAAGCTGGAGAAGTTCTACCCACAGGACCCACTTGGTCGCCAACAGGACAGCCAAAAGAACACTTTTGCTCATAACGCCAGCCGCTCCAACAGGCTTAACCTATCTGTTGTAGAGCACACCTTTGGCGAGACTTATGAAAAGGGCAAGACCGACGGTTATGGTCTTGACTACATTTTCGGGGAACAAGACCAACAAGACAGCTTGAGCAATATCAATCTTGAGCAGTACGAGCAACGTCGTGTAGAAGAGTTTAAGAAGTATTTCAGTGCCGGCAAGGGTGGTTCCGAGATTATTCCCGGCGGCAGTTATGAGAATCCTTCATATGCTTATATGACTGCTAAAACTATCCGTACTCCCGGCAGAGAGATTATTAATCAGACGAAGTATGCTAGTGAGGACGCTGCTGTTGTTGAGTATGATTATGATCGTTATGGTCAGTTGTTTGCTGATATTGTTGATTTAAATCACCAGATTAAGGATTTGGGTTTATTTTATCCTTCTTTGTTCCGCAAAACCACTGCTCAAAATATCAACAACAAGATCTATTCTTCGGTTAGAACGCTTTTAGAAGAGAAGTTCGGCGTTTCTATTAACGAAGTAGTCATTCCACAGTTTAGTTCCCCACAGATCATAAAAGACGGAACAAGATCAACAATCTACAACTTGCGTGATCGTGAGAACTGCGGACCAAACGCTGGACTTCCACTGCTCCAAAGCGTCATTGGCGGCGAGAACACACAGGACACAACCACTCAGTCCTACCTTGATTCTGCGGGAACAAAAATAAAAGACGAAGACAGTGAAAGAAGCAAAGGTGCTATTGATAGCGAAGCTCAAAAACAAGACAGAAAAGAAAGAGCAATCAAACTACCATTCGCTATCCTAGGAGAACTCACCCTAGACAAGCTAATCCATAACCTCAGCACCACTGAAAAGGACGTTTTTAACTCATTGACCGCCCTAAGACAAGCACTCAACATTTCCAAGAGTGATATTGAGGCAGCCATAGAGGGAAGCAACGTTAGCCAAATGCCTAACCAGCTTAAGAGTATGCTCGTGTTTTCTACAACTGACGGCGTGTCCTCGTTGGGAGCAAGTGACGGCAGTGACGGTTTTGATGCTTGTCGCCCACGTATTCGTGATGCTGACGACGATACAAGTGTTGGGGACTTGGTGAGCTTCTTTAATAATCAGGAAGAGATCCCACCATATCCACAGACTGAAGACCCAATGAAGATCTACGCTAAGTTCTTGGCCTTTTGGATGAACTACAGACAGGTCGCTGTTGTTGAGTACTTGGACGGGTTTAGCTCCCTCAAGCCAACTGACGGCAACACTGAACTAACAGATCAAAAGCTCAAGCTCGCTAACTGGAGCAAAATGAACGCTTCAACAGCCCAGTCACTTCTAGACCGAGGCGGCTCTATCCTATGTCGTGCCCGACTTATGACCACCGAAGACTATCTTGAGTTACTATCAGGTGCGAACTTGTCGGAACAACAAAGAAAAAGTATTATAGAATATTTTGAGTCAAAAGAACTTTTGAATCTACCAACTTATAATCAATACTTCTATATACAAAGTGAGGCTGCTGAAGTTGTAACAGAAGAACCACAAATGATGGAAGAACAACAACAAGAGCAAGTCTTTGTAGTAGGGTACTGATAAATGTCGAACAAAAGAAGAAAAATAACTCTTAGTAAAAACAATCTAGATCCACTCTCAAGGTGGTATTTTTCAAATATTAAGATTGGGAATGTCTTTACATTTAAGGCTTCAAGTCCAGTTGAAACTGATAATCGTCTTTTTATCAACCCTAATCGGGATCAAGCTGGACTTGGGGGTATTTCACCAAATGACCCTCATGTGACTTGGGATCTGGCAGGGACTTATAACGATGGCGAAGGCAACCGACAACCTACAGAAGCTGCTCTAAGAGACTTTGTCAGGGCAGCAACTGCTACACAGTCTGAAATGCGTGTAGAGTTCTCCCAGAGAATAAATCCCTTTATTTATAAAGAGAAGAGTATTGCTGGGGAAGAGGAAGCATTTTATAGTTTCCCTGCTCAGATAATCGATTCTTTGTTAGAGAGTGCTAGAATAGTAGTAGCCGAGGCTCAATCTCCTATGAGTTTCAATAGAGAACTCAACGTTGATGGAGAGTTTGACCGTTTTGCGGCGAACATAAGAGGGACAAACTCAGATCTTGAAAGATATCTACAGCGAAAGGTGAATGAGGTCCGAGCCAGACCCGGTGTCGATAATATATCAGATATTATACGTGAAACGCTAGCTATTGTCTCAAGAGATCCTGACGTTGCACAGGGTCTTTTTGGAGGAGACACTCAAAAGGCTGTTCAGTACCTAACATACATTTTTATGCTAGAGATCAGAAGAATAGTTTCTGACGAAGCTTTTAAAGAAGTTCTTTTAGGTGGGAATGAATTTGAGTATAATCATCACTATGTTGAGATAGATACCCCTTATGTTTCAACTAAAAATTCTAATAACTTCTTGGAAGAGTTATCTTCAGGCGAACCTTACCGATCAGGGATAAAAAGTGATTACTCGTACTTTATCCGAGGGTATGAAGAAAACACAGTTGATGACAGTTTTTCAGAAAACTTGCTACCAAATAACTATGCAAGACATTATTTTAGATCTTTGGCGTATAAGAGGGCAACCTCTGGTCCTCTCTCTCCAGATGAAGAGAGAAAATACCAAGAATTTAGGACTATCTTAGGGTTGTCAGATGACATAAAGGACGAGGCACTCCTTGACACTTACGAGTCTTTCTATTACAGTTCATATGGCAAAGCCGTTGAAAATATAGACTTAGACAGTTCAGACATAAGAGGCATAGCATCTAGAGGCAACGTAACAATATTTGACTCTACACAAGTTGGTGAGGTTGGTCTAAGCGTAGGTGCTCCGCCAATGGATATAGGTATTGAATTTACAAGAGATGCGATTGGGGACACTGTAGAAACAGTGACCGGACAAGTTTCAGAGGGACTAAACGATGTAACTAGTGTCATGTTTGATAACATCGGAATACAAAATGAAGATGAGTTTAGAACAAATAATCTTTACGCCACAGAATATCTTAAAAATCAAAACAATTCCATAGAAGAAAAAGAAAGTCCATTTGCCATTGTCCAACTAAGAGAGTTTCCTGTTAGAGTATTGCTTACTCGGGTGCCAACTGAACCAGGTTTTGGACCACTCGTATTAAACACAACAGCCGAGACAAACCCTCAGTATGTATTATCCATTAGGTCTCTTATGTTGGGGTCTATAGCTAATAATAACTCACGACGAAGTTATGGATCTATTGTATCTGCAAATGATTCGAGAAGTGAAACTTTGGGATACAGGATAAGAAAAACACTCCCAAATAACAGAACGCAAGACTTTTATATTGGCAATGGAGAAGGGGATAAAGTTGTTACTTACCGGGACTCTCAAATAAAATATGGAAAAGAGTATAGCTATACTTTATCTGAGTATCGTTTGATCTATGGTACAAAATATAAATTTAGAACATACAGTTCAAACTTTCCTTTGTGGGTAATAGGGAACTATCTTGGATTCATAGGAGATAGAGCTACAGAAGAGATAATCAGTAACCTAGAGTCTATTCTAAGATTATCTATTGATGCTTATGTTCAGGAAGAAGCACAACCTGTAGTAACAGAGATACCAATTTATGATGAAGTGTTTAATACACAGAACATTTTTAATATCTTGTCAGAAGAAGAAGTCAGCGGTCTGCTAGTTTCCGATATAGGCGGTCAAGGTGCTATATCCTACCCAAGAGCAAAAGTACTAGACCGACCACCAACTGCACCAATTTTAGATGTATTTCCAATGGTTGGGGCAAAAGATCAAATCAAGCTTGGAATAAATCTACAGACAGGAAACAACACAGGTGCCAATGCAAGAGAGATCATTAGTATCGGTGACATGTCGGATAAGATCAGAGAACTAAAGCAATACCAAGACACTTATGCTAATAGATACTTGCCACCTAAGAAACTAGAATATAAGAATGAGGGTTTGGCGGAACTTAGAAATATCATTCTCTATAGAACAACAAAGATTGATCTAGATGTAGAGAACTACAATGATATTTATAAATCATTTAACCCAGAGATTAATCCCCTAGTTTCGGTTAGAAAATTTACGGATCAGTCGCTTGAGGGCGAAGAGTTTTCAGATGTAGTTCAGATACCTTCATATGAACTAAGAGATACAATCCAACCAAATACAAACTACTATTATACTTGTATTGTAGAGGATTTTCACGGAAACCCATCAAACCCAAGTATTATCTACCGAGTGAGGCTACTCTTTGATAAGGGTCTTTTAATCCCAGAGATAGACACTGTAAATCCAATGGGCGAAAACAACAAAAAGCCACAAAAGAATTTAGCACGCTATATGCAAATAGATGCCTCTAATATTCAGACTCTTCCTTATGTTAATACAGCGGAGGAAGGATTTACAACTGAACGAAGCCTTGGGTATTCTCTTGGTAAATCAATTGAAAATCAAGCTTATATTTTAAGACTAACCTCTAAGGATACAGGACGAAAGTTTGATGTAAAACTAAATTTCGTAGTTCGTGTTGATGGTGCTCCGATAAACGAAGGAACATAAAAAAACAAAATTGAATAATACGAACTATTTATTAGGAACTTATAATATAGTTTGGTTCGTTAAGAGGAAACGTTATGGCTTTTTTAGACAATAGTGGTGATATTATACTTGATGCTGTTTTGACCGACGAAGGTCGTCGCAGACTCGCAATGGGTGATGGCAGCTTCAGGATTACTAAGTTTGCCCTGGGTGACGACGAGATCGATTATTCTTTATATGTCCCAGTGACAGCATCAGGGTACGAAGATACACGAATTCTTCAGTTACCAGTCTTTGAAGCCTTTACAAATAATACAACTTCCCTCAAGAACCGTGTTTTGAGTTATGCTGATAACAGTCTTTTGTATTTGCCTGTAGTCAAGCTTAACTCAACACTAGCACCAACCGCAACAGGCGGAACAGCACCTGTAGGTGGTTATTATGTCTCAGTTGATAGCACAACAACTGATCAAATTGAGCGTTCAGACAAAACCGCTGCCGCTTCTAGCGGTTATCGATTTGCACAAGCAGGAGCATCTGCGGATCAGTCAAGGCTAATCCTAGACCAAGGGTTAGATACAGCAGACTTAGCACTTGGCTTGTTGGCAGGTGCATCCAGTAATCAACAAGAGCAGGCACTTTACGAGTCAGCTTATTTAGTAGAAGTTGATAGCAGACTAATCGGTTTAACAACCCCTTCAGACTTGACAGTAGCTCAGCCATCTTTCATAGATGATGATAATATTGCTACTTACTATTTCTCTCTTGGTACAGATAGTTCTTACTTCGCCCGTCAAAAAGACGGCAAAGGTGGCTCTGCTGAACCAGCCTATGAAATTATTAGCGATTCAAACGGAACAAGATCACAAAATTCAGCAATCGGACCAACAAATACAACAGGTCGTTTAGGTTCTAGACTAGTATTTGGGTTGCGTTCTTCTCTTAACTTACAGAACAGCCAAGAGTTATTTACTAAACTTGGCGGAACAACATCAATAACAGTAGGATCTACACCAACAAGCTTCTCCTTTATTAACACTGTAATCAGAATTACAGGATTTAATACTGGATACCGTGTAGAAGTACCACTCAAACTATTGAAATACACTTCCTAGGACATAAAATATGGCAACCAGTTTTAAAGCACTAAACTCCAATGATGTAACAAGGGCACAAACAAAGCTTCATGAAGCTATCCCTGTTACAGGTACTATTCTTTCAGGAACTTATAGTGATGAAAACATCAAGAACTACTCCCATGGAATGTTCCAGAGTGTTTATGACTATCCATATCTAAGTTCTTCCGCTAATCACATCATTGATTTGACTGCGGGTTGGGCTACAGACTCTGTTTTGTCTAGTTCTTCAGGGGTAGATTTAAGAAATAAGAAGAACGACATTTATAATGAAATGTCTCAAATCTTGGCTGGTTATGACACCACGGGGAGCATTAATAAACTAGACGTTAGCGGCAACTTTGGAAGTGCTGTTGCTGCGGACAAGATGGAAGAAGTTCTGGTATTCAACTTTGCAAGACTTCTAACAAAAGATGAGATCCAAAAGCAAGAAAATGGCTTCACAATAACACTTGGTGTTAGCTCTTCTTACGCTACACCTTTCGCTAAGACACTAGATGTCTATGATCGTGACGGGCCAAACGCAAAAACAAACTCCCCCGCTGGTGAGTTTAATATTCTATATGCTACAGGCTCTGGCTTCGCAGACTCTTCAGAGAGACCTTGCGGATTGTTGTTTTATCAGGCAGGCATTGCTGTCGTAACATCTTCTGTGTTCAAGAGCGATTTTGTAGAAGCTTGTGAGATGGACGGAACTGGCGAGTTGATTGACGATCTTTTGGTAAGCGGCTCAATCAGCGGCTCTGCTGATGCCCTTCGCCACAGAGTACAAAACATTAGCTTCAACAACACAACAGAGCTTAACTCTACCATTTATTTCTGCCGAGCAAACAATAGTGAGTTCAACTACAGCAGTAATCCAACTTACCTAAGCTCAAGTCAGATTAGAGTCAAGGAACTAAGTTCAGACAATCCAGTATCCTATGTAACTACTGTTGGTCTTTATAGTGAAGACAATGCTTTGTTGGCTGTCGCTAAGCTCAGCGAACCAATCAAGAAGACACCAGCAGAAGAATACACACTACGGGTAAGACTAGACTACTAGCAGGGAGGTAAAAATGCCTTACCTCCACCCTTTTGGACCTGACGATATACTACAGAACCGAATGGTGACCCGCCCGAAGTTTGACTTCGTGATGTATAGCGGTTCGGCTTATATCAATAATGATGGTGATTTCCTAGGGCAAAACATAACAACAGGTACAGTTAATCTGTATGAATACAACGTTGATCGAGACGGTGTTACTCAAGAGTTGATCTATCCGTTTGTTTCGAAAAATACTGGACTTATATTCAGATCTAATAACTTAACAGCAGAGCAGTACAGACCTTTAGACCAAGTAACTGGCTCTTATGTATTGACCTCGTCAATCACACGTCAGTACTATGAACCAGTCACATATCCTTTCCCAGATGGAGAGAATGCAGATAAGGACGCTTATGTTACTGCTCGTAAAGAGTTGATATCTTTACAGAACACAATGAACTATTATCGCTACCTCAGTGATAGCTATTCTTATGTCAATAGCTATGTTTCGGGCACAGTCAATATGCTACAGATTCCGTCCATAATGTTCGGGGAACAGATAAAGAAAGGCACAGTAAGTCTAAAGTTCTATTATACTGGCTCTTTGATTGACGAAGCTATTGATTCACGACAGAATGGAGAGCTTATCTCTACGATGGGTAACACAAGCGGCTCCACTGTTGGTGTAGTCCTTTACAACGAAGGTTTTGTATTATTAACTTCTTCCGCAGACATAAGTTCTAACCAAGATAAATACACAGCAAGTAGCCTTCAGAATGCTAGCTGGCAATATTTTGGAGCATATGAAACAGGTCTTGCTACAGCCAGTCTTTTCTCTGTTAGTTTTGAAGGAACCCAAAAAATACCAACAACAACTATGTTTGCCACAGCACAACCTGGTGACCTTAATAACTCGTTGAATCCAACTTGGGTCTCCTCTTCCGCATCAGACTGGAGAGATAGAACTTCTGTTGGTGATAGTGGCTACGTAGAGCCAAAAGATACCCCAATCAAGAATACCATAGACAGTCAGTACTGCAACTATGAAGATGAGTTCCAAAAGCAAACATACATAACAGAGATCGGCATATTTGATAAGGACAAGAACCTTATCGGCATTGCTAAGCTAGCAAACCCTGTCCAGAAAAAAGAGGCAGACAATTATACATTTAAACTAAAGCTAGACATGTAGTACAATCCCCTGGATGATACTAGGACTAGACATATCTACTACTGTTATTGGAGTTGCCCTCATTGACGACCAGGGCAACCTCGCTTTAAGCGAACACTGGGACATCTCCAAGCAAGACACTCTGTTTGAGAAAGCCGAAGTAGTCGGCTCACTTATGTGGGAACTGAGAACAAATCACAAGATTGATTATGTTTTTGTAGAGACAGCCCTGAAGAAGTTCTTCCCAGGAAAGTCCAGAGCCGACACCATTGTAAAACTAGCCAAGTTCAACGGCATCGTGTCGTGGATTTGCTTTGATACTTTCGGCGAAGCACCAGCATTTGTAAATGTGAATACAGCCAGAACACTCTATGGGCTATCTTTCCCCCGTGGAACAAAGGGACCACAAAGAAAGAAAATGGTTATTGAGGCAGTAAAAGACAAAGAGAAAACAGCCTTTCAATATGAGATGGCTCGTGGCGGAAAGAACTACAAAAAGGGAACTGACGACCGAGCCGATGCTGTGGTAATAGCCAGAGCAGGCGAGTTCCTAATAAAGAACGCTAACAATAAAGGATATTTGACGGATAAAATCACATTAACTGATTGACAAACTATTTATTGTATGCGACTAACACAAGACATAATCCGAAAACTCATCAAAGAACAACTTCAAGAGGCTCTTAATAGTCAAGAGCGTGAAGATAAGATTGAGTCTATTGTAACAACTCTATCTAACCTTGCTGATGCAGATGTAAATTACATTCTCAGCCAGGTTCGCAACCGCCTAGACGAACAAGAGCCAGCAAACCGTGATGACGAAATGGCGGAGAAGCTAGATAAAGATGCTACAGCAGGCGAATATGTCAAAGATTTCCGCAAATCAAAAGCCCCACAGTTTAAGGGCAAATCAAAAAAGAAGAAGCAACAGATGGCTATCGCAGCCTACCTTGATGCACAAGACGATAAATAAACTTCTTGACCTAGTTTAAACATATGGTAATATAGTCATGCGGGAGGAGACCGTTATGAACTACCAAGTGTTTTGCGATATGGACGGAGTGCTCGTCAATTTTGAGGAAGGAGTCCTCAAATATATGAACAAGCGGTTCCAAGAGTTGCGAGATGATCTCGCCCACCCAGACCACAAACTTGCCCGATCAGCGGCCAAAGAGCTTGGCGGCTGGGATGTAGAGATTAACCGCTGGCATATTGCTCGCTCCGATATGGAGGGCAGCCTAAAAAGAAACTACCGCACGAGAGACTTTATGTATCGTCTCGTTGAGAACGATGTAGAGTTGTGGGCAAACCTCGGCTGGGAACGAGGCGGCAAAAAACTATGGAACTACATTAAGGACATTCCAGGTATTGAGATTCTGTCGGCACCCATGGAAGAAGGCTCAAAGATTGGTAAGCGAATTTGGGTTGAGCGAGAACTAGGACTTCCAGTAGAAAAAGTCAATCTTTCTGATAGCAAAGAACCCTACGGAGTTTGGAACGGAAAACAAGGACTTCTGATTGATGACCGAGACAAATATGTCAATGAGTTCCGAGCGGGTGGTGGTATCGCTATTAAACATAATCCAGATGATGTGGATAATACGATTAGGCAACTCCAAGAATTAGGATACTAATTGTTCAGCGATCCAGCCTCGGCTAAAAAGAAGAAGATACTTGATGAAATATTGGGTCGCCCTCATAAGCAGGGGAAGGAGTATCTCTACCCTTCCCGCTGCTGTGGGCACCATAAGCCCAAACTATCAGTTAACTTCGACAAGAATGTAGCCAAATGTTGGTCGTGTGATTTTCGCACTAAAAATTTAAGACGACTAGTTCGTCGCTGGGGCGATATCTCTCACATCAATAGATGGAAAGATTTTGATGCCGATATTGAACTAGGCGACCTAGACAACCTGTTCGCCAAGGAAATCGAAATTCCGCAACGAATTGACCTTCCAAATGAGTTCAAAACACTTACTGGTCGCTCTCACCCACCATCATCACGACTGGTCTTCAATTACCTCCGCAAACGAGGGGTAACAGACAAAGATATTCTTTACTGGAAGATTGGCTACTGCGGCAGCGGAGACTATAAAAACAGAGTTATCCTTCCGTCGTTTGACGAGGATGGTTATTGTAATTTTTTTACTTCCCGCACATATGACCCTAATGTCTGGCCTCCTTATCTCAACGGACCAGGGAACAAAGACATCATCTTTAACGAACTGCTGGTTGACTGGGAGCGAGAGGTCACACTTGTAGAGGGAGTATTTGACGCTATTGTTGCTGGTGAGAACAGCATTCCACTGCTCGGCTCAACACTTCGGGAAGACAGTAAGCTCTTCAGGAAGATTGTAAAGAACGATACTCCAGTGCTGCTTGGGTTGGACGCCGATGCCCAGAAAAAAGCTATGCGACTTGTAAAGGCATTGCTAACCTATGACGTGGAAGTTCGCATGATGGATACTTCGGGATATAAGGATATCGGCGAGATGCCCAGAGAGGTTTTCCAGCAGCGAAAAGAAGACGCTCCTTTTATTGATTCAGATGCCTATTTATTGAGGATTGCTTTGTCCATCTAGGAGGCACTCAATGAAGATATCATTAGACGAATTACGAAAGATAGTAGAAGAAGAACTACTAGATGAAAAAGAAGGCAAGAAAGACGCTTGCTATCACAAGGTGAAATCACGCTACAAAGTATGGCCCTCAGCCTATGCTTCTGGTGCCCTAGTTAAGTGCCGCAAAGTCGGTGCCAAAAACTGGGGAAACAGCAAAAAAGAAA
>Ga0208644_1000144_pt1 | contig 47871 bp, 33 predicted proteins | sample VirMetDEL_Nov_18_FD_184517 | JGI IMG/M metagenome (GOLD analysis project Ga0208644, IMG submission 184517) | Aqueous microbial communities from the Delaware River and Bay under freshwater to marine salinity gradient to study organic matter... | ecosystem: Environmental > Aquatic > Marine >...
GCAGGTATTATTAAATCAAAAAAATATAAAAACAAAAATGAGCACATTAAACACTCTTTTAGAGTCTACCTCCGGATGGCAATCAGCTCAAACTGATGCTGCTAAATTAGCCAACCGTTGGGAAAAATCAGGTCTTTTGGAAGGACTTGAGGACACACACCGCAATACTATGGCGGTATTATTGGAAAACCAAGCTAAGCAATTAGTTGTTGAAGCTAACACTACAGCTGGTACTTCTGACTTCACTAATGGTACTGGAGCCCAGTGGGCTGGTATCGCCTTACCAATGGTTCGTAAGGTATTTGGTCAGATTGCTGCTAAAGAATTCGTTAGCGTTCAACCAATGTCATTGCCAGCTGGTTTAGTATTCTATTTGGATTATCAGTATGGTACTACCAAATCTGCTCCAGGTGCTGGTCAATCTAGCACTAACAGCTTATACGGTACTCCATCTGCTAACTTTGGTAACTTAGCTGAAGGTGGTTTGTACGGAGCTGGTCGTTTTGGTTATTCTGTTAACCAATTCACTTCTTCTGTAGTAGCCGCTTCTTCTATTGCTTCTGCTTCTTTTGCTGAAGTAGATTTTGACGCTAACTTCTCATCTTCTATTCAAGGTGGTACTGATTCAGCTCTTACAAACGTTCATAAGTTAGTATTTGCTACATCTTCACTTCCTAACTTAGATGTTAATGGTATTTCTGCATTTACTGTAGTATCTGCTTCTGGAGCTACTGTTACTGCTGCTGAGACTTTAGGTCAATTCACTAAAATTAACGGAGGAAATATTGAGTTCTTTGTAACTACTTCTGCTCTTATGGGTCCTGCTGCTGATAGTGAATATAATATTTACTTTAACAAGCAAGATACTATCCGCTACCGTGGTGATTTCGAAGATCAAAACCCATTCGCTTTAGAAGGAAATGCTAACTCTAGCACTCAAATTCCAATCCCAGAAATTAACATTCAGTTAAGAAACGAAACTATTTCTGCTAAGACTCGTAAGTTGAAAGCTCAATGGACTCCTGAGTTCGCTCAAGACTTGAACGCTTACCAAAACGTTGATGCTGAAGCTGAATTAACTTCTATCTTGAGTGAGTATATTTCTATGGAAATTGATCTTGAAATCTTGGGTATGTTGATTGAAAATGCCGCTACTACTGATTACTGGTCAGCTAAAGTTGGTAACCAAATCAATTCTACTTCAACTGCGTTTGATGCTAACACAGCTGGTGTTTACTACACTCAGATGTCTTGGTTCCAAACAATCGGTATCAAATTACAGAAATTATCTAACACTATTCACCAAAGAACTTTACGTGGTGGTGCTAACTTTATGGTATGTTCTCCAGCTGTAGCTACTATTTTGGAATCTATTCCAGGATTTGCAGCTGATGCTTCTGCTGATGCTGATGCTATGAAGTATGCTTTCGGTGTACAGAAAATTGGTGCTTTGAACAGCCGTTACAAAGTTTACAAGAATCCTTACATGACTGAAAATGTTATCTTGTTAGGTTTCCGTGGAACTCAGTTCTTGGAAGCTGGTGCTGTATATGCTCCATACATTCCATTGATCATGACTCCATTAGTGTACAATCCTGATACCTTCACTCCAAACAAAGGTATTATGACTCGTTACGCTAAGAAGATGATTCGTCCTGAATTCTATGCTAACTTGTTTGTTGCTGATTTAAACATTGTCTAAATTAGTAATTTAACATAATGCTAAAAGAGCCCAAGCGCAAGCTTGGGCTTCTTTTTTCATATTTATTATCACAAGTTATGGAAGACGTTTTTAAAGAGAAGCGTAAGTTGAAAAATCCTATTCGCTTCCAAGTTGGTTTGAATGAGGAGCAAAAGAAAGCAAAAACCCTCATTATAGATAATACTATTACTGTCATTACAGGTTTAGCCGGTTCAGGTAAAACATTAGCCGCTTGTCAAGCTGGACTAGATATGCTTTTTAAAAGAGAAGTAGAAAAAATCATTATTGCTCGACCAGTAGTTACAGCTAAAGAAGAAATTGGATTCTTACCTGGTGGTATTAAAGATAAATTAGATCCATTTATTGCTCCTATATATGATAACATGTATAGATTATATAATAAGGATAAAATTGATAAAGAATTTGCTGATGGTAGAATTGAAATTATACCTTTTGCGTTTATGAGAGGTCGAAATTTCTCGAATGCATTCATTATTCTTGATGAGGCGCAGAATATCACGGACACCCAAATGGAATTAGCTATAACGCGTTTATGTGAGGGTTCAAAAATGGTTATTGTGGGTGACACTGGCCAAATTGATTTAAAAGACCGTAAAGATAGTGGTTTATTCTTTTTACAAAAAGTTATAGCACATTCTATTGAAGGTGTATCATATATGCATTTAAAAACTAACCATAGACATCCAATAGTTGAATCGGTAATCGAAATATATAAACAACTTAGAAACTAGCCATATTTATATCCAACGATATGGCTACTCAAGGAGAATACACATACGCAGTCTCAACCGCTGATTTGTCTCCGGTACCAGGTAATACACCATTTGGGTATTATGATTATGATCCTACGTTCCAAAATGATGCTCAAAAAGCATGTTTTTTTATAACTAGACGTTTAGGATTTGGTACTGTTGATGTTGAATTGGTTGACTTCCAGATTTATGCTGCTTATGAAGAAGCAGTAACTACTTATGGTAACGAAGTTTATCAGTACAAAATTCAATCTAATTATATATCATTAGAAGGAGGTCAAACTGATACTTTTTTATGTGAATATAATATTACATATTTTACAGCCTCATTAGAATTTAGTCCTGCTGAAGTAATTACTTCTTCTGATCTATCAGAACCAGCCTTATCTCAATCTATAGCTGATGGATTAATATATAAAATTTCAGCTAGTTATTTACCATCAATGTCATTAGCTGATCCATTAATGGCTCATGCTTTTTCAATTCAAAACTGTGGTAAAGTATTAAACCAACATACATATATTAGTGGTTCTTTAATTAATTTCTTTGTAACTACTAGTTCTTTAGGTAGTACAACTCAAACAGTTAATTATCTTAAATTTAAATCAGCGTATAATTTAAACAATAGATTAATCAAACCAGGAAATATTAATGGTTTAGTTAAAGTAGCTGAAACATATGGTGAAGGTACTGATTTAGGTAAAGTTCCTGTTTATAAAGGAGCATTAATGTTAGAACCAGGTGTTCAAACATATGACTTAAATGCTTGGGCTTTAGCTAGTGCTAGTATTTCTCCAACAGATGGTATTGAAATTACAAGAGTATTTTATGATGCACCACCACCAATTACTCAATATTATGATCCTTATTTAGGATTAGGTGGTGTACCTGGATATGCTGATAGTATTGGATTAAATTCATCTTATCCTGGAGCTAACTTTATGATGTGGCCAATTTATTTTGATATTCAAAGAATTCAAGAAATTGAAATGTCACGTGAAGTAAGAACTAATGATTATACATTTAATATTGTAAATAACCAACTTCAAATATTCCCAATTCCAATAGAAGCTGGAAATTTATGGTTTGAATATAGAAAATTATCAGAAGCCTTTGCTATAGCTCCAACAGGGTCTAATTCAAGTACTCAACCATCTATTATCACTGATATGATGAGAGTTCCTTATGCTAATCCTGTTTATTCTAATATAAATTCTGTTGGTAAAACATGGATTATGAGATATGCTTTAGCATTATGCAAAGAAACATTATCATATATTAGAGGAAAATACCCAGCTGCCACTTTACCAGGTGTAGGAGCTATGTCATCTGGTGATTTATCTAATGATGCTAGAACTGAAAAAACAGAATTATTAACTCAATTAAGAGAAATACTTGATTCTGTTTCAACACAGAAACAACTTGAAAGAAAAGCATTAGAAGCACAAGCTGAACAAGATGCTTTAAACAAATCACCATTTGTTTATCCAATTTATATTTTTTAAAATATGGCAGGATCATTTTTTAGACCCCCAGGACAAAAGGTAACCACCCCAGGAGATTATAAAGCAGACGCTAATAATCCTGATGGTGTAGCTAGACCTACTCCATTTTCTCCTGGAGATGATGTAAATTTACAAATATCATCTGTCACTGAGGGTTATAAAAGATTACATTCTATACAAGTTGCTTACTATAAAATCATTCCTGCTCAATCTCAGGTTAACATTTATGGTGAATCAACAACAAAATATTATTTTGAGCCAGTTATGTTAAAATGTTATCTTGAAAGAGGTGATGAAACATATAGTATAGAAGAATATGGTCCAGATAATAATCAAACTATTAAATTTTTCTTTGTTAGAGTAATGTTAGAACAAATAGGAGTGCTTCCTGAAGTAGGTGATATTATATTAGACAGAGAAAGATATTATGAGATTGATAATGTTAATCAAAATTTAATTGACTTTGGTAATGATAATGATTATTTAATGAATGCTGATAATTTTGCTGATTCTCCATTAAATAAACGTGGTCAAAGTATTGTTTTTGAACTTAATGGACATATGACAAGAGTAAGTAAATTGAACTTAATGCCTTATAAATTACAATAATGACTCAATATAGAAAACCCGTACCAAAAACCCCAACTCAAGTACAGCATGAAAACATTCATGCTTATGATGAGAAGTACGGTAAACAACCATTACCAACAGATAATAGAGCTTATGAAGTATCTACAAAAGGAGATTCTACTAAAGACTTCTCTGTTGGTTTAATGGATATTGATAAGGCAGTTATTGATTATATAAATAATTCAATCCAACCAACAGTAATCCAAGATGGAGAAAGAACAGCAGTTCCTGCTATATATGCTTATCCAGAAAGATGGGTAGCTATTCAAAGAGATGGTTTTTTAAGAGATCAAAATCAAAGAATATTAACTCCATTAATTGTTTTAAAAAGAGATACTATTGACAGAAATAGATCTTTAGGTTGGAAATTAGATGGTAATTACGCTCAAAATGTTCACACATTTGAGGTACCATATAGTAAGAAAAATACATATGATAATTTTGATGTATTAACTAACAGAATTCCTGTTAGAGAAATGAGAACAGTTGTTGTTCCTGATTATGTTACTTTAAATTATTCATGTGTTATTTATACTAACTATGTTGAACAAATAAATAAAGTTATTGAAGCAATTCAATATGCTTCTAATGCATATTGGGGTGACCAAAATAGATTTAAATTTAGAGCTGTAGTTGATTCGTTTTCAACAGTTACCGAATATAGTACTGATTCAGATCGTGTAACTAGAGCTAATTTTAATATAACTTTAAATGGATATATAATTCCTGACAGTGTTAATAAAAACTTATCAACAAATCTTAAATATTTCACCAAAGCTCAAATAGTTATAGAGGACTACGTTGTTGACAATCTTGGACAAGTTTCTACTCCTGCTAAGAGAAAAAAAGTTATCCAAAATCAGTTAATACCATGTCCTCCTGGTGGAGAAAATATAGACCCGACCGTGTTAAACTATCTAAATACAAATATAACTAAAGTAGGTACAGTAATAGATACTGAATCCTATTCTGTGACTGGTGTTATATTAGCAGCACCATCACCATTATCTGCTACATCTCCAGATAATTTCTTGGTTACTGTTAACTCAACTATAGTTCCAAGAACTTCAGTTATTAGTATAACACAATCAGGTTCAGATGTAATTGTTGTTTTAGATATTGATCCAAATTCATCAACTTATATTGGTTATGAATTACAAACAGGAGATTTAGTTACATTAACAGGAAAATTTGCAAGTTAAATAAATGGGACAAATAAGAGGTAAACAACTAGTAACAGATCTACACTTATCAGGGTCATTAACAATGACTGGTAGTGTTGTTATTTCTGGATCTAATCCATTAACAATAGAAGGATTACAAAATGATCCTAGTCCTAGTTACGCTTTAACTTATAATGATACAACAGGCACAGTATCTTATGGTATAGCTACTGGTCCTCAAGGTATTCAAGGTATCCAAGGAACAACTGGAGCACAAGGTACTATAGGTTCACAAGGTACAATAGGTACACAAGGTATCCAAGGTATCACTGGTGCTCAAGGCACTATTGGTAGCCAAGGAACAATTGGTTCACAGGGTACTATTGGTTCTCAAGGCACAATAGGTTCTCAAGGTACTATAGGTTCACAAGGTACAATAGGTACACAGGGTATCCAAGGTATCCAAGGTATCACTGGTGCTCAAGGCACTATTGGTAGCCAAGGAACAATAGGATCACAAGGTACAATAGGAAGTCAAGGTACAATTGGTTCACAAGGAACCATAGGAACACAAGGTATACAAGGTATAGACGGTGCTCAAGGTACTATAGGTACCCAAGGTATTCAAGGAATTCAAGGTATTACTGGGTCACAGGGTACAATCGGATCACAAGGTACAATAGGTACACAAGGTATTCAGGGTATAACAGGTTCCCAAGGAACCATTGGAAGCCAGGGTACTATTGGTACTCAAGGTATCCAAGGTATAACAGGCTCTCAAGGCACTATAGGTAGTCAAGGAACCATTGGTACTCAAGGTATCCAAGGTATTCAAGGTATAGATGGTGCCCAAGGTACTATAGGAAGTCAAGGTACTATAGGTAGTCAAGGTACTATAGGCAGCCAAGGTACAATTGGTTCACAAGGAACCATAGGAACCCAAGGTATACAAGGTATCCAAGGTATAACAGGCTCTCAAGGTACTATTGGTAGTCAAGGTACCATTGGAACACAGGGTATACAAGGTATAACAGGATCACAAGGAACAATTGGAAGTCAAGGAACAATTGGAAGTCAAGGTACTATAGGTTCTCAAGGAACCATTGGAACACAGGGTATTCAAGGTATCCAAGGTATCACTGGTTCACAAGGTACTATAGGTTCTCAAGGAACAATTGGAAGTCAAGGTACCATAGGTTCACAAGGTACAATTGGAACCCAAGGTATTCAAGGTATAACTGGTTCACAAGGTACTATAGGTACACAGGGTATTCAAGGTATACAAGGTATAATAGGTTCACAAGGTACTATTGGATCACAAGGAACTATTGGAACCCAAGGTATTCAGGGTATTACTGGTTCTCAAGGTACTATTGGTTCCCAGGGAACAATCGGTTCACAGGGTACACTAGGTTCACAAGGTACAATAGGTACACAAGGTATTCAGGGTATTACCGGTTCACAAGGCACAATTGGTTCACAGGGTACAATAGGAAGCCAAGGTACAATAGGTTCACAAGGAACTATTGGAACCCAAGGTATTCAGGGTATACAAGGTATCACTGGTTCACAAGGTACAATTGGTTCACAGGGTACTATTGGTAGTCAAGGTACTATTGGTAGTCAAGGTACAATAGGTAGTCAAGGAACAATAGGTAGTCAAGGAACAATAGGAAGTCAAGGTACTATCGGAACACAAGGTATCCAAGGTATACAAGGTATAGATGGAGCTCAAGGTATTCAGGGTATTACTGGTTCTCAAGGTACTATAGGTTCACAAGGTACAATTGGTACTCAAGGAATTCAAGGTATCACTGGTTCCCAAGGCACTATAGGTAGTCAGGGTACTATTGGTTCACAAGGAACTATTGGATCACAAGGTACAATTGGAACACAGGGTATTCAAGGCATCCAAGGCATTCAAGGTATCACAGGATCACAGGGTACTATTGGATCACAAGGAACAATAGGTTCACAAGGAACTATTGGAACCCAAGGTATACAAGGTATCACTGGTTCACAAGGTACAATTGGTTCTCAAGGTACTATAGGAAGTCAAGGTACAATAGGAAGCCAAGGAACAATTGGTACTCAAGGAATACAAGGCATTCAAGGTATAACAGGTTCCCAAGGAACAATTGGTTCACAAGGCACTATAGGTTCTCAAGGAACAATTGGTTCCCAAGGTACTATCGGCACACAAGGCATTCAAGGTATTACTGGTTCACAGGGTACAATTGGATCCCAAGGTACTATCGGCACACAAGGCATTCAAGGTATTACTGGTTCACAGGGTACAATTGGATCTCAAGGTACAATAGGAAGCCAAGGAACAATTGGTACTCAAGGAATACAAGGTATTACAGGTTCCCAAGGAACTATTGGATCCCAAGGAACAATCGGTTCACAGGGTACTATTGGTAGCCAAGGTACAATCGGAACCCAAGGCATCCAAGGTATTACTGGTTCACAAGGTACAATTGGTTCTCAAGGCACTATAGGTAGTCAGGGTACAATTGGTTCCCAAGGTACAATTGGTACTCAAGGAATTCAAGGTATACAAGGTATTCAAGGTATAACCGGATCACAAGGTACTATTGGTTCCCAAGGTACTATTGGATCACAGGGTACAATAGGTAGTCAAGGTACTATAGGTTCTCAAGGAACTATTGGAACCCAAGGTATACAAGGTATAACAGGTTCACAAGGTACTATTGGATCACAAGGAACTATTGGAACTCAAGGTATACAAGGCATCCAAGGTATTACTGGTTCACAAGGTACTATAGGTAGTCAAGGAACTATCGGATCACAAGGTACAATAGGTTCTCAGGGTACAATTGGTACCCAAGGAATTCAAGGTATACAAGGTATAACAGGTTCACAAGGTACCATTGGATCACAAGGAACTATTGGAAGTCAAGGTACTATTGGATCACAAGGAACAATCGGTACACAGGGTATACAAGGTATTCAAGGTATTACTGGTTCTCAAGGAACTATTGGTTCACAAGGTACAATTGGCTCTCAAGGTACTATAGGAAGTCAAGGTACAATTGGTACTCAAGGTATACAAGGTATTACCGGATCACAAGGTACCATTGGCTCTCAAGGCACCATAGGTAGTCAGGGAACTATAGGTACACAGGGTATTCAAGGTATACAAGGTATAACAGGTTCCCAAGGAACAATTGGTTCACAAGGTACTATAGGTAGTCAAGGAACTATCGGATCACAAGGTACCATTGGAACACAGGGTATACAAGGTATAACTGGTTCACAGGGAACTACAGGTTCACAAGGAACCATAGGTTCACAAGGTACCATAGGTTCACAAGGCACTATAGGTAGTCAGGGTACTATTGGTACTCAAGGTATCCAAGGCATAACAGGCTCTCAAGGTACAATTGGTAGTCAGGGTACTATAGGAAGTCAAGGAACAATTGGAAGTCAAGGTACCATTGGTACTCAAGGTATCCAAGGTATTACTGGATCACAAGGTACAACTGGTTCTCAAGGAACAATCGGTTCACAGGGTACACTAGGTTCACAAGGTACCATAGGTTCTCAAGGAACCATTGGAACACAGGGTATACAAGGTATCCAAGGTATCACTGGTTCCCAAGGCACCATAGGTAGTCAGGGTACAATTGGTTCACAAGGAACTATTGGTTCCCAAGGTACTATTGGTACTCAAGGTATCCAAGGTATAACAGGTTCTCAAGGCACAATAGGTAGTCAAGGAACAATTGGTTCACAAGGTATTCAAGGTATTACTGGTGCTCAAGGTACTATAGGAAGTCAAGGTACTATTGGTAGTCAAGGCACAATAGGTAGTCAAGGTACAATAGGCTCTCAGGGTATACAAGGTATTACCGGCTCACAGGGTACAATTGGTTCTCAGGGTACTATTGGTAGTCAAGGAACAATAGGTTCCCAAGGAACAATTGGTACTCAAGGAATTCAAGGTATACAAGGTATAACAGGTACTCAAGGTATCCAAGGTATTACTGGTGCCCAAGGCATTCAGGGTATTCAAGGTATTCAAGGTATCCAAGGTGCATCAGTAGCAGTAGGCGGTACAACAGATTATGTTGTTAAATTTGATAGTCCAACAACTATAGCTGATACTTCATTCCCATTAATTGATACTTCAGAATATTTTGCTATTGGTAATGGTGGTACTAGTTTTGGTGTAGATAAAAGCTTATTATTCTCCCCAGATAATTTTGGAACTGCTGGAGATGCTCAAACACAAGAATATTTGTTAATAGGATCTCAACCTAATCTAGGTACAACTTCAACTTATCATGCCTTAACAACCGATGGTGGATCAGTAGGAACTACAAACATAATTAGATTTTCTCGAGCAGGTAGTTCAACTGCTGTTATTCATCTTGATGGTGTAATAGATACATTAGGTAATAATTTAGCTTCAACTAATAGTGGAAGACCATTCACTGAACAAATGAAGTTTACATATAATATTAAAATAAATTCAAATGGTATTATGAGTGTAACAGCTAAACCATATATAAAAGAATTTAACTCATTAGTTACACAACTTCAAAGACAAGTATATGCTGGATTTAGATTTGTCAGTGGAAGATTCACACTAACATATAACTATTACCCAGTAGATTTACTTACTACTTCTATAGCTACTAAAAATTTTGGAGGTGGTGTATATGGTTTAGAACTTAGAGTTTATATAGCACCTGATGCCAATGCTACTCTTATAAATGCTGATAGAGTTTCAGTTTTAGGGTCATCAACAGCTTGGAGAACAGTAGCAAATGTGAAAGCTAGAATTGTTTCTTTTTAAACTTTAAAATAATATTTATTTTTTAAATATTTATACATAAATGTATAGTATTAATAGTCCAGAAGGTTTATTTTTTAATATAAGTGGATCCACAGCTTTTTATATAAGTTCTAGTGGCTATTACTATAGCGCTAGTGAAGAAGGATATGAACAAGGTGAAACGCATTATGTTGTTGATAGTGCTAGTGCCATTTTGGTTATGGAAGATGACTTCACTTTACTTTCAAACCGAGGAGAATTTTACATAGGTGGTTTAACATCATCTATGATTTTAACAAACACTTCAGCTTCTTTACAATCAAACACAGTAAGATTTATTCCTACTCAAGCTACTTTAGAAGCTTATATTGAGGGTTTACAAAAAAATACTGATGTAGGTTCTCAAATATTTACATTAACTAGTTATTTAGTATATGATAATACAACAGGTGAAGTAAGATCTATTGATTATAATGATATTATAGTTCCTTCTGCTTCTTATGCACTAACATCTTCATACTTACTTAATCCTACCATATCAGGATCAATCTCGCAGGTTGATTATATAGATTTTAATACAGGATCAGCAGTACCGGCTTGGAAATCAGGTAGAGTATTTTGGGATAATACCGATGGAGCATTAAGTGTTTATAATGCCGAACAAGATATTACTTTACAAGTAGGTCAAGAAAACTGGACAAGAATTTACAACCCATTACCCACCACAGTTACTAATGGAACAGTAGTACGCCTTTCAGGAACACATGGAGACGTTCCAGAAATTGAAAGAGCGCAATCTTTATCTGTATCAGGTAGTGTTAATTTAACTAATCAAATACTGGGGGTAGCTACACATGATATTGAAGCAGGTACTTTTGGGTATATTACAACACAAGGACTTGTAAGAGGATTAAATACTAATGCTTTTAACGACGGAGATACATTATTTGTAAGTACCGGTTCTTCAGGAGCTTTGCAAAACACAGCACCAAGAGCACCTTTTGAAATTATTCCTGTCGGAGTATGTGTAAAAGCATCACCAGGAGGAAGTGGTATTATATATGTAGCTGTACAACAGCCAATAGATTTTAGCGATTTAAGCTCTGCAAAGGTAGAAGATACTTACATTTATGGAGATCTTTGGACTTATATTCCGAGTGGATCAACAGGTGTATGGACACATACAAATCAATTATCAGGTTCTTATGGACTAACTGGTTCATTACAAGCAACTTCGTTCATAGGTACTTTAACAGGTAATGCATCAACAGCTACTTCAGCATCTCATGCTTTAACAGCTTCTTATGTTTTACCATTACATCAAGCTGTTATAATAACAGGATCATTAATTGTATCTAGTTCTAATACTTTTCAAAATATAGGACCAGCTGAATTTACTGGTTCTGTTAGTATTACTGGTAGCTTAATTAGTGATTTTCCTAACACAGGAACATCTAACGATATATTAGTTTTAGACTCTGATAAAGTTGTAAGAACAAGAAGTAATCTAAGCTTACAAGGTATACAAGGTATACAAGGTACCCAAGGTATACAAGGTATACAGGGTATACAAGGCACTCAGGGTATACAAGGTATTCAAGGTATTGGCTTTAGCTGGCAAGGAACATGGTCTGGAGCAACAGCTTATGCTTTAAATGATGTAGTAGAAGAAAATGGATCTACTTATATCTCAATACAAGGCAGCAACTTAAACCACCAACCAGGAACCGCTGGAGGTATTGGATGGTGGGATTTATTAGCAGCCCAAGGTACTCAAGGTATTCAAGGTACTCAAGGTACCCAAGGTATTCAAGGTGTACAAGGTATACAAGGCTCACAAGGAACTATTGGAACACAAGGTATCCAAGGTATCCAAGGTTCTCAAGGTACTATTGGAACCCAAGGTATTCAAGGTATCCAAGGTTCACAAGGAACTATTGGTTCACAAGGTACTCAAGGTACCCAAGGTATACAAGGAACACAGGGAATTCAGGGAATACAAGGCGTACAAGGTACTCAAGGTATACAGGGCATACAAGGTAGCCAAGGTACAATAGGTAGTCAAGGTACCCAAGGAACTCAAGGAATCCAAGGTATTCAAGGTTCACAAGGTACTATAGGATCCCAAGGTACTCAAGGTACCCAAGGTATACAGGGTATACAAGGAACTCAAGGAACACAAGGAATTCAAGGAATTCAAGGTGTACAAGGAATACAAGGTAGCCAAGGAACAATTGGTTCTCAAGGAACACAAGGTACCCAAGGTATTCAAGGTACTCAGGGTATACAGGGTATTCAAGGCATCCAAGGTTCACAAGGAACTATTGGATCACAAGGTACCCAAGGTACTCAAGGTATACAAGGTACCCAAGGTACTCAGGGTATCCAAGGTATCCAAGGTTCACAAGGAACTATTGGTAGTCAAGGAACACAGGGTACTCAAGGTATCCAGGGTATTCAAGGAACACAAGGCACTCAGGGTATACAGGGTATTCAAGGTATACAGGGTAGTCAAGGTACAATTGGTTCTCAAGGAACACAAGGTACACAAGGCATTCAAGGAACACAAGGTATACAAGGTATTCAAGGAGTACAAGGTATTCAAGGCTCTCAAGGTACAATAGGAAGCCAAGGTACTCAAGGTACCCAAGGCATTCAGGGTATTCAGGGTAGTCAAGGAACAATAGGAAGTCAAGGAACACAAGGCACTCAAGGAATCCAAGGAATACAAGGCATACAAGGTAGCCAAGGAACAATTGGTTCTCAAGGAACACAAGGTACCCAAGGCATTCAAGGTATCCAAGGTTCTCAAGGTACAATCGGTACTCAAGGTATACAAGGCATACAAGGTTCTCAAGGTACTATAGGTAGTCAAGGAACTCAAGGAACTCAAGGAACTCAAGGAATCCAAGGAATCCAAGGAATCCAAGGCTCCCAAGGTACAATCGGTACTCAAGGTATACAAGGCATACAAGGTTCTCAAGGTACTATAGGATCACAAGGTACACAAGGTACTCAGGGTATACAGGGTATACAAGGAATTCAAGGTAGTCAAGGAACTATCGGCTCTCAGGGTACCCAAGGTACTCAAGGTATTCAAGGAATACAGGGCACACAAGGCACTCAAGGCATCCAAGGTATACAAGGTACCCAAGGCACCCAAGGAATACAAGGTATACAAGGTTCACAAGGAACAATAGGCAGTCAGGGTACTCAAGGTACTCAAGGAATACAGGGTATACAAGGTATACAAGGGTCTCAAGGAACTATCGGTTCTCAAGGAACACAAGGCACTCAAGGTATACAGGGTATACAAGGAACCCAAGGCACCCAGGGTATTCAAGGTATACAAGGAATTCAAGGTATTCAGGGTTCTCAAGGAACAATTGGTTCTCAAGGAACTATTGGATCACAAGGTACACAAGGTACCCAAGGTATCCAGGGTACTCAAGGTACTCAAGGTATTCAGGGTATACAAGGTATACAAGGCCGTCAAGGTATCCAAGGCTCTCAAGGGACTATCGGTTCTCAAGGTACTCAAGGTACTCAGGGAATTCAAGGTATACAGGGTATACAAGGAAGTCAAGGAACAATTGGTAGCCAAGGAACACAAGGTACACAAGGCATTCAAGGCACTCAGGGAACACAAGGAATTCAAGGTATACAAGGTACTCAAGGAACCCAAGGTATACAAGGCATCCAAGGTTCACAGGGTACTATTGGATCACAGGGTACACAAGGCACCCAAGGAATTCAAGGCATTCAAGGCATTCAAGGCATTCAAGGTATTCAAGGCTCTCAAGGTACAATAGGAAGCCAAGGTACTCAAGGTACCCAAGGCATTCAAGGTACTCAGGGAATCCAAGGCATTCAAGGTATCCAGGGTACTCAAGGTATTCAAGGCCGTCAAGGAATTCAAGGTTCACAAGGAACAATCGGTTCTCAAGGAACACAGGGAACACAAGGTATACAAGGAATTCAAGGAATTCAAGGTTCACAAGGTACAATAGGTAGCCAAGGAACACAGGGAACTCAAGGCATCCAAGGTATTCAGGGTATTCAAGGTACTCAAGGTACACAGGGTATACAAGGTATACAAGGCCGCCAAGGCATCCAAGGAAGTCAAGGTACAATTGGATCACAAGGTACACAGGGTACTCAAGGAATCCAAGGTATCCAAGGCATTCAGGGTAGTCAGGGAACTATTGGTTCTCAAGGTACACAGGGTACTCAAGGAATTCAAGGTATACAAGGTTCTCAAGGAACTATAGGATCACAAGGAACCCAAGGTACTCAAGGCATTCAAGGCATTCAGGGCATCCAAGGCACTCAGGGTACACAAGGTATTCAGGGTATACAAGGCCGTCAAGGTATTCAAGGAAGTCAAGGTACTATTGGTTCCCAAGGAACTCAAGGTACACAAGGTACACAAGGCATCCAAGGCATTCAGGGAATTCAAGGTTCTCAAGGAACTATAGGTTCACAAGGTACCCAAGGAACTCAAGGTATACAAGGTATTCAAGGTACACAGGGTACTCAAGGTATCCAGGGTATTCAAGGAAGTCAAGGAACAATTGGTTCTCAAGGTACTCAAGGTACTCAGGGCATCCAGGGAATACAAGGCACCCAAGGTACTCAGGGTATTCAAGGAATACAAGGCTCACAAGGCACAATAGGAAGCCAAGGTACTCAAGGCACTCAAGGAATACAAGGTATCCAGGGTACTCAGGGTATACAAGGCACCCAAGGAATCCAAGGAATACAAGGTATCCAAGGAAGCCAAGGAACAATTGGCTCTCAGGGTACACAGGGTACTCAAGGTATACAAGGTACACAAGGTACACAGGGTACTCAAGGTATTCAAGGAATACAAGGAATACAAGGTCGTCAAGGTATACAAGGTAGTCAAGGCACAATAGGAAGCCAAGGTACTCAAGGCACCCAAGGAATTCAAGGCATCCAGGGTATACAAGGTTCTCAAGGAACAATAGGTAGCCAAGGAACACAAGGTACACAAGGTATTCAAGGTACCCAAGGTACTCAAGGAATTCAAGGTATTCAAGGCACCCAAGGTACTCAGGGTATACAAGGCATACAAGGTATCCAAGGAAGTCAAGGAACAATCGGTTCACAAGGTACACAGGGTACTCAAGGTATCCAGGGTATTCAAGGTACTCAAGGCACTCAAGGTATTCAAGGTATCCAGGGTATTCAAGGCATCCAAGGTCGTCAAGGGATACAAGGCTCTCAAGGAACTATAGGTTCACAAGGAACCCAAGGTACTCAGGGTATACAAGGTATTCAAGGAATACAAGGTAGTCAGGGTACTATCGGATCACAGGGAACACAAGGAACACAAGGAATCCAAGGTATTCAGGGTAGTCAGGGAACAATTGGTTCTCAAGGTACTCAGGGTACACAAGGTATTCAGGGAATACAAGGCACTCAGGGTATTCAAGGTACGCAAGGTACACAGGGTACACAAGGTATTCAGGGTATACAAGGATCACAAGGTACTATTGGATCACAGGGTACACAAGGTACCCAAGGAATCCAAGGTGTACAAGGAATACAAGGTTCTCAAGGAACAATAGGTTCACAAGGTACTCAGGGTACTCAAGGAATTCAAGGCACTCAGGGAATACAAGGTATTCAGGGTATACAAGGTACTCAAGGTATTCAGGGTCGCCAAGGTATTCAGGGTTCTCAAGGAACAATAGGTTCCCAGGGTACCCAAGGTACCCAAGGCATCCAGGGAATCCAAGGTATACAAGGTAGTCAAGGAACTATTGGATCACAAGGTACTCAAGGTACCCAAGGTATTCAAGGTATTCAAGGATCACAGGGAACTATAGGTTCACAAGGTACTCAGGGTACTCAGGGTATCCAGGGAATACAAGGCACTCAGGGTACTCAGGGTACACAAGGTATTCAGGGTATTCAAGGCATTCAAGGTCGCCAAGGTATTCAAGGATCTCAAGGTACAATTGGTTCTCAAGGTACACAGGGTACTCAAGGAACACAAGGTATCCAAGGTATTCAGGGTAGTCAAGGAACAATTGGCTCTCAAGGCACACAAGGAACACAAGGAATACAGGGAATACAAGGCTCTCAAGGAACTATAGGTTCACAAGGAACTCAAGGTACTCAAGGTACCCAAGGCATTCAGGGTATACAAGGTACTCAGGGCACTCAGGGTATCCAGGGTATACAAGGTCGTCAAGGTATTCAAGGAAGTCAAGGAACAATAGGTTCACAAGGTACTCAGGGTACTCAGGGTACTCAAGGTATACAGGGTATACAGGGTATTCAAGGCATCCAAGGTTCTCAAGGAACAATAGGTTCTCAAGGAACAATTGGAAGTCAAGGAACCCAAGGTACACAAGGAATCCAAGGTATTCAGGGTACACAAGGCATACAAGGTAGACAGGGTATACAAGGTTCACAAGGAACTATCGGTTCTCAAGGAACACAGGGTACTCAAGGTATACAAGGCATTCAAGGTATTCAGGGTATACAAGGAAGTCAAGGAACAATTGGCTCACAGGGAACAATAGGAAGTCAAGGTACTCAAGGTACTCAAGGTATTCAAGGAATACAGGGTACCCAAGGTATTCAAGGTCGCCAAGGTATCCAAGGTTCACAAGGAACAATAGGTTCACAAGGTACTCAAGGTACCCAAGGCATCCAGGGTATTCAAGGGATACAAGGTTCACAAGGAACTATAGGTAGTCAAGGAACTCAAGGTACTCAAGGTATCCAAGGTATTCAAGGTTCACAAGGTACACAGGGTACACAAGGAACACAAGGTATCCAAGGAATACAAGGCATACAAGGTAGTCAAGGTACTATTGGTACACAGGGTATTCAAGGACGTCAAGGTATTCAAGGAAGCCAAGGTACTATTGGTACTCAAGGTATCCAGGGTACTCAAGGCATACAAGGGATACAGGGTATTCAAGGATCACAAGGAACAATCGGCTCTCAGGGTACTCAAGGTACTCAGGGAATTCAAGGCATACAAGGCTCCCAAGGGACAATTGGTACCCAAGGTATTCAGGGTAGACAAGGTATTCAAGGTTCACAAGGAACCATTGGAACTCAAGGTATCCAGGGTACTCAAGGTATTCAAGGCATACAAGGTATCCAGGGAAGTCAAGGAACAATAGGAAGCCAAGGCACCCAAGGTACCCAAGGTATACAAGGAATTCAAGGATCACAGGGTACTATTGGTACTCAAGGTATCCAAGGTAGACAGGGAATACAAGGTTCTCAAGGAACTATAGGTTCTCAAGGTACTATAGGTACACAGGGTATTCAGGGTATACAAGGTATACAAGGTAGCCAAGGTACAATTGGTACCCAAGGTATTCAAGGTCGTCAAGGTATCCAAGGTTCTCAAGGAACTATTGGTTCTCAAGGAACACAAGGAACCCAAGGAATTCAAGGTATACAGGGTATACAAGGAAGTCAAGGAACAATTGGTTCTCAAGGTACAATTGGTACTCAAGGTATACAAGGTATTCAAGGTGCCCAAGGTACTATTGGTACCCAAGGTATACAAGGTCGTCAAGGTATTCAAGGTAGCCAAGGAACTATCGGATCACAAGGTACTCAAGGAACACAAGGCATCCAGGGTATTCAAGGTATACAAGGTTCCCAAGGGACAATAGGAAGTCAAGGTACAATAGGTTCACAAGGTACTATAGGTTCTCAAGGTACAATTGGTACTCAAGGTATACAAGGTATACAAGGTCGTCAAGGTATTCAAGGATCTCAAGGTACAATTGGCTCCCAAGGTACTATTGGTTCTCAAGGTACTATCGGTAGTCAAGGAACTATTGGAACACAAGGTATACAAGGCATACAAGGTATCCAAGGCCGCCAAGGTATTCAAGGCTCTCAAGGTACTATTGGTTCCCAAGGTACAATAGGTTCACAAGGTACAATTGGTTCTCAAGGTACAATTGGAACACAAGGTATTCAGGGTATTCAAGGCATTCAAGGTCGCCAAGGTATTCAGGGTAGTCAAGGTACTATTGGTTCTCAAGGTACTATAGGCAGTCAAGGTACTATTGGATCACAAGGTACTATTGGTACGCAGGGTATTCAGGGTATACAAGGTATACAAGGCCGTCAAGGTATTCAAGGTAGTCAAGGTACTATTGGTTCACAAGGTACAATTGGATCCCAAGGTACTATAGGTAGTCAAGGTACTATTGGTACACAGGGTATTCAAGGAATACAAGGACGTCAAGGCATAACTGGCTCTCAAGGTACTATAGGAAGCCAAGGTACAATTGGTTCCCAAGGTACTATTGGTACACAGGGTATTCAAGGTATCCAAGGTCGCCAAGGTATAACTGGTTCTCAAGGTACAATTGGTTCACAAGGAACAATTGGTTCCCAAGGTACTATTGGATCACAAGGAACCATAGGTACACAGGGTATCCAAGGTATCCAAGGTATCCAAGGTAGGCAAGGTATCCAAGGTCGCCAAGGTATAACTGGTTCTCAAGGTACAATTGGTTCCCAAGGTACAATTGGTTCACAAGGAACCATAGGTACACAGGGTATCCAAGGTATCCAAGGTCGCCAAGGTATAACTGGTTCTCAAGGTACAATTGGTTCCCAAGGTACAATAGGTTCACAAGGTACTATTGGTACACAGGGTATTCAAGGTATACAAGGTCGCCAAGGTACAACTGGTTCTCAAGGTACTATTGGTTCCCAAGGTACAATAGGTTCACAAGGTACAATTGGTACACAAGGTATACAAGGTCGTCAAGGTATTCAAGGAACAGATGCTTCAACATCAATTAGTAATAATACTGATAATTATGTTGTAACAGCTACTGGAGGTAGTTCTCCTACATTTAATGGTGAAGGAAATTTAACATTTGATGGTGTTGATCTAAAAATCTTTGGTGGAGGTGGTTTATATACAAATGGTGGACAAATTGATACCCAAAATGGAGCAATATATACAAATGGTGGTAATATTCAAACTGCTGGGGGTAATATTGATGTAGGTGGAGCTAATATTGATGGATCAGCAGGTTCTATTCTTACAATGGATACTATCAATGGTACTACTAAAAACTTTGATATTACCCACCCATCAAAAGGCGAACCTTGGAGATTAAGATACTCAGTACTTGAAGGCCCAGAAATTGGTGTATATGTTAGAGGTAGATTAACTAATAATAATACAATTGAATTACCATACTACTGGGTTGACTTAGTACATGAAGACTCTATAACAGTAACATTAACTCCAATTAATAAACCCCAAAATTTATACGTTATATCAACTACCACAGAAAAGATAACGATAGGTATTGAAGATGGAGATATTGATTGTTACTACGTGATATATGGTGAAAGAAAAGATGTAGATAAATTAATAACTGAATACATTAAAAAATAATATTTATATTAAATGGCCAAAAACGTCCGAATCATCCCCGCACAAGGAAAAATAATATTCCAAGATGATACTGCTCAAGGTGGAGCGCAAGAAGTTTCATTAGTAATGAAACAAACTAATGGTGTTGCTACAGGTGTTGATTTTTCAATAAATGGAGGAGAGGCTATAAGTACTCAAGGTACTCAAGGTATTCAGGGTAGACAAGGAACAACTGGACCTCAAGGAACAATTGGTTCTCAAGGTACAATTGGATCACAAGGTATCCAAGGTCGTCAAGGTACAACAGGTCCCCAGGGTACTATCGGTTCTCAAGGTATTCAAGGTCGTCAAGGTGTACAAGGTACTACTGGACCACAAGGTACTATCGGTTCTCAAGGTATTCAAGGTCGTCAAGGTGTACAAGGTACTACTGGTCCACAAGGTACAATTGGATCACAAGGTACTCAAGGTACTACTGGACCACAAGGTACAATTGGTACTCAAGGTATACAAGGTAGACAAGGTGTACAAGGTATTAATGCTGGAATTACATCATACACAAACCCTTTAGATAACAGAGTATTAACCTCTGTTAACTCCAGTACAATTAATTCAGAAGCTAATTTAACTTTTGATGGTTCAACCTTAACCGTAACCGGTAACGGAGGAACAGTATTAGATGTACAAGGATCTGCCGGACAATTATTCTCAGTAACTGATAGTTTAACCGGGGTATTATTCTCGGTAAACGATATTTCAGGTATTCCAATTCTAGAAGTAGAAGATACAGATACTGTGACAATGGGTACTTTTGGACAGAACACATTAGTTGTTTCAGGTTCAAATATCTATGCCCACCAGTTAACAAATGATTCAGAGACTGTAGCTCTTACTTATAATACATCAACTAAAAAGATAAGCTACAATACAGTAGCTGGACCTACTGGTCCAACAGGTCCAACTGGCCCTCAAGGTACAATTGGTTCACAAGGTATTCAAGGTAGACAAGGTACTACTGGTCCACAAGGAACTATAGGTTCTACAGGTCCAACTGGTCCTCAAGGTACAATTGGTACACAAGGTATACAAGGTCGCCAAGGTATTCAAGGTACAACAGGTGGAACTGGTGGAACCGGTTCCCAAGGAACAATAGGTTCTACAGGACCAACTGGTCCTCAAGGTACAATTGGTACACAAGGTATCCAAGGTCGTCAAGGTACTATAGGAGGAACAGGTGGAACTGGACCAACAGGACCACAAGGTACTATTGGTTCTACAGGACCAACAGGACCAACTGGTCCAACTGGTTCACAAGGAACTATTGGATCTACTGGTCCAACAGGTCCAACAGGACCTCAAGGTACTATTGGTACTCAAGGTATTCAAGGTCGTCAAGGTATTACTGGTAATGTAGGTGGTCAAGGACCACAAGGAGATCCAGGACCTCCAGGTCCAACTGGACCAACTGGACCAACAGGTCCTCAAGGTACAATAGGTTCTACAGGTGGAACAGGACCAACAGGTCCTACCGGACCAACTGGCCCACAAGGAACAATAGGTTCTCAAGGCATTCAAGGTAGACAAGGTACCACAGGTGGAACTGGCGGAACTGGACCAACAGGTCCTCAAGGAACTATAGGTTCAACAGGTCCAACTGGTCCAACAGGCCCACAAGGTACAATAGGTTCTCAAGGTATACAAGGACGTCAAGGTATAACAGGTAATACTGGTGGTCAAGGACCACAAGGAGATCCAGGACCTCCAGGCCCAACAGGTCCTACAGGTCCAACAGGTCCACAAGGAACAATTGGATCAACAGGTCCTACTGGTGGAACTGGTCCAACTGGTCCACAAGGAACTATAGGCTCTCAAGGTATACAAGGACGTCAAGGTATTACTGGTAGTACAGGTGGTACTGGACCAACAGGACCACAAGGTACTATTGGATCAACAGGTCCTACTGGTGGAACTGGTCCAACTGGTTCACAAGGTATCCAAGGTATCCAAGGTCGTCAAGGTACTATAGGAGGAACAGGTGGAACTGGACCAACAGGACCACAAGGAACTATAGGTTCTCAAGGTATACAAGGACGTCAAGGTATTACTGGTAGTACAGGTGGTACTGGACCAACAGGTCCAACAGGACCTACTGGACCTAATGGTCCAACTGGTCCACAGGGTACTATAGGCTCACAAGGTATACAAGGACGTCAAGGTATAACAGGTAATACTGGTGGTACTGGACCAACAGGTCCTCAAGGAACTATCGGATCTACTGGAGGTACTGGTCCAACTGGTCCAACAGGCCCACAAGGTACAATAGGTTCTCAAGGTATACAAGGTCGCCAAGGAATTACTGGTAGCACAGGTGGACCAGGTCCTCAAGGAGATCCAGGACCTCCAGGTCCAACAGGTCCTCAAGGTACAATTGGTTCACAAGGTATACAAGGTCGTCAAGGTACAACAGGTGGAACTGGTGGAACTGGTTCTCAAGGTACAATAGGTTCACAAGGTATACAAGGTCGTCAAGGTACAACAGGTGGAACTGGTGGAACTGGTCCTCAAGGAACAATAGGTTCAACCGGCGGAACAGGTCCAACAGGTCCTACAGGTCCTACAGGTCCTACTGGTGGATTTACTACAAATTCAAATGCTCAAGTTAATTCCTTAGGAGCAGGTATTGCAGCTACAGGTAACCCTGGAGAAATTGTAGCCACAGGTAACATTATAGCCTTCTATTCAGATGCTAGATTAAAAACTAATGTTGAAAAAATTGAATCAGCTTTAGAATTATTAGCTAAGATTAGAGGTGTAAGATATAATTGGACAGAAGAAGCTGAAGAAATGGCTCCATCAAGAGCAGGTAAAAGAGAAATTGGTGTAATTGCTCAAGAAGTTGAAGAAGTACTCCCAGAATTAGTACCTGAATTCCATGGATACAAAACCGTATTATACGATAGATTAGTTGCATTATTAATTGAAGCTGTTAAAGAATTAATGGAAGAAGTTAATAAATTAAAAGAAAAATAAATTATGGCTTATATTAGACCAGCGGGAGTTCAAAACTCAAATTTTTCATTAGGAGAAGTTTCTGCGTTTGTGAACTTAAACCAAGGACCAAGTGCTAACGACCAGGTACAAGCTAATATGGAGGTCTTATATCAAAACATTGATACAAACAATATTCCTGGTTGTGCTCCTTTACCATCAACTACTTCAAATCTAACCATTCAGTGGTTTTATGGTAGAGATGATATGGGTAATACAAACTATTCACCATATTATCTTTCAAATACAGAAAATGGAGATAATGTAGATAATACAACCTATAGTATAAGAAACGGGTGGGGTGAACTAAATGTAGGTACAAATAGAGATTTTATGGCTCACTTGTTAGCTATAGACACTACTACAGGTATTAGATATTATGCTGGTCCTCAAAACTCTTGGGGATGGAGACCAGGTTGTACTATATATAAAGTAGATGGTACTTGTGTAACTCCTATTTCAAGATATACAAATAATAATATTTTAGGTTCAATTCCACAAAGAGGTGTTACTGGAGCTCCATTTTCCCCTATTATAAATGTGACTTCTGGATACGGTATTAATGCCTTTTCAGAAGATGGAAATAACGCTCGTATGGTATTTTTGTTATATAGTTGGAATGTAAATACTCCATCTATCACTTATCAAACATATACAAACTCTTCTAATATACCTGATATGGCCGCTAGTGAAGAAGGAGCAGAAGATGCTTTATGGTTAGGAGATGGTGGTGCTACAGGATTTGATACAGTAGCTGTTCTAGTACAAAGACAATGGTGGGGTCGTAGAATTTGTTTTGCTAAAAGAAATAACGGTGGTACTTTTAACTCTTTTAAAGTACAAGCAATGTTTAACCAATATGAAGAAAACCAAACTCAAGGTGATAATAATGGAGGTTGTTTGGCTTGGGATCCTATTAACAATGTAATATACGCTGTTTATGTTTACAGAATTGCCCCAGGCCCATGGAACTCAGGATTAATTTACTCTAAATGTAATGTTAACCTTAATGGTACCGGCCAGGTCCAAACATCAGGAATGACCACTTATAGACGATATAATGCTGGTGCTATTCCAGGTGCTCGATCTTTAGGTACAGCTATTATACATAATGATGGTGTTTATAATTATTTAGCTACATCTTGGAATAGAACAACTAATGGTTTATGGGATATTTATTTGGAAATTTATAGAAATAATCCTAGTACCAACACATACACCAAAATGGGTAATACTGAAAATTTATTAATTCAAGGAGGATTATTTAATGACGGTGCTGAAAGAATTAGAATTGAAAAATTTGCTGATACTGAAATTGTAGACTCTAATGGCAGTCCTGTAAACACGTATAAAAACTTTGTAGTATCTTATGTAGATTCTTCAAATAATACAATTTTAAGATGGTTTAGATTTGACCAAAATAATGTAGGTACTGGAAATAATGCTTTAACTTTAATGGATACTGTTACATTAGCATCAAATTATAGAGGAATATTAGGTCGTAATTTTAGTGAAATTACAAACCAATGGTTAAACTCTACTCTTGTAATGTGTAGCACAGCTAACGGATCAGGAAATACATATCCTTGGAATAGTAAAGCCTATAACTACCAAGGTCTTGCCGATGTATCAGTAATGTTAAGACTAGTTTAAAAATATGGTTTATAATCAAATAAATACAATATTTGTACAAGTTACAAAAACAGCTTCTAATTCAATTCATAATTTATTAGCTAATGAAATCCAATTGTCTGTACCTTTAGTACATAAACCTTACAGAATGTCTGTTAGAGATGAATCTTTATATGGCAGAGATGTTTCCAATTATTATAATTTTTCAGTTGTTAGAAACCCATATGATAGATATGTCTCCTCTTATACTTTTACAACTAGTATTGATTATTGGGAACTTACTTTTGATGAAACTCTTGATTTTTTAATAAATGCTGCACCTAATTGGTGGGATAATTGCCCTAGTGTGATGAGACCTCAATGGTGGTATTTATGTGATCCGGATACTTATGCTATTGAAGTAGATGAAATTTATAAATTTGAAACTATAAACAGTGACTGGTCTACCATTGCAAATAAGATTAACACAGCCAATCCAGGAGCAAATATTTCTACTTCATTACCTACTTTAAATACTACTCCTGATAGAGATAGTTGGGAAACTTATTATACAGGTTCTTTAGGTCAAGAAAGAGCTCAAAAAGTAGAGCTATTATACGCTAAAGACTTTGAAGTGTTTAACTACGACAAATTAGTATTCTAATGACAGCTCAAGAAATATATGATGACTATATAGTGAACTTTCAAGAACCAGGTCCATGGTCTATTCCTTATACAGTTAGTAATGGAGATGGAACCTATTCAGATGATGTTTATAGTTTTGATACAAAAGATGAAGCAATAGTAGTACCTGAACTTCAAGCAATTATGGATTTACCAAACTTCTATTGTTGGCCTTTTGATATGTTATTGATGCAAGCAATTTTATGATAATTTGGTTTTATGGACAACCTGGAGCAGGTAAAACAACTTTAGCTAAAGCATTACTTGAAAAAATTGATGCTATACATGTTGATGGTGATGATGTTAGAGCAGTATTTAAAAACCAAGACTACTCTAAAGAAGGCAGAATAAAAAACTTAACTCTTATTAATAATCTTGTTAGATTCTTAGATCATAAAGGATTTAATGTAATTGTCTCTGTAGTATCTCCTTATAAAGAAGTAAGAGATCAAATGTTAGATTTAGACCTTAAATATTATTATGTAACAACTACAGAAATAAGAGGAAGAGAACAATATTTTGTAGAAGATTTGGAAATTGGAAAAAAAGATATTATATTAGATACAACTAATAAAACTGTAAATGAAGTACTCTCTCTTTATTGGTAGATGGCAACCTTGGCATGCTGGCCATAGATGGTTAATTAATCAAAGACTTAATGAAGGTAAGAATGTTTGGCTTGCTATTAGAGATGTTCCTACAGATAAAAATAATCCCTTTACTCCTGAACAAGTTTTAGAAAATCTTAAAATTGAATTAGCTGATTTAATTCAAGAAGGAAGAATTAAAGTTTCAATCATCCCAGACATTGAATCAGTAAATTATGGACGAGGAGTTGGTTATGAAATTATTGAACATATACCACCTCAAAATATTTATGATATCTCAGCTACAAAGATTCGAGAACAAATGAGAGAAGAAGGTAAACTTTAAACAATGAATAAATTTTCAAAGGTTGTAATTGTTGGAGGAGGAGCAGCGGGATGGTTTACTGCTTTATATATTAATAAAATTTCTCCTAGTACTGATGTTACTTTAGTTGAAAGTGAATCAATAGGCATTTTAGGCGCTGGTGAAGGCTCAGTTCCGACCTTAGTTGATTTTTTAGATTTTTTAGAAATAGATGAAAAAGAATTTATTAAACAAACTAATTCAACCCACAAACTTGGAATCTTATTTGATAATTGGAATGGAGATAAAAAAGATTATTTTCATTCATTCAATGTAGCACATCAAAAATTTGATTATGCCTATGATGACAATGGAGAGGTAATTAATGCCTTTATAGGTTCTTTGTATAAAAACAATTTATCTTATATAGTAGGTGATATAGCTGAGCAGATAGCTCGTGCAAATAAATCACCTTTTATCAAACACTCTATTGACGGAACAAACCAAATTGCTAACTACTCATTTCACTTTGACGCTCATTTAGTTGCTGAATATCTAAAGAAAGTAGCTATTGAAAGAGGGGTAAAGAGAGTAGAAAACATAGTTCAAGATTTTACTCAAGACTCATTAGGTAACATTACCGAAGTTCATCTTTTAGACAGTAAACTCGAATGTGATTTTGTATTTGACTGTTCAGGATTCAGAAGAAGAATTATAGGAGAATTATTTAACTCACCTTGGAAATCTTATACAGACCATCTAAAAGTCAATACAGCTCTAACTTTTCAAATTCCTCAATTTGAGAATAAGATAGAACCTTATACAAAAGCCATCTGTATGAAAAACGGATGGATGTGGCAGATACCTTTACAGAATAGAATAGGGTGTGGTTATGTTTTTGATAAAAATTATATTACAAAAGAACAAGCCCAACAAGAAGTTGAAGAGTATTTAGGACATTCTATTCAACCTAACTTAGTAATACCGTTTGAGGCAGGAGCATATCAAAAAGTATGGATTAATAACTGTCTAGCAATTGGATTAAGCTCAGCTTTTACAGAACCTATTGAAGCTACCTCTATATTTAACGCTATTAACCAGTTATGGACTATAGGAGAAAAACAATTTAAGATATACAACCAAAACTTTATTGATCAATATAATAATTACATCAATAAAATGAATGATAATGTATTAGATTTCTTATATTTTCATTATATTACTAAAAGAAATGATAGTAAGTTTTGGCAAAACTATCAAAAAATAACAACTGTCCCTCCTGGTTTAAAAATACTTTTAGATAAATGGGATACTTCTTTATATACTATAAATGATTTTTCTCAACATCCTTTTAACTTACATAGTTGGTTACAAGTAGGATATGGACTAGATTTATTTAATAAAGAGGTATTTATTAAAGAATTTAATAAAATTAATTTGTTCCGAATTGGAGAACATTACAGATATTTAAAAGAGTGGGGACAAAAAATAACTAACAACGCTATTCTTGAAAAAGATTATTTAAAATAAATTAATTATGCACTCTAGACCTATATTTAACCCCGATTTAGAAATTGACCAAACCGAATATTATTGGTTTGAAAATGGTTTTTCTTCAAATGAAGTTGATACTATTTTAGAAACAACAAAAAATTATGAATTTCAACAAGCTACCTTTATTTCAGGTAATAGTAAAGATATTCGTGATAGTAGTATAAAATGGCTAACCCCAGATAATAATACTACTTGGATTTATGATAGACTAATGAATTTTGTTTCAGAAGCTAATAGTCTTTGGAAATTTGATATTCATTCTGTTTTAGATGATATTCAATATACTGAATATAGAGGTGGAGGAGGCCATTATGATTGGCATATTGATATAGGACCTAATTCTATATCCCATCGTAAAATCTCAGTTATTGTCCAATTATCTAACCCATCAGAATATAATGGTGGTATATTAGAAATTAATACAGGAAGTAATATTAAACAAACATCTAATAAAAAAGGAGCAGTTATAGTATTTCCATCGTTCCTACAACATAGAGTAACCCCAGTATCATCAGGCTTAAGAAAAAGCTTAGTATTGTGGGCTGGAGGAGGCCATTATAAATAATATATTTATAATAAATTAGCTATAATATGGCCTTTTTTCATAAACCTAGAATAGTCACTGATGGATTAATCCATTTATTAGAACCTAATTATTTTAATGGTACTAGTTCTGAAACTATTCCTAATAAACCTATTGGAAGTAGTTGGGGAGTATATAACTTTAACATAGGATCAGGAGCAGGAATTAAAACTTTACAAAGTAATGTAATTAATGATGGTTCTGGTACAAGTCATACTATAATTAGTCGCAATAGTGACTTAGAAACAGGATCAATTACTGCTATTATTTGGATTAATATGGAAAACATACCTTTAAATGTAGGAGGCAATAATAATTGGAGAGGGTTACTTTGTACAAGTAATAGTGGAACAAATGGAAATCCTTTAACAATGGTAATGGAACAAAGTTATATAATTAATTTTTCAACAACAACTACATCTGGATATAAACGTTTTTTAAATGGTAATTTTGCCCCAGTAGGAGCTGATACTAATGGATGGTTTATGGTATCTTACACTTATGATAAAACAAGTGGTCAAGCTGCTAGTTATAAAAATTCATCTCAAATTAATAACGGTCCTATGACTTCTGATGGTGGTGGAAGTAATCCAACCTCCCCAGGTGAATCAATGGTATACAGTAGTTATGCAAGTGGAGGGTTTAGAGTATATGGAGGAACCAATTCCATAGCAAATCCAAATGGAAATGGGTATGTTCCTGGTGAGTTAGGAAATGTACTTTTCTACAATAAAGCATTATCACCAGACGAAATAACCCAAACATATAATGCTTATAAAACAAGATATGGATTATAATATATATAATATACCTCAAGTTGAAATATCAGGCTCTTTAATACCAGATCGCCCTTATTTTATCACTGAAGGAAGTGTAAATGATAAAGTAGTAGATTATTTTTATACAAAAGAAGAAGCTCAAATTTATTTAAATAATCTATAATAATATTTATAAACATGGGAACATCTGGAGGACCTTTAGTATACGATAGTGCAAGTGCTAAGAAGAATCTTAGATCAGACGGATATGTAGCCTTAAGAAGCTCAGCAACCGGAAAAGTTGAAGTCGGATCAATTTATGCCGATATTACTACCGATGCCGATCAAGCTTGGTTCCTAATATTTACAGCATTTCCTAGAGATACTAGTCCCTACAATGCAAACGATGTATCTTCCCCACCAGACCCAAACGACACTACCATGTCTAAATTCTCCGATTCTGTAATCCAAGGAATCCTAAACAGAGGATTGAAACAAACCAGAACTCAATGGTACCACACTTCTGTTGAATTCGGTACTGTATGGGCTGATGGTAGTTTAAATAATAGAAGTACACAGTACAATGAATTTGAAAATCCTTCAAATTGGAACAGCACCGGCGGTAGCTCCGGTGAAAGATTTAAAAGAAAATGGGGAGGTGCTAGCTGGACAGATTGGATCACTTCAGCCGGCAGCACATGTTCCGGAGCAGTAGGAGGATGGTCAAATTACTACGAACAGTCTTGTGTACAATCCTGGTTCGCAGGTTGTGAAGGAGGTCCTGCTATTAACCATAGGTGTGCCGGCGGAATTCAAGATAGAGCAAATAAACTAATAATCTGGGCAAATTAACATGTACAAAACATTAATGATGGTATTCAGCACAATCGAAGGAACGTGGACTGATATCTTTAACGCTGAAAATTCAGAAGGTAAAAATATAGACACTGTAGAAAAAGCTACGGCTCACATTGATGCATATTATGGAGCAGAATTAGGAGCACGTACTTATGAAAGTACAGAATCAGAAATCTACGCAATTTCCGAAAACCCAATATACCCCTGCGTAAATTGCCCATAAATAGTTTGGTTTTTTAAATAAGTTTTATTATATTAATATTCAATGATTGATAATTTAGTTAAATTAGTTTTAGACAAAGGGGGTTCTGTAGCCCACTTAAAGATTCCTTCGTCTGATAGTAAAGGTACAGGTATATGTAATCCTTCTATTTTTATTGATGATGATGGCACTATATTATGTAATATAAGGAACGTAGGATACGCTCTTTATCTTTGTGAAAATAATCAAAAATTCCAAAGTCGTTGGGGTCCTTTAACTTATATTCATCCTGAAGATGATTGTAATCTTAGAACTGCTAATTTTTTATGTGTTTTAGATCCTAAAACTTTAGAAGTAGCTTCTTATAAAGAAGTAAACACATCTGAACTAGATATTACCCCAGTTTGGGAATTTATTGGTCTAGAAGATGCTCGAGTGGTTCGTTGGGATGGTGTTTTATACATTACCGGTGTTAGAAGAGATACAAAACCTAATGGTGAAGGCAGAATGGAACTTTCTGAAATAGATGACTATGATACAGCTAATGAAATTTCTCGAGTAAGAATTGAACCACCAAATGATCCTAATTCATATTGTGAAAAGAATTGGATGCCTATTAATGATATGGATTATTGTTATGTAAAATGGGCTAATCCAGCAGAAATTGTTAAAGTTGATCCTATTAATGGAACTAGTGAAACTATATTTAATGGTGTTTTTAAACAAATAAATGCTGGTCATGATTTAAGAGGTGGTTCTTCAGTTGTTAAATGGAAAAATTATCGTTTATGTGTTGTTCATGAAGTAGATTTTTGGCAAAATGAAAACAATAATAAAGATGGTATTTACAATCACCGAATAATCGCTTATGATGAAAATTGGAATATTGTTAAATATTCTGATGTATTTAAATTTATGACAGGACGAATTGAATTTGTTTGTGGTGCTGCTGTTATAGATAATGATTTAGTTTTAACTTATGGATTCCATGATAATGCGGCTTTTGCAGTTAGAATCCCAGAAAATGTTTTAGAAGAATTACTCAATGGATAAAATATTAAAAAATTTTTTAAATGACCCATATAACCCAGAAACTAATTTTTGGTTTGGTGAACAATATTATCAAGAAGGTCACAAAGCAGCCGCTTTAACATTATTTTTAAGAGCAGCAGAGTATGGTTTTGATAAAGATTTAACATATGAAGCTTTAGTTAAAGTAGCTTTATGTTTAAAAACATTAGGACATCGTCCTCATTCAGTTAGAGGATCTATTTTAAATGCTATTACTTTTGATCGTGAACGTCCTGAAGCTTATTATCATTTAAGTTATGACCATCAAACAAAAAATGAATGGCAAGAATCATATTTAGCCGCTGTTCAAGGTTTAGATAAACTAAAAAATCTAAAATCCACATCAGTTGATATAGATTTCCCAGGTGAATATGCTTTAATATTCCAAAAAGCAGTAGCAGGTTGGTGGATTGGATATTGTGATGAATCAAGAGAATTATTTAACCATTTGTTAAAAGAATATCCAATGCGTAGAGAATTTATAGAAGCTTGTTATAATAATCTATCTATGATACATGGTCTTCAATATCCAACATTAACATATACTAAAGAAGAACATTCAAAATTAAGATATAAGTTTAAAAATTCTGAAAAAATTGAGAAAAATTACTCTCAAACATATCAAGATTTATTTATATTAAGTATGTTGGATGGAAAAGAAAATGGTACATATCTTGAAATCGGAGCATCAGATCCTTTCCATAATAGTAATACAGCTTTATTAGAAAAAGAATTTAATTGGACCGGGGTAGCATTAGAAATTGATGAAAAAGAAGTAAATAAACATAAAGAACATCGTTCTAACACATGTATTTTACAAGATGCTACAACAGTTGATTATGATAAGTTATTAGCTGAAAATAATTTTGATACAGTTATAGATTATTTACAAATCGACTGTGAACCAGCTGATGTTACTTTTAGTGTTTTATTATCAATTCCTTTTGACAAATACAAGTTTAGAGTGATCACTTATGAACATGATTATTATATAAATCATCCAATTGATTATAGACATTCTTCAAGAAAATATTTAGAATCTTTAGGATATAAACGAGTAGTAGGTGATATCGCTCCTGATTCAAATAGTACATTTGAAGATTGGTGGGTACATCCAGATCTAGTAGATCCAGAAATAGTAAAAACAATGATTAATCCTTTTGATGGAACTAAACGAGCAGACAAATATATTTTTATATAAAATGGAAACAATAAAATTAACACAAGAAGAGTTAACTCAACTTACAGAATTTAAAAAAACTAATGATAATTTAATTTGGGAATTTGGTCAAATTGAAATGAATTTATCTATTCTTGAAACTCAAAAAAATGATCTAAAAGAAAGATTAAATAAAACTAATAAAGACCAGAATGAATTTGCTAAAACATTAAATACCAAATATGGTAATGGTTCTATAAAAATGGAAACAGGCGAATTTATTCCAACCCAAAATTAATTTTGTGGCTTTTTTGCCATATTTATCATTAGACTCAATCTAGATAAAAATTAACATGGCAACAGAAACTTTAATTTCACCAGGTGTATTAACAACCGAAAATGACCAGTCGTTTATTACCACTGGTCCTGTATCAGTTGGTTTAGCTTTGGTAGGTCCTACTGTAAAAGGAGCTCCAAACATGCCAACTGTAGTTACTTCATATTCAGACTTTAAAAATAAGTTTGGAGGTTCTTTCACAGGAACAGATGGAAATTCATATGAATATTTGACATCAATTGCTGCTTATAACTACTTTAACCAAGGTGGTACTTCTATTCTTGTTAATAGAGTAGTTAGTGATAGCTATACTCAAGCAACAACTGGTGATACTATTTGGGTAAGTGGATCAACATCTGTAACTGATGCTACTGCTAGTTTCACATTAAAAACCATTAATTATGGTGAAATAATGAATACTAGTGGAAGTGGTGAATTTTATTCTGGTTCTAATGATACCTTATTATCTGGTTCTAATGACAATGTTAGGTGGGAAATTCAAAATGTTAACTATTCCCAAGGTACATTCACACTAATAATTAGACAAGGTAATGATACTACTTTACAGAAAAATGTTTTAGAAACATTTACTGGATGTTCATTAGATCCAAATTCTCCAAATTATATTGAAGCTGTTGTAGGTAACCAATATAAAACTATTTCATATGATACTGATAGTGGATGGTATATTAAAACAAACGGTGATTATCCTAACAGAAGTAAATATGTTTATGTATCTAATGTAAATCGTAAAACTCCAAATTGGTTTGATAATAACGGAAACGCTAAAGCCCAATATACTTCTTCAGTTTTAACAGCTGGCTCATATCTTCCAGCCCCTGGATCGGGATCATTCCAAGGATCATTTTCTGGTTCTACAGGTGATGACACTCAGTCAAACTCAGTGACTAGTTCTATGTTTTCTTCAATTAATAGTGTAAATACTCAAGGATTAACAAATAGTGTTTATGCCACAGCTAGTTCAATATTAGCTAATACTGATGAATATGATTTTAGTTTATTATCTACTCCAGGTATATATAATTTAGATTATACCGCTGTAGGTGATTTTATTAATATGGCTCAAAGTAGAGGTGATTGTTTCTATATTATGGATTTAGTTAATTACACTGCATCTATAGGAACAGTAACTGCTGAAGCTTTAGAAAGAGATTCTTCATACGCTGGTACTTATTGGCCATGGGTTCAAGTATCATCTCAAGAAACAGGTAAATTAGTATGGGTTCCAGCTTCAACTGTTATGCCAGGTGTTTATGCCTTTAGTGATAGAGTATCTGCTGAATGGTTCGCCCCAGCTGGTTTAACTAGAGGTGGTTTAGGAGGTGTAATTCAAGCTGAAAGAAAATTATCTCCAACAGATCGTGATACATTATATGCTTCTAAAGTTAACCCAATCGCTACATTCCCAGGAGTTGGTGTTGTAGCTTATGGTCAGAAAACATTACAACAAAAACCATCTGCTCTTGATCGTGTTAATGTTCGTAGATTGTTAATTAACTTAAAGAGATTTGTAGGTAATGTTGGTGAAACATTAGTATTTGAACAAAATACAACAGTAACTAGAAATAACTTCTTAGCAAGTGTTAATCCATACTTAGAATCAGTACAACAAAAACAAGGTTTGTATGCGTTTAAAGTAGTAATGGATGAGTCAAATAACGGACCAGATGTTATTGATAGAAACCAGTTAGTAGGTCAAATTTATATCCAACCAACCAAAACAGTTGAATTTGTATTATTGAGCTTCAATATTACTCCAACTGGTGCAAGCTTTCAATAATAACTAATATTTATAATAAACAAACGCCATGCCAGTATTAAATACAAATGAAATCATGTTTACTGCTTTTGAACCAAAGGTTCAAAACAGATTTATTATGTACATCCAAGGTGTACCATCATATTTAGTTAAAAAAGTGACAGCTCCTTCTTTCGATGCTGGTGAAGTAGTATTAGACCATATCAACGTTTACCGTAAAGTTAAAGGTAAAGTTAGATGGCAAGATATGAACATCGAATTGTACGATCCTGTTACTCCTTCTGGAGCTCAAGCTGTAATGGAATGGGCTCGTTTAGCACACGAATCAGTAACTGGCCGTGATGGTTATAGCGATTTCTATAAAAAAGATTTACGCTTTGACATTTTAGGCCCTGTTGGTGATGTAGTAGGTGAATGGATCATTAAAGGTGCTTATGTTAAAACAGCGGCTTTTGGTGATTATGATTGGTCTCAAGATCAATATATTAGCCTTTCTTTAAGTGTTGCTATGGATTATTGCATATTAAACTACTAATAGTAGATTTAATAAAAATATTAGGGGGTTTGGGTTTCCAAACCCCTTTTTTTCATATTTATAAGCATGGCAACAGTAGTGTCTGAAAGTATACAAATAGACTCAACAATTTATGATGAGTATAAAGAAACATGGGCTATTCCTTATTACTCTGGTAGTGAGTTATTAGCTTTACAAACATTTTACCAATATGGACCTGGTACTAGAACTATAGATAATACAATAGCTCCATTTGATGCTACTGTAGAACCTGGTAGAATATTTGAAATAACTAGAGAATTTGCTATAAATGTTATATCTGCCAGTTACAGTACATTAATATTTGATTTAACCCCAGATAATGAGCCACCAATTTAATAGTTTAAAATGACCCAAAAAACAAGACAACAAATATTAGATGAAGCTACTCTATATATAGAAAATAATATAGACAGAGCTATTACTGCTGAGGATGTTAGACAACGTATATTAGATCTAGCTGATAGTGCAGTATTCCTTTCAGGTTCAAATAATCAAACAATCTCATCAGGATCATTAACAATAACTGGATCTGTTTTTGTTTTAGGAACCTTACAAGTATCAGGATCAAATACATTAATAGCTTCAACCCCAGCTGAATTTTCAGATATTATAAGACAAGGTGTTAACATAGGTACATCTACCAACCCAGAATATAATGTTACAGCTTCAGGTTTAGTTTCATTTGCTAGAGGTTATTATGCTACAGCTTCTGGAGATTATTCATTAGCTAACGGTGACCATGTTTATATTACTTCATTAGCACCTTTTGGTGTTGCTGAAGGTCAATATAATACTATATTAAAAGGTACAGGATCACGAGTTGAAGGTCAATATAATACTATATTAACAGGTTCTTATTCTCACGCTGAAGGTCAATATAATACTATTGGAGGAATATTTACTAAATGGGGAGGAAGCACTGGTTATTCTACTGGTAGTTATTCTCATGTTGAAGGATATAAAAACACAGTATTAGGTGATTATTCTCACGCAGAAGGATTATTACAAAGAGTTTATAGTCAACATGCTCATGGTGAAGGTGATAACAACTATGTAGGAGATAGAAACTATCCAAATCATCCTATTATTGGTAGTCATGCTCACGCTGAAGGTTGTTACAATTTTCCCGCCGCTTATGGGTCCCACGCTGAAGGCAATAATAACTTTACATACAATAATGCTGGAGCGAGTAGTAACTATGGTAACAGTGCATATTGGGCCCATGTAGAAGGTTATTATAACTTAATTAAATCCGCTTGGTCTCATGTTGAAGGTGCTGGTAATTATATTCTCTCCGGTGATGCAGCATATACTCATGTTGAAGGAGGATATAATGATATAAATGGTTCTACTAGATATTCTCATGTTGAAGGATATCTTAATAGTACAAACGGAGATGTATTTTATTCACATGTTGAAGGCCAAGAAAATAAATTACTTGGAGGAACTTGGTGGGACAGAGCAGTGTTTTCTTCTCATATAGAAGGTTATAAAAATACAATAAAAAACAATTATACAGCTAGTTACTTTAACCATATTGAAGGAGCATTTAATACAATATTAGACGGAACATCATCACCTACAACTCCTGAATATTATAACCATGTAGAAGGTTTAAAAAATACATTAATAGGAGGTGATCATAATCATATTGAAGGTTCTTATAATACTATTTTATATAAATCAATTAACAACCATACTGAAGGATATGGTAATATTATAACTTCTGGTTCAAATAGTTCACACATTGAAGGTTATAGTAATATTATAAGTGGTTCTAAGGCTTCACACGCTGAAGGTTATAGAACAACAACTATTGGAAATTATTCACATGCTGAAGGATCCGGGTCTGTAACAACAGGTATAGGTTCACATGCAGCTGGTTTACATACAATAGCTAATGAAAATTATGTTAATGTAGTTGGTCATTATAATATAGATCGTCCACAAACAGATGATTTATTTGTTGTAGGTAATGGTACTTCAAGTACAAGAAGTGATTTAGCTATATTTAATAAAACCTTTAACGCTTTCTCACAAAGTGTTTATATGCCTGATCTGACCCAAGCTACCCAAACTTATGTTATAGGATGGAATGCTGTAGATGGTCAATTATTTTATCAAAATGCTTCTTCAGCATCATCTACAGTTACTGTTTATGAAACAGGTTCATTAGTTAACTCTAATACTACTAAATTTAATTTTACAGGTTCTGGAGTATCAGTTAATCAAAGTGGTAGTGATGGAGTAATAATAGAAATAACAGGAGGAGGAGGAGCAGGTACTCAAGGAATTCAAGGTATTCAAGGTCCACAAGGTACTATTGGAACCCAAGGAATACAAGGTATTCAAGGTCCTCAAGGTGCTACTGGTGCTCAAGGTACTGTTGGAGCCCAAGGTACTGTTGGAGCCCAAGGAATACAAGGTATACAAGGTGCTGATGGTACTCAAGGAACTACAGGTGCGCAAGGTATTCAAGGTCCTCAAGGTATACAAGGTATAACTGGAGCACAAGGTATACAAGGTATAACTGGAGCACAAGGTATACAAGGTATTCAAGGAGATGAAGCTACACCACATACTGTTTACGATGAAGGAACTTTAGTTAATACACCAGTTTATAATTGGAATTTTGTAGGTAATGCTGTTAGCGCTTCTATAAGTGGATCTAATGGTGTATTAGTTACAGTAACAGAAGTTGATAATTGGCAAGATGTTACAACAAGAGATAATCATACTTCATGTAGTTTAGATATTAGTTTACCTTCAGACCAAAGTGGTTTAAGAAATATAACAGGATCATTTAGTGATGGTCCAACATTCACACATGGTACAAGATTAACAGCCTCAGCAGCTTATTCAGTTGTTCATGGTGATAGTAATTCAGTAACAGGTAATGCTATGTATGCCCACGCTGAAGGATATGGTAATAGTATTACTAATGGTGGTTATTATTCTCATGCTGAAGGTTTCCAAAATATAATATCTGCCGATTATTCCCATGCTGAAGGTGTAGGTAATACTTTATTAGGTAATGGGCATGCAGAAGGTTACCAAAATACAATAACTTATGGTGCTTATAACCATATTGAAGGATATCAAAACACTATATCAGGAAGTTATAATAACGCTAAAGGTTCACAAAATAAAATTTTAGGTGCTAGCTACGCTCACGCTGAAGGAAGAATTAATACCATTATGTCATCAGCTGATTATTCTCATGCTGAAGGTATTAATAACACTGTTTATGCTATAGATGCTCACGTAGAAGGAGATCAGAATGATATATACATTTTAGGTTATCATGCTCATGCTGAAGGTTGTTTTAATACAACTTTAGCATATGGATCTCACGTTGAAGGAAATGCTAATACTATATTATTATACGCTAGTTGGTCTCACGCTGAAGGTGGCGAAAATATAATAGCAGGACCTTGGTCTCATGCTGAAGGATATCGCACTTATGCTAGTGGTACTTATTCACATACTGAAGGTAGAGAAACAAGAACAATAGGATTTGCATCACATGCTGAAGGTTATTATACTTTAGCTCAAGGAGCTTATTCTCACGCCGGTGGTAATCATACCTCAGCATCAGCTCAATATCAAACAGTAGTTGGTGCTTATAATGAAACTTTAGGAAGTGCTCATTTCTTAATAGGTGATGGTGCTAGTGAAGCTGATAGATCAAACGTGTTTGTAGCTTATACAGATCAAATAGGTATAAATGCTGCTCCAAGTGCTTCTGTAGCATTACATGTTCACTCCAAAACATCATCCCCAGGTGGATTTATGTATCCAGTAATGAGTTATTCTGAAAGAATAAATTTAAACAAATATGAAGGATTAACAGTTTATCAAAGTGGAAGCTTTACTAAAACGCAAACAATTAGATATTGCCTCCCAGGAACAAACTTTTGTTTTACATTTTCTATACCTTTATTTACTGTTCCTGGAGGACTTTATACAGTTCAACCATCAGGAAGTGGTTTAGAATGGGTTAATAAATAATTATAAATAAAAATAAAATATTATGCCAGAAGCAAACGACTTAGCAGCCGGATCATCATTTGACATAGATACAGGAACCCAAACTGTTTATGGTAGTGTATTTACTTACGGATTTTTGATGACATCAGCATCAGTTATATTAACTCCAACAGGTTCATTACCAAATCCAGCTGAATCTGTTAGTGGACAAATGGTAAACTATCAATCATCTACAACAGGTTCATTATGGTTTTATAACGGTACTGCTTGGAAAGAAGTTCAATTTGTACCTTAAAATAAATTATGAAAATAAAAATTAGTTATGTAACAGAATTACCAGTTACAATTGGAGGACCTTTAATTTATTTTTTCCCTGAATCAGAGGAAGAATTAACACAAGAATATACAGTATCATTTTATGATATTGAATCAGATTCTTTAGTAAATCAACTTACAGTTTTACCTGATAAACCTTTAACAGGTGATAGACAGTGGTTTACTAAATGGAGAATAACTATAACTGATTCAAACAAAAAACTTATTAAATTTGATGAATATAACGCTGAAAACGAGACAGTGTTTATAAAGTGTGACTCTTGGGGAATAGGCGATACTTTAGCATGGATGCCATATTTTGAAGAATTTAGAAAAAAACATAATTGTAAATTAATTGTTTCTACTTTCTTTAATGAATTTTTTATAATGGCTTATCCTGATATAATGTTTGTTAAGCCTAACACCAAAATATGGAACATATACGCGCAATATTACGTGGGAACACAACCTGATATTAACACTCGATATGCTCCATCAAACCATTTAGATAAACCATTACAGCGCGTAGCTTCTGATATTTTAGGTTTAGAATATAAAGAAATTAGACCTAATATTGGTATGCCTTCTTATCCAAAACAAAAGAAAATCACATTAAGTGAATTTACTTCTGGTAAAGATAAAGATTGGGGTACAACAGAAGATTGGCAAAAAGTTGTAGACTTGTTTGTTGAAAAAGGATATGAAGTAGTTGTAATATCAAAAGAACCAACTGAATTAAAAAATGTAACAGACCAAACCGGTGATATTTCTTTAGATAAAAGAGCATTAGAAACAGCTACTTCAGAATATCATATTGGTTCTTCAACAGGTTTATCATGGTTAGCTTGGGCTTGTAATACAGAAGTATTTTTAATTTCTGACTTTACACCTCCTTATCATGAATTTAGTTGCCATAGAATATCCCATCCAGAACATCCAGCAGAACAAGTATTAAGTTTAAAATCAGAACACCCAACTCCTGTAGAACATGTTTTAGAAGAGATTAAAAAAGTGTTAGGCTAGTTTTTTAATTATATATTTATATACAAATAGATTGTTATGTCTGAGAATAAATTTAAGTTTCCGACCGAAGTTGTAGAATTGCCATCTAAAGGCTTTCCGTATCCAGAATCATCTCCATTATCATCAGGTACTATTGAGATGAAGTACATGTCTGCTAAAGAAGAAGACATTTTAACCAACATGAACTTTATTAGGCAAGGTGTTGTAATTGATAGATTATTACAATCAATGATTGTTTCTAAAATTGATTATGATGAATTGTTAACAGGTGATAAAAATGCTTTATTAGTAGCAGCTCGTATTTTAGGATATGGTAAAGATTATGATGTTGAACTTACAGATGATTATGGACAAAAAGTTAAAACAGTAATTGATTTAACTGATTTTGATCCAAAACCAATTGATGAGTCAATTTTTGTAAAAGGTAAAAATGAATTTGCTTTTACTTTACCACAATCAAAAGTAACAGTTACTTTTAAATTGTTAACTCATGCTGATGATAAAAAGATTGAGCAAGAAATTAAAGGATTGACTAAAGCTAATCCAAATGGTTCTTATGATATCACAACTCGTTTAAAACACTTAATCACCTCTGTTAATGGTGACTCAGATAACAATACTATTAGAGACTTTGTTGATAATATGATGGTACGAGACGCAAGAGCAGTACGTGAATATGCGGCCAAAATCACCCCAGATTTAGATACTCGTATTAGTTACATTAATTCAAAAGGTGATGTTGTGGAGGGCATCACTATGCCAATCGGTACTAACTTTTTTTGGCCTGACTCCGGAATATAAAGCAATTTATATGTCTGAAATCCATGATTTAGTTTATCATGGTGGTGGAGGTTTTATATGGAGTGAAGTTTATGAAATGCCTATTATGACTCGTAGATTTCATATAAGAAAAATCAATGATTTTAATGAAAAACAAAAAGAAGAATTTGAAAAATCACAAGGTAAACAAGCCTCTATAACCCCATCCTCAAAACAACCAGTATTTCAACCTGATATAGTAACAAAGGCGTCTAAAAGATAGGCGCCTTTAATATTTATATGTAAATGGCTACAGGTAATCCACCAAATACCCCACCAAATCCACAAAACATCCAGCAAGCTAATGCTGACTTTCAAGCTCAAGTTAATTTACTTAGAGATGTTTTTGATCAAGCTTCTAGAATACAAGAAGTTTTAAAAGATCAATTATCTCTTGTTAAAGAAATTAATAAAGAAAAATATAATCAATTTGAATTAGCTGATAAATTAAAAGAAGCTGAAGATGCTTTAAATAAATCTAAAGCAAAAAACACTGATTTAACTAGCCAATTAGGAACTTTAAATTCAAGTTTAGAAAAGAAAATTACAGATGGTTTTAAAGCTAAAGAAAAATTATCAGCTAGATTAACAGAATTAAGACAAAAAGAAACAGCACTAGCTGAGGCTAATGCTAGAATTAACCAAGGTGATATTTCTGCTATAGCTGATCAAACTAGATTAATACAAGAAATAGCTAATAAAAAACAAGCTATAGCCAATGAAGAAAACAAAATAAAAGATTTATCAGATCTTATAAAAGCGGATCAACAAACATTAACAAACCAATATGGAGAACAAGAAGCATTACTAGCTAATCAGTTAATAGCTATGCTTGAACAAGAAAATGTTGATCAAAATTTAGTTCAAAACTTAAAAGCTAAATTAAAATTTGCTCAAGCTAATAATGATGAAGAAAAAGATAGAATAGAATATCTTAAAAAACAACTTCAATTAAATGAAAAACAAAAAGAAACCTTAAGACAAATAGGAGCCCAGCTTAAAATTAATGAACTTTTAGTAGGTTTAACTTTAACTGGTCTTATTAAAGGAGTTATAGAATTAGATCAAGCTAATACTGATTTTGGAAGAACATTAGGTGTTAATAAAGAAGTAGCTGATAGTTTAACAGAAAGTTTTAAACTTCAACAAGTTAACGCTAAAGCTTACAATGAAAATTTAAACGTTGCTGTATTCAACATGAGAAATATTGTTGAAGCACAAAATCAATTAAATGCTGCTTTAGGTACTGCTAATGTTTTTACTACACAACAAGCAGCTGATCAAGTATTTCTTACAAAACAATTAGGTTTATCTGGAGTTGAAGCGGCTAATTTATTAAAATTAGGTGTACTTAATAACCAAACAACTAAAGAAACATATACAACAGTAGCTGATACTGTAGTTCAATTAATAGCTCAAACAGGTGTCGCCCTTAATTTTAGAAAAGTATTAGCTGAAGTAGCTCAAATCTCTGGTCAATTAGCTGCTCAATATAAAAATAATCCTAAACTATTGGCTCAAGCTGTTGTTCAAGCTCAACTATTAGGTTTAACTTTAGAACAAACTGCTAAACAGGCTGATTCTTTATTAAATTTTGAATCATCAATTGAAAATGAATTAAAAGCTGAATTATTAACTAATAAATCTTTAAACTTTGAAAGAGCTAGAGCATTAGCTTTACAAGGTAAATCAGCTGAAGCCGCAGCAGAATTAATGAAAGAAGCTGGTGGTTTAGAAGAATTCCAAAATTTAAATGTACTTCAACAAAGAGCATTAGCTGAATCTGTAGGTTTAACAGCTAATGAAATGGCTGATGCTGTTAAACAACAACAATTATTACAAGAAACTGGATTTGGAACTTTTGAACAATTAAAAGCCCAAGCTGATTCTATTAAAGATCAAACAGCTAGACAACAATTCTTAAATCAAGTTAGACAAACTGCTAGTGGTGAACAATTAGTTGCCCAATATGAAGAAGTTTCATTACAAGAAAAACTTAATGCTTTAGTTACTAGTTTACAAGAAAGTCTTGTTATGATAGCTGAAGGTCCTATTGGCGCTATATTAAATGGATTAACTAATATGCTTTCAACAGCTGGTGGTTTAAAAGTTCTTTTTAGTACTATAGCTGGAATAATGGCTTTTAATTTAGTTTCTAGTATAACTAGCGGTATTCAAGGAATGGTAGCATTTGCTAGAGTTACTAAAGCAGCTGTTGGCGCTGAAAAATCTTTAGCAACAGCAAAAGCATTAACAGCAGGCTTAACAAGTCCATTAGCTGTTGGTCTTGGATTAGCAGCCGCCGCTGGAGCTATAGCTTTAATCAACTCAACTATCCCAGAAGGAGAAAGTGTTAATATTAGTGGAGGTGGAGGAGGAGCAGGTGCTAATGTTAATACCCAAAACACTCCATCATATGCTGGTAGTAATAATGAATTACTTAATGGATTAAAAGAAGTAAAAGAAGCTATTACCGAACAAACTAGAAGATCAAGTACTGATAAAACATTTGTTGTCAATATGAATGGTGACCAAATGGGAAAATGGTCAACTAATGCAAGTCAAAATCAAACAGCTTTTAATAGATAATAAAAGTTAATATTTATAACAAAACAATACAATTATGCCAATTATTGATCAATTATCTAAACCAACCCCAGAAAACTTAAGTTTAGAGGGTAACAAATTAACAAACATTGTTCCTTTTGAAAACGAAGGTCAAGCATCTACTTCTGATATTCAAGCTCTTGTAGGAGGAGGCACATTAGTAGCTTCTCAAGACTTAATCTCAGGTAGATTATCAGCCCAAATCCCAGGTGCTAACTATTTTAAACCAGCATCAACTCCACCAGTATCAGTTCCTAATGGAGTAGAAGGAATACCTTTCTATCCATCTTTAGGTGGTGTTGGAGGTACAGGTACTTATAGGGATAGAGGGCCTATTGATGGTAGATATTAATGCCATTTTTAAAGGATCTATATAATGGTGTAGACACCTTTAACTACTACTACGGTGGTAAGGGAAATTTCACCCAAACTTCTTTACCTTATGGTAATGATATTAGAGGTGGAGGTGATAGTGGACAACCTTACGTTCAAGTCGGTATTGATCCTCCAGCCCAATTTGATCAATTTGATGGTGGATTAATTAGAGGTGGTTTTTTAAATACAGCTTTAGCAGTTTTTAGAGATGAAGTTAGATTAGGTAAATTTTTAACAGACATTAATGTACAAAATGGTGTTAAAGGTCCTTTATTTTTAACTAAACAAATAGGTTTAAATCGTTCAAATCCACAATTTGAAAATTTAGGTAACTCTACTTCAGACGAAAGAACATATAATAGAGAATATAACATAGCTAGTGTTAATTTAAATGCTGCTTCATCTCCTTTTGGTATACATTTTGATCAAAATGGCTTACTTGTAAATGATACTTCATATGCTGGAGACTATGGTAGCAAAAATCCCGGAATAGCTGCCCAAAATATGACCACTTTTGATAGTGGAGATAGAAAAGCTAATAGATTAGTAACATATTTTGATAATATGTCTAATGAACCTGGTGATTTTGTTATAAGATCTCAAAATGGAGGATCAGATTCATTATATGGTATTGGTTCAACTGTTATTAATAGAGTTAGAAACACAGGTCCTTTAAATGATGCTACAACAGATAAAGATGGTTTTAATGACTCAGGAAACTATGCTTTTTCATATTCAAAAATAAATAACTTTAATTCAGATTGGGATAATTTATTTAATACATCTCAACCTTTATTACCTAATTCTAGTCAAGATAATTTTAATAAAGATTTTAAAGATTTTAGATCTACTTATACAGCAGGTACAGCTGCTGATTATCCTGCTTATAATGTTGAAAATAGAATAGGTGTATCAACAAATAAAAATTTAGCTTATAAAAATAATCCAGGAGAAAACACTTATAATTGGCAAAGTCAAAAGGGAGCTGTTGATTCTATAAATACTATTAATATAACAAAAGCAGGAACATTTTATAATAATTCAGGAACTGCTACATCAGCACAAAAACCAGAATTATTTCAAAACGGTACAGATTATAAAGATAAACTTTCAGGTTTCTTTGGTCGTGATATAATTAAATTCAGAATTGAAGTCAACAACAATGATAAACCAGGAGTTAATAATAATGAAGTATTAGCTTTTAGAGCTTACTTAAACTCTATGGATGATGACTTTGAAGCTAAATGGAATGAATATAGATATATGGGTAGAGGTGAACCATTCTATGTATATGAAGGTTACTCTAGAGATATTTCTTTATCTTTTACTGTATTTGCCCATACTCCTGAAGAAATGGCTCCTGTATGGAATAAAATAAATTATTTAGCTTCTTCATTAACACCTGACTATAGTGATAGATTATTAATGAGAGGTAATTATCATTATTTAACAATAGGAGATTATGTCTATAGACAACCTGGTGTAATTACTTCTTTAAGATTATCTAATTTCTTAGACCATAATTGGGAAATAGCTTTAAATGAACCAGAACAAAGAGACTCAGGAGTTGGAACTGATAATAGACAATTAGAAATGCCTAAATCTTTTGTTGTAGGAATGTCATTTAAACCAATTCATACTTTTGTACCAAGAAGAAATACAATAGATAAATATACAGCTCCATTCTTTACCCCAGATATAAAAGCATATAATGGATATGGAGGTTATAATATTACTAATAATTATAATACAACAGATGAAAACGGTTTAATTGTTCAAAATGCTGAAACTATCCGTAAAAACAAATATTTACCTATACAATACACATCAGATAAAAAACAAACCCCTACAAGGGAAATAGATTTTAATTCTGAAGCCGCTAGACAAGCCACTCAAGATTTAGGAATATAAAAATGAATCGTTATCAAAATATAAATCAACTAAAAACATCTAAAGGTAAAAGATATTATTCTTCTACTAGATATCCTTTTATCCCTTTATCAGAAAATGATTTATATATTATAACAATTGATGGTGATAGATTAGATAATTTAGCTAATCAATTTTACGGTGATCCAACATTATGGTGGGTTATACAAGTAGCTAATCCTGAAATGTCAAAAGATTCATTATACCCTGATTTAGGCTTTCAATTAAGAATCCCAACAGATATAGTTCAAATTTTAGATGAGTTTGAAACATTAAATAGTTAAAAATATAAAAAGTTATGTCAATTTTTAGAGATACCCTTAAACCTGAAGTCATAGCTCAACTTAGGGCTCGTGAAAAAGTTATATCTTCCGAAGACTCAAATGTTAGAAATAATCAACTTGTTGGTTATATGTCTAAAAATTCTTGGGTTAAAATGACTTCTTTAGTTGATTATGATAGTTGGAAAGATATAGAAATTGGTTATAATAATATTGTTAATTATAAACAAACTGGTTATTATACAGGTAATGAATTATCTAAAAAATATGTTTTGTTTGGTGGTACTCCTTATACTAATAGAACTAATGATCAACAAAGTTTAAGAGGAGGTGTTGATAAGTTAAATGCCTTATATGGAAGTGATTTAGACATTCCCGCCTATCAAAACATTGGAGCAGTAAACAGACCATTAGGAATCAGACCAACCCCAGGTATATCTTCAGTTGATATATACAGTAAAAGTGCTTATGGTTCTTTAAGAGAAGCCCAAATTAAATTTTATTGTTGGGATAAACATCAATTAGAAGAACTAGAAATCCTTTTTATGAGACCTGGTTACTCAGTTCTTTTAGAATGGGGATGGTCAAAGTATATAGATTATAATGATTCAACCGCTGCTGCTTTAAGTAGTTCTCTTCAAAGTGGGGCAAATGTTAATGTTAGTTCAAACAATTTAAACATTTCTCCATTTACTACACCTTTTATAGATGCTTATTCCCCTAATTTAAGTCAAGAATTAGTTCTTAATTTAGTTGATGAAAAAATCAAAAAATCTAGAAGTAATTATGATGCTATGTTAGGATATGTAAGGAATTTTAACTGGACATTATTAAGTAATGGTGGTTATGAATGTACAACAACCTTAATATCAGTTGGAGAAGTAATATCTTCATTAAAAATATCATCAAACCCGAATGAAAGTACTTCTACTCCAAATAATTTATTATCTAGACCAAATGAAATAAGAAGTTATGAATATACAGATTATGAAAAAGTTCTTTTATCTTTAAAAGCAAGAGTAGACCAAAATGATTTTATTTCAGGATCATATACTGGTGTTGATTTTTCTCAAGTTCAAACATCAATAAATGATATAGGAAGTAGATTCCAAGATAGAGATATAATAAGAAAAACTTCATATAAATTAGTACCTTTATTTAACGAAATTTCATCTAATAATCAACCTTATATTAAAAAATATGACAGTACTGATGAAGATACTGTAAATCAATTTAATGAATATATATCTTTTAATATGTGGTTAGCTATTATGGATGCTTATTTTATGTTAAAAACCGATGATAAACAAGCTTATGTTTATTTTGATATAAATAATCCATCTAGTAACCCAACATATTGTTTAGCAGCTCCTGATTCTGTTTCTGTTGACCCTAGTGTTTGTTATGTTGATAATTCTAATGCTTTTCCTGAAATACAAGCTTTATACACCCAA